>Ga0180436_10005522_pt1 | contig 11160 bp, 9 predicted proteins | sample SS_ome_2_FD_132434 | JGI IMG/M metagenome (GOLD analysis project Ga0180436, IMG submission 132434) | Hypersaline lake sediment archaeal communities from the Salton Sea, California, USA - SS_3_S_2 metaG | ecosystem: Environmental > Aquatic > Non-marine Saline and Alkaline > Hypersaline > Sediment...
AGAGGCTGGTATGGACTGCATCGGCGTCAACAAGGTCAAGGAAGGCCGGCCACACATCGTCGACATGATCAAGAACGGCGAGGTGCGCTTCATCGTGAATACCACTGAGGGCGCCGAGGCGATTGCCGATTCCGCGGCGATTCGACGCGCGGCCTTGCAACACAAGGTGAGCTACACCACCACGATTGCGGGGGCTGAGGCGACCTGCCTCGCGCTCAAGGCCGGTGATCTGCTCGAGATCACTCAGTTACAGACACTTTACTGAGTGCACCGGCGCGGTTAGTCTCTGCATCCTTGTATCGCCCCGTTCGCCGGGGTCACTGCACGCTGATCCCAGCGCGTCGACCGAGCGGTTGCTTGCTCACCGGGCGTACTGCTCCCATAACCGATCTGTAACCTAAACGCCATTCCAAGCTCGGTTGACCCGCCTAACCCCGCCTGACCAGGGCGGTCAAGCCTAACTGTGCAGCAAGTCGTTGTGACTCAGCGGCCGATGCTTCCTCAGTCTGCCGCTCTGATAAGGTCAGGATCATGCGTTTTCTGGTGGCTGCGAGGCCGTAGCCGCCCTTCCTCCCCGGCCTGAAGGTCGGGGTTTCTCGCGGAGGAACTGATGAATAGAATCCCTCTCACGGCAAGAGGCGCCGAGCAGCTTCGTGATGAGCTTGAACAACTGAAGCGCATTGAGCGCCCGCGTGTGATCGAAGCCATCGCCGAGGCGCGTGCCCATGGTGACCTGAAGGAGAATGCCGAGTATCACGCGGCACGGGAACAGCAGGGCTTCATCGAAGGCCGCATCAAGGAGATCGAGGGCAAGCTCTCGAACGCCGAGATCATCGATGTGACCAAGCTCAATCCCGGCGGACGGGTGGTGTTCGGCGCCACGGTCGATGTGCTCGAGATCGATAAGGATGAGGAGCATACCTTCATCATCGTCGGCGATGATGAGGCCGACATCAAGCAGGGCAAGATCTCGGTTGGTTCACCGATCGCCCGTGGTCTAATCGGCAAGACGGAGGGCGACACGGCCTTGGTCGCGGCCCCTGGCGGTCAGCGTGAGTTCGAGATCCTTGAAGTGCGCTATGAGTAATGCGTTATGAGTCATGGGTCATCCCGCGAGCAAGCTGGGCTTTTGCCCTGACGCCTGACGCCTGACCCCGGAATGGTCCTATAATCGCGTCACTGCTGATCGCATCGAGTCACCGGGGCTCAAGCGCACTGAATCCAAGCGAGGAGGTATCATAATGCACAGATGGGTCTTGCTGAGCTGCTTGCTGCTGATCGCGGTACCCGCTCAGGCACTACGCTGTGGTAACAGCGTTATCTCGGAAGGCGACAGCACCTTGCGACTGAAGCAGCTCTGCGGCGAACCGGCCCAGATCGAGCAGCGCGAGGATCGAATCGCGGTGGAGCGCTATGATCCCCAGCGGCAGCATTACTACACTGATTATGTGGCTAAACCTTACGAGATCTGGATCTACAACTTTGGTCCGCGGCGTTTTATCAACCGGATTGAGGTTCGCGATGGTGCCATCAAGCGCATCACGACAGGTGGCTACGGCTACTGATCCTTGGTCTCGCTCCCGCTCCCGTCCGCGCTTCAAGATGAGCATCTCTAGGCGAGCGAGCCTGAGTCTTAGCGCCAGCACCAGCCTCAGCCAGCGTCTGCAGTCAGTTTGTCTCGGCATCCTTCTGGTCTTGTTTGCGTCGTTCGCATCGAGCGCAGTGGCAGATCCTAGCGCGCGCGCGCTGCGCCTGTTGACCTGGCCGGACTATCTTGATCCAAGCTTGGTTGAGATCTTCGAGCGTGAGCATGGCGTCCAGATCAAGTTCGACTTTTTCGACAGCGATGATGCGCGCGATCGGCTTGTTGCGCAGACTGATGGCAAGGGCTTTGATGTCATCGTCCTCGATAGCGCTGCCGTTGCAAGCTATCGGCGAATTGGCTGGATCGCGCCGATCGATCCGTCCTTGGCGCCTCAGATTCAGCATATCGATAAGGCCATCGATCAGGCCTACCCCGGCACCAGCGGTTACGCCGTCCCCTACTTCTGGGGCACCACTGGTATCGCCTATCGCTCCGATCTCATTCCCGAGCCGCCGCAACGCTGGATGGACCTCATGCGCCCGGATGCAGCCTTGGTCGGGCGGGTGATGATGATCGCTGATAGCTATGATCTGATTGGCATGGCATTGAAGGCGCTTGGCTTCTCGATGAATACCGCGGTTCCGGAGGAGATCGATCAGGCCGTGAGTCTGCTCTTGGAGCAGAAGCCTGCGCTGCGGCATTATGGCACCCTTGATCTGGGTCCAGACTCACAGCTGATCAGCGGCGAGGTGATTGCGGCAATGAGCTATAGTGGCGACGCGGCGATGCTGATGGATCAGCATGAGGCAATCCGCTATCTGGTGCCGGAAGAGGGGTCGGCGATCTGGATCGATTACCTAGCTGTTGCGGCGCGGGGTGATCAGACGCTGGCTTTGAGCTTCATCGATTTTCTCAATCGCCCCGAGATCGCGGCGCGCAATGCCCGCTATCTGTCTTACGCGACGCCGAATCTGGCCGCCGAAAAGCTGCTGCCAGCCGCCTTTCTCGATGATCCACTCATCTATCCGCCCACCGCGACGCTTGCGCGCTGCGAGCATTACAAGCCGCTTTCCCCTGATGCCTTGCGTCGCCGGGTTGAGGCCTACTCAGCGATCGTCTACGGCCAGTAAAGGTGCGTTTGCAAGCCAAGCTGGCCTTCGCGCTGGTGCCATTGATCGCCTTGCCGCTGCTGGCGTCAGGCTGGCTGAGCTGGAGCTATCTGGGCGCCGATCTAGAGCGCGAAGCGAGACAGAGCTTGAATACGGCTGTCCATCTTGTCGAGCGTGCCCTCGGTGATCTGGTCGATAACGCCTACTCGAGCCTCGAACTGCTAGCACGCGCGCCTGAGACCGAGCGCTACGCTCGCGCAACGAATGTCCAAGATCGCTATTTCCTCTTTCAAGCCCCGCTGCTGAAGCTCTTCCAGGATTACCGTCGTACCTATCCTGAGTATCTGATGATCCGGTTTCTGCTGCCAAATGGTCAGGAGGACGCGCGCGCGGCAGACTTGGAGTTTGATCAGCAGAGTGATGACCTGCCTTTTGAAGATCCACTGCCGGGCCAGTATTCGACGACCGCCATCCCAGGGTTGGATAGCGCGCACGAGAGCCTCCTATTCTATCGTCGTATCGAGCTGCCGCGGCAGTTTAGCGAGTCGGTCGATGGGAGCTACAGCTTGCGCGGCTATGTTGCACTGACGGTCTCGCTGGCTGGGATCTACAGGCAGATCGCCGAGGCACGGCCGAGGCTTGGGGGGTGGCTGCTGTTGGTCTCGGCAGATGGTCAAGTGCTGTTTGCCGCTGGAGAGGAGGCTGCTGATGCCAAGGTGCCAGTGGCCCTGCTCGAGCAACTGGGCCGGTTAGACAGGCCTGATATGCAAAAGACAACAGTGCAGCCGATGACGATGCGCTGGGGCGGCCTTGATTGGCTACTGCAGGTCCATCCCGTCGGTGCCGATCTCTATGCGGTCGCGGCGATGCCTGCTGTCGCCTTGTCAGGACCGCTGAACGATCTGGCACTCAAGATCCTGGCCATGACGTTGCTCTCGGGGGTGTTGTTGGCCCTGGTGCTCTATCTCTCGCTGCGGCGTTTGGTGCTGCAGCCGCTTGAGCTCTTGCGTGGCGCGGCGCGTGCCATCGGTGCTGGTAGCCTAACGCCGACGATTGCCGTGCAGTCAGGCGATGAGATTGGGCTGTTAGCCGATGATGTGCGTGAGATGGGGCAGCGCCTGAGCACCTATCGCAAACAGATCGAAGACCTGGCATTCAATGATCAATTGACCGGCTTGCCCAACCGGCACCTGATGCGCGAGCTGCTGAAGACGCATCTCGAGGGCTGTCAGCTTGCCGATGAGCGGCTGGCCGTGTTGCTGTTGGATATCGACAACTTCAAGCAGATCAACGATAACCTGGGTCATGCGATTGGTGATCAGCTGCTCAAGACCTTAGCCAAGCGGGTTTTCCAGACGCTTTGTGCGGACGAGCAGCAGGGACGCTCGCAAGTGGCGCGGTTTGGCGGCGACGAACTCCTGGTTCTGGTCGACCGTTTGCTTGATGACACTGAGCCGAACGCCGTGGCGGAACAGATTCTGGAGGCAACGACGCAGCCCTTCGTGCTCGATGACGGCCATTATGTGGTGACCGCAAGCATCGGTGTGGCCTTGTTTCCACGCGATGCGGCCACTGCCGATGAGCTGATTCGCTGTGCGGATCTGGCGATGTATCGGGCCAAGGCGGTTGGCCGCAATACCTATCGGTATTTCTCCCCGGAGCTGCATAGCAAGGCCTCGGAACGTCTGCTGCTCGAGCATCGGCTGCGCCGAGCGGTTGGTGACCGTCAACTGCATATTCAGTATCAGCCCTTGTTCCGGATCGACGGACTGCAACTGGCTGGGTTCGAGGCCTTGCTGCGCTGGACTGACCCTGAACTCGGGGCGATTGCGCCGACCCGCTTCATCCCGATTGCCGAGCAGACAGGGCTCATCGAGGAGATCGGCGATTGGGTGCTACAGGAAGTCTGCGCGCAGATCGCAGACTGGGATGCGGCTGGGCTCGCGGTTGTGCCGGTCGCGATCAACATTTCGCCGGTGCAGTTGTTGCGGGGCTCGCTCATCGAACGGGTCGAAGCCTGCCTAAACCAGTTCCATCTGCCTCCCGACTATCTGCACATCGAGATCACGGAGTCGGTGTTGATGGATTCAAGCCCGATCAATAGCGCGCGTTTGAAGGGGCTAGCGCGCCTAGGGATCGCGCTGCACATCGATGACTTCGGAACCGGCTATTCATCGATCAGCTATCTGCGGCGTTTCGAGGTCGACTGCATCAAGATTGACCGCAGCTTCGTTTCGGATATCTGCTCGAGCCATGAGGACCGAGCCCTGGTGACCGCGATGATCGCGATGGCCGGGGCTTTGGATGTGACGGTGGTGGCTGAGGGGATCGAAACCCAAGAGCAGCTGGATCTGCTGCGCGAGCTTGGCTGTGATCTCGGTCAGGGTTATCTCATCTCACGTCCTTGTCCGGTCGAAGAGGCCGAGCGCCTGCTGTGCGGCGCTGGACCAAGTTAGAGCGTCTCGTCGGCGACGCCAATGAGATCACGGTAGGCATACCAGCTCGCGTAGCCGAGCAATGGAAAGATGACCACCATGCCAATGAAGGCGGTCAGGGCGCCGACCAGCATCAGGCCGAGGATGATGCCCGCCCAGCGTAGCATCGGCCCTGGGTTTTTGGTGACGGCGCGCCAACTCGCCTGAACCCCGGCGATGGGGCCGGCATCACGATCGACGATCAGCGGCACCGCGATCACACTCGCGGCAAAGACCGCTGCGCCGAGCAAGGCGCTGCTCACTAGCGTAAAGAGCAGCATCAGGGGGTCCATGCCGCCGCCGAGCAGGGTCACATAGCCACTGGAGGTTGGCGCTAAGGTCGTCACCTTGATGGCAAAGACCACCACCGAGGCCAGGGTCCAGAAGGCGACCACGAACATCAACAAGAGTCCGAATAACGCCAGGCTGGAGCGGCGCTGACCATAGAGCGCGAAGCTGGCGCGAATCCCAATCCGCTCTCCGGCCAAACGCTGTCGTGCGGTGACATAAAGCCCCGCGGCAAGGAAAGGGCCTAACAGCAGCAAGACGATCAGGAACTTGAGCGTGAAGCCCGGCATGGCTCGGCTCATGGCCAGAGCGGCGAAGCCAGCCAGGGCACAGACTGAGCCATAGAACAGGCTGACGAAGGGCGTTTTGGTGAGCGTGCCCCAGCCTTGCGCGAGCCACTGCAAGGGGCTGTTTAGTGCGACTTGCTGAATGGTTAAGGCATCGATCTGTACGGTATCTCGATGCGAGTCGGTCGAGTCAAGGGCGATAGCGTCTGTCGTCATGGGAACTCTCCGCGGGATCGTTTGCTGGCCGGATTCAAGCCCGCCTGTACTGAGCGCTGGCTTCCAGACCTAGGATCTGTGGCTGAATTAATGGATCAGAATATAAGCAAACTCTTATCTTAATGCAAGGCCGAGATTGACAATTGTCGAAGACAATAAAATGCCCGGTTTTACGAGCCGCGCGGCTTGCGGCGGTTACCCGAGCGCCCTTAGCATGGTTAGCCGTTTCGAATCGCGCCACATCGCGGAGTCCAGATCCATGACCTTCGACCATCATCAGCCGCCACTCGTGTTCGGTGAGGCCCTGTTCGATTGCTTCCCCGATGGCACGGAGGTATTGGGCGGTGCGCCGTTTAACGTCGCCTGGCATCTGGCCGCCTTTGGCCTGGGACCGGTGTTCTTGAGTCGGATTGGTGAGGACGCCTTGGGCGAGCGCATCGAGGCGGCGATGCGTGAGCGGGGTATGACCACCCTCGGGCTGCAGCGTGACCCTGAGCATGCGACCGGCAAGGTGCAGGTCTCACTCGCGGGGGGTGAGCCGAGCTACGCGATCCTGCCCGACCGCGCCTATGACCATATTGATGCCGCCGAACTGCCACCGTTGCCGCAGCAGGCATTGTTCTATCACGGCAGTTTGGCGCTGCGGCACCAAGACTCCGCCGATGCGTTGCGCACCTTGCGGGGGCGGATCAGTCCGGCGGTGTTCCTGGACGTCAATCTGCGCGATCCCTGGTGGCGGAAGGGGACGCTGGTCGATCTGTTGGAAGGTGCGACCTGGGTCAAGCTCAATGCCGATGAACTCGCGCTGCTGGCGCCTCAGGGCGAGGATGTCGAGGCGCGAGCGCAGCGTCTGCGCGAGCGTTACGAGCTTGAGGCCGTCTTTGCCACCCTGGGCGCGGCTGGCGCCTTCGCGGTGGCCGCTGATGGCGTCGTCAGTCGCGTGGCGCCGGCCGGCGATATCCGGGTCGTCGATGCCGTGGGGGCGGGCGATGGCTTTGCCTCGGTGCTGATCCTGGGCCTGATCCATGGTTGGCCGCTGCGGCAGACCCTGGATCGGGCACAGGCATTCGCCTCGGCCATCGTCGGTCAGCGCGGCGCCACGGTGTCTGAGCGCGGCTTCTACGCGCCCTTCTTCAGCGCTTGGGGCCTGGGCGGGGCCTAAGGAGTGATGCCGATGCAAGCCGAGGTTCCCAATGCCCGCATCCCGGCGCTTGCCGCCTTTCTCGCTGAGAATCGGAGCAAGGCGCATCGGGTGATGCATCATCTGATCGGGCTGCAGCGCCCGTTCCTACTGCAGAGCGATCTGCAGGATGCGCTCGAGCAGCTCTGCCGCGACGATGAGCAGATCGCCGATTCGGCGCTAGCACGCGCGCTCTTGCAGGCGCAGGAGGCGGCGATCAATGCCTCCTGGGTCTATCTGGCGCTGCGCCGCCGGGTCGCGAAATGGGATTACCTGCGCATCCATCTGGAGACCATGGATCTCAACGAGGTCAGCGTCTCGGAGTTCCTGCGCTTCAAGGAGCATCTAGCCACCGGTGGCAACGATGATCCATTCGGGCTGGAGATCGATCTGCGTCCGTTCTACCGCGAGCAGCAGACGCTGAGCGAAGAGGGCTCGATCGGCCGCGGTGTCGAGTTTCTCAACCGACGTCTCTCGAGCCGCCTGTTCGATGAGCTGGGTAAGGGCGATCAGCGCCTGCTTGGCTTTCTGCGCATGCACAGCTACCGCGGCCATCAGCTGATGCTGAACGATGCCATCAGTAGCGTCGCCGAGCTGCGCAATGCCTTGCGCCAGGCGATGATCCCGTTACGCCGTCGTCCGAGTCATACCCCCTATGCCGAGCTCTCGGCCGAGCTGCGTGGGTTCGGCTTCGAGGCCGGATGGGGCCATGATGCGGTGCGCATCCGCGAGACCATGGGGCTGCTGCTCGATATCCTTGAGGCGCCCTCGCCGCAGTCGCTCGAGAGTTTCCTGAGCCGGGTACCGATGATCTTTTCCATCGCGATCGTCTCGCCCCATGGCTGGTTTGGCCAATCGAATGTGCTCGGGCGCCCGGATACCGGTGGCCAGGTCGTCTACATCCTGGATCAGGTGCGCGCGCTCGAGCGCGAGATGCATCAGCGGCTGGCCGAGCAGGGGATCGATATCGAGCCGCGCGTGGTGGTACTGACCCGACTCATCCCGGAGTCAGAGGGCACTATGTGCAATGAGCGCATCGAGCCGATTGCCGGCACCCGTAATGCGGTGATCCTGCGCGTGCCGTTTCGCAATGCCGCTGGCGAGGTGTTGCCGCACTGGGTCTCGCGCTTCCGCATCTGGCCCTATCTGGAGGCCTTTGCGCTGGATGCCGAGCGTGAACTCTTGGCCGAGCTGGGCGGCCGGCCGGATCTGATCATCGGCAACTATTCCGATGGTAATCTGGTCGCCTCGCTGCTCTCGCAGCGATTGGGCGTTAGCCAGTGCAATATTGCCCATGCACTGGAGAAGACCAAATACCTGCTCTCGGACCTCTACTGGCGCGACAACGAGGAGCGCTATCATTTTTCGGCCCAGTTCACCGCTGATCTCATCGCAATCAACAGCGCCGACTTCGTCATTACCAGCACCTATCAGGAGATTGCCGGCACCGACGACAGCGTCGGTCAGTACGAGAGCTATACCAGCTTCACCATGCCGGGGCTGTATCGGGTGGTCTCCGGCGTCGATGTCTATGATCCTAAGTTCAACATCGTCTCGCCGGGCGCGGATGAAGACATCTATTTTCCCTACACCGACGCTGAGCGGCGCTTGATCCATCTGCAGGATGAGATCGCGGATCTCATCTACGGTGGCCCGCGCGAGGGCGAATCACGCGGTGTACTCGCCGAGCCTGAGCGGCCGCTGCTATTCACCATGGCGCGCTTGGACCGCATCAAGAACATCACTGGCCTGGTCGATTGGTTTGGCAATAGCCCGGAGCTGCGCGAGCGAGCGAACCTGGTCGTGGTCGGCGGTCATGTCGATCCGGGTCGCTCGAGTGATGACGAGGAGCGCGAGCAGATCGACGCCATGCATTACCTGTTCGACCATCATGGGCTCGATGGCCAGCTGCGCTGGCTTGGGATGCACCTGGAGAAGCCGCTCGCCGGCGAACTCTATCGCAGTATCGCTGATCGCCAAGGCCTCTTTGTGCAGCCGGCGCTGTTCGAGGCCTTTGGACTGACGGTCATCGAGGCCATGAGCTGTGGCTTGCCGGTGTTTGCAACCCGTTATGGTGGTCCGCTCGAGATCATCGAGGATGGAATCTCGGGGTTTCATATCGACCCCAACCATGGTGCCGCCGCGACCGAGCTGATCGCTGATTTTCTGCGCCGCTGCGCCGAGGATCGCGAGCAGTGGCTGGCGCTGTCCGCGGGCGCCTTGGCCAGGGTCGAGGAACGCTATACCTGGCGCCGCTATGCCGAGCGCATGATGACGCTGTCGCGGGTCTATGGGTTTTGGAAATATGTCAGTGACCTGGAGCGCACCGAGACGGCACGCTATCTGGAGATGTTCTACGGCTTGCAATATCGGCCGTTGGCGCGCTCAATCGCTTAGTGATCATGCCCCAGCCGCCATGCAAGCGTTGCTCAATCACTTCAGTAGCCGGCTATCCTGTCTTGCATCCAGAGGAGCCCCATGATGTCGCCTCGCGTCTTTGCCGAGCATCCGCGGCCCGCCGCCCCCCTAGAGGGCGATGCCGAACACCAACCGCTCATCGACCCGCCAGCAGGCACCCGCGTCAGCGAAGCCGACTACTGGGCCCAGTACTATGAACACGAAAACGGCTACGAATGGAATAACGGCGTACTGGAGGTCAAGCCGGTGTCCGATGTCCTCACCACCTGGATCTACCAATGGTTGCTCGGGCTGTTTCGGCTCTACCTCGACAGCCACCGCAACGCCCGCCTGACCTGCCTGGAATTCGGCTTTCGCCTTAGCCTGCCGAACAAGGTCGCCATCCGCAAGCCCGACCTCGGCCTGGTGCTCGACAGCAATCCCCAGCTGCTCGCGGACCAGGACCGCTCCTACCAAGGCACCTTCGACCTTTGCGTCGAAGCCCTCTCCGACAGCAGTCCGGCCGAGATTCGACGCGACACCGAGCAAAAGCACGACGAATATCAGGCCGCCGGCGTGCCCGAGTACTACATCATCCACCATGACCCGCGTTGGCAATTGTTCTATCGGCGCAACGCCTTTGGCCTCTACGAGCCCATCCCTCGCGAAGCCGGCCTCATCCGCTCAGCGATCCTGCCCGGCTTTCGCTTTCGGCTCGAGGATCTCAATCGCCAGCCGGGTCCAGAGGCGATGCTCGAGGACCCGGTCTACGCGCCCTTCGTGCTGCCAAACTGGCAGCGGGATCGCCAAGCGCGCGCGCAGGCCGAGCAAGCGCACCAGCAGGCCGAGCAAGCGCGTCAGCAAGCCGAGCAGCGAGCCACGACAGCCGAACGGCTCGCCGACCAGGAACGTCGTGAGAAAGCTCATGAACGCGCGGAAAAAGAACGTGAACGCGCCGAAAAAGAGGCACTGCTCGTCGAGCTGGCCCGACTTCGTGGTCAGCTGAGATAACCGGCGCTCGAACCCGCCGAGCGTTGTCCCTGATGATCGAGGATGATCTCTTTGTTGGAGGCATTGATGAACGAAACCGATCTTAGTCTGTCGTGGCGCGCGCTTTCCAGCCTGCGCCCGGCTGTCCCCGCCTGTTCACTAGCGCCGTCGCTTGCGGCCTGCTTGTTGGGTCTAATGGTGCCCGTGGCGGTATTGCGGGCCGCTGACGGCTTTCAGCCGGAGCGGCTGGATCTAATCTGTGTCGAGCAGCCGATGCGTGCGGTGAGCTTTGGGGCGCCGGGCGAGCTGAGCTATGGTGAACAGGCACCTAAGGAGTCTGACCCGGTTGATGTGCTGGTCACTAAGCGCGGGCCGGGTGAAGATTTCACCTATGACTTTGCCGTCATCGAGAGCAGCGCCGCCGATCTCCAGAACGAGGAGGCGATCTGGATGACCGGCAAGCAGATCGAGGCCCAGCAGGGGCGCTTCAAGATCAATCTTTCCAACCTGATGATGACCCTGACCGAGACCGATCCGGACGGCAGCGCACGCTTCCGCCGCTTTGAGTGCGAGCAGCGCATCACAGGCAACGACGGCACCGATCAGGACGACTCGAACAAGAATCGCTGAGATC
>Ga0180436_10005524_pt1 | contig 11153 bp, 6 predicted proteins | sample SS_ome_2_FD_132434 | JGI IMG/M metagenome (GOLD analysis project Ga0180436, IMG submission 132434) | Hypersaline lake sediment archaeal communities from the Salton Sea, California, USA - SS_3_S_2 metaG | ecosystem: Environmental > Aquatic > Non-marine Saline and Alkaline > Hypersaline > Sediment...
CGTCCGCTCCGTGGGGCTCGGGCGCCTGCATCTGCCTCGCCCCGGTTCGGCGGAGGTGGCGGAACCCCCGGCCTGTCCTGGGGTGAGCGTAAAGCGATCCGTGAAGCGCAGATGATTTCCCCGAAGTACCGTTCGCAGAACCTGACCAAGGCACAGAACGCCGCACAGATGCAAGACGTGCTGAGCCGCAGGCAACTGAAGCTGCAAGAGGCTGGCATCAACCCTGAGACAGGTGTTCCAAACAGGCTGGCTGGAAGTGGGGGCGGCGCGAGCTTTAAGGATGGGCTCGCCATGGCCAAGTTCAACCGTGACAACGCCCAGAATGCCTTTAAGAACAACCTGGAGATGTTGCGGTTCCAGCAGGGCGTGGGCAAAGATAAGCGGGAAGCACAAGACAAGATGATCCAGGGGCTGAACAGCGACGATGCCGGTGTACGCTCGCAGTCGTACAACCAGATCATCGCCAACGCGAATGATCCGGCAGTACGAGCTTACGCCGACCAGATGTTCATCGATGAGTTCGCCAAGAGCCGAGGCGCTGATTCAGGGCCGATCGATGCGATCATGAACCTCTTCGGTGTGGGCCAGACGCCAGAAGGCAGGATCGACTTGGACAACATGCGTATCGTGGACCGCCCACTGTTGGACAACGTCATCAAGTTGATTGATGAGAATACCACCAACGGCGCCTGGGGCAACTACGCGGAGATCGACTCAGAGCGGATGAAGTTCCTGGCACGGTATCTTGCGGCGCGTAACGGCCAAAGTCAGTGAGGCTTCCGGAAGAACACCATGTAGTATATCCAGGCGATGATGGCGGCGATTATCCACCACGTCGTCTGGTTGTTCTCGAGGTTCAGCCCAACTAAGAAAATCGCAGCCACACCAACCAGGATACTCGTTGTAGGCCCCATAAAAATCACCTGTCAAGGAAGACACAATGCCGATACCCCCGAACCCTAGTCTTAACGGATTTGAAAGGCAAATAGACCCACTTTATCAAGACAGTGAATTCAAGAAGGGTCTCAGAGGGGCGGTGAAACGTATCGAGCCCGACTTCCGCCGTACCGTGGGTATCGCCGCGAACGCTGTGGGGGCTGATGAATTCTCTCGGCAACAGTACGAAGAAGCCAAGCGTATCGAGGAAGAGCAGGCGGCTTTCCAGGCGGCTAATGCCCCACGTGTCGGGTCACTCCGGGAAGCTGACAGCCTCGATGACTACGTAGACTTCGCCGCTTACAGCCTGGGAAGCACCGCGCCTACCATGGGCGCCATGGCGCTCGGTGGCGTGGGAGGTAAAGTGCTCGGCAAAGCCCTCGGGGCAGGCTCCAGAGCATCGAATGTCACCGGCGCAACTGCTGCAGCCGCCCCTTATGCAAGTTCCGTGGGCGGTGAACTCAGCCGTCAGATCGTTGACGATACCGACCCAGCCAATACCGCCAGCTACGAAGACCGCAGCATGGCGGCGCTCCAGGGGACCGCTGCGTCCACTGCTCTCGGCATGGCCCCGGTAGGCGCTGTAGCCAACCGGGTGCTGCGTCCTGGCGCGACCACGGCCAAGCGGGTAGGCCAGGGAGCATTGGTTGGTGGGGCCACCGAGGCAGCCACCGAGGCGGGTGAGCAGCTCGTCGGCAATGTCGCCCACCAGTCGGTTAACCCCAACGTCAAGCTGGCTGACGAGGACGCACTGTGGGACTACGCTGACGCCGCTTTTGGTGGCGCGGTAGTTGGCACTCCCATGGGCGCGACGGCTGGCCTCGCAGGTGCAGCTCGATCGAAGATTCTCAACCGCATCGAAGACGGGGTGGACCCCCAGACCGCTTACCAGCAGTTCATGGAAGAGGACGGCGGCGTTCTTGGCGACCAGGACATGGCCGAGCTGGACCAGTTCATGCAAACGGGTGACTTCAGCGCACCTCGCTCTCGCATGCAGCGGCGTATGGACGACATGGATGCGGACGAAGCCCTGAACATGGCTTATAGCCAGACCTTCGGCATGAATCGCCCTGAGGTGCATGCTGCCCGTAAGGCAGAGCAGGACAAGCTGCGTGCTCGCCTGGAGGACGGTGCTGCGAAGCTGGCCTATGGCATCACCCCAGAGGAAGACGCCGAGCTCGCAGAGCTGGTGCGGGATTACCCAACTGCGTTGCAGGATGTTTTCCAGGAGATTATGGAAAACCCTAACCCGTCAGCGGGACAGGTGTTGGATGAGTTCGATGAGTCGATCCAGCCAGCCGAGCCAGCAGCCCCTACATACCAACTCAACAGGGGAGGCGAAGGGTGGAAATCCGGCGCTTATGGCGATTACGAGGGTGCTTTGAGTTCTGCCCAAAAAGCAAAGTACGGAAAAACTATCGAGTCGCTCCCGGCAGCCCAGCAAACTAAGCTGTTTCAAGCCATCAATCCGCGCAAGCCCATAGCGTCACCTAAGACGTTCAAGACCAAGGAAGAAGAGGTAGCGGCGGTTACTCAGTGGCTTGACGGCAAGACTTACGAAACAGATACCGTGTTTGCTCAGCCGCCAAGCACTGGGGCGGAGTTGGTCCCGGCAAGCGAGTACGAAGGGCCTGTAACGATCGCCACTGAAGGCCGGGAGGTGTTGAAGGTCGATGCACCCCCAGCATCCGTGGACCCCAACAAGCTCAATACACTGACAGGGGAAAGGCTGTTTGGCAGCAATGACCCCGTACTCAGGCAGGAGTTCAACCGGCAGCGCAACAACCTTAAAAAGCTTCGCTCGGAGATCAAAGAGTTCCTCGGACCTGAAGGTACGAAGGAATACACTCGTCGTATGATGTCGCCCGAATACGAGGCGATGTTCAACACGCTGCAGGAAAAACGTAATTCGTTTTTCAAAGCGAGGAATGCTGTAGAGGGGGTCATTAAAGACAGGCCGCGTAACGGAACCCCCGCTGTCACCAAACGAATCAACGTACAAGTGTGGAGCCCCGAAAGGCAAGTGTGGTCGAAGAAAGCCATTGATCCGATGGCTGCCGCTACAGCTATGCAAGGCAACGCGGAGCTTCAGTATGACCCGAAAGACCCTCTCGGCAGCGCCGTGAAGCAAGTGCTTGAAGGGCTCGCTTCTGTCTTGGCGCATCCGAACTATGATATCCGCCTTGATGGTGACATCGACCCCGACACTGTCGTGTACACCAAGAGCGACACAGGTGGGCAAATCACGTTCGGAGACTTGCAGAAATCCCACCCAGGGCTACTCGCATCTTTTCGCGATAATCTGAGAAAGCGGTACGCCGCAGCAGATAACGCAGCTGATCAAGCGGGGATCGCCAAGCAAGGCGCCGCGCTGAACCAGAAGATCGAGGCCGAGCAAAAAGCGCTGAACCGCACCAACGAGATTGAGGCTAAGAAGAAAAACTTGCAGGCCGAGCTCGCCCAAGCTGAGGAAATGCGAGACTACTGGCGAGGCGTAAAGATCAAACGCGAGCTCGATCAGCTGGATTACGAGAAGTTCAGGGATGACAAAGGCCGCCGCGACAACGAGGGCTGGGTAGATGTTGAGGGCCGCGAAGACCCCAACCAGCAGGACCTGCAGCTCCCTGAAGGTGCAAAGTTGCGCGAGGGCATGCAGGGTGAGACTCAGGTGGACCCACGTGCTTACGGCAAGCACCAGCTGACAGAGGAAGATCAGGCGGAAGAGCGAGCTGCGAAGAGGGCCGCCAAGGTAGAGTCGTACAAGTTGCGCAAGCGCGAGCCTGAGGCGTACTCAGCGGCTGCTGCTGCGGAGAAAGAACTGGCTAAGAAGCAGGCTGCGGAAGCGGAAGCCAAGGCCAGGAAGGAAGCCAAGCCGCGCAAGGCTGCTCCGGAAAAGACTTCTAAACAACTGGAAGAAGAGGCTAAGGTTCGAAGGGCGGATACCAAGAAAGTTACAGAAGCCGGAGTTCGGGTGGCCTTTAAGGACATCGACTTCTCTGAAACTCCAGGCGCTACCAAGGCTGACAGAGATTACGTGATCAGCCGGGAAAACCCCAAGCGCCAGGAAGCGCACACCAAGGCGGCCAACACCATACTGCGCAACCTGGGTGTCAGTGAGCAGGTACGCATCCTGGGTACTGAGGAGGCGCTCGGCCTGCTAGAGCTGGACAGGGCGTCCCCCAACTACATGGGAGTTAATGGTTTCACCGTCGTTAACAATGGCGAACGCGTCGTCTACGTGAACCCGGCGCTGAGCGAGAAGGCCGCACTAGAGGTGCTGGGGCATGAGATCGGCCACATCGTTCATCAGAACCTGTGGGAAACCGCGCACCCCAACGTGCGCAAAGCAGTAATCGACGCATACGAAGACTGGCGCGGTGGCTTGAATTTGTTCACCGGTACGTTGCGTGAGTTGTATGAGGGCCGCGTAGGCACCAACCTGTTCGAACAGATGAACACGAATAGCGACCTCAGCGAGCTGGTGGGCGAGGGGCGAACAGAAGAGCAGGTCATGGAGATGATCGCGTTCAAGGAGTGGTTCTCCGACCAAGTGTCGCGCTGGATGACCACTGAAGCCAAGCCAATGACCTTGATTGAAAAGTTCTTCAAGCATGTCGGCGATGTCATCCAGGACTTGTTCAACATGCTACGCAAGAACAAGCTTGCCCGCCCGGATGCTTCGGTGAAGCAGTTCCTTGATGACCTGATGCAGAGCAACTACGCAGAGACCTATGCCGGGATTGATCAGCCATCCGATTCACAGTACCCGGAGTTCAGCGCAGCGGTTCATGACAACTCGCCTGACTGGAGCCGTGCGCAGGCGATGAGAGAAATCAGCGACGTACTCCTGCGCAGCGACATGCTGAGTAAGGAAGAGCGCAACGCGCTGGGACGGGCAGTGCAAGGTGCGCACGTGCGCAACCAACTGATGGAAATCTACGCACACGACCCCGCAGCGCTCAGGTTCATCGAAGAACACAAGGTCGACGGCATGATCCCACTGGCCTATGCCGCGTGGCGTTTCGGCGAGCTGGACATGGCTAAAAGCTCTGACAGCATCCTGCGTAAGTTCAGCGACAGCATGAAACAGCTGTTTGGCATTATCTCCAACGAAGAAAACGCTGTGCAGATCATGCGCGAGGTGCGTAGCGGCATGGAGCCTGGGCGGCAGTCGGTACTGCGACGTCGTAACAACGAGACCGTTCTTCAGAAAGCTCGAGAGTTCACTGAGAAAGTGAGCGAACCGGCCATGCGGGTCGCACACAAGGTGTTCCTCTCCGCAGAAGGTCAGATTCGCGCTACGGACAACGCCGCTTTGATGGAAATGTGGCGTCAGTTCTACACCCCACCGGACTCCCCCGGAGGGGCAGAGTCTTACTTCGCCGCGAAGAACACGCAGCGGGCGTTCTTCGAGGAGAAGCTGCATGAAATCTACGATGGCCAGGACGAGGCATTCGGACAGCGTGTTGTCCGTATCCTGCAAAAAGAAATCCCGGAAAAGGAAGCCACCAAAGAAGAAATGAAGGTGGTCAATAAGACCTATGCATTGCTTCGAGGCATATACCTCTATGCGCAGAAAGCAGGGGTGAAAGTCGGTGACCTTGGACCGAAATACTTCCCACGTGTCTGGGACGCTGAGTACGTCACCAATCACATGGATGAGTTCAAAGAAATGCTGGTTGAGAAATATAGCGATCAGCTGAAGAGCATGAAGGAGGAATACAAGTTGCCTGACGAAACGTCGCTGGAAGACGTGGCAGGGCTGCTTGGTAAGAGTTTCATCGTGGGAGGGGGAGAGGAGACTTCCGCGATCGAGAACGTGATGCGCGAGATGGAGGAAGCGGTCGACGGTGACCCGCTGGGGTGGCCGAAGAACAACCACATGAAAGAGCGTGCCTTGAAGTGGCTCGCAGACGAAGATGCCGCGCCGTTCCTGAGCAAGAACTTGGGTGAGATGATGTCGTCGTACATCAACCAGATGGTGAAACGTTCAGAGTACAACAGGCGGGTGGGTATCGACAGCGGTCGTAAGACCGTGCAGGACTACTTGGCCGATGCCAGGGAGACAGGCGCAAGTGATGCCGACATAGAGCGAGCTACTCGCGCCATGAAGGCCGCCATGGGTACGCTGGGGATCGACATCAACCCAGGCATACACCGGGCGCAGGGCACGTTGATGGTCTTGCAGAACTGGATGCTGTTGGGGTTGGCGACGTTGACTTCACTGGTTGACCCAGTGGGGATCGCGGTGAGGGGTGACATGGACGCAGCCTGGACGGCGCTGAAGACCGGCTTGAAAGAAGTGAAAGCTGCGGCGATGCGGGAAGATACGGACTTGTCGAAGATGGCCCAGTCGCTGGGCATCAACGAACTACACAATACGCTGGATGCGTTGGGGTATGAGTACGGGGGTTACTACGTTACAGGTAAGGCACGCAGGTGGAACGACCGCTTGTTTACGGTCAACCTGCTGTCGCAGTGGACTCGGGTAACGAGAACCATGGCGCTGGCGGGGGGCAAAGGCTTCTTGGAGAAGCACGGCGGGTATGACTTCAACGAGCATTCAGCTCGTTACATGAACGAGCTCGGGTTGCGCAGGGGGGATGTGAAGCTGGACGAGAATGGCAAGTTGGTGTTGCTGTCCAGTAAAGAACGTATTGAGGCTTCGGAGAGTGACCGTGCGGAGCTGGAGCGTGATGAACGCGTGAGGGCGGCACTGAACCGTTTCGTGGATGAGTCTATCCTGCGCCCGGATGCAGCTCAGCGCCCGATCTGGGCGAGTGACCCTCACTGGATGCTGGTGTTCCACTTGAAGGCTTTCATGTATTCGTTCCACGAGCGCATCCTGCGACGTGTAGGTCACGAGATGATGAATGGTCGGTACAACGCAGCGCTCGCCCTGGCGGGCTACGTACCTGCGATGTTCGTTGCTGAGGGCCTGCGTAACGCGATTCAGGGAGATGACATGGATGACTCCCTTGGAGAAGACGCAGGGCTGTTTGACACCACTCACTACCTTGCGCAGAAAGCTGGCCTGTACGGCCCGTGGCAGATGGTCTTTGATATTCAGAAAGGTTTTCAGTACGGAGACTCTCCGTTCTCTACAACGGGCGGCCCCACCGTTGAGCACGTGTTAGGTATAGGGGAAGCTGTGTGGACGGACACCCAGGCTGATGACCTGCGTATGTTGGAAAGGTCCATGCCGCTGCACAATGTGTGGCAGGACTGGTTCTGATGGCGGGGAGATACAGCGGCCCCCTGAGGTTCCGCTTCGAGGGGAAGGAAGCGAAGAAGTACATAGGTCTTGCGCGTAAGCAAATGGGTATCATGCTGGACTTCATGAAGTCCTTGCACCTTACGCAGCGTGTGTGGCGAAGGAAGTACTTGAACAACGTCTTCATTGAGACGCATGCGATCCTCCCCAACATCTACATTGCAAAGATCGTTGCGGAAAACCCGCCTTTGAAAATTCTTGGTCGGCACGGCTTTCGTACGTTTTTTACAACAGACGATTTTCTTTTGGAATACACCCCATTGAGCGCCGATTGGAGTGTTTACAGGAATAGCGAAGATTACGGGAGCCGATACCCCAAACCGTTTTTAGACGGCAATATTTTTTGGGTGGGAGCTTCTGAGGTTTTGTCATTGAAGCCTATCGGAGCGAACCCCGGTGTGTACTCGCGGGGTGAATTCTTGCTGGAAAAACCGATCTCCAACAGGACCCCTTACTACGTGATGCGACACGTAAGCTCCGGGCAAATCGTGGTTGTGTCCTCTAATGAGTTAGGGGATCTGGGGCTCTACTCACATAGCAATGGCAACTGGGTGCTAAGAGGCAGCAGGGGAGGCGTGCCTCAGTTATCCTCATACCGCTTTGCCCTGGATGAAGATGGAAGCGCGATAACCGCTTTCAAGAGGTCTACCAGCAACGTTTCTGTGTTGAATATTTCCTTTAACGGGAGCTTCGCGTCCCTGAATCTAGTGAGCCACGCGGACGACCCCATGTTTGGAGAGGAAAGAATAGAGTGGCCGGATGGTTATTCGTCTTCAAACGTGACCTCAACTTGTTCGGACGGCGTGTACTATTGTGCCAATATAGGTGGCCCTGGGGTAAACGATCAACTTTCGGGTAGCCTATCGTGGATAAGTGGCCCCAATGGGTGCTTGGGGCCTGATCTTGATAATCTCCCTACCTGCACTCTTGACCCCTTGTACCCTGACCCGACTTCTGTGGAATGGAATTATGCTGAAAGCGGGACCAGCAGCAGTGGCCTTAATGTGAATAACATAGTCCGCTACATGGGGGCTTTGCGCATGAACGGGGCCGATGTTTTGATAACTGAAACAGCTTCGCTCAATAGAAGCAACTCCGGGAGCTACACCAAAAACATCGAGCAATATAGGTGGCTAGACCCCTACCACATAACGGCCACCACTGAGACTGAAACTAATTCCAGTTACAGCTTCGACCTAAAATTCGTCGCAGATGTAGCAGGGATTGAGATTCCCCTTTTTTGCAACCACGTTTCGGGGAGTTACACAAGTACCTCCTACAGGTTGGAGATTACCGGCCGCCCAGATCAGTATTCTGATTCGATAAACGCTAATGAATCGTACACAAGAAAGTATGGTTTTTACGAAATAGACTACGCTAATCGAGTTTTGTATTACGGAGTCAAGGTTATCAAAGGGTCTTCTTCAGGGTCGCGTACTATAGACTCGGAAGAAAAAATTATTGACTTGGATTCGAGGGCCACTCTTTTTCAATACACCGACCCTAACCCCACTTTTCAATACAACAGGGGGTCCACCGTTCGGTTGGATGAGTACCCTTATCTCGACTCTCTCCACACATTCGTCGCGTGTAGAACGGTATCCGGGAACGTTGCCGTTATAGTCAGGGAAAAAAGTACTGGCATGGTCGTCTTTCACCGAATATCCAACGGGAACCTTGACATCTTAACCGACCCCCACACGGCTAACGGCATCTTGTCGATCACGCCATACTAACTTTCGTCTATCTCGTCGCGCACGATGTTGATGCACTTTGGCGCGTCTATGCCGATCTTAGTTTGCCCGTGCTGACTTCCAAAGATAACAATTTTTATGTCGGTAGGGCCGTTAAGCAGCGATGGATCAACTTTGATATTGAGCTCTTCGCCGTCTCTTCTGGTTAGAACAAGCATCTAATTCTTCTGGTGATGAGGGCGAAGCATACACTACCTTCGCCTTTTAGTATCCCTGACAGGGGGTTTTCCCCTGTGGTATAAATCTGTCGCATGCGACAGGGCTGAGATCAATACAGATGCTATTCTTATGAGCACTCTCACCGGTAATGCCATTTTACTCCTTCGCCCTTCCATGGACTCAGTATGTGTGGTTTAAAAGTGGTCAGTGTTTTAACGCACTGATTTTTATGCAGCAACACGGATTGCAAATCCGTGGACCTCGGTTCGACTCCGGGCTCGGCCTCCATCTTTCAATGGCTTAGCAATCCTTGCTTGGCCGGTTACCCGTCTCAACCCGGTGAAAACCGGGTCACGGAGTGGTTGAACCACTCATCAATTTGCACTATCGTCCGTGGACATCAACCTCTTTGAAGTAGTTTTCTCGAAAGACCCCAAAGACGGTTGCGGTTGAATTCGGGTCCCGTTGAATTTCAAGTGCTTTAGCTGCAGCTTCTGCGTAGCTACTCGCTTCAAGTTCGATTTCCCAAGTTACTTTGTACTCACCTTTGCCCTTATTAGGGGTAGGCTCGTCGGCCAGGGCATGAAGTTCATTAAGCCACTTGGTGATTTTTTCGTTGGCCTCGCCGTGAACGTTTTTATCCAGTTCATAGGTAATCGCTTCAACAAGGTTGTCAGCTTTACTCATGGACATTTTGTACCCTCTTTGTAGGAACCGCTTATGGCTACTTACAGGGAGCGCAAAAACGGAACTTTTGAATTTGTAGTTCGCAGGAAGCGGCTGCTCCCCAAACCAATATATCTCACCTTTGCCACTGTGGCTCAGGGCAAGGCTTACTGCGACAAGCTCGAAAAGATGCTTGATGCTGGCGTAGTGCCCGACGAGTTTGTTCAGCACCATGCTTCTGGCGAGAACTTCCGCACCTTGATCAACCGGTTCATTGACAGCGCCACCCCAGAGAAGGATGACGTGAGCCAGCTTCAGATACTGAAGTCCAAGTACGGCGCCAGGGCGCTTCAAGAGCTCAACAACGACTGGGCGCACGAGGTAGTTGATTACCTCAAGCGAGAACGTCAGCTTGTCCCTGGCACGGTGCGTAAGTACGTGGGCTCAGCTGCGAGGTGTCTGGACTGGGCAGTTGCCAAAGGGCATCTCTTGACGAACCCTCTTAGGCAGCTGCCGCGGGGGTACTCAAGCTACTCAGAAGCTGACATACGTGTGGCCGGTGCACACAAGGAAGATGGCTTCCGGGATGTGCGCGTGCCTGAGGTCGATGTCCAACCCAAGTTGATCGAACAAGCTCTGAAGCTTCAAGCGGACGGCGAGGCGTTCGCTTTGCTCATCTTGCTTGGCGTAAATACCGCCATGCGCTTGCGAGAGATGTTCACATTGACCAACAGCCAGATCGACCTAAATGCTCGAACGTTACGCTTCTCTCAGGGGCAGTGATCTGGCAGAAATGCTCTGGTGAGCTTTTACCCCATCCCGTGCACTGTGTAAATCGTATTGTTCTCTTTCCACTCAGTTGGGCCGACCCAAGTGGCTTTCACACGTACTTTTTTACCGTACATCGGGTGGTTGCGAAATCTTGGATGGGAGAGGGTTCGCCAATGTGCTCTCCTGTGGTGTCCATGCGCTAATGGCTTCCCTTCTCCCGTACCGCTGTGCTCTTGCGGTTTTCTAGGTGCATCCAGGTAAATGTATGACGGCATATCACTGCGCGTCCACGGTTTTTTGTTCCCGTGTTTCACGGTTTTGATGTCGCGCTTTGTCGGCAGCGGGGTCTCTTTGACCAAGTGCATGCTTTCAGCCCACTTGAAGTACGCAAGGAAGTATTGCAGTGATTTTGTGACTCGGTCAGTTAAATCTTGTACTGCCTGCTCTTCATGAAAAATGGAGTTAAGCATTGTTACCCAACTAGGTGTCGGCGCATTGGCGCCTTTGAGGGTTATCGTTGGATTTACTGCGGCTATTTGTGCAACGCAGCTGTATTCAGTTGTGTGATCAGCTGCTTTTTGGGTGCCGTTGTA
>Ga0180436_10005526_pt1 | contig 11153 bp, 7 predicted proteins | sample SS_ome_2_FD_132434 | JGI IMG/M metagenome (GOLD analysis project Ga0180436, IMG submission 132434) | Hypersaline lake sediment archaeal communities from the Salton Sea, California, USA - SS_3_S_2 metaG | ecosystem: Environmental > Aquatic > Non-marine Saline and Alkaline > Hypersaline > Sediment...
AACAGCGGATCGAGAAGGAGTTCAGTTTCAAAGTAGATAGCCAGGGGATACAGGGCATACAGGCCCCCAGCCGCCAAACCGGTTCCGTCGCCGCCCAGTTGACGACCAACTCGATAGGTCTGGATGGTGGTGAGCAGTCCGACTATCAGTCCGAATCCTCTCGCCACCCACAATGAGCTGCCCAGAACGGCGTACAATAGTCCAAGGCACCATATATAGAAGGGGGCCCTGAAGTAGGTAGTGTCGCCTATCACGTTGCCATCGGCGATCGACTGGGCCCAGTTGTGGTGGTACCAGTTGTCGACGGTCAGGTGAGTCCAATCGGGGAGATTCGCGTACTCAACCACCGAAACCATGCGCACCGCCATGGCGATGGCTATTAGTACCAACAACTTAACGCCGAATTCTCGATCCCTCTGTGCAGCCATTTGTTCAATATAGTCGAGGCGATTCATTTTTCCACTCAAAACCTCTCCGGATCTGCTCAAAATAGGCAAGAGTCGACACACTGTGCATATGTCCGAGTCCGGCCATGCAAACCGAAGGTTAACATTTCGCTTGAACATTTCTCCTAAATATATGATATAAGGCCACATAGTTTTCCTTTCCAGACATGGGATGCAACCGGATGCGCTCTCGATTACGCCCGAGGGACGCACACGTCGCGGCACGGCCTTTGCTCAACTAGCTGCAGAACCACAGGGTAAGGAGAAAACGTGAGTCACTACATTAAGAAGCATATCCGAATTTCGCTAGTTCTTGCGGTCCTGACGATTCTCACCGGCTCAGCCAGCGGACAGATTCTGTCCCCCGGTCTGGAAGAGAAAACGGCCAAAGCAGAACTAAACGGTTCGGCTGCTTCAGTTTCTGTAGTGGTCTTCCTGGAGCAGGGTAAGGAAGCTCAGATGACTGCGGCTCTGGCCGGGAAGAATCGCCACGAGCGAATCGGCACCCTTCTTCGTCAGTTGCCCGGCCGACGTGGAATCAACGAAGAGACGGTCGAATCCTTCCTGAAGGAAAACTCGGTCTCTGAGATTTCCCGTATGTGGATTGTCCCGTCCTACCGCGCTGAGTTGCCGATCGAGAAGGTTACCGAACTCTCGTTTATTCCGGGAGTTCGTCTCATCGTCGAAAACGCTCCCCTGCATTTCGACAAGCCGGTAGAAACTCTTGCCACTGGGTCAGAGTCTGTGGGCATCTCCGAGCAGTTGAATCTTCTGAAGGTGCCGGCTCTCTGGCAGCGTGGCCTCAAAGGTGCCGGTCGCCTGGTCTGTTCTTTTGACACCGGTGTCGAGCAGAGCCATCCGGCGCTGGCGGCCAAGTGGCGTGGAAACTTCTCCGATCTCAGTGCTGCCTGGTTCTCCAAGGTCAAGCCGGACACCCTTCCTTATGACCGCGCCGCTCATGGCACCCACACGATGGGCGTGATGGTTGGAGCGATGGAGGCCGACTCCTTTGGTGTCGCTCCCGAGGCGGAATGGATAACCGCCGGCGTCATCGACCAGGGTCGTCCGCTCCAGACTACTTTCGCCGATATTATTGAAGCCTTCCAGTGGACGCTCAATCCGGATGGAGACCCGACCACCAGCCATGACGTCCCGGACGTGATTCTGAACTCCTGGGGTGTTCCGAAGGGCATGTTTACCCCTTGTGATGAGACTTTCCGCACCGTGATCGAGACTGTCGAGGCGGCCGGTATCGTAACGATTTTTGCCGCCGGCAACGAAGGTCCCGATCCGTCGACCCTCCGCAGTCCGGCCGATTTCGCCGGTACTCCGCTGAGCTCTTTCGCTGTTGGCGCCGTCGACAACAACCGCAATATCACCAACTTCTCCAGCCGTGGTCCTTCCTCTTGCGACGCCAACGAGAAGAAGCCGGAAGTAGTCGCTTTCGGTTATCAGATTCGCTCCTCGCAGAAGGGCGGCGGATTTGCCCTCATGAGCGGTACCTCCATGGCTGCTCCTTATATTGCCGGCCTGGTAGCCCTGATGCGACAGTACAACCCCGAGGCGACGGTTGAGCAGATCAAGAACGCTCTCATCCTCTCCGCCTCCGACCTGGGCCCCGCGGGTGAAGACAACTCATACGGTCACGGTTTGGTCGATGCCTCGAGTCTTCTCGAGCATCTCCCGACTCCCTCGGTTCCGGACTTCGCCCTGGCTTCGGTTACGGTCCTTGGCGACGGTCAGGTCGTGCCGGGCAGCACCACCAACGTCGAAGTGTCGCTGGCCAGTCTGTCCGGCGGGCTCAGCCAGGTGGTTGGCCGTATCACCACCGACGACCCGAACGCCACGATCATAAATGATGAGTCCCTGTTTGACTTCGGCCCCGGCGGCGTGCTTGCCTCCGGTCTGACCCCGTTTACGGTTTCGTTCGACACCAGCTTGATTCACGGAACCGATATCGAGTTTGGTCTTGTCATCGAATCGGCCGGCAGTGAGCCGCTTGACAGCCTTCAGTTCGAGATTCGCGTGGGCTTTGAGAGCCCCGGTAGCATGGCCACTTTGTCGACAACCTCGATGAGAATGACCATCAGTGACTTTGGTCAGATGGGTCTTGGGGCTGGCTCGATATACAACGCCGGCGGCGAAGGCTTCCGGTACGAAGGCAGCGAGAACCTGCTTTATGAGTCGGGAGTCATTATCGGTCGCAATGCGCTTCAGCTGTCCAGTTCGGTGCGCGACAGCTCCGGCCAGTTTGCCGTTTCGGACTTCACTCCCACCGAGCCTCTTGATATCGTCAGCACCGGCAACCTGGACCAGTTTGCCGCCCGATTCGAGGATTCTTTCTCGGAAATCCCGATCCCCGTGGCCGTGACTCAGAAGGTTTCGACGTACGAGAGCGAGGGAGACTTCATGATTTTCGAGTTTAAGCTCGAGAATGTCGACCTCCAGCGTGTAACTTCGATAAATTTCGCATATTTCGCTGATTTTGATTTAGCTGCTGAGGGGGAAAGCTTCGTCTATAATGCGGACCTCGACCTCTTGTACCAAATGTCCTCTTCCGGCGAGATGATTGGTCTCGTGGGATTGAAGAACATCGCCGCTTTTGTCACCGCCACCAACGAAAGTGGAAAGACCGGTTATACTCGGTCGCAGCTGTTTAGTATGATTACAACTTCTGAGAATCAGATCGACTTTGGTGGCCCGCAGGACCGCATGTTCATGGCCTGCTCCCAGCCTTTTGATATCGATCCTCTCGAATCCCGCGATATTGCCTTTGCTCTGGTAGCCGGAATGACCGAGGCTGAGATCCTCGACAACGCCGTTGCCGCCCGCCAGCGTTGGGACCTGATTACTGATGTTGACGACACCCACGTCCTGGCCCTTCCCGAATCCGCTGAACTGCACCAGAATTACCCCAATCCGTTCAATCCGCAGACTACGATCGGGTTCAGTCTCGAAAGCCGCCAGGATGTCAGCCTGAACGTCTATGACGTGACCGGCCGCAAGGTCCGCACTCTGGTCAACCAGGAGATGGAAGCCGGCAATCACTCGGTGATCTGGAATGGTGAGTCGAACTCCGGCGATCGCGTTGCGAGTGGTGTCTACTTCTATCGTCTCGAGACGACACAGAGTTCGCATACGCGGAAGATGGTACTTCTGAAATAGCTTCGCATTGCTTATAATGGCCAAACTAATTTGATAAGTATGTTGTTACAGAATAGAGAAACGATGGTGAGACAAATGATACGCAAGGTCACAACGATTGCTCTGATATTCCTGCTGGGCCTCTTCATGGTCGGCACGGAGTCCTCCAATGCATGTTCGCCGACTCCCGAAGCGATCGAGAAATGGAAAGCAGAAGGCCGCTGGGAAATGATCCAGGATCAGTGGCGTGATTCCCGTGCGCAGGGAATCAGCATGGGCGCCAAGCACTCGCCGTTTAAGCAGCGCTTCCACGGAAGCCCTCTGGCTCTTGGTTCCGATGACGCGGTAGATACGCTCTACGGTATCGTGATTCTGGTAGACTTCCCGGACCATCCGTACACCGGTGGCTATGCCGCCGAACCGGCTGAGTTCGATTCTCTGCTCTTCTCCAATCGGGACACCGATGTTATCACCAATCCTACCGGTTCGATGACGGACTTTTTCCTCGAGAACTCCTATGGCAAGCTGCTGGTGAAGGGTGATATCTACGGCTGGTATACCATGCCGCAGGACTATTCCACGTATGTCTCGGATGACAACGGATTGAGTGGTGGTCGGACGGTGGCCAAAGTTGCTGTCGAGTATGCCAAGATGATCGGCGGCGCCGATTTCTCGAAGTATGACAACAACAACGACGGTCATTGTGATGCCGTCATTATCGTCCATGCCGGCCCAGGCGCTGAAACCGGAGCTTATGGCATTTGGTCGCACCAGGGTAGCATATGGCCGGAGATGAGATACGATGGCGTTACCATCAGTGATTTCAGCATGAATCCGGAAGAAGCCAATCAGGGCGGTTCGATGATCCCGATCGGCGTCTTCTGTCACGAGTTTGGTCATATTCTGGGTCTGCCCGATCTTTATGACACCAATGACACCGGTAGTACATCTGCCGGTATCGGTCGTTGGTCGACCATGGCGAGCGGCAACTGGAACGGCAACTCCCGGACACCGGCTCAGTTTGATGCCTGGTCGAAGATCGGTCTGGGTTGGGTTACGCCGACAACGGTTACCGAGAACATGAGCCAGGTAGAGATCCCGGCCGCCGAGTATGATCCCGTTGTTTACAAGCTGACCAACTTTGTCTCTGACGCCTCGCGCGAGTACTGGCTGGTCGAGAATCGCCAGATCATGGGTTTTGACGGCGCCATCCCGGGATCGGGGCTTTGTATCTACCATATCGATGAAAACGCGCCGGGCAATCGTAACGAGGGTCGCTACATGGTTGCCGTTGAACAGGCTGACGGTGAAGACCAGCTTGGTTTCACCGCCAACAACTTTGGCGACGGTGGCGATCTCTGGCCGGGCAACACCAACAATCGTAACTTCCACGATCTCAGTACTCCGAACAGCATGACCAACTTCTTTGGATCGCAAATGGAAGTGACCACTGAGATCGGCGTCTGGAACATCTCCGACAACGACTCTATCATGTACGCCGATCTGGATATCAGTTTCTCGCGTCCCTGGGTCGAAGCCGTGGGTGACAACGCCTTTGTGTTCGATGACTCCGGTCCCGGGGGAGACGACGACGGAATTCTTGATCCGGGCGAAACGATTCGGTTCTATGCTTCCTGCCGCAACCTGATGCGCACTGCCTATAACGCTCGCGTCAGCCTGTCGACCAATCGGCCGGAAGTCAGTTTTGTCACTAGCGAAGCCGACCTGGCTACCAGCTTCACAGCAAGTACCGCCACCAACTTCGATCCGATCGAGTTCACTCTCGCCGGTGCCTTTGTGCCCGTAATCGATTCCTTCTTCGTGACAATCACCAGCGACTCACTGCCCGGTGTCCCCGGCAGCGGTGAATACTCGACAACCTTCGGCATCGAAGTCGACCTCGGTGCGCCGCAGATTCTGATCGTTGATGACGATCGTGGTGACGACTATGAAGGCATTTACGAGAACACCGTCCACAGCATGTGGATTCCGCACGAGACCTGGGACAAGTCCAGCCTCGGATCTCCGACCGGGGCCGAACTGATGCAGTATCCCATGGTCTTCTGGCTCACCGGTGACTCGACGCAAAACCAGTTCACTTCGGACGATGTAGCCGCCATGAAGCAATACATGGACAATGGCGGCAATCTGCTTATGTCGACTTTGTCAGGCGCTTCCGATCTCGACGCCCTCGACGGCAATGTCCTCGGCAACTATTTCGGTGCCGCGCTGTCCGACCGGATTCTCTGGCCACGCTTTTCCGGTGTTGCCGGCAATCCTGTGGGTGACGGAATACAGCTCCTCTATCAAGCCGGGGCTCCGAACAACCAGATGCAGTTGCTCACCGCGGCAGGTTTGGGGGAAGAGGCATTCACGCTTTGGGGTCGTACCGAAATCTGTGGTGTCACTTACTCGGGTACGCATAAGTCGGTGTTGGTGACATTCCCGATTGAGTACCTGGATGAAGACCGGGTTGGCTGGGATGTGCCAGAGACTTTCTTTGCTCGGATTCTCAATTTCTTTGGCGGGATTCCCACCGATGTCGAAGACAACCGGGCGGCGAATGTCCTGCCCAAGAGCTTCGAACTGGCCCAGAACTACCCCAATCCGTTTAACCCCATCACTCGGATCTCGTACACCATTCGAGCCTCATCCGGGAAAATGCAGCACACCAACCTGGCCGTGTACAATATGCTTGGCCAACATGTCACAACCTTGGTGGATGAACGCCAGATTCCCGGCAATTACACCGTGGAGTGGGATGGCACCACCGAAACCGGTACTCCGGTTGCCACCGGCGTCTATTTCTATCGTCTGAGCCACGGCGACGATGCCCAGACGAAGAAGATGCTTCTGGTAAAATAGCCAAGTATACCCCAAGATTCTCTCGAATAGCCGCCCAGTAGGGCGGCTATTTTGTTGTGAGACAGTTCTTTAGGATTTGCGAAAAAAGTCTAGCTAGTGACCGGAATCACTTGACATTTCTAATTGATGTGTTATAGTTGCAAATGAAATTCGTTTTCACTTAGATGGAAACAGGCGAATAATGAGAGAATTGCTTAGAACCAAAGGACTCAAGACCACGCCGCAGCGAGAGTTGATCTTGCGCGCGTTTTTCGAGCTGAACAAGCATGTCTCGGTCGACGAACTGTATCGCCGGGTGGCGGCAGTCGACAGCTCCATTGGATACAGTACTGTCTGGCGCAATCTGAAACTTGCCTGTAAGGTGGGGCTGGCGGAAGAGGTCAATATCGGCGACGGCGTTACTCGCTATGACCGTGTCACTGACAAGCCGCACGGCCATCTATACTGTACCGAGTGTAAGCGATTCACGGAGTTCGATGCTGCACGCGTGCTGAAACAGTTGGGGCGTACGGCCAAGAAGGAAGGCTTCCAAGCCGAGGGCTTCAAGATCGAGCTTCAAGGTGTGTGCAAGGACTGCCAGTCTAAAGACGATCGGGAGTCCGATGACGATGATAATATGGGCTTTTTCATATAAGGGAACGACATCGCAATGACCAACCTCGACCGATTGAACCCTGGCCAGCGCGGCCGGGTGATGGGTTTCACGGTAGACAACCCGATTGCGAGACGGCTGATTGAACTGGGCATGGTCCCGGGAAAATCGGTCATCTATCTCCGCCATGCACCCTTCAGGGATCCGCTGGAATTTCAGGTCGGTGACTCTTACTTGTCGCTCCGCCGGGCAGAAGCCTCTTTGGTAACGGTAGAAGTCGAAGAATAGGATCCAGTCTTATTGCCATGTCTACCCGAACGTCGGAAAAGTCGGCCCAAAAGACCTTCACAATCGCTATTTGCGGCAATCCTAACAGCGGCAAAACGACCATCTTCAACCACATCACCGGCCTTAATCAGAAGGTGGGCAACTACTCCGGTGTGACGGTCGAGAAGGTTTCCGGTTCGTTCTCTCTGGAGGGGGACGACCGCAAGTTCGAGCTGGTCGACATTCCCGGCACATACTCCCTGGCCGCTTTTTCGCCCGACGAGTTTATCGCCGTCTCTGCTCTTTGCGGCGGTATCGAAGGCGCCCCGGCTCCCGATGTTCTCATTTGCGTGGTCGATGCCACCAATCTTGAGCGTTCTCTTTACTTCCTATTACAACTGAAAGAGATCGGTCGACCGACCCTAGTGGTCCTGAACATGTCTGATTTGGCCAGACGTCGGAAGATGAAGATCGATATCAACAAGTTGGGGAAGAGTCTTGGTATGCAGGTTGTTCCGGTCGTGGGACATCGTGGTGAAGGTATCGACGAGCTGAAGAAAGCCGCCGTGGATTTGGCTGGTCGCAAGGATGGCCAGGTCGAACGCAGCTTTGACGACACTACCGAGGGCGTCCTCGAGCAGTTGGCCAAGGTTGTCGGGAACAGAATTCACAATCGAGCCGAGCTGATTCGCATCCTGTTCGACCAGGGTGGACCCGCGGAAGAAATGTACGACCGCGCGGCGTCGCGTTCCGAAACCGGTTTGGAGAAAGCGCAGGCAATTCTAGACCACGGTCGTGATTCGATCAAGCGATTGCACGGTGCTCTACATGTGGCCGAGTCTAAAGTACTGACCGAGAAGGCCACTCAGATCTACGCCGATTCCGTCCAGACTGATGGCTTGAAAGGGCGCAGCCGATCAGAGATTGTTGATCGTTTCGCCCTGCATCCGGTACTCGGACCAGTCTTATTGCTAGGGTTGATGACTATTGTCTTTCAGTCGATTTTCTCCTGGGCCGCACCGTTCATGGATCTAATCGATGGCACTTTCGGAAGCTTTGCCGAGTTTGTGGAAGGATCCATGTCCGAAGGGCCGCTTCGCTCTCTTATCACCGATGGTATAATAGGTGGAGTCGGATCGGTACTGATCTTCCTTCCCCAGATCGTAATCCTCTTCCTGTTTATCTCATTCCTGGAGGACTCCGGCTACATGGCGCGAGCGGCATTTCTGGTTGATCGCATGTTCCGCTGGTGTGGCCTTTCCGGAAAGTCGTTTATCCCCATGCTCTCCTCTTTCGCTTGCTCGATTCCCGGCGTTATGGCGACTCGAACAATTGAGGATCGCAAGCTCCGCTTCATAACCATTTTGGTGGCGCCGCTGATGCCATGTTCGGCTAGATTGCCCGTCTATGCAATCATGATCGCCGCGTTCGTGCCCAGTGTGGCATTCTGGGGAATCTTCAACCTGCAGGGATTGGTTCTGACGGCGTTGTACTTGCTGGGAGTGGCGATGGCCGTGATCGTCTCATTCGTCCTCCAGAAGACCGTGTTCAAGACCGAGCGCGGGACCTTCATGATGGATATGCCGTCATACAAGCTTCCGACCCTTCGTTCGGTATTGACTCGCGTACTCAATCGGTCGAAATCGTTTACTATGCGCGCCGGTACAGTGATATTCGCGATCACAATCGTGATTTGGGCCTTGAGTTACTATCCGCGCTCGGAGGAGACCCTGGCTGCGGCAGAACAGCAGCAGTCCGAGGTTGAGGACCGTTATTTGGGCATCCGCGCGGGACTCGAAGAGGAGCTTGCGGGTCTAACTGCTGGACTGTCCGAGTCCGAAATACGGAGCTTCGATGCGATGACTGCCGAAGTCGAGGCATTTGATGATATCGAGGCCCTGGAAGCCTGGCATTCTTCCGATGCCGCTGGCGGACTCAACCGGAGAATCGTTGAGTCGGTGTATCAGATACGTCGGTTGGAGTTGTCGCACGAAAGCACGATAGCGGATATGGCCAACGACCAGGCGGGAACTCTCATCAGGAACTCCTATTTCGGCCGCATGGGCAGATTCGTAGAACCGGCTTTCAAACCGCTCGGTTGGGACTGGCGTGTCACTATGTCGGTGTTGGCCTCGTTCCCGGCGAGGGAGGTGATCATTGCCACTCTCGGTACGATCTACAACCTGGGAGCCGATGTTGACGAAGAGTCCACCAGCCTGGTCGAAAAGATGCGACAGGCCAAGTGGGAAACCGGAAGCCTGGCGGGGACGCCCGTGTTCACGCTACCGGTGGCTCTCTCGATCATGGTATTCTTTGCTCTTTGCTGTCAATGCGGCGCCACGGTGGTGACTGTCAAGCAAGAGACGAAGAGTTGGAGTTGGGCGGCAGCTCTGTTCTTCTACATGACCGGCCTGGCCTATGTAATGGCTTTCGTGGCTTATCAACTGTTCAAATCTATGGGGCTGTAATGGATTCCTCCTGGCAGGATTTAACTATAGTCGCCCTGGTCGTGCTTGCGGTCGTATACCTGTACTGGAGCTATCAGCGGCACATGAACCGTAAGACTGGCTGCAAATCAGGTGATTGCGACTGCGGTGCCAGTAAACTAGTCAAGGACAGGCACACAAAGGCAATTGACTAGTTCGGATCCCTCCGATATCTTGTTTCCGATTTATAGAGTGGGAGAGTCATGTTTCAATCCGGCCCGATAATGCTCGGACAATATCGTCCTATGGACAGCTTTCTGCATCGTCTCGATGCAAGGGCTAAGATTGTGCCTATTACGGCGGTGTTGGTACTCTCCTTGTTTTCGACCTCGTTCGCGTTCTATCTGGGCACCCTGTTCGCACTGATCTCCGGTCTCCTGGTTTCCGGAGTCTCCCTGGGTACGCTTGCCCGCAACTTCAGACCGATGCTTCTGCTGGCCCTTATCACGGTGTTGTATCACCTCCTTTTCAGCAACGATGATTCTCGAATACTCGTCGAATATCAGGGCGTGTACCTGACCGAGGGGGCGGTTCGGAAGGCTGGGTTTTTCTCGCTCCGTCTGATCCTTTTCGTGTCGGTAGCGTTCTTGGTCACGTTGACGAACTCGCCGTCTGAGTTGGCCGAGGCCTTCGTTAAACTGATGCGGCCGCTTACCTGGATTCGGGTGCCGGTGCAGGATCTGGCCATGATCATCTTCATTGCAATCCGCTTCATTCCTATCCTTTACGAGGAGTTCCACGCCATCAGGCGGGCTCAGATGATTCGCGGGGTCAGTTTCAACGGTGGCTGGCTGAGCCGAATACGCAAGTCGGTGGTGATTATCATCCCGGTTCTGGTGGTGGCGATTCAGCGAGCCGACGATCTGGCGCTTGCAATCGAGGCCCGCGGTTATCAATCCGGACCTGCGCGTACGATGTACACCCGGTCCAGGTTCGGAGCGAACGAGTGGCTGTTTATGTCGCTGACATTGGCGGCCCTGGGGCTGGCCTTCTGGGGAACTCGGATTTATGGCTGAAAAAAACGTCAAACTGGTTATCGAGTACGACGGTACCGCCTATCATGGCTGGCAAAAGCAGTCCGAGGATCGCACTATACAGGGCGAACTGGCTAAGGCAATCCAAAAGATTACGCGTAGGGAAGTCAAGATACAGGGAGCTGGCCGGACCGATGCCGGAGTTCATGCACTGGGACAAGTGGCGAACTTCCGAATCGAGCATCGAATGGAAGCCGAGCGGTTCAAGCCGGCCCTAAACGGGAGCCTCGACAACGACGTGAGGGTTCACGAAGCGGCCGAAGTACCAATGGATTTCCACGCCCGATTCGACGCCAAATGGAAACGATACCGTTATCTG
>Ga0180436_10005528_pt1 | contig 11152 bp, 7 predicted proteins | sample SS_ome_2_FD_132434 | JGI IMG/M metagenome (GOLD analysis project Ga0180436, IMG submission 132434) | Hypersaline lake sediment archaeal communities from the Salton Sea, California, USA - SS_3_S_2 metaG | ecosystem: Environmental > Aquatic > Non-marine Saline and Alkaline > Hypersaline > Sediment...
TACCGCTTGCTGTGCCCCGCCGCCACCTTTCTGCGCGACGGCCGAGCGTGCGAGGATTGCCTCGGAAAGCGGTTCGCATGGCCAGGCGTGGCACACGCCTGCTACCGCCGAAACCGCGGAGCGACGGCGGTGATCGCGACCACGTACGCCGCGCACGGCTTGGTGGGCACGTTCCGCTCGACGATTGACCGGTACATCGCGCTGACCGAGTTCGGGCGCGAGAAGTTCATCGCTGGTGGCTTACCCGGCACACGCATCTCCGTTCGGCCCAACTACCTTGCTGACGATCCCGGCGTCGGAGACGGCCGTGGAGGCTACGCGCTGTTCGTCGGCCGGCTCTCCGTCGAGAAGGGTATCGCGACCCTCTTGTCCGCGTGGCGCAGGCTAGAGGGGCGAATCCCCTTGCGCATCGTCGGCGACGGGCCACTTGCGGCAGCGGTCGCCGAGGCCACACGCTCACTGCCGGGGGTCACGTGGCTGCGGAGCTTGCCCCATCCCGACGCCCTGGCGCAGATGCGTGGCGCCACTGCGCTCGTCCTACCCTCCGAAGCATACGAGGCGTTCCCTCTCACCGTCGTCGAGGCGTTCGCGTCAGGGACTCCCGTGGTCGCAACCGACATCGGCGCCATGCGCGAGATCGTGCAGCACGGCGAGACTGGGCTGCGCTTCGCCTTCGGGGACGCGAACGAACTCGCCGAACGCGTCGAGCGCCTGTTCGCACTCCCAGAGGAGCGCCAACGCATGGGTATGGCCGCTCGCGCCAGGTACCTAGCGGCCTACACGCGCGACCGCGCCTATGATTCGCTGATGGAGATCTACCGGTTCGCCGGCGCGACCTCCGCGAGGAAGGTCCCATGAAAGCTGTGCCCGGCGCCCTCGCGGACGGGTGGACTCCGAAGCGGGAGGGGTCTGGTTTCGTCTTGTGGCTGCTGGCGCTGAGCTGGGCGCCAGCCATCGGCGTGCCGCAGCTCGTCGCCTACGTCGGGGTGCCAGCCTCGGTGGTGGCCCTGATCCTGCTGCGACGATGCCGGCTCTCCCTGGCCACCGTGATCTACTTCCTGGCCCTTGGCACGGTGGCGGCTGCGTCTCTGACGCTCGAGGGTGATGCCGCGCGACCACTCAACGCCGGCCTCGCCCTCCTCACCTACGGCTCGCTCCTGGTCCTCGTCCCGCGGTTCAGGTACGACGCGACTCGGTACCGTACGTTCGTCGTGGCCGCCGCCTGGATCGCGATCCTGCAGGTGGGTGTGGCTGCTGCCCAGTTCCTGGTGGCGAACCCCTCCCCCACCTTCCAGTCGATGGCATCAGGGGACGCGGCCGTAGGGACGCTATTGACCAACTCACACCTCTTCTCCGTGAAAATGCTTGGTCTGCTCGTCGTGCTCTCGGTGGCGGCGTTGGTCAACGTGCGCCGCTGGATGGCATTGGCAGGAGCTGGCGCGGCACTGCTGGGCGTCGTCCTGTCGTCCGCATTGCTCTCCACCGCCCTGGGAGCCGTGGCGATCGCCGCTGCCATCTACCTCACCCCGACCACCCTGATCCTTCGAAGGCTCGCCCGTCATGTCCGACGGCTGCGCTGGACGATCGCCGCCGTCTTCCTGGTCGGCGGGCTCCTATTCGTCGCCACGCAACCGAGCAACGTTCGCTACATGACGAACACCCTGCGGTCACTCACCGGTGTGCTGACGGGCGAGAGCGCGCGGACTCTTCCAGGCAAGATCGCAGCGACCATCGACAGTACCGACCTCCTCCTGTCTCAGACGAAGCTGGCGCTCATCGGGACTGGACCAGGCCACTACTCGAGCCGAGCGGCGCTCATCCTCTCGGGGGGGTACCTTTCGCCGCACCCGAGCATCGTGCCAGTATCGCTCAGCCCCTACACGGAGACGCGAATCTTGCCGCGTTGGAACCCTGAAGTGTGGTCCGTCCGCTTCCAGGACGGTGTGATGAACCAGCCGTTCCACTCCATCCAATCCGTGCTCCTCGAGTTGGGTCTCGTCGGCGTGTTGATCGGCATGCTCGGCTACCTGCACGCCTGGTATCGCGTCCTGAGGCTTCCGTCCGATGATCGCTCGATGGCCGCCATCCAACTCACTGCCGTTCTCACGTTGGTCCTGTTGCCCCTTTTGCTGCTCTCGGACAACTGGCTCGAGTACCCGCAGTCGGCCACTCAGCTGCTTCTGCCCCTCGTGCTGGCCATGAACGCGCGGTCACGCCAACTCGACGGACCGTATCCGTGAGCATGCTGAGCGAGCAGACGACCCCGCAGGATGTACCGATGCCCCCGGCCCGCCACGTGCTGGGTATGCGGGTGGACGCGACCTCTTACCCAGATGCCACGCAACGCATCCTGGACTCGGCCGCAGTCGGCCTCAGCGCGTACGTGTGCGTTGCGAACGTCCACATGACGATGGAGGCATGGGACGATGCGGGGTTCCGGCACTTGGTCAACGATGCTTCGTTGGTCGTTCCCGACGGCATGCCCCTCGTCTGGGCGCTGCGTGCGCTTGGCGTGCGTACGGCGACGCGCGTCCGCGGACCGGACCTCGTGCGGTGGGTGGCTGCCGACGCGGCTGCGCGTGGTGTGCCGGTTGCCCTGTACGGCGGCGCACCGGACGTCGTGCGGGACTTCTCCAGCGTGCTGCGCGAGCAGAACCCGGGGATCGACGTCCGCGCCGCGATCTCGCCGCCCTTCCGACCACTGGCGCCACACGAGCAACAGGAGGAGTTGCGTCAGCTCCGCGATGCCGGTGCCCGCATCGTGTTCGTCGGCCTCGGATGCCCCAAGCAGGAGCGCTGGATGGCGTCCCACCACGGAGAACTACCGGCCGTGATGATCGGAGTTGGTGCCGCCTTCGATTTCTTCGCCGGCAGTTCCAAGGAGGCGCCCACATGGATGCAGCGGGCCGGCCTCGAGTGGCTGTTCCGTGTCTCGCAGGAGCCGCGCAGGTTATGGCGCAGGTACGCGTGGCACAACCCTAGGTTTCTCTGGCACTTGGTTGGCCAGGTCCTCCGCTCGCGACTCAAGACCGACCCACCACCCCGATGAGATCCGGCTCGATTCCCGCCGCACCGAAGCAGCCACGCCTGGCGCCCGCAGAACGCTCGTTCCGGCCCGTCATCGGCTTCGCGGGAGGCCTGCAGCCCATGGCCCTGATTGCGGTGGCATTCGCTGCGTTTCGGGGCGTACGGCCCGATCGATCCGACATCGCATGGCTTGGAGCGGTGCTTACGTACCTCGTCCTGTCGCTGGCGCACTCGGCTTGGGAGCCAAACGTCGCGGGTGTGTTGGCCGCGTGGCTCGTCCATCGGGGTGCCCGCCGCATCGCGGGCCAAGGAGCCGACCGTGAAGCGCTAGGTGCCGGGTTCGCCCTCGCCACGCTGGTCATCGCTGGCTTCGCGCTGCTGGAAGTGGGCGCCCTCGGCCGGGCGCGTGCCCAGGGACCCATGGGCTACGACCACCCGAACGTTCTCGCGCACGTACTCCTGGTCAGCAGCGTCGGGATCGTCGCCTCCTTCGCCAACGGCACGGTCCGCTCAGCCGGCCTTGGTGCAGCAGTCCTGGCACTGGTTCTGACCGGCAGTCGATCGGGGCTGCTGGGACTCGCCGTCACCGCCGCCCTCCTGGTGGCCACGCAGCGCCGCCCGCGACTCGCGTTGGCGCTCATGGCGACGGCGGCCATCATCGTGGCCAGCGTGGCGATCCTCGCAGTCGGCAGCCCGTGGGCACAGCGAATCGTCGGTCCCTTGACGGGACCCTTGTCGGACCCACGCGCAGTGAACCTCCTCGTTGCCAGTGAAGGGATCGCCAACACCGCCGCCTGGGCGCACGCTGGGGTCGAAGTACTCGTTACCTCCGCCCGCAGAGGACCAGTACCCGCGGTTCACCGCATCGAGCGGAACCGCTCGATCGACTGGGCGAGGCCCCAGCAACTCGTCGAACTCGATCCCGGGGGGACCTACACGATGGCAGCCGAGTTCCGTGACGCGGGTGACGGCGAGCCCGGGTTCCTCGGGTGGGCCGAGCACCCCGACGGCAGCGTGGAGATCCGCGTGTCCCTTGCACCGGATGCCGCACGCGTGCGCCGCGTCGCGGGATTCATCGACGTCAACGCCCGCGCCATCCTGCTCGAAGACGGCTGGTCGCGGCTCGAAGCGACGGTCACGCTGGACCGTTCTTCGCCCGTCGACCTAGCGTTCGGACCCAGCCCAGACCTTGCGTCCTCCACACCGGGTGCCTCGACCGAGATTCGCGCGCTTCAGTTCGAGGCTGGCGCCTCGGCTAGTACGTACGTCCCCACCACCCGCATTCGCGTCGGCGCCGGCGAGGCACTGGCCCGCCTCACGATATGGCGCACCGCCTTCGACGGCATCCGCGCGCGCCCGTGGATGGGCTGGGGATACGGAGCCTTCCCGGAGTACGTCGTGAACCACGGAGACGACCGGGCATCGACACCACTACCGACCCACCCGCACAACCAGATCCTCTCCACCGCCTTCGATGGTGGCCTGGTCGGTCTGCTCGGACTCGGGTTCCTCGTGACGGCACTGCTGTGGAGATCCCGAGGCTGGGGGCGTGCGTCACTCCTAGGGCTTCTCTTCGCCAACCTGTTCGACAGCACGCTGCTCATTGCCGCGGTGCTTCTGCCCGCCGCGTTCCTGTCCGGCGCCACCAGCATCCCCAACGCCGGCCGGGGCCCACAAGGCCGACCACGTCCCGGACGCGGGTCATGATGGGTGGCATGAAGCGCGCCCTCATCACCGGCATCACCGGCCAAGACGGCAGCTACCTCACCGAACACCTGCTCGCCCACGGCTACGAGGTCCACGGCCTCATCCGCCGCGCCAGCACCTTCAACACCGACCGCATCGACCACCTCTACGTCGACCCCCACCAAGAAGGCGCCCGGCTCTTCCTCCACTACGCCGACCTCAGCGACGGCACCGGCCTCCGCCACGTCCTCGAACAGGTCCTCCCGCACGAGGTCTACAACCTCGGCGCGCAATCCCACGTGGCCGTCAGCTTCCAACAGCCCGAGTACACCGCCGACGTCGACGGCCTCGGCACCCTCCGCCTCCTCGAAGCCGTCCGCGACGTCAGCCAACGCACCGGCGAGAGCATCCGCCTCTACCAAGCCGGCACCAGCGAGATGTTCGGCGGCAGCCCGCCCCCCCAGTCCGAGGCGACGCCCTTCTACCCCAAGAGTCCCTACGCCGCCGCCAAGGTCATGGCCCACCACCTCGTCATCAACTACCGCGAGAGCTACGGCCTCCACGCAAGCAACGGCATCCTGTTCAACCACGAGAGCGAACGCCGCGGAGAGACCTTCGTCACCCGCAAGATCACCCGCGCCGCCACCCGCATCAAGATGGGCCAACAGGACGCCCTCTACCTCGGCAACCTCGACAGCCAACGCGACTGGGGCCACGCCGAGGACTACGTCCACGCCATGCACCTCATGCTCCAACAAGACCAACCCGACGACTACGTCATCGCCACCGGCCACAGCCACAGCGTGCGCACCTTCGTCGAAAAGGTCTTCGCCCACCTGGACCTCGACTGGCAGCGGTACGTGCGGATCGACCCCCGGTACTACCGCCCCGCCGAAGTCGACGCCCTCCGCGGCGACGCCAGCAAGGCCCGCGAACGTCTCGGCTGGGAACCCCGCGTGGGCATCGACGAGCTCGTGCGGCGGATGGTCGCGCACGACCTCGAGCTAGCGCGCCAGGAGCGGACGTTGCGGGAGGCCGGACACGTGATCGCCGCCCGCGGGATGGCCGGCGCGTGACCCTCCCCCGCGACGCCCGCGTCTACGTCGCCGGCCACCGCGGCCTCGTCGGCAGCGCCATCCACCGCCACCTCCAAGCCCAAGGCTTCACCAACCTCATCACCCGCACCCGCGCCGAACTCGACCTGCGCGACCCCCACGCCGTCGACGCCTTCTTCGCCACCGAACGCCCGGCGTACGTGGTCCTCGCCGCCGCCAAGGTCGGCGGCATCCTCGCCAACGCCACCTACCCCGCCGACTTCATCCACCACAACCTCATGATCGCCGCCAACGTCATCCACGCCGCCCACCGCTCTGAGGTCACCAAGCTCCTCAACCTCGGCAGCAGCTGCATCTACCCCAAACACGCCCCCCAACCCCTGCGCGAGGACGCCCTCCTCACCGGCCCCCTCGAGAGCACCAATCGCGCCTACGCCATCGCCAAGATCGCCGCCATCGAACTCTGCGACGCCTACCGCGCCCAACACGGCCGCAGCTTCATCAGCGCCATGCCCACCAACCTCTACGGACCCGGCGACAACTTCGACCTCCAATCCAGCCACGTCCTCCCCGCCCTCATCCGCAAGGCGGTCGAGGCCAAGGAGACCGGCGCGCCCAGCCTCACGGTCTGGGGCACCGGCAACCCCCGCCGCGAGTTCCTCTACGTCGACGACCTCGCCGACGCCTGCCTCTTCCTCCTCGACCACGTGGACGAACCCGGACCCATCAACGTCGGCACCGGCGAGGACGTCACCATCCGAGACCTGGCGGAGCTCGTGTGCAGGATAGTGGGATACGAGGGCGAACTCGCGTTCGACACCAGCAAACCGGACGGCACACCACGCAAACTCATGGACGTTACCCGCCTCGGCGAACTCGGCTGGACAGCCAAGACACCTCTTGACGAGGGAATCCGGCGAACCGTGGCGTGGTTCCTGGAGCACCAGCGCGCGATACCACCGCAGCGCTCGAAGCGCGCGTGACCCCCCTGCTCAACCGCCGGCGTCGGCATCGGACGCTGACCGCGGCGCTTTCACCATCGCAGCATCGACCGCCCAGGTAGACTAGCCACGATGGCGACCGTCGCCCCCGCCTCGTCGACCCGCCGCGGCCTCGCCTTCCTCGCCGGCGTCGGCTTCGCCGCGGTGCCCACCGTGGGACCGTACGTCGCGCTGCTGGCGCTCGCCAGCGGTGGGCTGCAGATCCAGCGGGCCGACCGCTGGTGGTGGTTCGCTGCCCTGCTCCTGGGGCTGCCTTGGATGCTCACGGGAGCGATCTGGGCCGGGATCGGTGGCACGGCCCAGGTCATCGCCGTCTGGCTGATCTTCCGGGCCGCGGCCGAGGTCCGCCATGCCGTCCGCGGCACGACCCTCCCCTTCGACGCCGGCGCGGGCCTGCTGGTCGGCTTCGCGGGCGCGATGGCCCTCGGGCTCGAACGCGCCGCCACGTGGCGCCTCGACGCCGCGCGCTCGGCGATCGACGTGTTCGCCTGGACGGCGAGCCCCGCGCTGTACGGCCACGCGATGCTGCTGCTGGCCGCGTTGCTGGCCGTCATCGTCCCCTCCGTCGCCCTGCGCGTCGTGGCACTCGGCCTGGGCGCCGTCGCCGTCATCGTGTCCGGCAGCCACGAGGCCGTTCTCGCCTGGCTGGTGGTCGCCATCGGGTTGCGCTTCGTCGGCCGCCGCGGCGGCCGCAGCGCGGCGATCGCCGAGTGGACGCTGGTCGCCCTCATGCTCGCCGTGGCCACGGGCCTCACCACGCTCGTCGGGCTCGGCCGCACCGGCTACCGGCTGGACGTCGTCACCCCGGCCGCGGGCGGCAACCTCTTCCGCGGCACGGAGGCCGCGGCCGGCGAGTGGTGGTACCCCCTCGGCGTCGAGGTCGAGGCCGTGCCCACCACGGTCGATGGCGTCGATCGCACGGGCTACCGCGTGACGAAGACCGTCCCGGAGTCCTTCGCGCGGCTGCAGCAGATCGTCGAGCTGCAGCCCGGCGCCGCGTACGTGCTGGCCGTGGCCTGGCGCGACGATGGCGGCCGGAACCCGGGGCTCGACGGCTGGGGTCGGGTGGTGGCGACGGACCAGGCGGTCAACCTCGCCGCGACCCTGCGCGACGGCGTGTGGGTCGTCGCCGGCAGCGGGCCGATCGCGGTCCTGGGCTCCGAACCGGTCGCGCTCGCCGACGGCTGGACCCGCGGTCAGGTGACGTTCGACTACGAAGGTAGCGAACCGTTGATCTGGTACGTGGGGGCCGTGCCCGACCGCTCGGACGCGACCGGCGTCACGACCACCTTCGCGGAGTTCCAGTTGATCGAGGGCGACACGTGGCTGCCGTACCTCCCGAACGAGTCCGACGTTCGGCTGACCGATCTTCGGACGACGCGCCTGCCGCTCTGGCGCCAGGCCGTCGAGGCGATCGCTGCGCGACCCTGGCTCGGCTGGGGCCCAGGGGGCTACGTGACCGCCGCGCAGGCGCTGCACCCGGACGACGCCCGCTACCGGCCCCTCGTCGCCCACGCCCACAGCCTCGTCCTCGACGCCTGGGTCGAGCGCGGGGTCGTCGGCCTGCTCGGCCTGCTACTGCTGGGCGGCGTAATGACGTTGCGCATGCTGCAGCAGCGCGACCGGGCGATGGCGGTGGTGCTGGCCGGGGCGGCGCTGCTGAGCGTCTTCGACACCACCCTGCTCAACGGCGCGATGATCTACCCGCTCGCGGCCGTGCTCGGCTGGCGGGCGGTGGGAGGCCGCTCCCCCGCGCGCGCGCAGACGGGGGCCGGCAGCGCGGCCGCGGTGCGCCTCGCGCTCGCAGCGACCGACGTCGCCGTGGCGGCGACGGGGCTGGCGGTCGGCATCGCGCTGACGGGGGCCCGCGACCCATCGGCCGCGGCCTGGACGCCCGCGCTGGCGTACGCGACCCTGCTGTGGCCGGCGTTCGCGTGGCTGACCGGGGCCTACCCCGGCTATGGGCGCGCCCTGCGCGACGAGCTCGCGGGGGCCGTGCGCAGCTCGCTGAGCGCCAGCGTCACGCTCGGCTTCGCCGTCCTCGTGCTGCCCGCGGCCCTGCCGATCGGCCCGCGGGTGGTGTGGGTCGCCGCGGTCGCGACCGCGCTGCTGTCGCCGATCGCCCGGCTGTTCGCGAAGCAGGGGCTACGCGTGGCGCGCCTGTGGGGGAGACCGGTCGCGATCGTCGGCACCGGGCCCGGCGCCGCGCGGGTGGCGCGTCACCTCCTCGGCCACGAGGGCATCGGGCTGCACCCGGTCGCCGCCTTCGGCGACGATGGCTGGGACCTGCCGACCCTACCGGTGACCGGAAGCCTGGATCAGGTGTGGGAGCGCGTGCGCGCGCTGCGCATCCAACACCTCATCGTGGCGCCCGAGGCCGCGGACCGTGTCGGTTTCGACGAGGTGCTGCAGCGGGCCGAGCGCGCCGTGCGTTTCGTCCAGTTCGTCCCCGACCTGCACGGGATCCCGGCTTCCTCGGTGCGGGCGACGCCGCTGGGGACCACGCTCGGGCTCGAGGTCCGCAACCAGCTTGCCTCGGGCGCGAACCGCGCCGTCAAGCGCATCACCGATCTGCTCGGCTCCACGGTTCTACTCATCGTGCTGGGGCCCGCGCTGCTGGCGATCGCGGCCTGGATCCGGCGCGACTCGCCGGGGCCGGCGCTGTACCTGGCACCTCGCGTGGGCCGCTACGGGCGCACCTTTGCGTGCATCAAGTTCCGCAGCATGCACGTCGACGCCGAGGCCCGGCTGCAGCTGCTGCTGGCCCAAGACGAGCGGCTGCGCGACGAGTACGAGCGCTTCCACAAGCTGGAGGCCGACCCGCGCGTGACGCGCGCGGGCCGGCTGCTGCGCAGGCTCTCGCTCGACGAGTTCCCGCAGCTGATCAACGTGTTCCTCGGTCAGATGAGCCTGGTCGGTCCGCGGCCGTACCTCGTGCGCGAACTCGACGAGATGGGGCCCGAGCGCGAGCTGATCTTCCTGGCGCGGCCGGGCATGACGGGCTACTGGCAGACCGAGGGACGCAACGATGTCACCTTCGAGGAGCGCCAGGCGATGGAGGCCGCCTACGTGCGCAACTGGTCGATCTGGTGGGACGCGGAGATCCTGCTGCGGACGCCGGTCGTGCTGCTGACGCGGACCGGGAAGTGAGCGCCCCCCTCCTGATCACCGGCGCCTATGGCCGTCTCGGCCGCGAACTGGCGCCCCTCCTGCCCGGCGCGCTCGACCCCGCCCGCGCCGAGCTCGACGTCACCGACGCGGACGGCGTCCTGGCCTACCTGCGTGCCCATCGCCCCGCCACCGTCCTCCACGCCGCCGCCTACACCGACGTCGCCGGCGCCGAGCGCGAGCCCGAGGCCTGCTGGCGCGTCAACGTGCTCGGCACCCGCCACGTGGCCGACGCCTGCGCGGCAACGGACGCCACCCTCGTCCACGTCTCGACGGACTACGTCTTCTGGGGCGACGCCGACCCCGAGCGGGCGGCCCGCGGCGGCTACCGCGAGGACGACCCGCCGGGACCCGTGCGCAACCGCTACGCGCTGAGCAAGCTGGCAGCGGAGGACGAGGCGCGGCGCTGCCCCCGGCACCTCGTCGTGCGCGCGAGCTTCCGGCCTCGGGAATGGCCCTACCCGACGGGCTTCACCGACGTGCGCACCAGCCAGACCTACGTCGACGAGCTGGCGCCCGACCTCGCCCTGGCGACGCGCCACGCCAACCTCCTGGTGGACGCGGGCGTGCGCGTGCTGCACGTGGTGGGTCCGCCGACGACGGTGTTCGAGTTGGCGCGCCGGCGCAGGCCGGACGTGCGGCCCGCAACCAAGGCGGAGGCCGGGGTGGCGCTGCCGGACGACGTGGTGCTCAACCGCGAGCTGTGGCTCGGGTGGCGCGAGCGGCTGGCCTAGACCGGCGCCTCATGCCCCCCGCACGATCCCCCGCACCACCTCGATCGGGAACTTCGGCCGTCGCTCGGCGTCGAGCAGGCCGTTGCGCTCCTGCTCGACGTCGGTGAGCTGCGTGTAGCAGAAGCCGACGACGTGCGGGTGGCGGGTGGCGGCCTCGATCAGGCCGCGCAGCCGGGCGAGGAAGGCGGCCTCGTCGGCGGGCTCGCTGCCGTAGCCCCAGTCCTGCGGGCGCCCGGCGTCGCCGTCGGGGATCCAGCGGGTGCCGCCGAACTCGTCGAGCAGGTAGGGCTGGCCGGTGTAGGCGGGCTCGAGCTCGGGCTCGTTGCGGACGACGTCCGGGTGGGGCGCGAGCAGGCGGTCGAGCTCGTCGGGGTCCTGGGTGTAGTGGTGGACGGTCCACAGGTCGGTGTCGACGTGCACCCAGCCGCTGGCGTCGTTGACGGGGCGGGTCGGGTCGAGGGCGCGGGTGAGGCGCACGGCA
>Ga0180436_10005529_pt1 | contig 11152 bp, 11 predicted proteins | sample SS_ome_2_FD_132434 | JGI IMG/M metagenome (GOLD analysis project Ga0180436, IMG submission 132434) | Hypersaline lake sediment archaeal communities from the Salton Sea, California, USA - SS_3_S_2 metaG | ecosystem: Environmental > Aquatic > Non-marine Saline and Alkaline > Hypersaline >...
AGATTGACTTCGCCGGGGCTCGGCATCCGGGGCTTCGCCCCTCCTGCCGAGCCCCGGCAGAACCAACCCAACCCGACATCTCTACTTTGCAGAGAACCCGACATTTCTAGATCGGGTTGACAGATAGAGATCGGCCGACGGCAGCGCGAGCGACGCCAGGACACCCGCCCGCCCGGCGATGCCTCCGGCTTGGGGCCTTCGCAGGGAGTCTGAGGTCAGCGGACACAAGAAGAAAGCCGACTCGACCGCCCGATCGAATCCCGGCGCGCCCTGCGCGGTCCACGGCGCCGGATCCGCGCGCCCAGCCCGGCTCAGCGTCCGGCGCGCAGCTCCGCGATCAGCGCCTCGATCTGCGGCGCGACGTTGGCTTCCGGGAAGCCCGCCTCGAGTCGCTGAAAAACGCCGAGCGCCCGCGCATCGTCTCCCGCAGCCGCCCAGCAGCGTGCCGCGTCCGCCAGCGCGTTCGCGCGAAGCGGATACGCCTCGACGGCCGCCGCCGTCTCGTAGGCCTCGGCCGCCGCAGCGAAGTCCGAGCGGTCTTCGGCGAGACCGGCGAGCCGGATCGACCCCAGCGCCTCGATCGCAGAGCCCTTCGCTTCGTCCCGCGCGCGACCGAAGCTCTCGGCTGCGGCCTCGAGTCGACCGAGCTCGGCCTGCAGATGTCCAGTCTCCAGCCACGCAACCGCCGCCGCCGTGGTCCCCGCGTGCTCGTTCGCTACGGCGGCGAAGCGCTCCGCGAACTCGGTTCGCGTCCGCTCGGCCACTTCGGGGTTCGCCGGCTCCGGGATCGGTCCGCCGATCGGATCCGCCCCCATGGCCTGGCGGTACTGGCTGGTCGCGATCGCCAGTGCGTCCGCCGCGGCGTCGCGGGTGCTCTCCTGGCCCTGCACGTAGAGGCCGACGCCACCGGCGAGCACGAGGATCGCTGCGATGACGCCGAGGATGAGCGCTGCGTTTTCACTTGCCCATTCCGCGACGCGGTCGCCCGACTCCTCGATTTCGCGGAGGGTCTCGGCGGTGGGATTCGGGACTTGCTTGCTCTTTCGGGCCAAGGATGGGTCCTTCGCTGGGCTGTCTCTCTGCGAGCGCCCGGTCGTCGGCGGGATCCCCGGGAGGCCCCCGGGGCGCGCGGGAGTGTACCGCCGACCGCCGGGACTTCGAGGCCCGGCGCGCCCGGCCGGGCTTTTCGCAGGCAATGCGCCCTATTCGGCTCGCGGCGCGCCCTTCCGGCCGCTGCGCTTGCGCAGGCGGACGCGGACCGGCGTGCCCTCGAAGCCGAAGCTCTCGCGGAGCTGGTTCTCGAGGAAGCGGACGTAGGACTTCTGAATCGCCTTCGGATCGGTACAGAAGACCACGATCGTCGGGGGCCGGACGCCGACCTGGGAGGCGTAGAAGAGCTTGTTCGGTCGGCGCAGCGTGCCCTTGCTGGCCATCGACGGCGGATGCTTCTCGGCCACGTCCTGGAGCCAGCGGTTCAGGTCCGCCGTCGGAATCCGCTGCTCCCCGGCCCGCACCACGCGATCGAGGCGATCGAAGAGCCGTCGGAATCCCTGGCCGGTCTTCGCCGAGACCGACACCACCGGGACGTCGGACATGAAGCGCAGGCCGTGATCGATGTCGGCGAGCCGGTCCTCGCGATCTTCCTTGTCGACGAGATCCCACTTGTTCGCGAGCACGACCGACGCGCAGCCGTGATCCCTCATCAGCGAAGCGACCCGCGCATCCTGGTCGGCGATGCCCTCCGCGGCGTCGACCACCAGCAGCGCCACGTCGGCGCGCTCGAGGGAGCGAAGCGTCATCAGCGCCCCGCCGTGCTCCCCGGGCCCCTGACGCTTGCCGACCTTCCGGATGCCGGCCGTATCGACGAGCACGTACTCGCGACTCCCGCGCCGGATGCGGATGTCGACGGCGTCCCGCGTGGTGCCCGGCGTATTCGAGACGACCATGCGTTCCTCGCCGGCGAGCTGATTCGCGATCGAGCTCTTGCCCACGTTGGGCCGGCCGACGATCGCGACCCGCGTCGCGTCGTCCTCCTCGACCTCGACCGGCTCCTCGGGCGGGAGCGTGTCGAGGATCCGTTCGAGCGCGTCGAACGCCCCGCCGCCGTGCTCCGCCGAGACGGCGTAGGTCTGGTCGATGCCGAGGGCGAAGAACTCGTTCACACGGTCCTGGTGATGCATCGGCTGGTCGATCTTGTTGACGAGCAGCCCGAGCGGCTTGCCGGAACGGCGCAGCGTCGTCGCGATCGCCTCGTCCTCGGGCACGAGCCCGAGCTTGCCGTCCACGATGAACAGGATCACGTCCGCGGCCTCGACGGCGGAACGCGCCTGGCTCTGGACGGCGGCGTCGAGCTCCGCCTCGCCGCGGGGTGCGTCGAGACCGGCGGTGTCGACGATCCAGATCCAGCGCCCTTCGACCTCGATCTTCTCCGCGATGCGGTCGCGCGTGAGTCCCGGCTGATCCGCGACGAGCGCGCGCCGGTAGCCCGCATAGCGATTGAAGAGCGTGCTCTTGCCGACGTTCGGGCGCCCGACGAGAGCGACCACCGGGAGGCGTGCGTCGTCCTGCATGATGACGGCCCTCCTTCCGCTAGTCGCGGTCCGCTTCGAGGAATCGACCGACGCGATCGAAGACGGATTCGGGGTCGCGCGGGTCGTGCCAGTGGACGTCCGGCACGGCGCGGATCCAGGTGCGCTGGCGCCGCGCGAAGCGGCGCGTGTCGGCCTGCATGGCCGGCAGGGCATTCACGAGGGTGTCCGCCCCGTCCGCGACCGGCTGGATGTGCCGGTAGCCGATCGCCTGCATCGGCTTCAGCTCCGGGCCGTAGCCGCGCTCGCGCAGATCGCGCACCTCCCGCAGGAGCCCGGCCTCGATCATCTGCTCGGCGCGGCGGTCGATCCGTTCGTTCAGGACCTCGCGACCGGGATCGATGCAGAGGTGGAGCACACGGAACGGCCGGTCCTTGAACCCGTGCTCGTCGCGGACCCGGGAGGCGCGCTGCCCGGACATCTGGAGGATCTCGAGCGCGCGAATCGTACGGCGCACGTCGTTCGGATGAATCTTGTCCGCCGCGTCCGCGTCGTGCTCGCGCAGACGGCGATGGAGCCGCGTCGGGTCGCCCTCTTCCGCCGCCCTTCGCTGTTCGTTCTCGAGGCGCTCGCGAAGCACCCGGTCGACGTTGCCCGTCTCGATCAGGCCGTCGAGGAAGGCACGGATGTAGAGCCCGGTTCCGCCCGTCAGAAAGACCACCCTGCCCCGCCCGTGGATCATCTCGGCGGTCGCGCGCGCCTCCTTGCCGAAGCGGCCCGCGCTGTACTGTTCGTCGGGATCGACCACGTCGAAGAGGTGGTGCGGGACCGTCAGGCGCTCTTCGGGCGAAGGCTTCGCCGTCCCGATGTCCATGTACCGGAAGACCTGCATCGAATCGGCGTTCACGATCTCGCCGTCGAAGCGCTTCGCGAGACCGATCGCGAGGTCGGTCTTGCCGGAGCCGGTCGGGCCCGTCACGACGACGACCGGGGGACGGGCGTCCTGCGTTTCGGGGGAGCCGTCCGGGGCGGCGGCCGGCGCCTGCTCTCTGGTCATGGCGGGTTTCCTCGTCGCGTCCGGGTGTGGAGCCCGTTGCGGCTGCGGAGGTCCCTCGGCTGTTCGGGCCGAGCGACGAAGGCCCGCAAACTTAGCGGAGTTCCGAGCCGGCGCCGCGCAGGGGGCCGGCAAACCGAGGCGGCCTATCGGCGGCGGAAGCGGAGCTCGAGGTCCGCGTGGGAGACGAGGATCGCGACCGGTCGTCCGTGGGGACAGGTCGGCGCCCACGGGATCGTGTCAAGCCCGGCGAGGATCGCCTCCTGCTCTTCGCGAGGCAGACGGTCCCCGAATCGCCGGGCGGAATGGCAGGCCATCGTGGCGAAGAGCCGGTCGAGGCTCGGCAGCCACCGGACCACGTTCTCGTCGGCCTCGTCTCCGCCTTCGACGTCCTCGAGGGCGCTCGCGAGCTCGGTGACGAGCTCCCCCACGTCCTGGCCCGAGATCTCCGCCGGGATGGCGCGCACGAGCACGGCATCGTCGCCGAAGGGCTCGATCTCGAAGCCGAGGCGCGCGACCAGCTCGGGCGCTTCGCCGATCGCGGCGACGGCGGAAGGCGAGAGCTCGATCGTGAGCGGCGTGAGGAGTCCCTGCCGGGCCACTCCGTTCTCGAGCCAGCCCTTGCGGAGCCCCTCGTAGAGGATGCGTTCGTGTGCGGCGTGCTGGTCGATCACCATCAAGCCGTCCGCCGTCTCGGCGAGCAGATAGCTCGCCTTCAGCTGCCCCAGGATCCGCAGCGCACCGAACGACGGGACCGGCGCGGACTCGCTGGCCGGTCTTCCGGCTTCGAGGGGCGCCGAGTCGTGCCCTCCCGAGCGTGGACCGGACTCCGCCTCGAACTCCAGACCAGGAGCCCGCTCGGCCACGCGGTCGACGCGCGCGTCGCCCCGGGCGAAGACCCAGTCGTCGGTCTCTGCGGCCGTCGACGTCGGAATCGATCGCTGCGGCGGGGAGAAAGGGCCGCCGCCGGTGCGGGTCGCGAGACCACTGGCGACCGGAGGACCGTCCGGCGCGCTCATGTCGCCGAGCCAGCTCCGCGTCGACATGGCGTCGCGGACCGCGTGCCGGATCGCGCGGTGGACCGCCTGGGGATCGGTGAAGCGGACCTCCCACTTGGCCGGATGGACGTTCACGTCGACGGTCTCGGGCGGCACGTCGACGTAGAGCACGCCGACCGGGAAGCGGCCACGCGGGATCAGGTCGCGATAGGCCTGGACGAGCGCGTGGCGGAGCAGGCGGTCGCGCACGGGACGCCCGTTGACGAACAGGTAGAGCGCATTGCCGTTGGGTCGCGTGCGTTCCGGAGTCGATACGAACGCGTGGACCCGCGCCTCCGGCGTGTCGTGTTCGACCTCGACCAGCGCGGCCGCATCCTCCTCCGGGAGCACCATGCCGATCCGGTCGCGGAGCGAGCGGCAGGCCGGCCAGATCGTCGCCTTGCGATCGTCGCGCTGGACCTCGAGGTGGAGCTCCGGGTGCACCAGGGCGAGGCGCGCGAGCCAGTCCGCGATGTGGCCCCACTCGGTCCCGGCCCGCTTCAGGAACTTTCGTCGCGCAGGGACCGAAGCGAAGAGATCGGCGACCTCGATCCGCGTTCCGACCGGTCCGCCGGCCGCCCGCTCGCTCTTGATCTCGCCGCCTTCGATCAGGATCTCGTAGCCCTCGTCGTGGCCCCGGGCGCGACTCGAGATCCGGAAGCGGGAGACGGAAGCGATCGCCGGGAGCGCCTCGCCCCGGAAGCCGAAGCTGCCGATCCGCATCAGGTCCGCCGCGGAGCGCAGCTTGCTCGTCGCGTGGCGCTGGAGCGCCATCGGCAGCTCCTCGCGGGTCATCCCCACCCCGTCGTCGGTCACCGCGATCAGCGCGGCGCCCCCGTCCCGGACGTCCACCCGGATCGTCTTCGCTCCGGCGTCGATGGCGTTCTCGACGAGCTCCTTCACCACGGACGCAGGGCGCTCGACGACCTCGCCCGCGGCGATCTGATCGACCAGCGCATCGGAAAGCAGGCGGATGCGCCCCTTCTCGCCCGCCTCGGCCCCTTCCTGCTCGAGCGGGTCCTGGCTCACGCGAGAGGATCCCCGTGGGTTACCGTAGGCTCCGAAGGGCGGGATTTTCTCATCAGTTGCACCCTAGAGTTTGTTTCCACAAAGGATGGGAGGCGGGGTAACATGGCCCTGATTAAGCGTCAACCTGCTGCCGATGACGCTCGCGACCCGCAATAACCATTGACAAACGTCCGGAATCCCAATACTTCTGGACTGGTCACGATACTACCTGGGGGCTTCGTGCCATGTCCGAGCAACACACTTCTCTCGGCGCCAACCGCGTCGAGCCGACCACGCCGTCAACGCCGTCAACGCCGTCCGCGCCTGCGGCGAACGCGGCGGGTCAATCGACCACAGATGCGAGCATCGGAGCCGGCCGCGCCACCGGCCGCCGACGCAGCGATCGTATCATCTCGGCGAGCGCGCAGATGCAGGAGGTCGTCGACCACGCCAGCGCCATCGCGCGCTCCGACGACCTCGTCGTCATCTCGGGCGCCAGCGGGACCGGCCGCAAGCACGTCGCGCGCGCCATCCACCAGTGGAGCCCGCGTGCCGGCGGCGCCCTGGTCGAGGTCCAGCTCGCAGGCTCGACCGAGCCCACGCAGGCCCGTGAGCTCTTCGGTGAGGACGGGGCCGCTGGCGCGATCGCCCGTGCCCAGGGCGGCACACTGCTACTCGAGAGCGCGGACCAGCTGAGCGGTGCGGCGCTGACCCGCCTCGCCGATGCCCTGCGCGCGGCAGGCGGTCGGGTGCGACTTCTGGCCACGGCGTCCCTCGAAGGCGCGAGCGCCCTCGCCCCGCTCGGCGGCCAGCGGATCGCGATCGCCCCGCTCGCCGAGCGCGCGGAAGACATCCTGCCGCTGGCGGCCCACTTCCTCGCGGAGTTCGCCGCGGAGGAAGGCGTGGAGCCCGTCGGGTTCAGCGCGGACGCCCGCCGCTGGCTCGTGGAAGAGCCCTGGACGGGGAACGTGCGTGAGCTGCGGGAACGGATCCGCCAGGCGATCCGCCTCGCGGGACAGGGCGCGATCTCGGCCGAGTCCCTCATGTTGTCGACCGAGGGCGACGAGGTGCCCTCGTTCAAGGACGCCAAGCGTGCCTTCGAGACGCGATACGTCGAGGGGCTCCTGCGCCGCTGCTCGGGCAACATCAGCCGCGCGGCCCGCATGGCCAAGAAGGACCGCAAGGACTTCTACGACGTGATCCGCCGCACCGGCGTCGACCCGGGCGAGTTCCGGGGCTAGAGCGAGACGGGTGCGGACCGCGATCGTCCAGGTCTGCTCGACCGACGACCTCGCGGCGAACCTCGCGAATGCCGAGAAGGGCATCGCCGAGGCGTCGGAACGCGGGGCGACCTTCGTCTGTCTGCCCGAGAACTTCGCCTACATGCGGCGGGAAGGCGGTCGTTTTCCCTGCGCGCAGGGGCCCGACGGCGAGATCGTTCGCGCCGTCCGCGATTGGGCGAGGCAGTACGGGGTCTGGCTGCTCGGCGGCACCTTCCCTGAGGCCATCCCCGGCGACGAGCGCGTGTACAACACGAGCATCGTCTGCTCGCCCGAGGGCGAGGAGGTCGCGCGCTACCGCAAGATGCATCTTTTCGACGTCACGCTCGGCCCGGACGAAGGCGACGCCTACCGGGAGTCGGTCTGGTTCGCCGCCGGCGACGAGCTCGTCCTGGCCGAGACCCCCTTCGGCGGAATCGGCCTGAGCGTCTGCTACGACCTGCGTTTCCCCGAGCTCTACCGTGCCCTCACCCTGCGCGGCGCGCGCTGGCTGGTCGTGCCGAGCGCCTTCACACGGGAGACCGGCAAGGACCACTGGGAGGTCCTGCTGAGGGCCCGCGCGATCGAGAGCCAGGCCTACGTGCTCGCCCCTGCCCAGTGCGGCCGGCACTCCGAGGACCGGGCCAGCCACGGGCGCTCGATGATCATCGATCCGTGGGGGCTCGTGATCGCCCAGGCCGGGGATGAACCCACGGTGCTGGTCGCCGATTGTCCCGTCGAGGCGATCGACCGGGTGCGCAGCGCGATTCCGGCGCTCGACAACCGGCGGCTCCCCGCGCCCGAGTAGCCGACCCCCACGGCCCACCAGGGGCTGTGAGCGGCGTTCTGTGCCCTCTCGCCTCAAGGCGCCGCGACGGGCCGCCGATCCCCCCGGAAGCTGCGTGCGCGCCGCCAGCGCGCCCGCTCGCGACCGGGAGGGGAGATGGCCACAGGGCGACTGGAGATCATGAACGGCGGGTTCGAGGGCATGACCTACGACCTGACCGAAGACGAGGTGGTGATCGGGCGGAACCCGACCACCGACATCACGCTCCTCGACGAGGGCATCAGCCGCGAGCACGCCCTCCTGCTCTTCGACGAGGACGCGCCCGGCTACGTGATCGAGGACCTCGCGTCGACCAACGGCACCAAGCTGAACGGAAAGCGCATCCGCTCGGCGCCGCTCTCCGAGGGCGACGAGATCCAGATCGGCCAGACGCTGTTCCGCTTCGCCCTGATCAAGGACGCCTGAGGCCGCCGCGCTTCTCTTGCGGCGCCCCCGCCCGGCCCGATAGCCTTCGACCCGACTGCACTTCGGCCCGCGTGCAACGCGGCAGCGCCCACACGCGGCAATGGGGGAAAGATCCGTGGTCCATCACGCACCGTCGCACGCGCTCGATCTGCGCGTCCTTCTGGTCGGCCTGCTCGCGCTGGTCGTTCTCGCGCTGGGCTGCGCCACCAAGCCGCAGCCGCCGCCGGCCGCGCCGTCCATCGAGGGCTACGTCGTCGGTGCCCCGGACGAGCTCGCGATCCACATCCTCCCGGACCCCGAGATCAGCCGCGAGGTCCGAGTCCGCCCGGACGGGATGATCTCGATCGATCTGGTCGGTGACGTCCAGGCCGCAGGGCGCACGCCGATGGAGATCGCCCTCGACATCCAGAACCAGATCGCGCGCTTCAAGCGGGACGCCGTGGTGAACGTCACGGTGATCTCGTCCCCGAGCCAGTTCGTGACCGTGTACGGCGAGGTCGTCCTGCCCGGCATCTTCGCGCTCGAGACGGAGACGCGTGTGTCCGAGGCGATCGGCCGCGTCGGCGGGACCCGGCCCTTCGCCAACCTGGACGCGATCCGGCTGATCCGGAGCCGCGGCAGCCAGACGGAGATCCTGATGGTGGATCTCGACGCGATCTCGTACGGCGACATGCGGACGAACCACGTGATGCGCGAGGGCGACCTGATCGTGGTACCGCCGACGATCCTGGCGCGATTCGGCTACGCCATGCAGGCGCTCCTGTTCCCGTTCCAGCCGTTGATCAACGCGGGCACGCAGGCGGGCGCGATCGCCGGCGGCACCGAGGCGCTGCGCTAGCCGCCGTCTCGTCCATCGCTGCCAGCCCCACGCCGCTCCGGTTCCCGCCGGCTGCCGGTGGCGTGCGCGTGCGCTCGCGGTACAGTCGTTTTCGGCAGTTAAATCCGCGAAAAGTCTCGGAAACTCCGTCTCCCGCCGGGCCTTCCGGCGCACTCACGGACGAACCGGGCGGCTCGAGCGGTTGCCTTTCCACGTTTCGGGAGTACCCAGCGAAGATGTACGAGAGCTTCTTCGGCCTGCGCGAGCTCCCCTTCTCGCTGACCCCCGACCCCCGCTTCCTGTGGCTGTCGGACACGCACGAGGAGGGTCTCGCGACCCTCGTCTACGGCATCACCCGCAACAAGGGCTTCCTGCTGCTGACGGGCGAAGTCGGCACGGGCAAGACGACGCTGCTGCGGGCGGCCCTGCGCGAGCTCCCGCGTGACACCGATACGGCGCTGATCATCAACACGATCGGCCTGACGCCCCTCGACCTGCTCAAGCTCATCGCCGCCGAGTTCGGCATCGAGGGACGATTCGAGTCGACCGCGGACTACCTGATCGCGATCAACCGGATGCTGCTCGAGCGGCTGCGGACCGGCCGCAACACGGTCCTGATCATCGACGAAGCGCAGAACCTCGACGCGGCCACCCTCGAGGAGGTCCGGCTGCTCTCGAATCTCGAGACGGACACCTCGAAGCTCATGCAGATCGTGCTCACGGGCCAGCCCGAGCTGATCCGCAAGCTCTCGACGCCGCAGCTCCGCCAGCTGCGGCAGCGGATCGCGGTCGAGCACCACATGGAGCCGCTGACGCCCGAGCAGGTGAAGCCCTACATGGCCCACCGGATCGACGTCGCCGGCGGCCGCTACGAAGAGATCTTCGAGCCGGGCGTCGAGAGTGTCTTCTACTGGTTCTCCCAGGGCTGTCCGCGTCTGATCAGCCTGCTGGCCGACCGGGTCCTCCTCTCCGCCTACTCCAAGCAGATCGCGCCGATCTCCGCGGACTTCGTCGAGGCGAAAGCCAAGTCGATGGGCGCGACCCGTGCGGCGGGTCTGGCGACCGACCTCGCCGGCGGCCCCTCCTAGACCGACTCGCCCGGCAAGCCCGGCTTCTCGCTCCGCCGTTCACTTCTCGAACAGAGCGTCGAGCGCCGCCTTCGCCTTCGCGCGTTCGTCGAGGGGCGCATCGCCGGACGCCCGGTCCTCCGGCCGGAAGACGTCGCAGCGATTCGCGCGATCGCGGTCCCGCACGCGCTCCGCGCCAGGCTCCCTGCATTCGTTGTAGGCCGACGCGTCGTGATGCGCGCAGTTGAGACAGACGTGCAGATCGCGGCCACAGGCTTCGCATTCCGCACGGAAGCCGACCGACTCGCCGGCGGCGATCTCCACCTCGCTCTGGCATCCGTGACACCGCATTCCTGGCAACACTGCGGCAACTCTGGCGCAGCCGCCACAACGCCCCGACCGCGCCCCGCCGAAGCTCTAGTTTCGATCGGGGGCCGCCGATGTTCGGACCAGCATGTTCGAACGCAAGCCGCCCATCCGTTCTACCCAGGAAGACGTCGTCGAGCTGGCCGAGGACATCGATCGCTTCGTGATCGGCCTGGCCGAGCGGATCGACGCGATTCAGGACGCCGAGCTCGCCCGGAAGATCGGCGAAGTCGCGGAGCTCGCACGCACGCTCTCGTCGGAGGCCGATCGTCTCGGCTATCCCGGCATGGCGGCGAGCGCGAAGGGCGTCGCGATGGCCGCCGAGGACGATGCCGACGACGAGCTCCAGGAGACGATCGTCGAGCTCACCGACCTCGCGCAGCGGATCCGCCAGGGACACCGCGGCGCCGCGTAGCTCGACGCACGCATCCGGGGGGACTGCCGTGCCACGGGCGCGAGGCGGTGCGCCCCACGGCGAATGGCTCGGCTTCGACGCACGCATCCGGGGGGACTGCCGTGCCGAGTCGCGAGGCGGTGCGCCCCACGGCGAATGGCGGGGCTTCGACGCACGCATCCGGCGTGACTGCCGTGCCGAGTCGCGAGACGGTGCGCCCCACGGCGAATGGCTCGGCCTTCATAGGCGAGGCTTCTTCGGTCCCGTGGATCGAGCTGGCCGTCCGGCCCGCTAGCGGGAATGGGGTGCGGGCCTGCGCTTGATTTCGCCGTGAGACACCCCGCCTCGCTCCCCCGGATCGCGGTGCTCG
>Ga0180436_10005531_pt1 | contig 11151 bp, 8 predicted proteins | sample SS_ome_2_FD_132434 | JGI IMG/M metagenome (GOLD analysis project Ga0180436, IMG submission 132434) | Hypersaline lake sediment archaeal communities from the Salton Sea, California, USA - SS_3_S_2 metaG | ecosystem: Environmental > Aquatic > Non-marine Saline and Alkaline > Hypersaline > Sediment...
AAATACTATTACTGCTATCAGACAACCACTGCTTCCACGTTTGTTCATAAGAGTACCTCCGACAGTAAGATTATAGCATATGAAAGTCTATATATTAATCCTGTACATACGGTAAGTCTTGTATCTTTCCCCACCCGCTGCTTCCAGTACCCTCAGGGCCTGGGCATTTTCCTCGCCTACGGTTGAACCTTCAGCTTCCTTGATACCTTTTCTTTCTGCGTTTTTCATATAGTTGTAGAAAATGGCTGCATTGACGGCGCGGCCCTGGTATTCAGGAATAACAAACTGTATGAAAATCCTTACCCTGTCAATTTTCCTTCGGTAATAAAGGTATTTGAATATACCGGTGGGGAACAGTGTTCCGTTCATCTTCATGAATACCTGGTTATAGTCCGGGGTTCCCAGCACAAAACCTATGGGTTCGTCATTGTCGTTGCGCCTTGCTATTGAAACCAGTTCAGGATCTATGAATCTAAGAAGGAAATCAGCTTCCTTTCTTATGTCCTCTTCTGAGGGTATTGCAAAGGTGTCCCAGCTCGGAGGAACGGCCTGAATGAGTATTTTCCTGATATCACGTATTTCCCGGTCAATGTTCTTCATATCTGCAGTGTCTATCCTGAAGTTATATTTTCGCATTGAGTATTCGACGACTTTTACGAATCTGTCCGTGGGAAACTTATCTGCCGTAAAATGAAATGCATGATAATCCCGGTATTTTGTGAACCCATAATTCTTAAAAAGTTCATGGTAATATTCCGGGTTGTATGTATCAAACAGTACGGGAGGGGAGTCATAGCCTTTGAAAAGCAGCGCTCTATAGTCGTCTCCGTCGGATGGTGAGGTAGGTCCCTCCATGAATTCCATGCCCTTTTCCCTAAGCCATTTCTTTGCATGATTGAAAAGCATGTTTGCTGCATCCTGGTCATTTATACATTCAAACAATGAGACATACCCTTTTTTTATGTTTTTTTCTTCATTTGAAACCCTGTCATATCCTGCTACAAGACGACCAATTGTTTTTTTGCCTTCCCTTAGGATGTATGTGATGTGTTCACCATTTGCAAAAAGCGCATTGTTCTTGCCCTTCAGGGTCTGTCTTGTGAGGAGTTTAGGTATTGGAACCCAGTAAGGGTCATCCTTGTAAAGCCTGTAGGGAAGATTGATGAACTCCCTGAGAAGTCTGTTGTCAGTTACCTCAACTATTGATAAATCCCTCATGTTTCCTCCCTCTTTTCGAGTCTTCTTGTTATTGCCCGATGCTTGTTTCTTGTTATAGGGTATAGGATTGTGAACAATACGCCAAGCAGTAGTATTACGGCAGGAGCCGGACCCTGCATTATACGTATTGATAAAAGTGTTGAGTCAGGCTGTATTGCTTCTCCGTAAATTTCAGGATTTATGTATCCGGAAAAATCAAGCACAAGTCCCGATATCCATATTACAACTGCTACACCCATTTTGTGAAAAAAGGTCACAAGCCCGTAATATACACCCTCGGTGCGTTTTTTTGAAACCATGGTTCCGTAGTCGATACAATCCGGAATAAGGGTGTGGGGCATTACATGGGCTGCACTTACCCCGAAGGCCAGGAATACGACCAACACGAATATCCAGATTACCGGGGTATCAGGTTTAATGAATATAACCAGAGTCAATGATATTGCTAATTCAATGATACCTATTATATATGCAGTTCTTTTTTCAAGCTTTTCCGAGAGCTTTACCCAAATGGGAAGAAAGGCAGCGGCAAGTATGAAAAGAAGAGCAACAATTATCAGAAATAAATCCTCACGTCTCAGCCAATAAGTAAAGAAATACATGAACATGGCTTCAACAAGGGCAATTCCTGACCAGGTGAAGAAATAAATAAGTACCGAAAGCCTGAAGGGTATGTTACTGAAGATAGGCTTCAGGTATGCCTTGAAACCGGGAAATTTCTGTTTGGGGATTTCCCTTTTCTTTTCGTATGTACCGAAAAACGGGAAAAGGGGTGCAATAGCTATAACGACCGCGAATATGACTGCCATAACCATGAATCCCTGGTGTTTGTCAGCATATCCACCTACGATAATGTCAGGAATTGCTACAGCCAGAAGTCCTCCAAGAATTGAAAACAGCATTCTGTAAGCAGTGAAGGAGGTTCTTTGGTCATAATCCTCAACCATTTCAGGCAGTATGGCCTGATAAGGAACCATGACCAATGTCACGAATGTCATGTGCATCATATATGCAATGGAGGCTATTGCGAAAAGACTCATTTCCGGTATTCCCCTGGGGAGAGCCCAAAGGAAGAAAAAGCTTATACCCAGCGGTAGTGCAAAAGCCAGAAGGAAAATACGTCTTCTTCCGAAGCGGGATCTGGTGTTGTCGGAAATGTGACCCACCAGAGGATCGGTAACTGCATCCCATATCTTACCTATCAGTACGACGGATCCGGCAAGTGCAGGCCGTATTCCAATCACATCCGTTAGGTAAATCAAAAAGAAAAATGCAATTATAGTATGCGACAGAGTTGCCGCAGTATCACCGGCGCCGAAGAACCATTTTCTCCAGGCAGGATACTTTTTATCAACCTTAGCCATGCTGTCCCCCCAACAAATTATTACCTGCTAATAATACTCCATCCAAGCCCGCTGCGCAATTAGCCCGTGCAATTGACCCGGGGCTGGCTGCACCGTGCAACCAGCCCCGGGCTGGTATGTACATTTATAGGCAATTACCCCAGGGGTGATTGCATAGTTGTATTGGTTTTGCGGGTTTATTCCTAAGGACGGATGATATAGAATGTTTATAGCAAAAGATCGGGGGTTACGAAATGCCGCAGTTAGACATGCCTATCAAGGAGCTCAGGGAATACATGGGGTCCGGAATCTGTCCGGAGGACATCGATGAATATTGGGATGATGCAATTGCTGAAATGAAAGCCAAGGATCCGGAAATAGTATTGAAACCGGCTGAATTCCAATGGCCGGGAATAAAATGCTATGATATGTATTTTACCGGCGTCAGGGGAGCCAGGATATATGCAAAGCTCCTTAAGCCTGAGAATCCTCCCGAGGGAAAGAATCCCGGGGTAATAAGATTCCACGGTTATTACGGCAACAGCGGTGGATGGCATGAGTATCTGGGGCTGGCTGCAGCAGGTTTCACCGTGGCTGCAATGGATGTCCGGGGTCAGGGAGGCAAATCCGAGGACAACGGAGGATACAAAGGAACAACTATCAAAGGCAATATAGTCCGCGGACTGGATGATGACAAACACAATCTGATGTTCAGACATATATTCCTTGACTGTGCACAATTGGCCGGGATAATCATTGATATGGATGATGTTGATGAGAACCGGGTCGGCTGCTACGGTAATTCACAGGGGGGAGCACTTACCATTGCCTGTGCTGCACTTGAACCGAGAATCAAGAGAGCGGCACCTCTTCATCCCTTCCTGTGTGATTACAAAAGGGTTTGGGACATGGACCTTGACGTAGCTGCATACGACGAACTCAGATACTATTTCAGAAATTTCGATCCCGAGCATAAAAGAGAGAATGAGATTTTCCTGAAACTCAGTTACATTGACCTTGTGAATATTGCAAAACGCATAAGAGGTGAGATTCTTTGCGGAATAGGCCTTCTGGATGACATCTGCCCGCCTTCAACGGTGTTTGCAGCATACAATAATATGACATGCCCCAAAACCATCAAGGTTTATCCGGATTATAAGCATGAGGGAATGAATTTCTTCATGGATGAGACATATTCATTCCTGAAGGAGCTGTGAAATGAAGTACGATTCAATTGATTTTTCCAAAATAAGGACATGGTCTGCAAAAGAACGCAGGAACCTTGTAAGAATAGACAACCTTTATAACCTTGATGATGAGGTAAAGGAAACTGATGATGTGAATTTCATTGATTTGTGCAGTGAAATCAAAAAAACACGTTCCAATCAGGGGCAGGTAATATTCTCAATGGGAGCTCATGTAATTAAAAACAGGCTATCAAGATACTTGATTGAAATGATGAAGAACGGAACCATAACCCATATTGCAGGCAACGGTGCCGTAAGCATTCATGATTTTGAGCTGGCATATCTGGGAGGCACGTCAGAGGATGTACCAACGGCCATCGAGGACGGCTCCTTCGGAATGTGGGAAGAAACCGGGTCCATGATGAATGAAGCCATAAGAAAGGGAGCTGAACTCGGCATGGGTTACGGTGAAAGCCTTGCAGTATACATAGACCAACACCCTGAGTTATTTCCGTATAAGGATGACTGTGTACTTTACCAGGCATGGCTGTGCAAAGTGCCGGCTACATATCATATTGCACTTGGAACTGATATCATTCACCAGCATCCAAAATGCTCCATGGGGGCAATAGGAGCGGCAAGCGGTGTGGATTTCAAGAGATACTGCAGTTCTGTTTCCAAGCTTGATGGTGGGGTTTTCCTCAATTTCGGATCCAGTGTAATAGGTCCGGAAGTATTCCTCAAAGCTCTCTCAATATCCAGGAATCTCGGATATGAAACATATAGGATAACCACGGCAAACTTTGATTTGGTTGATCTTGGAGATTATAAAAGCAAGCTGACTTATGACGATGTTTTTTACTACTACAGACCCAGGAAAAACATAGTCAACAGACCCGTAAGCAGAGGAGGCAAGGGATACCACTTCTGTATGGACCACAGGATATCGATTCCCAATATATACAAGGTGACAAAGGATGAATGATAAAATGAAAAACCCATGGGATGCGCGCTTTGGATTCTTTTGGTACAACGATGACGAAATTTTCAGATTCACTGAGAAGGATTTTGATGAAAAAGCGAAAAGGATGGCGGAAACCGGAATCAATATAGTCATGACATTCAGCTGCACCCATTTCAGATGGACAATGAAGCAACACTGGGGAATCATAACAAAATGCCTGGCCAATGTGGTCAAGGCATGCCACAAGTACGGAATACTGGTGGTTGAGCATCATTCATCCCATCTTACATTTGACCCCCTTGACGAGGCTGACTGGGATCGAATGGATAAAGTGCTTAAGAAAAGGATGAGCTCCATTGACTCATGGGACGGGCTCAGGGAATATGTTCTTCCAAAGACAATCAAAGGAACAGAAGGTTATCGCCAGATAGACGGCAGAACCGGTGAATATGCGAGAACAAGGTACAGCGGCTACGGCAAATGCTTCAATAACCCTGATTATAGAAATGCATATTTTGATTATCTTGAAACCCTCTATATGGAGACCGGGATAGACGGAATAATGACTGATGACGTGCAGTACTTCGGAAACGGTCATGCCTGTACATGTGAATACTGTCGCCGGGAGTTCAAAAAAGAATATGGATATGAATTGCCGGAACCAGGAAAATCCTGGGAAGAATTCTATTTTGATTTTGAAAATACTGTATTTGTTGCATGGCAGCAGTTCAAGAAAAAATCAACGCTGGGATTTCAGGAAGCAGTCAATGAACACTTTGGAAAGCTGGGGCTCAAGCTTTTGAGACCTAATTATGTTTCGGGTAACATTACCTTCAATTGGACGGGATATCCCTTTGAAAAAGCTCTCCACCTATGGGACTGGGTGTTCCAGGAAAACTGTTTTGCATTTGTAATCAAGTACTCTTGGCCGCAGTTCCTGACTGAGTCCAGACACAGGTTCAATATGGGAAGGATCAAGGGTATACCTTCCATGTCCATGTTTTATCCTGACAGATATGATTCATTCTATTTTTCCTGGGCACTTTGCATGGCCTGGGGTCAGCTCTTCACCGCAACTCCGGAAGGCGGGGATATGTGCAGCATAGAGAAAAAATTCAGGGATTTTGAGAAGAAATATGCTGACATCCTATTCAATCAGAAAAAGAAGGCTGATGTTACAATATACTGGTCATATGAAACAGCCAACTTCTGTAATCCCGAAAAATGCAGACATATAACAGCTGTCAAAAGCTGGACACAGGCACTTACCTTCGCAGGCTATTCTACTGACATGGTATTTGCTTCAGAAGAAAAGATAGATTCAGATATTCACAGGGTTCTTATTGTCCCTGATGTCTGGATGCTGAGTGGAAAGGAAATAAAAAAACTAAATGAATTTGCCGAAGCAGGAGGGAGGATCCTCTTTACCGGTACTCCCGGTATAAGACGTCCTGACGGAACAAAGAGAAGCTTTGAAGAGGTATCGGAAATATTAAGGGATGAATATCCTGACAACAAAACATTCATTGCTACTACAGACCTGGATGATAACTATTACGAACCTTTGAGTGTGGACAGATGGGAGGGTTCAGCTGACAGAAAACCCATTCCGGAATACAAGGCCGATAAAATGGCCTTTGCTGCTTCACAATTATTGAAAGACCTCGTCAAGAAAAAAATATGGATTGAAGATACAGACAGTATGATAAATGTTTACCAATCATATGACAGAACCGGTAAAAACATGCTTATTCATATTATAAATGCAATGGGAACAATGGACTCCCTTTCACCTGACGGGGGACATGACGACAGGATACCGGGATTTACGGAAGATTGCCCAAAGTTAACCGCCTTTGATGTTTATATCAGAAAGTGCAGGGCTGAAAAAGCATATTTCATATCGATTGAAAAGGAAGAGGAAATGGAACTGACAATCGGAACAAAGGATGGAAATCTTGTTGTTTCAGTGCCGGGCAATACGTTTTCAGGATATGCAGTTATAAGGATACCTTTGGAACAGGAGTAATTTTGAAGGAAACGGAACTATATCAACCTGTAAAGGAACTTTTGACGGAACTGGGCTATGAAATAAGGTCAGAAGTAAAGGATGCTGACATTGCGGCCATGAAAGATGACGAACTGCTCATCGTTGAGTTGAAAACCTCCTATAACCTAAAATTAATACTGCAGGCTGCAAAGAGACAGAGGTTATCGGAAAATGTATATGTCGCAATTCCAAGACCCGTGTATAAAAAAAGATTCAAGAGGGATTTCAAGGACAAGGAATACTTATTGAAAAGACTGGGCATTGGATTGATATTCGTAGCCATGGATGCTGAAAAACCATATGCCACAGTTGTTCTGGACCCTTGTGATTTCGATATCGGGAAAAGCCGCAGGAATTCAGGCCGGAAAAAGGCAAAGTTGCTGCAGGAATACAGAGGGAGGTCCAAGAACTATAATATCGGCGGCAGTGTCAGGCAGAAACTAATTACTTCGTATAGGGAAAAATCCATATTGGTAGCATCCCTCATGCCTGGCAATGCCTCAATTACTACAAGAGAAATAAGGGAAAAGGGTGGTCCCGGTGAAACTACCAGGATACTGTACAATAATCATTACGGATGGTTTGAGCATGTTGAAAAGGGCACTTACCGGCTTACAAAAAGCGGAAGGGAAGCTCTTGAAAAATATTCGGACATCCTGAAGAACATCAAAGGAGAATGAAGTGAAGACTATCAGCGCAGGTTTTTCGGAAAAAGACATATCACCGGATTATCCGGTACCGGGCAGACTGGGAATAAATCATATGATAAACCCTCATCATCCTATAAAGGCCAAGGCTGTTGCCTTGGACATCAAAGGGAAAAAACACCTTTTTATTGTTTGTGAAATAGTAGGATTTACTATCAGTGAAAATACTAAAATCCGGAGTATTATATGTGGTTCTTCAGATATAGAAAATGAGAATATAGTAATCACCTGTACACACACCCATGCCAGCCCATGGGTATGGGATCTGCAGGACACTTTGGCCCGTAAATATGGATATGAAGTTCTTGATAGGAAGTGGATGAATAAGGTAATGGAAGGTACGGCATCAGCAGGAATTGATGCCCTTGAATCCATGATAAATTGTAAGGTTCAATATGGAATTGCTCCTACTGAAAGAATTGTAAGCAACAGGGTTGACCCGGTCACCAGATGGTCCATATGTGCGGATGATGAAATAAGGAATGCTCCGGAAGGAGTAGTAGATAAAAATGTAAGAACAGTTTCATTTACAGATGAATCAGGAAAGCTCAGGTTTATATTTGCTAATCTTGCCTGTCATCCCACTGCTTTCGGCGGAGGAAAGACACTGAAGGTTTCACCTGATTTCCCGTATATAGCCGAACAACACCTGAAGAAGAAATATAACAAGGACCTTATTGTGGCATATTGGCAGGGCTGTGCAGGGAATATAAATTCAGGCAAGTACATAAAAGAAGGCAGTGAAGATGAAGTGGATGCAACTGGTCTCAGGTTTTTTGAAGCCATTGACAATGCTTTGGAATCTTCATCTGAACTAGATACAGAGGAGCTGTCATACTCATATAATAGATTCAGTCTGCCTGCGGGAGATTTCGTAAAGAGTCCTGGGGAGGCAGAGGAATATTTTGCTGAATACTGCAGTTACATGGAAGAAAAGGGACGGATTGATGACCAGGATGTACACAACTGGAGAAGGCGTTTGAAGCAACTGGACGTGAGTCTTCTTTCAAAAGGTGAATCCATGGAAATGGAAATGCAGCTTCTCAGGATAGGTGATACCGATATGTTGTTTGTACCCGGTGAGTGGTTTGTACAGCATTATATGAATCTTTCAGAATATAATAAAGGAAGGAAACTAATTGTCACGACACTGAACAATTTTGATTTATTATATATTCCCGACGAAAGCTCCATGCCCAATGATGAGTGGTATGGGGTAAAGACGGATATGAGGTCCCTGGGAAACAGTTCAACCATTAAGCTATATGAAAAAGCCAAGGATATGCTTACCTAATCAATCCTCTTCTTAAGGAATAAGGAACTTATTGCTGATACAAAAAGCAGATAGGCGGTCACGGGCATTGCCGAAGCTATTCCCGAGGAATCACCTATTGCACCCATGATGAAGGGAATCAGCATGGCAGATACGGATATTCCAAGATAAAGTATTGTTGTAACACCACCGGTATTGTTCGGGAAGATGGAACAGGCAACAAAGATTATCATTGGAAGGGTTGAGCCTGAGAAAAAACCGGCCATTATGATAAAAACAAAGAATGCCCAGGGCTGTGTAATCATAAAAGCCGCAAGGTAGGAAAGTCCCCCGATCAATGCTGTTATCACTATCAGGAATCTTGCATTCCTAAGAGTAAGAATAATTGATGCAAGGGCTCTGCTTATTACAAAACCCAGGAAAAAGAGTGAAAGTACCAGTCCTGACAGCAGACCGAAATCAGCTGATATAGTTTCCGCATATGAAGGAAACCATGTCACGAAACCTACATAGGAACCGCTGAAACAGGCAGCTCCGACTGTCATTATCCAAATCTGGGGGTTACCGAGCAAATGAAGTAATCGGATAGACTCTCTTTTGGTTTTACCATGGTTGCATTCTACTTCCCTGCAGGGTTTCAGCATTGTCCTTATGGAAATTACAAGCATAACTCCATATGCAGCACCTAAAACCCAGGCAGCAGTTTTCCATGAATGGGATGCAATCATATATGAAGCATATACCGGGCCCAGAACGGCACCTAAACCGAATGTTACATGAAGGAACTGAAGGTAGAATTCCCGCCCTGTTGTATTGATATCATTTACAAAGGCATTTACCGAAACATCAAATACTTTTGTAAATCCACCTAGGATTGCAAATGAAAATCCAAGGAAAACATATGATTCAGTGAACAGTCCCATTACAAACAATACTATTGAAACCAACAAAAAGCTAAGATATACAAGCCTGCTTTTTCTTAGTTTGTCGGAGAAATACAAAAGTGCCAATAAAGCAGATATTCCACCTATATTGAAGAATGTCTGCAGCAGTCCACCTTGGGTCAGGCTTAGATTGAACTCATCAATTATCGAAGGAAGCAGTTCGCCTACCATGTTCAGCAGAACGGCGTAGAGAGCCATCATTACATATGAGGAAACCGTAACACTGAGAACATTCTTGTTTACTGATTTGAATCTATCCATAAGCCCCCTTGTTTTTTCAGACCAAGCACATTTTACCCAAACAGACTGTATATGGCAATACACCAATTCATTGCATTGAATCATTGAACAATCAAATTGATTATGTGTGACGAATGGCATATAATCGGAGTATGAGGTTTTATGGACAAACATAACTTCGACATAAGAAAAGTAAGGTTGTTTTACAAGAATGCGGACTTTGGTTTCTGCATTTTCAATGCGCGCAATGAGATTGTTTTTGCCAACGGCAAAATGTCATATATGACAGGCATGTCTGAAAAAGCTTTGGAGAACAGCACTGTGCCAAGCCTGTTCCATGACAACGGTACAAAAGAAAAGGTATCTGAAGCCATTAATAATAACGGAATCGTGTACGAGTGCACCTTTGATCCATCCGGAAGCTCCAAGGCAACATTAAATGTTCATTTTGACAGTTATGATGATGATTATCATCTTGCATATTTCTATGATATTTCTGAAACCTCACAGCTAAAAAAAGAACTCATGATTGCAGAGAAGAGACTTAATATAGCTCAGAAAGCTGCTGACATTGGAAGCTGGGAATATGATTATGGTACGGAACTTATCAAAGTATCTGAAAAAGCAAATGAATTGTTCGGTGAACCGGGTATTGTAACCACAATTACATTTGAACAGATTCTGAAAGTTGTTCAGGACAAAGACCGTGTACGCAAGGAGTTCAATGACTTCATTGAGGAGAGAAAACCTTACGATACGGTATACAAGATCAATCCCTCCAATGGAACGGGAGAAAAATCAATATATTCATACGGAACCATTTTCAGGAGCAATTCAGGAAAACCGACGAAGGCCGTGGGGTATGTCAAGGATATTACCCCTTGGATAAGGATGGAAGAAAAAGTACGATATGAAGAAGATCTGATTGATACATATCTTAACTTTGTAGGCACAGTAATCGTAATGCTTGACAGTGAAGGCTTTGTAACCTTTCTTAATAAAAAGGGATCGGAAGTACTGGGTTATGAACTTGATGAAATTGTAGGGAAAAACTGGATAGACACAGTGATACCAAATTCTGACAGGGAAAGCATAAGTAAAATACGGGAAGATATATATAATGAAAAAACGCATGAATGGAGTATATACGAAAATCAGGTTGAGACGGCTTTCGGAGACAAACGTATCATTAGGTGGAACAATGCCACTATCAAAGATGAAAAGG
>Ga0180436_10005532_pt1 | contig 11150 bp, 5 predicted proteins | sample SS_ome_2_FD_132434 | JGI IMG/M metagenome (GOLD analysis project Ga0180436, IMG submission 132434) | Hypersaline lake sediment archaeal communities from the Salton Sea, California, USA - SS_3_S_2 metaG | ecosystem: Environmental > Aquatic > Non-marine Saline and Alkaline > Hypersaline > Sediment...
CAACTTATTCCAACAGCGGATTGGCGCTGGGGTTAGGTGGGGGGCCGTATTATTAAATCCCGGTGGTTAATTTTTCTAAAAGCACATCCTTTCTTAAATCCAATATTAAAATCCAGGTTCTTTAAGCCCAGTCCGCGTCCTTAGACTCTTTCGAAAAATTCCCCCGAAGTTATAAGTGATCTAAAGTTAATGAATCGCTACGCTCTATCTATTATATAAAGTGATAGAATTCTTTAACTTTAGTCACTTTAGATCATCTTAGCTCACTTTAGTCACTCTATGTTTGGGTCATATGCCCCAATTAATTTGGGTTATTTAACCCATTTTTGGTGTTTACGTGTATATTTTTCCATCGTTATATAACCTAACATTATGATATAAAACGATAAAAATGATCGTCATAGAATTGGCACAAGCTTTGCTAATGCATTACCCTTGATGGGTAATAGCATGAGCAAAAAGACGCCAATGAATTTAAAGAATTCCTCCAACAATCTGAAAAATTTACGCATACTGCTGGTGGATGATGACGCATTGATCCGCGATTCACTGGGTATGGTATTTAAAAGCCGCGGTTGTCACTTTATCGCCTGCGAATCAGCCGAAAAAGCGCTGCCGGTCCTTGATTCAGATGGTTTTGATATCATCATCAGCGACTTCAAGCTGCCAGGAACCGATGGTCTGGCCTTTTTAAAATCAGCTGCCGCCATCTCTCCCCAAAGCATCAAGATCCTCATCACGGCTTTTCATGAAAAAGGGATTGTTGCCGAAGCGTTTCGCTGCGGGATTCACGATTTCATCGAAAAACCCTTTTCGCCGCGCAAACTGATTGCCGCCGTTTCCCAGTTAACCGCTGGACATCAACCCGCATCAATATCAGGAGCCTGTGCATGATATCCCGCGGTCCCGCATACCTGACACACGATAACGCCTCGAAGACACTTGAAATGGTGAGTGGCAACCTGCGGATGAACCATTGGATTGGTTTCAAGGCTGCCATCTTTTTTGGGGGGGTTGTTTTAATGATCGCAATTCTCTTGCTGTCCGCCGGGGTAAGTCAGGCCGGAACACCTATAACCCTTTACCGGAGTTTTGCCGGTGATATCGATTTTACCAGCACCGGGGGATCCCTTCGCACGCAAGCCAATGGCGGCAATTCCTGCGCCGTAGCCACCAGCGACTCAGCCGCCCTTGCCGGTATTCCGGCCGGGGCTTCAATCCGGGCGGCCTACCTGTACTGGGCGGGTTCCACCCTAACGGCACCGGATGAAACCGTCACCTTTCAGGGCCAAAGTATCACCGCCGACCGTACTTTTACCGAGATATTTCCTTATGGTGGCACGGATTATGATTTTTTCAGTTGTGTTGCGGATGTGAGATCCATCGTCGCAGCCAGCGGCAACGGTGTTTATAGTTTCGCGGGTTTGAGCGTCAATACCGGTGCACCGCATTGTAATGTCTCGGTGGTAATGGCAGGATGGGCCCTGATTGTGGTTTATGAAGAACCCGGGGAACCGTTGCGGGTTGTCAATATCTTTGACGGGTTCCAATATTACCGGGGCAATCAAATTGTTTTAACCTCCACCAATTTTGAAATACCCAGCAGTCCCATTGACGGCAAACACGGCATCATTTCCTGGGAAGGTGATGTTGAAAATTCCGCCCCTTTAAACGGCTTCAGCGAGAACCTCCTTTTCAACGGCAATCCGCTGATCGACGCCTACAACCCCTTGAACAACCAGTACAACTCGACCATTAACTTTTTAGGTGCCAGCGATTCATACGGGCTTGACATCGATGCTTACGATATCAGCGCCTATCTGACCGCCGGCGACACCACGGCCGTATCCACCTACAGTTCAGGGGGCGACCTGGTTCTGTTAAACGCCGCTGTTCTTTCGGTGACCAATACGCCGGTTGCGGATATCACGATTGTCAAAAGCCATACCGGCACCTTTACCGTTGGTCAAAACGACAACTACCGCATCGTGGTCAGCAACGGCGGTCCCAACGATGCTGAAGGTCCAATTACCGTAACCGAAACCCTGCCTGCCGGTCTTACTTATGTCTCGTCAAGTGGTACGGGATGGACTGCCGATGCGTCGACCGCCCCGACCATCGTGTGGACCCATCCCGGTCCGCTGACACCCGGCCAGAGCCTGCCTGAACTGACCCTGACCGTTGCCGTGGGTTCGGCTGCCATGCCCATCGCCACCAATACAGTCAGTGTTGCCAGTCCGACGTTTGACAATATCATGGCCAACAATTCGGACCAGGATCCCACCACGGCTCTGGGACCGGCGGCCGGCAACAAACCCCTTTATCTGTATGGGGATGCGGGCCGGGAATTGTCCCGTACATTGCCTGTTGGCACCCAGACACAGGTGCAGATCAATGGCAACGATGCGTCCGCTGCCTGGACCCTGACACCGGCGACTGCCGGGGATCTGACCCTGCCGGCCGGGTTGCACCCTGTCCGCCTGTGGATCCAAAGAAACACAAGGGGGACGAGCCGAACCGTGACCGTTGTCCTGAGTTCCACCGGTGCAACCACCGCGTCTCTGGGGAGTGTGGCCCAAACCTTCACCATTGCAGCCAATACCCCTACGGAGATCATTTTTAATATCAATCTGGCCAGCGAAACAACACTGGCCTCAGGATCGCAGCTGGTGCTGACCATTGCCAATTCAAGCGGCCGCAGAAACCGGCGCATATTTGTGATCCCGGTATCATCCGGCAGCTATTCGCGCATCGATTTGAATGCCTCCAGTGTGATTGCCATTCAATCCATTTCCGCATTTGACGCTGCCTATCCAGGCGGCAGCGAGCCGGCCAACTTTGCGCCGGGCGCCATTGCTTATCTGCGTGCGGTGGTGAGCGATCCCTTTGGCAGCTTTGACATCAACCGCACCCTGGTCGACCTGGTCAACCCCAACCATGTCACCGTCATTTCCGAAGATGCCATGCCTGTTGTTTTTGATTCCAATGCAGATTTCAAAATCTTTGAATATGCCTTTGCCATCCCTGTTGATGGTGACGGGACCTGGACGGCCCGCACCCGGGCCCACGAAGGCACGGAGGCGATCGTCAACGATGTGGCCCGAACCACTTTTGTGGTTGGGTTTCCCGAACTGGACATTCTCTTCCTGAAAACCGCGACAACCCTCAATGACCCGTTCAACGGCAGTACAAATCCCAAGGCCATCCCCGGTGCCGAGGTTCTCTATACCCTGCAGGCCACCAACCAGGGTCCCGGGGTATCGGACAACGATTCCGTGGTGTTGGTTGATCCGATACCGGCCAATACGGAATTGTATGTCAACGACCTGACATCGTCGGGTTCCGGACCTGTCCGGTTTGCGGACCTGCCCACAGCCAGCGGCCTAGCCTACAGTTTTATCGGCCTGGGAAGCAGTGCCGACGACCTGGACTTTTCAGATGACGACGGGGCCACCTATGGTTACACACCCACCCCTGACGTCGATGGATTTGATCCGGCTGTGACCCATATCCGCGTTTCTCCCAGCGGCTCGTTGGCAGGGGATAGCGGCAGCGGCAGTCCTGGATTTGAAATTCAATACAAGGTGCGCATCCGATGACATTCCATTTGAACATAGCTGGTTTAAAAGCCAAGGCCCAGGTTGGTCAAAAGGGGTTGGCTGTCATCGGGCAGGCTAATTCGTTTCACCGTTGTCTTGGTATTGGCCTTGCTGCGGCCATGCTCCTGATCCTGTGCCTCCTGCCTGCACCGGCTATCAGCGCGGGCACAAGCGCGGGCACCACCATCGTCAACAGCGCCAGCGTGAACTATTCAATCGGTTCGGACACATTTTCTAAAACCAGCCCCAGCACCAGCATCATGGTGTTGGAGGTTCTGGATGTCTCGCTAGTGTGGCAGGATGCATCGCCTGTTCCTGTTGGGGACGGTGCTGCGGATCAGGTTCTCACTTTCCGGCTGACCAACATTGGCAACGGCACCGAGCAATTCCGCCTGACCAGCCAGAGCGGCCTGATTGGCGATGATTTCAACCCCATACCCAGCGGAGCGGGACTTTACCTGGACAGCAACGGCAATGATATTTACGAACCTGGTATCGATGAACCTTACAATCCGGGTGTCAACGATCCCCAGCTGGCGGCAGATGAATTCCGCACGGTTTTCATCCTGAGCAACATGCCAGTGGGGCTTACCGCCGGCGCCGCAGGTGACAGTCGTCTTGAAGCAATCGCCGTGAACGGCGGGTCTGGAACACCCGGCTTCCTGCACCCCAATGCCGGAGACGGTAATATCAATGCTGTGGACGGCAGCTCCGGCGGTCTGGCCGATGCCCTGGGTACTTACGTGGTATCGGATGTCAGCGTCGTGTTGGTCAAATCCGCCGTGGTCACTGATCTTGACAACAGTAACCAGCCAATAACCGGCGCCACCATCACCTACACCATCCTGGTTACGGTGTCAGGTAGCGGCAGCGCTCAAAACATCGTAATTTCAGACCCCATTCCGGTCAACACCACCTACATTCCCGACACCTTGAGACTCGACACCGTCGCCTTGACCGATGCTGCCGATGCTGATGCCGGGGATGTGGCTGTGACCGCATTGGGGACTGTAACCGTTAATCTTGGAAATGTGGCCGGAGGCTCGCCTGCCCGGTCAATCGAATTTAGTGTTCTTATCGATTAATTGAAAGGAGAAAAAACCATGAAACATCTATCCCTGATTTTGCTGTCTGCTCTCATCCTGGCTCTGGCAGGCCCCTTGCCGGCCCTGGCCCAGGAAAAAGGCACCATCGAACTCAAGTCTATTGTCGAAGTGGAGAAAGAAGACTTCAACGCCGAAGGCCAAAAGGTCACCATGCGCGTCCCCGCCACCAAGGTGGTTCCAGGGGATGAAGTCATCTACACCAACATTTACACCAATGTGGGGACCGAAGCCGCTTCCAAGGTGGTCATCACCAACCCGATTCCCGAACACATGCAGTATGTACTGGCCAGCGCCACAGGCGCTGACATGGCGATCACTTTTTCAATCGACAAAGGAAACACATTTGATGAGCCGGCCCGCCTGATGAAGACCCAGGCCGACGGAACCAAGCAGTTGGCCAAGCCTGAGGACTACACCCATATCCGCTGGGTACGCCAGAAAGCCCTGGATCCTGGTGAAAACGGCGAGGTCAGTTTCCGGGCCCGGCTCCAATAAACAATTTAGCGATACAATTAGGAGGAGATCATGAAAACCTTACTTAAATCAAAACTTCAATCCAACAAGCAAAACAAAAACAACATGCAAAGGAGAAGAAAAATGAAAAAGGTAATAAAATTGAGTCTGTTCAGTCTGGTTATGGCCGGTTTGATGGTCTTGGGAATCAATTCCGCAGCGCTGGCCGCAGGAACGATTTCCGGTACCAACATCAGCAACACGGCCACCATCGAGTATGAAGTCAACGCGGCCGCTCAAACGCCCATCGACAGCGTGCCTGCCACATTTGTGGTGGACAACAAGGTCGACCTGATGGTTACCGAAGACAATACCACCTGGATCCAGGTCCTTCCCAATGCCGCGGACCAGGTAATGGCCTTTACCGTGGCCAATAACGGCAACACAACCCAGGACTTTGCTGTTACGGTTCTAAACAATCCCAACGACCCCTTTGGCGGAACTGAAAATTTTGATGCCACCACTGTCCAGGTTTTCGTGGATAGCAACGACAACGGCACTTATGAGCTCTCGGACACGGATACGTTTGTGGACGAATTAGCCCCAGATGACAGTATAAAGGTCTTTGTGGTGGCCGACATCCCGGCCATCCAGGCCAGCGGCGACATTGATGTCTACACCCTAACTGCCACGGCTCTCGCCGGTGGTGGCCCTAGTGCTATAGGTGCCGGGATTACTGAATCTGGTGGTGCAGACGATCCTGCTGTTGTGGACATTGTGTTTGCTGACGGAGCTGGTGACACTGATGCTGATCGTGATGCGTCTTTTTCCGATACAGGCTCTTATCAGGTCATGGCTGCCCAGTTGACCATTACCAAAACCGCTTCAGTCATCCGCGATCCTTTTAACCTTGGTGCCAATCCCAAGAGCATTCCCGGTGCCTACATCCAGTACGTGATTACGGTCAGCAATGCCGCCGGAGCAGGAAGCAGTTCCGCTACGTTGACCACAATTACCGACGATCTTGGGCTCGAAACGGTCTTCGACGAGGACTTTATCAATGGGACCAGCGGAAATCCGGAAAGCGGGACAGCAGGCCTCGGATTCATGGTCGAGTGGTCCGGTACCGCGCGTGCTAACGATGGGACGCCTCAGTACTTCACGGCCTATACTGGAGACGGTGTTTCTCATGACAACAGTGCCACCGGTGGAACCGTTACCGCCGCCATGGCCACCGTACTGCCGTCCGAAGGGGTTGCCCCCAACGACTACAGTGCCGGTGAATTGAAACCCGGCGAGTCGGTGACGATCACATTCAATGTCATTGTCCAATAGAGGGATCAACACCCGGCTTTTTTAGCCGTGGTTGAGGAACGGTAATATGGCCCTGAAAGCCCTTTGCATGTGCGTTTTGCAGCAGCGATGCTCCGGTTTTTTAACCGGAGCACTCGCTGTTCTACGTCCCTGCAAAGGGTTTCCGGCCGTGATCCTGATGCTGGCCATGCTGTTGACGCTGCCGGTTTCAGCCCTTGCTGTTCCGCCTGGAACCATCATCACCAATACTGCCCAGGCCGACTTTGGTGTGGGCGGCAGTTCGACGATCACTTCTTTTTCGAATTCGGTAACCACGGTCACGGTGGTTGAACGGACCGTTTCCAGTATCGAGTTATTGCAGTATGCCCCGTCCCATCCAAGCCCTGAAATGGTGCCTGTGGCCATATCCCTGTTCAGCAGTGATGGCTCGGCCACCGGCCTGTTCGCCCCTTTGGCGCCGCCGATTCCGGCCGGCAGTTCCACGCCCATTGATCTGAGCAGTCCGGTTCCCCTGGTACCGTCGGATCTGTTTCAGAAACAGGAGCCGGTATTCGTGCGCCTGATCGACCTGGATCAAAACCTAGACCCGGGTGCCATGGAAACCATCGATGTTGTTTTGACCAGCGGTTCTTCAGGCGAGGCCGAACGGCTGCGCTTTGTGGAAAGCGGCCCGGATACGGGAATTTTCGTGGGCTACATACAGGCCCGCGGCGACATTGCGGTCTCGCCCTATGACGGCTTTTTGACAGCCATTGATGAATCTGAAATTGTCGCCACCTACACCGATGTGGCTGACGGGAGCGATGCAAGCGCTGTCAGCGCACTGGTGGATCCGTTTGGTATTATTTTCGACAGTCTCACCGGTCAACCTGTGGATGGCGCCGTGATCACCCTGGTCGATACAACCACCGGCTCGCCGGCTGCGGTCTATGGCGACAACGGGGTTGACACCTACCCAGCCACGGTTGTTTCCGGCGGGACCGCCACCGACAGCGGTGGACAAGTATACAATTTTCCGCCCGGCGGCTACCGCTTTCCCCTGGTGGCACCCGGCAGTTATCGACTTGATGTGGTGCCGCCGGCCGGTTATGCTGCGCCGTCGACCGTACCCACGTCCCAGCTGCAGGCTTTGCCGGGCGCCCCGTTTGCCATTGTCGATCCTGGTTCCCGGGGGGAACCGTTTGTGATCAATGCCGGGCCTGCGATTCACATCGACTTTCCAGTGGACCTGTCTGCCAGCGGGCTGTGGATCAGCAAAACGGCCAGCCACGACACGGCCAGCGTGGGCGATTTTATCCAGTATCGCCTGACACTTCAGAACCTGTCAGACGCTTCCATGGGCAGCGTCACCATTTCGGACCGTCTGCCGCTGGGCTTCCGCTTTCAGAACCCGTCAGCTCTGCGGGATGGTACCGCAAAGGTGAGCACGACAATTTCCAATGACGGCCGCACCCTGAATTTCGATATGGGCAGCCTGGGGGGCAACACAAGCGTCGATTTAAGCTATGTGGTTGAAATCGCCGCAGGCGCCCGCATTGGCCAGGCGATCAACCAGGCATCTGCCTCGGCTGCGGGCGGTATTAATTCCAACACAGCCACGGCAACCGTCAATGTCACGGAAGACCTTTTCCGCAGCAAGGCCATCATCATGGGCAGGGTCACATCCGGCGCCTGCGATGCGGACACCAATCCCGAGGAAAACGGGATAGGGGGCGTGCGCATCTATCTTGAAGACGGCACTTACGCCATTACCGATGAAAAAGGGCGCTACCACTTTGAAGGGGTTTCGCCGGGTACGCACGTGGTGCAGCTGGATCTGGAAACCCTGCCTGACGGTTATGAGATGGTTTTGTGCAATCCCAACAACCGCTTTGCCGACCGGCCCTATGCCCAGTTTGTGGACCTGCAAGGCGGTACGCTGTGGCGGGCCGATTTTCAGGCTGTACCCCAACCCCTTCCCCCGCCCGAACCGCCTGCGCCGTCTGAGCCTCCTGCCCAGGGCCAGATCGATTTGCGCATGCAAAGCGAGCTGCAGGCTGATCTGGTTCAATACCGCATTGACATTTCCGGCCGGACGGTTCCGGCAACCAATCTGCGCCTCAACATCATGCTGCCGGAATCATTTGAATATGTCCCGGGCAGCAGTCAAATGGATGACCACGCCCTGCCCGACCCTAAGGCCAACGGCAACGTGCTGGTCTATCGCCTGCCAGACCTGGCCGGTGATCAGCGCCGGATCCTGCACATTGCGGCAATGCGCAATCCAGAAACAGCCATTGGCGACCACACCACCAAGGCTGTTCTGCTTTTCGACAGTGCCGGTGATCGCAGCCAGCGCACACCAATGGTGACCAATATGTTGACCGTCAAAACACGGGAACAGATCGAGCGCCAGCCTGAAATCATCCTGCAGCCGAAGTTCGACATTTTCAGCGCCCGCTTGAGTGAACAGGATAAAGCCCTCTTGGCGCCGGTGATTGCCAAACTGGAAAAATTGAAAATCATCCATATCTACATCACCGGACACTCGGACCCCATCCCCATTCCTGCCAACCTCCGTCATGTTTATGCGGACAACTATGAACTTTCCGAGGCGCGCGCCCAGAGTGTTGAACGCTATCTGGCAGCGGCCCTGGATTTGAGGGAGGAACAGACGACCCTGGTCGGCCGCGGACCAGACGAACCCCGGGCTGACAATGATACTGCTGAAGGTCGTGCGCTCAATCGCCGGGTTGAGTTGCGCGTGAAGGCTGAGAAAGTCAGCAGCGAAATTGAGACGCATTTGACAAAACAGCATGACCAGGCAACAAAGGCAACCAGGGGCGGACAACCGGCAATTGTCGTTTCAAAAGTGGAACAGGCAGATGCAGATCTTGCAACGGAAAAGATGGACGAACCGGCTGCATTTGATGAGGCCTGGCTGGAAACAGCCCAACCCGGCCGCGCCTGGTTGTGGCCGGCGGAAGACAGCGGACCGTCCATCCCCAGTGCTAAGATTGTCATTCAGCACGACCCCCAATATAAAGCGGTGCTGATGCTGGACGGCCAGGAGGTCGGTCCGCTCAATTTCGACGGCATGCTCAAAAACCTGGCCAGCACCACGGCCGTCAGTCGCTGGCGGGGAGTTGACTTAAAGGAGGGTGACAACCGGTTCGAAGTTATTTTCTTTGACCCAGCCGGCAAGGAGATCGACCGGCTGAGCCGCATTGTGCATTATGCCGGTCCTCCCATACGGGCGATCTTGATCCCGGAGCAGTCTTATCTAGTTGCCGATGGCAAGAATATACCCGTCCTTGCGGTCCGGCTTGTGGATAAAGACGGCTTCCCGACCCGCGAAGGTCTGGTGGGCGGCTTCTCGGTGGAGCCCCCTTTCATGCCCTATCGAAATGAAACTGACGTACAGGCCCTTTCCCTGACCGGTCTTGATCTCCACAAGCCCCACTACAAGGTCGGCCGCGACGGTATTGCCCTTATTAAACTGCAGCCCACCACCCAATCCGGCGAAGTGGTTGTGCACCTGCCGTTCAATGAGCGCACCCAGGAAATGCGCCTGTGGCTGCAGCCCGAACAACGCGAATGGATTCTGGTGGGGTTGGCTGAAGGCACTGTCGGCTATGACACTATTTCCGGCAATATGGAAAGCCTGGACGATGCCCAGGGCGAAGACGGCTTTTATGATGATGGCCGCCTGGCCTTTTTTGCCAAGGGTCGGATTAAAGGCAAATGGCTGCTGACAGCCGCCTATGACAGCGCCAAAGAAAAGGATGAACAGCGTCTGTTTCAAACCATCGATCCGGACACCTACTATACCCTGTACGGCGATGCGACCCGCCAGGCCTATGATGCCGCCAGCAGGGAAAAACTTTATCTGAAGATCGAGCGCGACCATTTTTATGCGCTGTTCGGCGATTTTGACACGGGTTTGACCGTCACCCAGTTAGCCCGCTACAGCCGCAGCCTGACCGGTGTGAAATCGGAATTGCGGACCCGCAACTTCGGGTTCAACCTGTTTGGCAGTGAAACCGATCAGGCCTTTGTAAAGGATGAAATCCAGGGAAATGGCACGTCGGGTCTTTACCGCCTTTCACGCAGCCAGCTGGTGATGAATTCTGAAAAAGTGACCATTGAAACCCGCGACCGCTACCGCAGTGAAATTATCCTCTCATCACGCACCCTGGTGCGCCACATTGACTATAATATCGATTATGATGCTGGCACGCTTTTCTTCAAAGAGCCGGTTTACAGCCGGGACCAGGATTTGAATCCAATCTTTATCGTTGCCGATTATGAGGCACAAGATCCGGCGGATGAATCGTACAGTTACGGTGGGCGCGGTGCTGTTAGACTCCTGGACCAATCCCTGGAAGTGGGCGCCACGTATGTGCACGAGGGACAATCCGGTGGTGAAGGGGACCTGGGCGGGGTCGATGTGACGTTCGAGGTTACCGAGAACACCGAAATCAAGGCTGAGGCGGCGACCAGCAAAAGCGATGAAGATGGGAGTGAAATCAGCGGTGACGCTTATTTGGCTGAAATCCGACACCATTCGTCCAATCTCGACGGTACGGTATACATCAAGGAGCAGGAAAGCGGCTATGGGCTCGGGCAGCAGAGCGGCAGTGAAGACGGCACCCGCAAAATTGGTTTGGACGCTGCCTACCGCTTGGGCTCCACGTTC
>Ga0180436_10005534_pt1 | contig 11144 bp, 11 predicted proteins | sample SS_ome_2_FD_132434 | JGI IMG/M metagenome (GOLD analysis project Ga0180436, IMG submission 132434) | Hypersaline lake sediment archaeal communities from the Salton Sea, California, USA - SS_3_S_2 metaG | ecosystem: Environmental > Aquatic > Non-marine Saline and Alkaline > Hypersaline >...
ACGTGAACGACGTGATCCCCGAGTACCTGGCGACGCGGGTATATCGACCGCGTCCCTCCGTAAAGACCCTGGCCAACGCGATGGACGTGGGAGATCCCAGTAACTTCGAGCGGCTCCAGGCGATCTTTGCCTCCGGCGGCCTCGACGTCGGGAGCGTACTCACCGGATACGTCGCCGACGACGCGACAATCGCCGGAGAGATGCGGAGAGTCTACGAGGAACACGGCGTGTTTCTCTGTCCCCACACCGCCGCAGGCACCTGGGCGGCGCGGCAGCACCTGACGGAGAACTCCCGAGAGGACACGACGATCGTCACTCTGGCGACAGCGGATCCGGGAAAGTTTGTGGAGGTTGCTCAGGACGCGATCGGCGTGGTTCCTCCGGTACCGGAGCGGCTTGCGCGGCTATTGGATAAACCCAAACAGGCTCTTCTCGTCGCGCCTGAGCTCACAGCGCTCCGGACCGTCCTTCTGGACCGCTACGCGCTCTCCTGAGCGGCGATCAGCTCCATTTGGCGAGGACTCAACCGGCTTCGATCGCTGCGGTTCCGTTTGAGGTAGCGCCGGTAGACGCGGCACGCCTGGTAGTATGGCTCCGGTCCCCGGAAGGTGGAACTCAGGTCGCAGCGGTAGAGTTCCAGTAGTGTCGGGAAGAGCGGCGACGACATGACCGGGTTGCGACGATGGTCCGGAAGACGTTCCAGCGCCGCCGGCATCATGTGAAATCGGATCAGCCACGCCACCTCATCGATCAGCGCCCGGTCAAAGCCGAGTCGACCCAGAACCGTTCGGGCGGTTGCGGCCCCCAGGTCGGCGTGTTCCGAGAAGCGGTGTGCGCCGGAGGGGCGTGCCTTGGGTTTGCCGCTGTCGTGAAAGAGCAGCGCCAGCGCCAGGTTGGTATCACTGTGTTTGCGGTACCCAAAGGTCTGCATCGTGTGGGCCCAGACGTTGCCCTCCGGGTGGTGCTCCTTGCTGTGTTCCGTCTCGTTCATCGCCTGGAGCTCCGGAATCACCTCCGCCAGATAGCCGGAATCGTACAGAAGCTGAAGCCCCCGCGCGGCAAACCTACCGGTGACGATCTGTGTGAGGAGGAGGCGGTGAAACTCCGGACTCAGCGCCGGATCGCTGTGCCATCGCTCCACCGGAGAGGGAAGGAGCGGAAGTCGGGCGGCGATCGTAGCCGCCGCGGTGGCGGGCAGCGGAGCGATCGGAAGCGGATCGGGCTCGTAGGTTCCGCGAATCGTCCGTTTTCGGCGCATCGCTTCAGGGTTGAGTCGTGTTCGTGCCTCTTTGAGGTCCGGATACAGACCCTCCGGGTCCGCAAAAGCGCGGCGTGCGGGATCGTAGCTGAACCGGAGCAGTGCCGGCGTATCCTGTGGAGTCGTCCCGTCACAGCGTACAAGGACCTCCCGGTCATGAACCGGTATCAGCGCGTCCCAGTTGGGCAGACCCGGGTAGTGGACCTGATCGAAGGTTCGGGCGAGATCGACGACGCCCTGGTCGGTTTCAACCGTAACCACCGGACCATGGGGCAGTCCGAAGAACCGTTCCAGCGCCGATATCCCGACAAGGCGGTAGGGAATTGCTGATCGTTCAAGTTCGTGCATCGTTCCCTCCCCATACCAACAATATCGCGAAGCCGGAGCTGGAACAACCCCGATAGATCGGTCATGATGCGTCCATGATGCGGAAGCTGAGTCGCGAAGAGCGCAGCTGGGTCGCCTACGATTGGGCCAACTCGGCATACTCGATCGTCATCACCACGGCGATCTTCCCGTTGTTTTACGAGTCGATCGCCCCCGGCGAGATCTACATCACCACCTTCGGCTACGCCAACAGTATCGCGAGTCTCCTGGTGGCGGTATTGGCGCCGGTTCTCGGCACCGTCGCGGACTACTGGGGGCGTAAGAAGCGCTTCTTCGCGGCGTTTTTCCTGATAGGCGTTATCACCACGACCAGCCTGATTCTGGTGGGGGCGGGACAGTGGATGCTCGCGCTGGTGCTCTACGTCGGGTCCGTCATCGGTTTTGCCGGAGCGAACCTTTTTTACGACAGCTTCCTTGTGGATGTAACCACGGAGGATCGCATGGACTGGGTGAGCGCCACCGGTTTCGGCTTCGGCTACATCGGAAGCACGATACCCTTTATCGCCGGTATTGCGCTGATTACGATGGCGGAAAAGATCGGCATAACCTCGCTCTTTGCCACGCGACTGGCGTTCGTGATAACCGGTGTGTGGTGGTTTGTATTCGGTATTCCGATTCTCAGGAACGTGAAGCAGACCTACGGGATCGATCCATCGCCGCATCCGATCCGGGACAGCTTTGCGCGGCTCGGGCGAACGGTAGCGCATATTCGTCGCTACCGGGCGGTCTTTCTCTTCCTCCTGGCGTACTTCTTTTACATCGATGGCGTGGATACGATTATTAAAATGGCAACACCCATCGCTCTGCGCATGGGGATCGAATCGAACACGCTCCTGATCATCCTTCTTGCCATCCAGATCGTGGCGTTTCCCTTTGCTCTGTTATACGGGCGGCTTGCGCGGATTTTCGGGGCATATCGAATGCTCTTTGTTGGGATCGGCGTGTATATCGGTGTTGTCTTCGTGGCGTTCTTTCTCCCGAGCATCGAGAGTCTCGTGGTTCGAACGCGCCTGTTCTGGGTGCTCAGCATGATGGTGGCCTCCAGTCAGGGCGGCATCCAGGCGTTGAGCCGCTCCGTCTACGGAAAACTGATCCCCAAGGAGAACAGCGCGGAGTTCTTCGGGTTTTACAATATCTTCGGGAAGTTTGCCGCGATCATGGGTCCCTTTATGGTTGCGCTCTTCACGCAGATCACCGGCAAGGAGCGCTACGGGATCCTGAGTATCCTTATTCTGTTCGTGGTGGGCGGAGGCATCCTGATCCGTGGAGGAAACCCGCAAAAAATCGCGGAAGAAGACGGCGGTGCGCCGCCGGTATAGCGGCGGCGCCCGGACCGGTTACCGGCGGTTTCCGAGAAACCGCAGAAGAAACAGAAACAGGTTGATAAAGTCGAGATACAGCTTGAGCGCGCCCATGATCGAGAGGCGCATGTAGTCCGCTTCGTCCACGGACCCGCTCATCTCCGCACTCCACCGTTTGATGATCTGCGTATCGTAGGCGGTGAGTCCCATAAAGAGGAAGACCCCGATAAAGCTGATCACGTAGTCGATGGTGGCGCTCCCGATGAACATGTTGACCACCGACGCGATGATGATTCCGATCAGACCGGCGAACAGGTACTGTCCGAGGCCGCCGAGCTCACGCTTCGTCGTGATTGCAAACACGCTGAGGACCCCAAAGGTCGACGCGGTGACAAAGAAAGTCGTGGCGATACTGGTGGCGGTGTAGAGAAGGAATATCACCGACAGGGTGATTCCGTTGAGCACGGCGTACGCGGCGAACGCAAATGTTGCAGCTCCCGGACTCATCGTGTGGATCCGTGCCGAAAGATACCAGACCAGAGCCAGCTCTCCGATCATCAGACCAAAGAACAGACCCCGGTTCATCACGATACTGCGAACCAGCTGCATGTTACCGGCCACGTACATCGCCACCACACCGGTTATCGCCAGCCCCAGGGCCATCCACATGTACACGTTTCTGAGAATACTGCGCTCACGAACGAGCGCCGCGCGCAGTTCTTGCGCCTGCTCTTGATAGGGCATCTTCGTACCTCCATACATTCAAGGGCTGCCGCGGAGGCAACCGGGATAGACATATTTCGAACCACGGCATTAAAAAGCCGTGGTACAATAACTTATACATGAAACCCCACTCCGGACAAGGGGAGGGAATCCCTCCTGCAGCGCTTCACGATGCGCTGGTCAGAACAAGTTCCTATCCGACGGTGGTAGCCGATCGCTACGGTCACGTTATCGAATGGAACCAGGCCGCCGAGGACGTTACAGGCATATCCCGTGACGGTGCTCTGTCCAGGGATCTCTGGGAGGTGCAGGCGCGGGTTGCGCCGGCGCACATTCCCTACGAGGTCGCGGTGAAGCGCGCGCGGGAGCAATTTGACGAACTTATCACCCTGAGTTCTTCCGGACAGCACCAGTGGAGGCGGTCCTACGTGGGTGACCTGCTTTCCATGGATGGTGCCATGCACCGGATCCGCTCCGAAGTTTTTCCGATCTGGATCGATGACGACCTGGCGATCGTAAGCACCATGTGGGAGAACAGCGACGACGCGGAATGCACCCTCGACGATGATTACGCCTACCGGGTGGACCAGCTTGAGCGACGAGTCTGCCGCGCCGTCTACGGGACGGGCAGCCACCCGGATGAGGTGGACGCGTATATCCACATGCTGAGAAAGCTATCGCCCTCGGAGGACCGGGGTACGACGATGCGTCTCGACCACGTGGTGAACGGTCTGTTTGATCTTCTTCGGACGGTAAATCCGGAGCTTCGCGTGCGCCCGAGGATATCGCCGTTTCTTGTCAGACCGATCCGGGGCGTGGAGATCGTCTCTCTCCTGGCGGAGCTTGTTCTGGACGGGACCGGTCCGGTATCGGTGGTTGTTCGTCCCGGTACCGACCGGCAGACCACGGTCCGCTGTGTGTTTGATAAACCCGTCTCGGCCATGCCGGCCCGACGGTGGGTGGTACAGGATATCCTCAACCGGCTCGACGGGCAGTTGCGCGTGCGACCGGGAACACCCACGAGCTACGAGGTTCAGTTTCCGAGTTCGATCCTTGCGGAAGTCCCAACAGAGATCGATCCCTGAGGAACGATCAGCTTCGAAATACCCGGTAGAGGCGCTCTCCGGCCTCGGCAATCCGATCCGGATCGTGTATGCAGCTTATGACGAACTGCGGATCGATCGATCCTTCCCGCGAATCCAGGCGGTACAGGTACCCCGGATGAACGTGAACGCCCGTGGCGGACAGGATCGCTCGTGCCACCGTCTCGTCGTCGGTGCTGCCGAAACGTTCCGCCACGAGCTCCGCAGTTAGCGCGAACACGAGATGAACCCCGCCTCGCGACACCTCGAGGTGGACCCCCGGAATTGACGACAGCGTTTGCCCGAGGAGGGATCGCCGTTCATCGATACCCCGAGCGATCGCCTCTCGGGCCGGCGCTGCGGCGGCGGAAAGAAAGACCCGGGCGAACGATTCCGCCGCTCCCGAGACGGTGAGTAATGTGTCGTGGAGCGTATCCAGATCGTCCCGGAGTGCCGCCACCGCGTCGGCGTCACCGTGGAGCGCGATCCACCCGAGTTTAACCTCCGGGGCGGCGCAAAGTTTGGAGAGCCCGTTGAGCGACGCGATCGGCCCGGCGCCGGGCGTACTCGCCGGGAGATGGTGCGCCGCCCGGGGTAGCGTCGCCTCGTCGCGAAACGCGCTGAAGACCTCGTCGCTGATGATCGGAACACCCCGCGCCGCCGCGGTGCCCACCAGGTCCGCCAGCGCGTCCCCGTCGTGGATCGCGCCGGTGGGGTTGTTCGGTGAGATGACCACGATCGCTCGCGGTGATTCCGTCAGTGCCGAGACAAGGGACTCCCGGTCGGGGTTGTACCGGTCCCGGGCAGAGAGCCGGTACCAGACCGGTCGCAATCCCGCACCCCGACAGAGATCCTCGAACAGAGGGTACGCCGGCGTCGGCAGCGCGATCGATTCGCCCCCGACGTGGGTGGTGCGTGGGGGTGGGAGTGCTGCAAAAAGAAGCTGATAGGATATGCTCGAACCGGAGGTGAGGATCACCTGTTCCGGTTCCGTCGGGAGGCCGTCGCTCGTCAGAAACTCCGCCACCGCCCGGCGCGCGCGGGCGCCCCCGGCCCCGCTCGGTTCATACCGGGGACGGGATCGCCAGAGTTCCCAGGCGCTCGCATACAACTCCTCCGGCATCGTCAGTCCGGCGGAACGGAAATCGGAGTCCGCCAGATCGATGAGCCTGCCGGAAGCCGCCTGGACCCGCCGGGTCTGCTCGAGCGGCGTTGGTTTGGTCATGATCGGATTGTGGCCCGGGCGAAGTCACATTACAATAGCCCCGGGAGACCGAGCTATGAAGACCGAGGCAGTCGCCGTATTCGATATCGGAAAAACGAATAAGAAGATCACCGTATACGATCCGGACCTGAAGCTCCTGGAGAAGCAGACCAGAAACTTCGAAAGCCGTATCGTGGACGGCGTGGAACTCGAGCCGATCGATGAGGTCCGGGAGTGGCTTCTGGACGGCCTCGCGCGTTTAGCCGAGCGGTTTACCTTTGTATCGATCGCGATCACCACCCACGGCGCGAGTGTGGTGACCCTCGACAAAGACGGCTCGATCGCCTGTCCGGTGGTCTCGTACACAAGTCCGGTGGAGGAGTCGTTGCGCGAGCGGTTCTACGCTCTGGCGGGTGATCCGGTCGACCTTCAACGTACGACCGCTACGGTGGAGTTGCAGCCGCTTATCAATCCGGCGAAACTGCTGTTCTTTACAAAGGAGCGATGGCCTGAGGAGTTTGCCCGGGTTCGGCAGGTTCTCTTCCTGCCGCAGTACTTCGCGTATGTCCTCACCGGGGCGGTCTCGGCGGACTATACCTACGTGGGTTGTCACACGTATCTCTGGGACTTTGCCCGCTGGGACTGGTCCGACGTCGCCACGGCGCTGGGCATCGAGGCTGCGCTTCCCGGAACGCCGCGCCGCTCCTGGGAGGCCGCCGGATCGGTTACGCCGGCGATCGCCGAACGCTGTGGCATTGACGAGGGAATCCCCGTAACGGTGGGTATTCACGACAGCAACGCCTCCCTCCTGCCGTACCTGCTCAAACGGACGGACCAACAGTTTGTACTCAACAGCACCGGCACCTGGTGCGTGGCGATGCACCCGGACCGGGAAGTCTCTTTTGGGAAGGACGAACTCGGGAAATCCGTATTCTTTAACATCTCCGCTTTCGGCAAGCCGGTAAAGACCACGCTGGTTCTGGGGGGGCTCGAGTTCGAAACCTACTCGACGATTCTCGAAGAGCTTCATTCGACGGATGAACTGCCGGAGTTCAACAAGACGCTGTACCAGCGTGTCATCGATCAGCGTCGGCATTTTATCGTGCCCGGGGTATTGCCCGGGACGGGCCAGTTTCCCCGATCGCGGGCCCGCATCATGGACGGCGAGCGGGAGTATCCCCTGGAGACGATACGCAGCGGTGAGATCGTTCCACCGCTCCTACAGGATCTGCCGGCGGCGTTTGCCACACTCAACCTGTCGATCGCGATTCAGAGCAAGATCGCACTGGAACGGGTCGGGCTGGGCCCGGGGATGGAAATCTTTACGGAAGGCGGGTTCCGACACAATCTGGACTACAACATTCTGCTCGCCTCGTTCTTTCCGGAGAACCCGGTGTACCTCACCGGCATGGAGGAGGCTACCTCCTTTGGCGCCGCCATAACGGGGCTTGCCGTACGGGACCGGTCCGATCCTGCGGCCTACGCGGATCTCTTTGATATCGAGACGTTCGAAGTAAAGCCGGAGTCCTTCGACGGACTGGCGGAGTACGAGGCGGCGTTCCGCGCATTGACATGACGATCATTCCTGCGATCGATGTAATCGCGGGCCGCTGTGTGCGGCTCCGACAGGGCGCGTTCTCGAATACGACGGTCTACGACGACGATCCGCGTGCGGTAGCCCGGCGGTTTGTTGACGCCGGGGCGGAGCGAATCCACCTGGTTGATCTCGACGCCGCTCGCGGGAGCGGGGACAACCGAAGCACTATCGCGGCGATTCGCGGCGCCGTCGATTGCATTCTTGAGGTTGGCGGCGGCGTTCGGACGCTCGATTCGATTCGGGCGCTCTTTGGTCTCGGGATCGAATACGCCGTGCTGGGGACGGTGCTTCTCCGGAAACCCCAGGAGGTTGAACGCTGGGCGTCGCAATACGGTGACCGCCTGATCGCCTCCATCGATGCGCGGGATGGAACGGTGCGCGTGGCGGGCTGGCAGGAGGAGAGTTCTGTCGCTGCGGTTGATCTGGCGGCGCGGGCGGGTACGCTCGGTTTCGCCGCGATCGAGTACACCGATATCGGACGTGACGGGATGCTGAGCGGGCCGGATATCGAAGGGGGCCGCTCGATCGCGCGCGCCGGCGGAATCCCCACAATACTGTCGGGGGGAGTCGCCCGAACGGAGGATGCCGCAATCGTCGCCGAAGCGGGGGAGATCGCCGGTCTCATCGTGGGGCGCGCGATTTACGAGGGCACCTTTGATCTTGCTGCCGCGGTTGCCGACGAGGCGCGAAGGAGGCAAACATGACCACGCACACGCTGATCGTGCGGCGCGAGGACGGCACCATCGAGAGTATCATGCTCAGCAACGGGAAGAGTCGATCCAAGAGCATCGAGCAGGGCGAACTGTGGATCGTCGATCCCGGGACAGGGCGGGTTTTGCCCTACCTCGGCGGCGGGCGGCGATTCGACTCCTTTGCGCTGCATCCGGGCATCGCCACGACCCCCGATTGGTACGAGACGACCGTGACAGGCGAGCTCGGATCGGCGGCCCGGGACACCGCCGGAGGAGCGGGCGATACAACCGCGAACGGTGTCGTCGATACAGTGGTTCCGGCACCGGCCGCCGCGGGCACGTCCAATCCCGCCGGCGCTTTTGACTTTCTCGGCACCCTCACGAGGCTTATCGCCGAGCGGCGCGCAGCGATGCCGGAGGGATCGTACACGACGCACCTCTTCACAAAGGGCGAAAGCAAGATCCGTAAAAAAACCGGCGAGGAAGCGGTGGAGCTGGTCCTTGCGGAGGACAACGCGGAGATTCTCAGCGAAGCCTCGGACCTGATCTACCATCTGATGGTGTTTCTCGAGGTACGCGGTCTCTCGCTCGCGGAGGTGGTGGCGCATCTTCACGAGCGCCACGGCCGGTAACGGTATTTACCCGCCGATCCATACGAGCCGAACGGCGCCGGAAGAACCGGCAGCACACCCCACGCGTCCCGCTTCAGTACAGGCGACTTCCGTCGGGTACCGGTGCATCCGGTGCAATCAGGATCACCGCGCCGGAATCGTCGGGAAGCCCCAGGGTGAGACATTCCGACTTGAAACCGGCGATCCGTTTGGGCGGCAGGTTGACGACCGCCAGTACCTGACGCCCCGGGAGGTCCTCCGAGCGGTAGCGATCGGTGATTTGGGCACTGGACCAGCGGGTGTCCCCGCGGCCAAAATCGATGTGGAGCTTGATCGCGGGCGTTCGTGCTTCCGGGAACGGGAGTGCTTCCAGGATCGTTCCAACCCGGATATCCGTGCTCTGAAACGCCTCCCAGGGATCCATGGTCATGCCCCGGATTCTATGGTTTCCCCGGGGGTATCTACAAGCCTGTCGGGCGGCTACACTCGGACGATGAGGAGATACCGATGCGAGCAGTAATAACCGTTGTGGGTAAGGACAAGCCCGGAATCATCGCGGCGGTGAGCACGATGCTTGCCGAACGTTCAGTCAACATTCTCGATATCAGCCAGACGATCATGCAGAGTTTCTTTACGATGATCACCCTGGTTGACCTCTCGGCGATGGATATCGATCTGGAGGCGCTTCGCACCGAACTCGATCAGGTAGCCGAACGCGTCGGCGTAACGATAACCCTGCAGCACGAGGACGTCTTTACGGCGATGAACAGGGTTTAGGACGGAGCGATGATCTTCACCCCACTCGAAATAGAACAGACCCTCAAGATGTTCACCGAACAGAATCTGGATGTTCGGACGATCACCATGGGCATCAATCTGCTGGATTGCGCGGACGGCGACATCGACCGGGCACTGCGCCGAATCTACGATAAGATCACGCGCAGCGCCTCACGTCTCGTGGATGTGGGAGACCGAATTCAAGCCGAACTGGGTGTTCCGATCATCAACAAGCGCGTATCGATCACGCCGATCGCGATGGTGGCGGGAGCCTCCGGCGGGGAGGAGCTCCTGCGATACGCGGAAATGCTGGAGCGGGCCGCCCAGGACGTGGGCGTCGATTTTCTCGGCGGGTTTTCCGCGCTGGTCCAGCACGGGCTCACACCGACGGATGAGCGGGTGATCCGGGCGATCCCTGCGGCTCTGGCGGACACGGAGAAAGTCTGCGCGTCCCTCAACCTGGCGACCTCCCGAGCCGGCATCAACATGGACGCCGTGCAGCTCGCGGCGCGGGCGATCAAGGAGGCCGCCGAACGGAGCGCCGATCGCTCCGGGTTTGCAGCGAGTCGAATGGTGGTGTTTGCCAACGCGCCGGAGGACAACCCTTTTATGGCCGGGGCCTTTCACGGTCCCTCCAACCCCGACACGGTGGTGCACGTGGGTGTCAGTGGCCCCGGCGTCGTGTACTCCACGGTTCGGCGTCGTCCTGAGGCGTCACTGGATGAGATCGCGGAAATGATCAAGAAGACCGCCTTTCGGATTACCCGAATCGGTCAGCTCGTTGTGGATATGGCGGCGGAACGGCTCGGGGTCTCCCGGGGGATCGTGGATCTTTCCCTGGCACCGACCCCGAAAATCGGCGACAGCGTTGCGCGAATCCTGGAGGAGATGGGGCTCGAGGCGGCGGGTGCTCCCGGTTCTACCGCCGCCCTGGCGCTTCTCAACAACGCGGTAAAGAAGGGAGGTCTCATGGCCAGCTCCCGCGTGGGCGGTCTCTCCGGCAGCTTTATTCCCGTCAGTGAGGACGAGGGTATGGCGGCTGCGGCGGAACGGGGCTCTCTGACGATCGAGAAGCTCGAGGCAATGACCGCGATCTGTTCCGTCGGTCTCGACATGATCGCCGTTCCCGGCTCCACCTCGGCGGATACCCTTGCAGGTGTCATTGCCGATGAGATGGCGATCGGTGTGATGAATCATAAAACCACCGGTGTCCGGATCATTCCGGTCCCCGGCGGCAACGCCGGCGAGTGGGTGGAGTTTGGCGGCCTCCTGGGACGCGCGCCGATCATGCCGCTGAATACCACCTCCTGTACCGGATTCGTCAATCGCGGCGGTCAGATTCCTCCGCCGGTGACGGCGTTCCGGAACTGACTTACCCCCGCGTCAACCGCCCGGCGAATTGTACGCAGGATTCGATGTCCCAGCGCGTGACCGTAGGACCCCGATAGCCCACGATCGCCGCTGAGGCGACGACCCGCTCGTGAAGCGGGTCCGGGTCCTGCTTGGACAGGG
>Ga0180436_10005537_pt1 | contig 11139 bp, 12 predicted proteins | sample SS_ome_2_FD_132434 | JGI IMG/M metagenome (GOLD analysis project Ga0180436, IMG submission 132434) | Hypersaline lake sediment archaeal communities from the Salton Sea, California, USA - SS_3_S_2 metaG | ecosystem: Environmental > Aquatic > Non-marine Saline and Alkaline > Hypersaline >...
ATCGCGACGGCAGCACGATTCATGTCGAGCTGCATGCCGCGGCCGTCGAGAGCGGTAGCCCGCTGGTCATCGGGCAGGTCCTCAACCGTACCGACCAGGTGCGTTCGGAGCGCGAATCGCGCGAGATCAGTGCGCGCCTTGCCCACGCCGGCCGCGTCAGCACCCTGGGTGAGATGGCATCGGCCATCGCGCACGAGATCAACCAGCCACTGCCCGCGATTTCCGCCTTCGCGCAGGCCTGTCGCCGCCTGCTCGCCCAGGGCGCGCCGGACCAGGCGATGCTGCGCGATACGCTCGAATCGATTGGCGCCCAGGCACTGCGCGCCGGCGACGTCGTGCGGCGCATCCGCGGTTTCGTCAGCAACCGCGAGAGCGCCCGGGTGGCCTCGGATCTCAACCAGATCATCGCGGCGGTGCTCGAGTTCGCCGATTTCGACCTGCGTGCGCACGAAGTGCAGGTGACCACGCGGCTCGCCGCAGACCTGCCGACGGTGCTGGTCGACCCGCTGCAGATCCAGCAGGTCTGCCTGAACCTCGTGCGCAACGCGATCGACGCGATGGATGCGCAGCCGCCGGACCAGCGGCGCCTCGAAATCGTCACCGCGCTGGGCAGCCACGGCGCGACGTTGCGCTGCAGCGACAGCGGCCCCGGCGTGCCGGCGGACATGCGCGAGCGGCTGTTTCAGCCGTTCCAGACGACCAAGGCCGAAGGTATGGGCATGGGGCTGTCGATCAGCGCCTCCATCGTCGCCGCGCATGGCGGGCGTCTGCGGTATGCTGACGACGCCGCGAACGGCGCCAGTTTCGTGATGAACCTGCCCGCGGCGCTGGATTGAGAAAAGCCCCACGGAAGTGCTGAAAAAAGTGGCCGAGACCCGTTCCGAACCAAGCAAGTCCGAGCGTGATGCGCAGGCGCCGCCTGCCACGGTATTCATCGTCGACGACGATGTGGCCGTACGCCAGTCGCTGAGCCTCCTGATTCATTCCATGTCGCTGCCGGTCGAGTCCTTCGAGTCGGCGCAGGATTTCCTGCAGCGCGGCGATCCGGCGCGCGCCGGCTGCCTGGTGCTCGATATCCGCATGCCGGGCATGAGCGGTCTCGAGCTGCAGGACGAACTCAAGCGGCGCGAGTTCGCGCTGCCGGTGATTTTCATCACCGGGCACGGCGACATCGGCATGGCGGTGCGGGCGATGAAGAACGGTGCGGTGGATTTCATCGAGAAGCCGTTCAACGACCAGGTGTTGCTCGAGCGCATCAACCAGGCCATCGAGCTCGATCGCGTGCGGCGGGAAGAGCGCGGCGAACGCGCCGACATCGCGCGGCGCATCGAGTTGCTCTCGCCGCGCGAACGCGAGGTGATGGAGCGCATCGTCGCCGGCCAGGCCAACAAGGTCATTGCCATCGAACTCGGCCTGAGCGAGCGCACCGTCGAGATTCACCGTGCGAAGGTGATGGCCAAGACCAGCGCCGGCTCGCTCGCGGAACTGGTCTCGATGGTTACGCGGATCGGCACCAGCGGCGACTGAGACGGGCCGCCGGGGGCGGGCGGCGCGGCAGGCGCGCGCGGAGGCAGGCGGCTTTCCCGCGCATCGGTCCCGGTCTCGCGGCCGATGCGGCGTCCGCGCGCGTCATGCCGGCGGCGGTGATGGCGGCGGTGGCGACAGGGCGCCGGGCTGGTTCCTTTCCTGGCAGGGCGCACCAGGGTGGTGCGTACCCGGATCCCCGCAGGAAAGCCCGCGCACGGCGCGCCATGTTCGCTAGCGAACAGACAGCGGCGGCGCCACGGTGCATCATCCCGGACGGGTTCGCGAGCACTGTTGCGCGCCACCTCAACCGGGAGAAGGACATGACCAGGCTCGATTTCATCGCCAGGTGGATGGGTAGATGGGGCGCCGCGCGGGGTTCGTTCGTGGGCGTCTTGAGCGCGCCGGCAGCGGACGCAGCCTCGCCCGCCGCAAGCCTCGCCACGGCCGACAGGGGAGCGCTGGAACGCGCGGAGAACGAAGGTCTGGCCGTGGTAGTCCGGTCACCGCCGGCGCGCGGTGAGGCCACCCGGCCGGCGCAGCAAGCGGGGGCCGTCGCGCACGATGCCGGGCCGTAACGGTGGCGATGGCGGCTGGGGCGGACGCGGCACGCCGCCGGACCTCGAGGTCGTGCTGGACCAGTGGCGCGAGCGGTTCGTGCCGCGCCTGCCGGGTGGTGGTCTGGGCGGCTGGGCCGCGGTGGTGGTGCTCGGCGCCGTCGGCCTGTTCGCGTGGACGTCCTGGTATACCGTGCCGAGCGACTCGGTGGCCGTCGTACAGCGCTTCGGCCGGTTCTTGCACACGGTGCCGGCCGGTCTGCACTTCAAGCTGCCGCTCGGCGTCGACAGCGCCACGATCGTGCCGGTCAAGCGCCAGCTCAAGCAGGAGTTCGGCTTCTCGACCGAAGGCGCGAGCGATCCGAACCAGGGCGCACCGGGCGGCCACGCGGAGACCCGCCGCGAGACCGAGATGGTGACCGGCGACCTGAACGCGGCGCTGGTGGAGTGGATCCTGCAATACCGCATTTCGGACCCGGCGCGCTACCTGTTCGAGGTGCGCGAGCCGGGCGAGACGCTGCGTTACGTGTCCGAATCGGTGATGCGCGAGGTGGTCGGTGATCGCACGGTCGACGAGGTCATCACCATCGGCCGCCAGGAGATCGAGTCCGAGGCGCTCGCCAAGATGCAGGCGCTGTCGACCCGCTACGAGATGGGGATCAGCATCGACCAGGTGCAATTGAAGAACATCAACCCGCCGCAGCCGGTGCAGGCCTCGTTCAACGAGGTCAACCAGGCGCAGCAGGAGAAAGAGAAACTGATCAACGAAGCCCGGCGCGACTATAACAAGGTGATACCGCTGGCCGAGGGCGAGAAGGACCAGCGCATCCGCGAGGCGGATGGCTACCGCCTCAAGCGCGTCAACGAGGCCGCGGGAGACGCCGCGAGGTTCAATGCCCTGTTTGCCGAATACACCAAGGCGCCGGAAGTGACCCGGCGGCGGATCTACATCGAGACCTTGCAGGACGTGCTCCCCGGGCTGCGCTCGAAAATCATCATCGACGAGCAGGCGCGCGGGATCCTCCCGTTCCTCGATCTCGACAAGCCCGAGGTACCGCAACCATGAGCAGAAGCGTACAGGCAGCCGTGCTCGCGGTGGCGGCGATCGGCGTGATGCTCGCGGGCAGCGCTATTTATACCGTGAGCGAAGTCGAGCAGGTGATCATCACCCAGTTCGGCAAGCCGGTCGGGGAACCGGTGACGTCGGCCGGCTTGAAGTTCAAGATGCCCTTCATCCATGACGTCAACGCCATCGACAAGCGCGTGCTCGAGTGGGACGGGCGGCCCTCGGACATGCCGACCAAGGACAAGCTCTATATTTCGGTGGATTTGTTCGCCCGCTGGCGGATTACCGATCCGCTGCAGTACTTCCTGCGCCTGCGCGACGAACGCAGCGCACAGTCGCGTCTCGATGACATCCTCGGCAGTGAAACGCGCAATGCCGTGGCCAAGCACGAGCTGATCGAGATCATTCGCACCACCAAGGACCGTGTACCGCTCCGCGACGCGCTGCTGACCGATGCCGAGAAAGATCTCGACATGGGCGTCCTGGTGCCGATTCAGAAGGGACGCCAGCTCGTCGAAGAAGAGATCTTCGCGGCGGCGGCCGAGAAGGTGAAAGTGTTCGGCATCGCACTGCTCGACATCCGCTTCAAGCGAATCAACTACAATGAAAGTGTGCGACCGAAGATCTATGACCGCATGATCAGCGAGCGCCGCCAGATCGCGGAGCGCTTCCTGTCGGAGGGCAACGGTGAGGCGGCCCGGATCCGCGGCAATCGTGTGCGCGATCTCAACAAGATCCAGTCCGAGGCCTACCAGCAGGTGGAAACGATCCGCGGCGCGGCGGACGCGAAGGCCGCGGAGATCTACAGCGCCGCTTACAACCAGAGCCCGGAAGCGGTGGCTTTCTTCGAGTTCACCCGCACGATGCAGGCGTATCCCGACCTGATCGGGACCAATACGACCCTGGTGCTGTCGAATCGAGGCGATCTCTTCCGCTACCTGGACGGCCCTGAATGATGCACCGCCGGCACCTCGGCAAGGCGCACCGGGCGACGCTCCCCGCGGCAGGCGGGCACGTGCCGAGGCACAACATCCGTCCGTGATCACGATTCGTATCGGTTACGAACTGGACTACGTCTGCGCACAGCCCACGCCGATGGTGTTGACCTTGCACGTGCACTCCTCGCGCGTGCCCGACCTGGTTGCACCCGACCATCTGATCACCACGCCCGCGGTTCCGAGCACCGCCTACCGCGACACTTTCGGCAATTGGTGCAGCCGCATCGTCGCGCCCCCGGGGCCAATTCGCCTGTCCACCGATACGTTCATCCGCGACTCGGGCGTGCCGGATCAGCGCGCGCCTTTCGCGCATCAGCACGCGGTCGAGGACCTGCCGGGAGAAACCCTGCAATTCCTGCTCGGCAGCCGCTACTGCGAGACCGATCGTCTCACCGAGGCGGCCTGGGACCTGTTCGACCGTGCGCCGCTGGGTGCCGCGCGAGTCCAGGCGATCTGCGACTACGTGCACGGCCATGTGCACTTCGGTTATCAGCACGCCGGGGCGACCAAGACCGCCTGGGACGTCTTCCACGACGGCGTCGGCGTGTGTCGCGACTATGCGCACCTGGCCGTGACCTTGTGCCGCTGCATGAATATCCCGGCCCGCTACTGCACCGGCTACCTGAGCGACATCGGCGTGCCGGAACCGCATGGTCCGGGTGATTTCGCGGCATGGTTCGAAGCCTATCTCGACGGCCGCTGGCACACCTACGATCCGCGCAACAACAAGCCGCATATCGGGCGTATCCTCATGGCCCGCGGGCGTGACGCCGCGGACGTGGCGATCAGCAACACGTTCGGCCCCAACGAGCTGGTGTCCTTCCGCGTATGGACGGATCCGGCATGACCGCCGCGCGGCGCTCGGGTCGGCACCGGGGCCACGCTGCCATGGGCGTGTGCGCGGCATGATCGATTCCCTGTTGCTGAGCGCGGCGCGCGTGCTGACGTTCGAAGGGCAGCGGCCCCTGACCAACGCCAGCGGCTTCTTCTTCGAGCGCGGCCGGCGCTTGTTCCTGGTCACGAGCCGGCACGTGGTCGTCGACGAGCCGAGCGAGCACTTTCCCGATCGCATCGAGATCGAGCTGCATACCGATGAGAAGAACCTCGCCAAGTCGACCGGTTTTTCGATTCCGCTCTATCGCGAAGGGAAGAGCGTGTGGCGTCAGGGGACAGATGCGGCCGGCGACATCGACGTGGCCGTGATCGAACTGAAACGTGCCGCGCTGCCGCGCACGATGCTCTACCGGGCATTCACGTCAGCACACCTGCACCAGCCCCCGGCCGTCATCGAAGTGGGCAGCGGGCTGCTCGTGGTCGGTTTTCCGCTCGGTTTCCACGACGGGCTCCATCACATGCCCGTCGTCCGTCATGCCATGCTCGCCTCGTCGTTCGGGCTGCGCTTCCAGGGCCAGGGCTATTTCCTGACCGATGCGCGCACCCACCGCGGCACCAGCGGCGCTCCCGTGGTGATGCGCATGGCCGGCGCGGATGAAACGCGGGGCGAGCTGCCGTGGATGCTGCTAGGCGTGCACAGCGCGCAACTCGACCTCGGGGGCCGTGACCGCCAGATGGACGAGGCGCTCGGGCTCAACTGCGCCTGGTATGCCGATATCCTGACGACCCTCACGGCGGCTTGAGGGTGCGGGCGCCAAACGCGATCGCGGCCACTTTCCTGGCATTGTGAGGCAAGGCGTATCGATTAGACTGGGCTTCGATGTTCGACGCGGCCAGGTGCGCAGCATGGAATCCCCGATCAGCCAGCCGGCGAGCCCGCGCGAGAACAAACTCCTCGGAGCGCTGCCGGACGACGACCTCGAGCGGTTGATGCCGCACCTCGAGTACGTCCATTTGCGCCTCGGCGAGGTCCTCTACGAGCCCGGCGGCACGATGCGTCACGTGTATTTCCCGACCGACGCGATCGTCTCGCTGCTCTATGTCATGTCGAGCGGCGCTTCGGCCGAAATCTCGGTGGTCGGTAACGACGGCATGATCGGTATCGCGCTGTTCATGGGCGGCGAGAGCACCTCCAGCCGGGCCATCGTCCAGAGCGCCGGGGCGGCCTTCCGGATGCGCGGCCAGGTGTTCAAGACCGAGTTCAACCGCCACGGCATCATGATGCAGGTGCTGCTGCGCTACACCCAGGCGCTCATCACCCAGATGGCGCAGACGGCGGTGTGCAACCGGCACCATTCGATCGAGCAGCAACTGTGCCGCTGGTTGCTGCTATCGCTGGACCGGTTGCCGAGCAACCGCCTGAAGATGACGCAGGAGTTGATCGCGAACATGCTGGGGGTGCGGCGGGAAGGCGTCACCGAGGCTGCCGGCAGGCTGCAACGTCTCGGCGTCATCGAGTACAAGCGGGGTCGGATCACGGTCACCGACCGGCCGCAACTCGAGCGCCTGTGCTGCGAGTGTTACGCGGTCGTCCGCACAGAAACGGACCGCCTGCTGGCCGAGTGTGCGCCGCGAGGCCAACCCGACCCGCGAACCGGGGCATGAGCATGCCCTGCTCGACGGCTGACCCGGGGCCGTGGCCCGGCGGCTGGTGGCGAGAACACCGGCGGTCGTGCCGCGTTCGGACATTGCATGCCCTGCACGAATCCGCTGACCCGCGCAGCCAGCGCGGCCGTGACGCGGGACGATGCATGCAGAGCGGGCGGCCGGGGGTGCTTCTGCCAGGCCGGCAGGGATGAACGCGCGCGAAGGCGCCGGGCAAACGCCGACCAGGCTGCCGCGCGAGTTCCTCGACCGCTTTACCCAGCCGTTCGTCCGCTTCCTGGCCATCGAGGCTGCTGCGAGCGTCCTGCTCCTGGTATCCGTTGTCGCTGCCTTGATCCTGTCGAACTCGCCGTGGGCGGAGCCGTTTCTGCAGTTCTGGGAAATGCGGGTCGGTCTGCAGATCGGCTCGTGGGAGCTCGCGCGGTCACTCCGCGACTGGATCAACGACGGCTTCATGACGTTCTTCTTCTTCCTGGTGTCGCTGGAGCTGAAGCGCGAGCTGGTGCTCGGGGGACTGCGTAATCCACGCATGGCGAGTCTGTCGATCGCTGCTGCGCTCGGTGGCATGCTCGCGCCGGCCGCTTTCTACCTGGTGGTGGAAGCCGGGCAACCCGGCCAACATGGCTGGGGTACGGTGATGGCGACGGATACGGCATTCGTGATCGGTTGCCTCGCAGCGCTCGGCTCGCGGATCCCGCAAAGCCTGCGCTTGTTCATGCTCTCGCTGGCGATCATCGACGATATCGGCGCGATCATCGTCGTGGCGCTCGGCTACAGTGATGATTTCGTGTGGGCTGCGCTGGCGATTGCGGCGCTGGGCCTGCTCGTGGTGTACGCGATGGCGCGGATGGGTTTTCGCGCGTTCCCGGTCTATTTTCTGGCCGGGGCGGGTATCTGGGCAGCGGTGGACGCGTCCGGGATCCACGCAACCGTGACAGGTGTCGTTCTCGGTCTCATGACGCCGGCTCGCCGGTGGGTCAGCGACGATCGCCTCTACGCCATTCTCTCCCAGGTGGTCGCGCATCCGGGTGGCCAGGAAGGTAGTGGCGACACCAGGAACCGCGGGACGCTGCAAGCGGCGGAAATCGCCGCGAGAGAGAGCTTGTCTCCGGTCGAACGGCTGGAAATCGCGCTGCATCCCTGGGTCGGCTTCGTCATCATGCCGTTGTTCGCGCTCGCGAACGCGGGCGTGACCCTGTCTCTCGATGAACTCGACGTCTCCATCGTCGCCGCGATCGTGTTCGGATTCGTCATCGGCAAGCCGCTGGGGGTCTTGTCGCTGGCGTGGCTGGCCGTGCGCCTGGGAATCGCCTCGCTCCCGCCGGGCTTGAGCTGGGCGGCGCTGGCGGGTGGTGGCTTGCTTGCGGGGATCGGTTTCACGATGGCCCTGTTCATCGCCAACCTCGCCTTCGCCGAAGCGCTGCTCGGAAGCGCCAAGGTCGGCATCCTGACCGCCTCAATCGTCGCCGCGATAACGGGGCTTACGTTACTCGCCAAGGTGGGTCGGCCAGCGCCGCCCGGGCGCTGAGGGTGGCGGCACGGCACGGCGTGACGCGGGCGTCGTCGCGTCGCCGGCTGCGCGGTCACGCAGCCGGGCACAAGGCCTCAGTCGTCCCGGCGGGCGCCGCCCGTGGTAAACGGCGGCTGCGCATGCACCGCGCCGCCGATGGCCCCCCCATGAACTGGGCGCATCGGAGCAGGGGGGACGGCGGTTGCCGGATCGGTGACACGTTTGAAAGGACGAAACTTGCGCAGCGCTTCCACGGCGTGTAGCGGGCTTGCGACCAGCATGGCCGCCGCGAGTGTGGGGTAGCGACCGAGCACCTGTATATCGATCAGCAGTCCACGCGTCACGTTGAGGAACCACCTGACATTCGGCAGCAGCGGGTCGCCGGTGATGACATCGCCGCGGCCTATGTCCGCACGAAAGCGCAACTGCACGAGGACATAGCTGCCGCCCTGCGTGTGTACGATGACGCGTGGCTGCAGCGGATGGATGTAGACAACACTGATTTTCATGGTTTATCACGCGGCGGATCGAGACGCGGAACCAGGTTGGCCGCCCGTTCGGCCGGTGCCGCACCTCGCATGCTGAACACGTCGCCGCGGAGCTTGCGATTGCCTGGATCCGTCGCTGCCCCCGCCTGGGGGGAGTTCGCTCGTGGGTGCATGCCTTGGGCGTACGCGGCGCCGCAGGCTGCGCTTCGGTCGCTAATCCGAGAAGTCTAGGAGGTCGCAGCGGCGCGGTCTGTACGATGACGCACACAGGCCGCCACGCGAGCCGGCGCCGCCCGATGGCGCCATGGACGCGGCCCGTGGCCAGGAGGCGCATGGCGCACGAAGCGATGCCGCGCTGGCAGCCGGTGCACGCGCGGAGCGCGGATTGCTGCGCACGGTATACGTAGATTCCGAAACCGGTTTACGCGAATTCGCGAATTCCGGGCCCGCTGACCGCTGCCGGACAATGGAGCCCGTTAACGGAACACTACGACGGGGAACAACATGACGAGCAATATCATCGACTTTCCCAAGGCTTCGGTCACCTGTGCCATCTGTCCGTGGGCACGTTCGTGCGTGGCCGAAGGCTTCGGACCCGGCAGCGAGGACACCAGCGCGCAGCGCTGTACGGCGCCGACCAAGCGCGGGCAGCACATCATCCGCCAGGGCGATACGCTGGAATACCTCTACGTGCTCCGTTCCGGCTCGGCCAAGAGCTATTTCGATTCGAGCGACGGCCTCGAGCAGATCGTCGCCTTCCACTATCCCGGCGACCTGCTCGGTTTCGACGCGATCGGCGACGGCACGCACCAGACGTCGGTCGTCGCGCTGGAGACGGCCGCGCTGTGCCGTGTGCCTTACACCGAGCTCGAGCAGTCGATGCGCGAATCGCCCAAGTTGTGGAACGAAGTGATGCGGGCGGGCGCGTGCCAGATGCGCGACAAGAACGTCCACGCGCTCCTGCTCGGGCAGAAGTCCGCCGCGGCGCGTTTCGCGAGCTTCCTGCTCGACGTCTCGGCACGGCTCGCCGCGCGCGGTTGTTCGCGCTCGGAATTCAACCTGAGCATGCCGCGGCAGGACATCGCCAACTACCTCTCGCTCGCGGTCGAGACGGTCAGCCGGCTGTTCGGCGAGCTGCAGGCTAACGGGGCCATCAACGTCGAGCGCCGCTTCGTCCAGATCAGCTGCTTCGATACGCTGCGCAACGTTGCCGGTGACGCCAGCGGTGGTTCGTCGCGGGCCAGGTCGGGCTGACTCCCGGTGCACCCGGGTTCCTGCCTGCGACGGTTTGTCCTGGGAGCTGTGCGACCCGCACGCCTGCGGGGCGCCGCGTGGCTTGCCGAAGACGCGCGCGGTCCGTCTCGCGGCAGAGGGTGATTTCTCGACAGGGGCTGAACGATGGGCTTTCCCGTAGCAGAAAAGGCGCCGCCCGCAGCACAGGCGGCGCGCGGCGCGCCGGTGCTGGTGGTGCATTCGAACAGCGCTGCGCGGGGCCAGATCTGCCGCCTGCTCGAAGCAGCCGGGTTCGAGCCGACGCCCTGCGCGACGGCTGCGCAGGCCCTGGAACGCTTGCAGGCATGGCCGTCGGCGGCGATGGTCGTCGACTACATGCTCGATGACATGAGCGGTTTCGCGCTGGTGCACGCCTGCCATGCCGCCGACATCACGCCGGCTATCGTCATGACGGCTGCGCGGGGTGAGATCAGCGCGGCAGTACGTGCCGTGCGTGAAGGGATTTCTGATTTTCTGCCCGGGGCGCCGGACGCGCGCATCGTGCAGGCGGTGCGCGCGGCGCTGCGCAAGGTGAGCTGACATGACGACACTGGTTGAGATGTTGCACGAGGACCACGTCGGCATGGCCGCGCTGGTCGACATGCTGGAAGAGCAGGTGGCCACGCTGAAGCGCGGTGACGATGCCGATTTCCACCTGATGCTCGAGATTGCCCAGTACTTCACGAGCTTCTCCGACGCGCAGCATCATCCCTGTGAAGATCGTCTCTACGACGAACTGCGCGAACGCCGCCACGATTTCGACGGTGCGCTCGACACCCTCGCTCACGAGCACGAGGAACTCGGTGTGCTGGGTATGCACATGCGCGATCTGCTCAAGGCGGCGACGGCCGGCGAGATGACCTCGCGCCAAAAGATCCTCACCGCCTGTGAGACCTACATCGTGCGCCAGCGCAAGCACATGAACGTCGAGGAGACCCTGTTGATGCCAGCGGCCGCCGACAACCTCGACGCCGGTGTGCAGGATCGCGTGGCGCGACTATGCGGCCGCGATCCGACCCAGCCCGACGCCGGCGTGCCGGACGAACGCTTCAAGCGCATCCGCGAGGCCCTCGGCATCACCGTCTGACGCAAGCGCCGGGGAGCAGGGTGTCTGACACTTTTGCTCATCCCACACCGGAGCCACGGCACGGCCCACAAGAGCAAAAGTGTCAGACACCGCCGACGCCAGGGAAGCAGGCTGTCTGACACTTTTGCTCATCCCACA
>Ga0180436_10005539_pt1 | contig 11136 bp, 12 predicted proteins | sample SS_ome_2_FD_132434 | JGI IMG/M metagenome (GOLD analysis project Ga0180436, IMG submission 132434) | Hypersaline lake sediment archaeal communities from the Salton Sea, California, USA - SS_3_S_2 metaG | ecosystem: Environmental > Aquatic > Non-marine Saline and Alkaline > Hypersaline >...
ACCATCACGGCAATGCCATCCCACGCAGTGAGGCCGGCATACAGGCCCGGCGCATCGCCCCGCAGCACGCCGATCCCGATCAGTGCCACCGCCCCCGCCGCAACACCGGAGATCATCGCCCGGACCCGGAAGTAGTCGACCATGGCGGCGGCGTCCCGAATCGTTGCCTCGCCGGTCAGCAGGACCGCGGCCAGGAAGGCACATGCGAGCACGGCCAGGGTGCCTCCTAACAAGGAAGTTGGGTTCAGCCACGACGACCACGGATCTCCGGCAGCATTACCCAATGGCACCCGGCCCGAGGCAACACCACCTGCCACGGTGCCCAGGAAGAATGGTGTGATGACGGAAGCGCCGGCGAAGGCGGCTCCGAAGCGTCGGGCCCATGCGGTCGTGGCCGCCCACTTGCGGAAGGCGAAGCCGGAGCCTCGCAGCACGATCCCCAGGGCGGCCAGGCTCAGCGGGATCCACATGGTCGAAGCAATGGCCGCGAAAGCCTCGGGGAATGCGGTCCAGAGGTAGACGAGCACAAAGATGAGCCATACGTGGTTCGCTTCCCAGACGGGCCCGATCACCCGCTCGATGAGGCTGCGTGGTTTGGCTCCCTTGCCGGCATCGCCGGCGACGAGGTCCCACATGCCGCCGCCAAAGTCGGCGCCGCCAAAGACCCCGTAGGCCGAGACTCCGACCCAGATGATGACGAGAACCACGTCGGTCAGCATCAGCTACCCGCCGCCATCGGGGGCCCGTACGGTGTGGCCACCTCTTCTCCAGACCGGAATTGATCGGCAATTCGCCGCAGCACCAGCACCGTGATCGCGCCCAGCACCAGGTAGAGAGCCGTCACGGTCAGCAGGCTCCACACGAGACCGGTCGCCTCGGTCACGGAGTCGGCCGTGCGCAGAATGCCCTGAACTACCCAGGGCTGGCGTCCCACCTCCGTCGTTACCCATCCCAGCTCCATTGCGGCGATGGCGGCCAATCCCGACCCGGCTGCGGCCCGCCAGAACCATGGCGATGCCGGCAATCGGCCCTTCCGCCAACGTACCCAGGCAAACCAAGCGGCCAACACAAGAAGACCGGTCCCGATCGCCACCATGACCTGGAAGGACCAGTGCACGATATTCACCGCCCTATCCGACGGCCGCTCATCGACGGGAACAGAGTCGAGCCCGGGCACCTCGGCATCGAAGCTACGGTCGCCGAGAAAGGACGCAATGCCCGGCACCTCGATGGCCCCGACCACCTCGCCATCGACGAGGAAACCGCCCACAGTCAACGGGGCGTTGGTCTGCGTCTCGGGGAGGAGCTCCATGGCGGCGAATTTGGCAGGCTGGGCATCGATGAGCCGCCGGGTAGCTATGTCGCCGACCGCCACCTGGAGCGGTGCAGCAACCGCCGCCAACGAGAACGCAATGACGAACCCGAGCCGCACCATGTGTTGGCGCCGGCCCCGGAGCCACGCCCAAGCGTAGACACCGGCCACGAGGAAGCCGGACACCATGTACGCCGCAAACAGCATGTGAATCCACTGCACGGTCACCGCGCTGTTGAACATCGCGGCTAGGGGATCGGCGTTCACCGGCGCCCCGGTTGCGGCGAGATCGAACCCGGAGGGTGAGTTCATCCAGGCGTTGACGGAGACGATGAAGAACGAGCCGGTGATCCCAGCGATGACGATTGGGTAGAGAGCCCGGTAATGCCACTTTGCCGGCATGCCTTTCCAGCCGTAGAGGTAGATGGCGATGAAGATCGCTTCGGTGAAGAACGACACGCCCTCCAGGGTGAAAGGAAGGCCGATTACGTCGCCGAACGGTCCCATCAGCCCCGGCCAGAGGATTCCCATCTCGAACGAGAGAACGGTTCCGGACACGGCGCCGACGGCAAACAAGACCGCCATGGTTTTCGACCACCGCTTGGCCAGAAGCAAGGCGTCGACATCACCTTTGCGCAGTCCGTAGCGATGGGCGATGAGTGTGATGAGGGGGAAGCCGACGCCGAGAGCAGCAAAGACAATGTGAAAGCCCAGGCTTACTGCCATCTGATCGCGGGCGGCAAGGAGATCGAGATCTGAAGCTGCCGCAGCAAGAGTCAGCAACATTCTGAGAAGGCTATCGCCGTTCACTGCATAATCCGAATCCGAGGATGTTCCGTACCAGGGAGATCGTTTCAAGCATTTGGAGAGAAGCCTCGAGAGCTATGCGCGCCGTTTCTTGCGCTCATGCATCTATGTAGAAGACCTTGATTCGAAAGGAGAAATCATGCATCTGCTGATCGGCGACCTCTTCACCGAGGTGAAGGCGAATACAACGCACGGCGAGGTCACGCTGCCAGACGATTACGCCGGTAACTGGTTCGTCTTGTTCAGCCATCCGGCCGACTTCACGCCTGTCTGCACCACTGAGTTCGTTGGGTTTCAGAAGCGGGCCGAGGACTTCGCGGCGCTCGAAACCAAATTGATCGGCCTCTCTGTTGACTCCGTCGAAGAGCACCACGAGTGGATCGGCTGGATCAAGGAGAACCTGCGTATTGGTATTGAATTTCCGATCATTGATGACAAAGACCGGGCGATCTCTCTCAAGCTGGGGATGCTCCGCGAGGACGCCATGGACACCGCTACGGCGCGCACCGTGGTGGTCGTTGATGATCTCGGAATCGTGCGCACGATCCTCGAGTACCCGAAGGAGATCGGCCGCAACCTCGACGAGGTTCTCAGGGTTGTCAAAGCTCTCCAAGCCGTCGACGCCAAGGGCATCAACACGCCTGCCAACTGGCCGCACAATGAGCTCGTTGGCGATAAGGTGATCATCCCGCCCCACGTCGAACTCACCGATGCTCAGGTCGAAGAGCAGGGCATCACGGTGCTGTCGCCTTGGTTCCGCTATAAGGAGGAACCCAAGTAGCGAACGGCTCGCGCCCTGTTCGGTGCCGTCGACATCTCTAACCTGACCCCGGTCCGTCATTGGAGAGAAGAACTGTTGTGACTGCACCGACCGCGTCGCACACCGATCGGCAGGCCGCCCGATCAACCTGGGTTTCTGTCGCCGTTGCCGTAGTGACATTCGTCGCCGCCGTGGTGAACGTGTCTAGCCAGGCGAGTATCGATATCGCAGACATCCCGGGGGGCGGATTCATCCTGCTGGCGATCGGCAGCGTTGCTCTGTTCTGGTGGCGTCGCCGACCCCTCGAGGTCTTCGGAGTCACTCTGGCGATGACGCTCATCTGGCTGGCGGTCGACTACCCGGGCAATCCGGTGTTCCACATACTCGTGTCGTTGTATGCGGTCGGTCGGTACATCAGGGAGTGGAAGCTCAGCGCGGCCGCCCTCGGACTGGCGCTTGTCGTTGCGATCTTCGGCCTGGTGACCGACGACGATCCGCTCTCGGACATCACTACGGGAGTGGTGGTGACGACGCTGCCCTGGTACGTGGGGCGTCGGATCCGGCTTCGCCGCGAGGCGGCCAGGGAACGCGCCGAATTGCTGGAATGGAAGCGGACCACCGAGGCGCAGCGTGCGGTCGCCGATGCCCGTGCCGGTATCGCCCGTGAGCTTCACGACGTCGTGGCGCACAACGTGAGCGTGATGACCGTCCAGGCCGGGGTGGCCCGGCTGGTGGTCGCCGACGACCCGGGCCGGGCTCAGGAATCCATCGGTGCGGTGGAGGAGGCGGGGAGGCGAGCTCTCGACGAGCTGCGCCATCTGCTCGGCGTGCTTCGGCCCGAGGGAGGATCCGAGGAGCTTTCGCCGCAGCCTGCTCTGCATCAGGTCGACGAACTCGTGGATCGGCTCGGGTATACCGGCATGGACATCTCGCTGGATGCGGATATTCGGTCTGAGCTGCCGGTCAGGGTGGATCTATTTGCCTATCGCATCGTCCAAGAAGCCCTCACCAACGTGCTGAAGCACGCCGGAACCGACGCAACCACGCACGTGCGGCTCGAGGAAGCCGATGGCCTGCTCGAAATCGAAGTCACCGACGACGGGTCGGGCGCTACCACGCTTCCGGGGTCGGGCCGGGGGATAATGGGGATGCAGGAGCGAGCCATCTCGCTCGGCGGCACATTCGAAGCCGCACCACGTCCCGAAGGCGGATTCCGCGTCTTCGCAAGACTGCCGATCGGAGGCCAATGAGCATCAGGGTTGCCGTTGTCGATGACCAGGCTCTGGTGCGCGGTGGATTTGCCGCAGTGCTCGGCCTGCAAGACGACATCGAGGTGGTTGCCGAGGCGGGAGACGGCGCAGCCGCTGTTGAGCTCGCTCGCACCCACCGACCGGATGTGATCTTGATGGATATCCGCATGCCGGAAATGGACGGCCTCGCCGCAACCAAGGCCATCATCGACGCTGCTGATTGGCCCGTGCGCGTACTGATCCTCACCACTTTTGATCCCGATGAGTACGTGTATAGGGCGCTGCGGGCGGGAGCCAGCGGCTTCGTCCTCAAAGACATCTCGCCCGAGGATCTGGTCGCCGCCGTCCGCACCGTGGCCGACGGTGGTGCGCTGCTGGCGCCCTCTGTCACCCGGCGTCTCATCAGCCGCTTCGCCGCACCGCCGGTAGTCGACTCATCGCTCGCTGCTCGCCTCGATCGGCTCACCAGCCGGGAGCGTGAGGTTCTGGTCGCCATCGCCGCCGGGCTGAGCAACATCGAAATCGCCGAATCGCTCTTTGTCGGTGCGGCAACCATCAAATCTCACGTCTCCAGCATCCTCACCAAGCTCGGGCTGACCAATCGTGCCCAGGCGGTCGCCTTCGCCTATGAGAGCGGGCTGGTCAAACCCGGTGACAGCGATCTCGGGTTCTGATCTAGTTCGCTGATACAGCTCATCTTTCCCCCAAATGGGGGAGACGGATATCCATCCGATGCCGGGAGACTGCCGGCCCTCCAGTACTTACGTTTGAGGCAAGTACCAGAGGAGGGCTATGAAGCAGAACCAATTCCGAATCTCCGTCGAGAACCTCACCAAGAGCTACGGTGACGCTCCCGCCGTTGATGACCTATCGTTTGTCGTTCAGCCAGGTCGGGTAACCGGCTTCCTCGGCCCCAACGGCGCAGGGAAGTCCACAACGATGAAGATCCTTCTCGGCCTCGCCTCGGCCACCAGCGGTCGGGCCACCATCGGCGGACTCACCTACGGCGAGCTTCCCGACCCAACCGGGACCGTGGGCGCCGCCGTCGAATCCGATGCGTTCCATCCCGGGCGAAGCGGCCGCAACCATCTGCGGATCCTTGCCGACGCTACCGGCACCCCCGCCGAGCGGGTGGACGAAGTCCTGGAGCTCGTTGAGCTCAGTCATGCAGCCAACCGGCACGCCGGTGCCTACTCCCTCGGCATGAAGCAGCGCCTGGCCCTCGGCGCCGCGCTGTTGTGCGATCCGCCGGTTCTGGTTCTCGACGAGCCTGGCAACGGCCTGGACCCGCAGGGGATCCGCACCCTGCGCGCGCTGCTCCGGGAGCGAGCGGCGCAGGGCAACACCGTGCTGGTGTCCAGCCACCTGCTCGGCGAGGTCGAACAACTCGCCGACGATGTCGTAGTTGTCAACCAGGGCCGACTGGTGACCCAGGGGCCGCTGGACGAGCTGCGGCAATCCGCTTCCCGGGTCCGGACCCCGGCACCAGATCAGCTGCGGATCACCCTCGAGGGCGCCGGCGGTGTCGTCGAGGCTGAAGATGCCGAGACGCTCGTGGTCCGGAGCATGTCCCTCGACGAAATCGGGGAGAGCGCATTCAACGCCGGCATCGCACTGCACGAACTATCGCATCACACCGACTCCCTGGAGGATCGCTTCTTCGCCTGGACGGGCGAGGACGACGAACCCGGAACACAAAGGAGGAGCTATGAACTGGCTTCGCATCGTTAGGGCCGAACTCCGCAAGCTGACCAGCACCACAATGCCCCTGGTCTTCTTCATCGTGTTGGTCGTCATCGGAGCTGCGACCGCTACCGCTGTTGCGTTCGGCACTGACATGGATGGCAGCAAGACGTTCCTCTCGACCGCGGCCGACCAGCAGTCGCTAATGGCCTTCGCCGCCAATGCACTCGTCATCGCCGGCTTGTTCGGCGCCATCGCCGTTTCCCGGGAGTACGGACACGGCACAGTGGTGCTCACCTTCCTGACCACACCGCACCGTTCCCAGGCGGTTCTCTCCCAGTTTGCCGCCGCCTTCGTGGCCGGCAGCATGCTCGGGCTCGTTGGCGCCGGGATCAGCGCCGGTTCGGTTGCAGTGGGCCTCACCGCCACCGAATACGGTTTCATGCTGTCGGTCGCCGATCTGTTGCGGGTTCTCGTCGCTTCGGCGCTTGCCGGCGCGGCGGGGGCCGTGCTCGGTGCCGGCATTGGTGCCCTGGTGCGTAATACCGGCGGTGCCGTCACCGGGACGATCCTGCTTCTGATCATCGTCCCGCCACTTGCGGTACAGATGGTCAGCGAGACCGCATCCTGGGTGCCCAACACACTCACCAACGTCGTTTCCGGAATCGACAATGCGGTTGGGGCGGGGGCGGCGATCCTGGCGCTCGCACTGTGGGCCATCTTGCCCGCAGGCATCGGCCTTGTCTCGGTCAATCGCCGGGATGTCGTCTAGCCGGTGCCTACCGGCGCACCACCTTGGAGAAGGCTCGTGGAACATATTCAATCCACCCCGTCATATTTAAGTCGCTTGAATATATCTGCGGGAGCAGGTATGTTCAGATCAATTGAACATAGGGAGGTTCATCATGGCAGCAAGCAAGCGAATGGCAGCAGGAGCGGTCACCATCGTTCTCGTGATCGTGTACTCGGCGATCATGGTGGCTACGAGCGGTGCGGCGGCATCGTGGGCGTGGCTCATCCTGGCCGCCGCGGTCCTGTCACTCTTTGTGGCCGCTCGATCGAGCGATGTGCGTGCCTGAGGGCAGCGCGATGACGGCTAAGTCGAGCGCAACCGCGCCGATCGCTGGGGCCGATCCCGAAGCTGAGCTCTGGGATCGACCCCACATTCGATACCTGGCGATCGCCTACGTCTGGTCGTGGGCCTTGTGGATCGGGGCCTGGCTGCTGACCGAGGCGCTCGAAGCCGGCGACGTTCTGTTCAACCAGGACTTCGTATGGCGGGTGCTGTTCGATGGTGACGTTCCAAGCGACCTGCTGCTGGTCTCGCTGATTGCACTGATCGCGGCCTTGGGGCCGATGGTCGCCGGAGTCCTCATGAGCCGACGCGACCCGGTGATTCCAGCCGGCGACCTGGGGCGGCGCATCAGGCGATTCGATGTAGCACCGCAGTTCTGGCTCACCGCACTCGTCGTGCTGGCGATCGTGGTTGCTCCACCTCTGCTGATCAGCGTGCTGGCGATGGATGTAGCCGCCGACGCTCCGAGCAGCGGGAGCCTGGTCGCCTTCCTCGGCGTCTTCTTCCTCGTTCAACTTCTTACGTCGGGCACCGAGGAGATCGGTTGGCGCGGGTACCTCCTGCACAAGATGCTGCCCGGCCGCAACTTCTGGGATGCTGGGTGGTCGGTCGGCTGGGTGTGGGCGGCGTGGCACCTCCCATCGTTGCTGTACATCTTCATTCAGCAGGGCCTGGCGCCGGCGGCGATCATCGGTTCAACCGCGGGATTCGCCATGGGGATAGTGGCCATGTCGATCTTCCATGCCTGGTTCTACGAGCAGACCGAGAGCGTCTTCTTCAATGTTGTGCTTCACGCCGCCTTCAATGTGGCGCCGCTGACGATCGTTCTGCTCTATCCGGATTCACCGGCCGCTGTGCTGGCAAACCTCCTGCTCTGGGCCGTTGTGTTCTTCCTGAGAAGACGGGAGGGCATCAATGGGTGAGCGGCCACAGCAATTCGGGAGGAAGTCTCCACGGCTCGGGCTCGCTCTTGTGGCGCTGCTGACGCTGGCGGCATGTTCGGGCGGGTCCGATCCAACCACCACAGCGGGCCCCCCGCCGACTAGCACCTCGACAACCAGTACATCGACAACCGAACCAGCCTCCGGCAGCACAACGACCACGGCGGCGCCGATCGACACTTCGACGCAACCGTTCAGCATCGCGGTCGGCAGCGCGGGCGTGACCTACGACCTGGACGGTGCTCCACCCAGCGGCCCATCCTCGTTCGCCGTACTCGACGATGGCTCGGTTGTGATTGCCGACACGATGGCTGCCACCCGGGGCGAGCCGAGGTTGCTCCACTACGACCGCAGCGGCGAGCTGCAGGCAACCATCGATCTCGCAGGTGAAGAAGTGGCATCGATCGTCGACGTAGTCAGCGACGGATCGAGCCTGGCGATCCTCGATGTCTTCATCGCAATGGGCCGGTACCGCGTGCTGACTCTCAGCCGTGATGGCGAGGTCACCGAAATATTCGACATCCCGCCGGGTTTTCATTTTGAGGACAGCTTGACCGGCCTGGCTTGGGATGACGCCGGCATACTTCTCGAGTTCGAGCTTGGTGGGTGGTACGCCCGAGTCACCGAAACCGGCGCTATCGAGTCTCCGGTCGATGCGATCTTCGAGGGTGTCAGCATCGAGCTGAGCCCGGGAGAAGGGCGGACCACCGAGGTTGTCACCGACAGCGCAACGTTTTCGATTGAGCGCGCAACTGATCTCGGTGGAGCGACCCTGATCGGAATTGCCCCGGACGGTTCGATCGTGGTCGTCGTCGATGAGGTCGATCTGTCCGGCCCGGCATTCGTGGTGACCCGGCGGGTGCAGCGTTACTCGGAGTCCGGGGAATTCGAAACCGAGCAGGTTATCGATGCCGGCGATCAGTTCCTCGACATCCCTCGCCCACTCGAGCTGGATGCCGCCGGCACCATCCTCTACCTCCAGGCCCTGCCGGATCGCATGGCTATCGCCGTACTCAGGTAGTGAGCTGCCTGATGAACCGGCACATCGTCTGATCTGCCACACTGGCGTCCTCATGTCCAAGGAACGCCTCGAAACACGCGCGATGCGGCTCGAATACGCCACCATCGGATGGAACGGTGTCGAGATGATCATTGCGATCGGGCTCGGCATTGCCGCCCGCTCGCTGGCGCTAGTTGCGTTTGGCCTCGACACGATGATCGAACTGTTCGCGTCGGGTGTGGTCGTGTGGCATCTGCGCCATCCCGGCCGGGAGAGCGACCTGGTCACGGCCAAGGCATTGCGGTTGGTGGCTGCAGCGTTTGCGGTGCTGGCCGTTGTCGTCGCCACAGGCTCGATCGGTGCACTGGTCACCCAGACCGCTCCCGATGAATCGCCTTGGGGCATCGTCTATCTGGCCCTTACGGTGCTGGCAATGCTGTCGCTCGGATTGGCGAAACGATCCGTGGGGGTCAAGCTCGACAGCGAGCCGCTTACAGCCGAAGCCCGGATGTCACTCATCGATGCGGCGCTGGCTCTAAGTGTTCTCCTCGGATTGGCCGCCAACGTGGCGTTCGGATGGTGGTGGGCGGATCCGGTGGCGGCTCTCTTCGTTGCCGTCGCAGCCGCGAACGAGGCCAGGGAGAACTTCGAGGAGGCCGCGGAGTTGCTGGAGTGAAGTACTCCACCGTTCTGTTGGATTTCGATCACACACTGCTCGACTCCGATACATCCGAGATCGAGGCCTACAAGCTGACCCTGCACAATCAGGGTGTTTCCGATCCGATGCAGCACTTCGATTCCTACAAACGCATCAACATGGCCTTGTGGTCCGCTGCCGAACAGGGCGAGATTCTGCCGAAGGACGTGAAGACGACTCGCTTCGAGCTGATGGCGAGTGAGCTTGGTTGTGAGTGGGACATCGATCGGATGGCCGAGGACTTCGTGGTTGGCTTTGCCTCCTACGGCGACCTCTACCCGGGTGCCATTGAGGTGCTCGAGGAGTTGGCGCCGCGAGTGTCACTGGCGCTGATCAGCAATGGGCTGAGCGAAGTGCAGCGGCCCCGCATAGCCCGGCTCGGCATCGAGAGATACTTCGACGCCATCGTCATCTCGGCGGAGGTGGGAACGACCAAGCCGGGGAATGAGATCTTCGACATCACCTTCGAGATGCTCGGCAGTCCACCGAAGGACACTGCAGTGATAGTCGGCGACCGGCTTAGCTCCGACATCAGGGGCGGCGCCGCCTACGGCATCGCCACCTGCTGGTACAACCCCAACGGCGCCACCGCCGGGCCCGACGATGTCATCACCCACGAGATCAAGACCCTGCACAAGGTCCTCGACCTGATCGTCGCTTGAGGCAGTCCGTCAGCAGGTGACGTGCAGGATGGCGCAGACCTCGCTCGGATCGGCGGCTGCGAGAAGACGGCAGGCGTCGGCGGTTGGGATGGCGATCAGTTCCACACCGCGAGCCTCGGCCTCATTTACCACTTCCGCCATGATCGGCAGTCGCCCGCTTGCTCCTGTTCCCACCACCAGCCGATGCGCCGTCCACGGGATGTCCTCGTCAATCGACAGCGGTGTATGGCCGTAGCGGCTGCGGTACGGCTTCGATGGCTTCTTCTTCCGCTCGCGTATTTGGCCCGCGTCGACCACGACATCGTGGTCGTAGCGCTTGCCCGCGATGACGATGGTCCCAAAGCCGGGGTAGTCAACGTCCATACCCAAACGATACGCCGTCCCCCCACGCGTCTGGCGTAGATTTCCGCACCATCGTGCGCTGAAATACGCCAAACGCGGAAGGGGTTAGGCGAGGTCGTTGAGCAGATCCGTCACCAGGCCCGTCCAGCCGGTCTGATGAATGGCTCCCAGGCCCCGGCCGGTGTCGCCGTCGAAGTACTCGTGGAAGTAGACGAGGTCTCGCCTGACCTCCGGGACGTCGGCTCCGTCGAATGGGTGGTTCCCGTTTTCATCGGTGCGGAACAGCAAGGTCAATCGTCTGCGCAGCTCGATCGCCACGTCGTGCAGGTTCATCTCGACGCCGGATCCGGTGGGGTATTCAACCGTGAAGTCGTCACCGAGATAGGAGTGGAAGGACTCGAGGGCCTCGATGAGGATGTAGTTGAGAGGGAACCAGACCGGTCCCCGCCAGTTGGAGTTGCCGCCGAACATGCCGGACAGCGACTCTCCCGGCTCATAGCCAACCCGGGCCGTGTAGCCGTCGACATGCAGCGAGAACGGATGATCGGCGTGATACTTCGACAGCGATCGAATGCCGTAGGGGGACAGGAACTCGCTCTCGTCGAGC
>Ga0180436_10005541_pt1 | contig 11131 bp, 15 predicted proteins | sample SS_ome_2_FD_132434 | JGI IMG/M metagenome (GOLD analysis project Ga0180436, IMG submission 132434) | Hypersaline lake sediment archaeal communities from the Salton Sea, California, USA - SS_3_S_2 metaG | ecosystem: Environmental > Aquatic > Non-marine Saline and Alkaline > Hypersaline >...
CTATCGGCCAGGCCGGGTTGAGATGATCGAAAGGTCCAACCACACAGTCCATGAATGGTATGACCTGGAGATAGCGGCTGCTTTTGATAAGCTGGGTATCCAATGGGGTGAACTGGATTGCCTGTTTTTCTACCTGGTTCCAAAGGCGGTCAAACGCCCCGCTGAAGATGGCGTGATGGGATTTTTTAACCACGCGCTTGCCTGGCTGGCCGTATTGCCTTCCTCTTTCGGCGACTGGATGAAGAAAAGAATGAAGAATGTATTTGGCTAATAGTCCTTATTGGAATGATTAATAAATATGATCGGATCAATAAAAAAGATAATTTATTGGAAAGAGCAGACGCGACTATTATCGAAAAAATCTATAACTTAGCCGCGGGTATGTCAGGAAATACCCGATAAAAATAACTGAAAGGAGAAAAAATGAACGCACTGTATTTGATGATCAAGAACCGCAAAGGCGCGACCATGGCTGAATATGCCGTCATCGCAGCTGTGCTGATCCTGGTAGCAGTGATCGCATTTACCAGCCTGGGGTCCACCATCGTCAGCAAGATCAATGACCTTGTTGCGGGTATGTAATTTAATTGACATTATCAGAAATAAAAAACCAAAGGAAAGGAGGTTAAGATGAACACAATTATGCGGTTCTTCAATGATCGCGAAGGCGCCACCATGGCCGAATACGCGGTAATCGCAGCTGTGTTGATCCTTGTCGCCGTCATTGCTTTCACCAGTCTGGGAAGCACCATCGTCAGCAAGATCAACGACCTTGTTGCAGGTATGTAAGAGACAAATTATTTTATAAGCGAAGTGACCAAACTGAGGAGTAGAGATGAAAACATTAATGATGTTATGGAATGACCGTAAGGGCGCGACGATGGCGGAATATGCTGTTATCGCTGCAGTATTGATCCTGGTGGCGGTGATCGCTTTCACCAGCCTTGGATCCACTATTGTCAGCAAGATCAACGATCTTGTTGCTGGTATGTAAGGCATTAGTACAGGAGATTGACCATGAAAGGGCGAAAGTTTTTCCATAAAAGGGGACGGCGCGGATCATCGATGGCGGAAGCTGCCATCACCCTGCCAGTCATCATGCTGATGACTTTCGCCATGGTTAATGTGTCGATGGCGTGGTACGCTGCCGTTGCTGCCAGCAACGCAGCCAATTACGGTGCAAGGGTGGGATCTGTTGCCCAGACCAATCCGCAGGGTTTTGCGGTAGCGGCGGCGCAAACCCGCCTGGATGCGATCAGCATTGGCACCTACGCGATCAGCGCTTCAGGCGGCGGATCACGCGGATCGCAAATAACGGTATCGATTGATTGGACAGTGCCTAATTACATTACGGGCTTGATGACCCTTCTTGGCGGCGGCGGAAGTCAGCCTAATTTTTCAGGCACTGTCATTTCAACTTTCAGGCAGGAAGGCTGGTGATCACGTCATGATGCGTGAATGGATCATCGCGTTGATTTCAGTCATCTGGCTGACCGTGTGCGCCATTCAGGATGCGCGCACAGGCGAAGTGTCGAACTGGCTGACCCTGCCCGGCATGGCCGCCGGTATCATCTACTCGGCTTTTATAGGTTGGGATAGGGTAGCGATCGTAGGCGCTGCTTTGGCTGCCACATTGTTATTGTTCTTTATAGGCAGTATGGGCGGCGCGGATGTGAAAGTGTTGACCGGGCTGGCTGGCTTATGGCCAACCGCCATGATTGCCGCTTTTTTGGTACAGGGAATTTGGGGCATGATCGTTATTATCAGGAAGGGAAAAGGGAGCGAGTTCCGCGCAATTCCGTCATACGCATTGGGCGCTGCGCTGAGCGTGCTGCTTCTGGTCTGATGGGCAAAAAGGAATGTCGATGCGAAGAATATTTATAAGAGGTAGATAGAATGCTCACACATGCACTGATCATCGCTTTATTCATGCTCCTGCTGACCTGGTACTTCCAGGAATCACCAGTTGTTTGACTTAGTTATCATCTTTGATTATTGGATTTTTGATCAGTAAGAAAAAAGAGAAAGGAGACAGACGATATGAACACCATATTTATGATGCTCAAAAGCCGCAAAGGTGCGACCATGGCCGAATATGCGGTGATTGCGGCGGTGTTGATCCTGGTAGCGGTGATCGCTTTCACCAGCCTCGGCTCCACCATCGTCAGCAAGATCAATGATCTTGTTGCTGGAATGTAATTACATTGAGTTGCTTATCGTAGATTAAATTAATGAAGGAGATAGAAATGAACACACTGTATTTATGGCTCAAGAACAAAAAAGGTGCCACCATGGCCGAATATGCTGTTATCGCTGCTGTTTTGATCCTGGTGGCGGTGATCGCGTTCACCAGCCTTGGCTCCACCATTGTCAGCAAGATCAACGATCTTGTTGCTGGTATGTAGTTGATATTCGCGCAGAAGGCTGTTTCATATGAGGCAGCCGTCTGCTTACCTTGCGCGTGATGATCCTCAAAAGGGAATGGTAGATTGCGGGTTTAGCAAACAGGCGCGAGGAGACCAAATCGGGAGGAGGGGTAGCCGGCACCATTGGAAACTGATAACCTCATAGGCGGCGGCGATCAGAACAAGAATGTCTAAGCTACCCTTTCTTCAAAATGAAAATGCGAAATAACTTTTTACGAAATAAACGCGGTTACTCGATGGCCTACACAGCCATGCTCATGCTGGTAGTAGGACTGCCGATGATGACGATGACGTCTGAGATTGTGCGTATGCTGTTTGTGGATGTCCATCTGCAGTCAGCAGTGGACGCGGCCTGTGCCGCTGCCTCTCAAGCCGTGGACCTGCCGCATTTTATCCTGACAGGCGAGGTACTGATCGATGGCGGGCAGGCGGCAGCGAATGCGCAGCGCGAATTCGATGCGACTGTTGCCAACGCGGGTATTAACCGGTATTCTCCATCGCTTTCGGGTTTGTCTATTGTGGATGGTACCAAGGTCTATTGTGATGCGACCGCATCCATGACATGGATGCTGCCCGGCATCGCTCCGGTGGATTTGCAGGCCAGCTCAGCCGCAGAAGCACGCGCCCGCCGTTAATTCCCTTCACCCTCATAATTATTCATCTTCTAAGCGCGTTTGAGGAATGCCGCCAGGTATTCTTTTACATTGAACGGTTTGCCTGATAGCAGCGTTTGCGCGCGGAACAAGCTGCTCACACCCCGCACAATGAATACAGTTGTAATTATCTGCAGGATTACCGCCAGCGCGATCTGCCAGGCGGGGACTGCTGTGGCTGCCATACGCGATACCATCGAGATCGGCGCGGTTAACGGAAAGATACTGAAGAAAACAAAAATAGGTGCGTTAGGCGCGGACGCGACCAGGTTGCTGAAGAACATCGGTATCACCAGCGGAAAGATGACCACGATTGTGGCCTGGCTGCCTTCTTTGGGGTTGGGAACCAGCGCTCCCAGTCCGGCCATCATGCTGGCGTATAAGGCATACCCAAGCATAAAGAACAGGACTCCCCAGGCAAGCAATCCAGGCGTCAGCAGAAGCGCGTCCGGCAGGGAAAAATCGCGTCCGGCCAGGCGGATCAGGATGTAACTGCTGCTGAGCCAGATCAAGGTCTGCAGCAAGCCGGTCAGCCCCAGCGCGGTGATCTTGCCGATCAGCATCTCCCGCGGTGATACAGAGGTCAGCAGCAGCTCCATGACGCGGTTTTCTTTCTCGTGTGTGATGCTGGTGAGCATTAAGCTCGATGCCCCGATGATCAGGATATAAAACATCGCCATCAGTGAATACGGCAGCCAGAAACTGTCCGGGCTGGGTTGCTGGGGCGCTGCCTGTGGTGTGAGATATGTGGTGTTAAAATGAGCGGGCTCAAGGTAACGGGCAGCGAGAACGCCGCTATCCATCAGGTTATAAGTGATCAATTCTCGCAAAACATCTGTCTCAGATGTTGTTGCCAGGAAGTTGTACTGTTTCTGGACGAAATCCACCTTGCCGCTGTCGAGATAGTCTTCACTGATCACAAAATAATCGTTGATCTCACCGCCCGCCAGTGCGTCACGTGCCGCATTAATATTCTGGTATAACCGGATATCCGACTCGATCGATACTGGAACCGCGCTGATGATGCCGCTATGGTCAACGATACCCTGCGGTGAACTGCTCGCGCCGTCCGTAAAAAAGGCGGTCACCCCTTCCGGTGCGATGCCGCGATTGATGATGGATGCCCCGCTGTAGACCAGGAAACCGATCACGGGCATGAACAGAATCGTGAAAAGGTAAGAGCGCCGCCCCAGGATTGCGCCGATCTCATGCCGGATGATCGCCAGGATCTTTTTCATCTAACGTCCGCTCCTTTCCGGCATGAAAATGCTTTTAAGCGTGGTGCGTTTACCGTAATTCAGCATGCTCATCCTGAAGATGCGCGCGGCCAGCCGCAATGCGATAATCGCAGCGCTGACCATCATGCCTGCTGTTACAGCGATCTGCCAGTTCGGGACGTCGGTGATGGCTGTGCGCAGGGGCATGGTGATGACAGCGGTCAGCGGGAACATGCTCATTAAGACCGCCAGTGGGTGATTGGGGTTTTGCAGCACAGCGCCAGCGAACCAGTAGGGCGCGACCATTGGCAGGGTGAAGAGAATGCTCACCTGCTGCGCTTCGCGCAGCGATGCGGCCGTGACGCCTACCAGCGTCATCAGCGCGGCCACCAGAACGAATCCGGGGATAATGATACCGAACAGTAGTACCAGGTGAACCGGCATGATGACCGGCGCATAGCCAAATCCAAAGAAGAATTGCATACTGAAAACTCCAGCCGCGGCGAAGAAAAGCCATATCAGGAGTTGCGTCAGTCCGACACTCAGGTTGCCGAGGATCTTGCCTGCCATTAAGGCTTCCGGCGATACGGAAGTGACGATCATTTCCATCGTGCGGTTTTCTTTTTCATCGACCACAGACTGCATCAGGTAACCGCCGCTGATGTTGATGACGATGATGAAAAGTAAACCCACCAGGAAAGGGAACAGCACCACAAACCAGTCGCGCATATTGGCTGAGCGGGAGCCATCAAATGCGATCACAGTGATATCATTGCCCCTTCTTATTCTTTGAGCGATACCTTCGTCAGTTGAAGTCAGTATGTGAGAACGCATGAAATTGCGCATGCGTGAATAGGCATTTTCCCCCGGTTTGTCCAGGGCGATGGCCTCGATCTGGTTGTCTTCTGGATATTCCGCGGGGATGATGAACAGCGCTTGAATATGCCTGTTTTCCAGAGACGCGCGTCCTGCATCCATGTCCTCAAATCGCATAATATCAACCAATGGCACGATGCTCGCTGTACCGTTGGAGGGGATTTCCGCATCGGCAAAAAAGCCGGACTGATCGATAAAACCGATTGGCAGCGGGTTGGTTTGCATGCGGGCGGAGACCAGCGCCAGCCCGATCCCGAGCACCAGAAGCAAAGGCATGCTGATGACAGCAAAGATAAATCCCTTTGTCCGGACGCGCCGGACATATTCAAACCAGAATACACGCAGCGTTTTGTTCATTTTTCCCGGGATGCTTCTTCAATAGCGCTGATGAAGATCTCATTCAGCGTTGGCGTGGCGATGGAAAAGTGTTCTATTTCAATCCCGCGCCTGATCAGTTCCCCCAGTACACTATTTGCATCCAGACCTTCCTCAACAGTAAGGCGGATATGATGATTGAATTTGGAAACAGAAGTGACGCCGGGAATATCTGCCGGGATGTCCTGGCTGGTACGGACAATCAGGTCGTTGGATGCGAATTGCCTGCGCACTTCTTCCAGTACGCCATTGAGCAGAATCCGCCCTTTGTTGATCAGGATGATGCGCTCACACATCTCCTCCGCCTGGTTCATCTGGTGCGTGGACATCATGATAGCAGTGCCGGCTGCGCGCTCTTCAAACAGTAATTCCTTGACCACCTTGGTGTTGACCGGGTCAAGCGCGCTGAAGGGCTCATCCACGATCACCAGTTTCGGTTTGTGGATAAACGTGGATATCAACTGTGCTTTCTGCTGCATGCCTTTGCTGAGCGCTTTCACTTTCTTGTTACGGTATTCTGCCAGGTTAAAGCGCTGCAGCAATTCTTCCAGGCGTACGCCGATCTGCTCTTTCTGCATACCTTTGATGGAAGCCAGGTAACCCAGGCATTTTTCAAGTGTGATGTCCTGATATAGGCCGCGCTCTTCGGGCAGGTATCCGATCAGGTTTTTCTTTTCCTCGTTCATTTCCCCGCCCAGCACAGCAATATTTCCTTTATCTGGTTTGAGGATATCCAGTATCATACGGATAGTGGTTGTCTTCCCTGCGCCGTTTGGGCCCAATAAACCGATAATCTCACCTGCGTGCAGGCTGAAACTGATGTCCTGCACGGCATGGGTTGTACCGAATGATTTGGAAATATGGTCGACCTGTATGACAGACATGTTCGCTCCGAACGATTATTACTTGCATTTTGATGCGGCGGCTGCAAAGAGAAATTATAATATGCCTACTTCAAGGAGACCAAAATGACAATGACATCGCGTGAACGGGTATTGGCTGTATTGAACCATGAGGTACCGGACCGCGTGCCGATAGTAATCGGTGTCAGTAACGCCACCGGCATCAAGATGACGCCTTACCAGGGCCTGAAGAAGATCCTAAATATCGACGCCCCTGACGAGTACCTTTATGACTGGCCGGAACTTGGATCGGCGAAGATTGACGAACAGACCTTGCAGCGCCTGCATGGCGATGTGCGCGGCGTTCTGGATCGTTTTCCTGCAGCCGTATATGAACGCAACCAGAATCGTGAACCGCACAGCCCTTGCATCGATGACTGGGGCGGCGGCCAGATCGAGATCGAGCCAGGCATCTGGTATCCGGGATACCATCCGTTGGCGGACGCGACCACGATCGAAGAACTGGAAAATTATCCCAACTGGCCGGACATGGACGACCCGACCCGCATCGCGCATGTCGCGCGCGAAGCGCAGGCTTTGGCAGACGCCAATCAATATGCCATCATGGCCACGCCCTGGCTGATGTTCCCGTTCGAGCGCGCGTTTTCGATGCAGGGTATGGATAAATTCCTGATGAATATGGCCATGTATCCCGACTTCGCGGAAGCGCTGCTGCGTAAAAACCTGGAGTTGTGCAAGCAGTTGATGGGTAATTTCCTGACGGCAATCGGCGATAACATCGACCTGATCAAGATCGGCGATGACCTCGGCACCCAGGAGCGCCTGATGATCTCTCCGCGCATGTATCGCAAGCTCCTTAAGCCGATCCATGCGGAATTGATCGCCCACATCAAACAATACACCGACGCGAAGATCTTCTTCCATACCGATGGGGATGTGTTCGACCTGATCGAGGATTTCATCGAGATCGGTGTGGACGTGCTCAATCCGATCCAGACCTCTGCCGGCAAGATGGCTGACCTGGAAGGGCTGAAAGAGCGTTATGGCAAGGATCTCGTGTTTTGCGGTGCGGTCGACACCCAGGACGTCCTCCCGCATGGCACCCCGGAACAGGTGCGCCAGGAGATGAAACGCGTCATCCACGCCCTTGGCAAAGACGGTGGCTATATGGTCGCGTCTGTCCATACCATTATGCACGAAGTCCCGCCCGAGAACATCCTGGCGATGGTCGATGCGGTCGAGGAGTTTGGCTACTATCCATTGAAATAACATAGCAAAGGTTGAAGACACATGCCAGATACAAAGCAAAATGTTAGCCGTTACATTGAACAATTACAGGAAAAATTCGGAGATCCACAGGCTGAATCTGTAACGCCCTTTGAGCGCGTTCGTGACGCCATCGCGCGTAAGCAGCCCGACCGTGTCCCGTTCGACTTCTGGGCGGTGCCTGAGACGATCGAAAAGCTGCAGGCGGCGACCGGCACAGCAGATGTGGAAGCGCTGCTGCAGTTGCTGGGTGTCGACTGCCGCATCGTTGAACCCGAGTATATTGGGCCTGAACGCAAAACTGAACCCGATGGCACATATTATGGTGTGTTCGGTACGCATCGCAAGCGCGTCAGCAATGAGTTCTCCACCTACGATGAATATGCCTCTTTTCCATTAAGCACAGCCAATTCACCCGCCGAGATCGAATCATTTGAGCGCTGGCCGGATGCTTCTTTCTGGGATTGGAACACCCTGCCCGGTATCATTTCGGATGTCAACCGGAAAACCCGTTACCATATCCGCTACGATATCGGCGGCATATTTGAAACTTCATGGGGTCTATATGGCATGGATAAGTTCCTGATGGACCTCATCCAGCGCCCGAAGATGCCTCTCACCATCATGGATTGCGTGACCAATCTCCTGATCGATAATTTCAGGCACGCCATGGAAGCTGCTGGCGACCAGATCGACATGGTCTATACCTACGATGACGTTGCCATCCAGAACGGCCTGCTCATGTCAAAAAAGATGTGGCGTCAGAATATCCTTCCGTTCCATCAGAAACTGAACGCCGAGATCCGCAAATACGATGTCAGGATCCTCTATCATTCCTGCGGGTCGGTCTATGATATGATCGACAACTTTATTGATGATATGGGGATCGATGTCCTCAACCCGCTCCAGCCGCTTGCCGCGAAGATGGATATGCAGAATATCAAAGATAATTTTGGTGGCCGCGTGTCATTCCATGGCGGAATCGATCTGCAGGAAACTCTCCCGCATGGCAGTGAGGACGATGTGCGTGATGAAGTGCGCAGCCGATGTCAGATTCTGGGCGCCGGCGGCGGTTATATCTGCACGAGCGCGCATTACATCCAGGCCGATACGCCGGTGGAGAATATCCTGGCGATGTATGCCGCTGACCGTACGATATAGCGCTAAGCTGATCGTGTCTCTATATCGCGCGGCTCTTTGAAGCCGAACACGGAGACCACAAAAGCGAACACCGCGGAAACGGCGACCGCGATAAACAACTGCGGGTATCCCAGCCCTTCGATGATCGCGCCAGCCAGGATGGGGGCTGTGCCGATGATCGGGGCGATCAGTGAATTCGACAGGCCGATGAACAGGCTTGTTTCCTCCGGCGGTGCGATCTCGAAGATAATGTTGGCGTGGCAAATATACATCGCTGAATACACAAAGCCGATCGTGGCCGAGATGATCATGATGCTGACCGGATGATTGACGAAGAGCGCGATTAAACCCTGGATTAATATCAGAATGGTACTGATGACCATTGGGATCTTATAACCAAATTTATCCCCGATATAACCCCACAGGATGCCGCTCAAACTCTGCGAGATGATGATGATCATCGTGTAAACACCCAGGATGCTTGCTGAGAGGCCATACGTTTTCAAGGAATACACCGCATAGAAAGAAAATCCCATCGCTGCCAGCCCGATTAGCTGGCGGGCAAAGACGTACAGGCGCAGATTTCTATTCACCTTGATGATGCCGAGGATGTGGCGGAGAAACTCACGCACGGTCTTTTTCTGCGGCTGCACAGGGAATTGCACCTCTTTCAGATTGGCGATCAGGATCGGCGATACGAATGACGCTGCAAATGATATCCAGAACAGCAGGCGGTAGTTAAAAGGAAATCCGTTCAGGTCTAATATGCGGGTGGTTACCAGCGAAGCAGCGAAACCAATAATGCCGCCCAACGCCTGGTTGACGCCGTAATAGATACCGCGGTTCTTGTAGATCGCTTTGCTGATGTAGTCCGAATAAGCCGGCATGATCAATCCGAAAGTACCGCTGTAGATCGTGAATGAGATCAGGAAGAAAGGCACCGTAACTGCGGGAGAAAGCATCCCTGTTGCCTGCGCGGTGGCGGCGATCATCAGAATCCCAACACGTTCAGCGATGGCGATGAACAGAATATACCCTTTGCGCCTGGGCATGTTTTGCGTGATGAAGGATGCGATGATCTGCGGCAGGAAAAATCCCAGATTGAAGATCGCGGGGATCAGACCGATCAGGACAGGATTGTCTGTCAGCTGGCTCAGAAATCCCGGCAGAACCGTGTCTTGCGAGAGAAGCGACGTGGAAAAGGTAAAAAACGCGGTATCAAAAGCGAGCAAAAGGAAGTTGCGTTTGTAATTCTTTTTTACCTTTTGCATGTATTCAGGAAATTTCTTCTCAATGATGTTCAGATCGCGCGCAGCCATTTTTCTTATTTATCCTTTCAAAAAAAGATGACGCTTTGACAGCGTCATCTTTGACGTCCAAATGTTGTTAGATTTTAATCTACTTTTTCAGGTCCTGTTCGATCAGGACTTTAATCCCTTCCACCGCTGCGGAAATCGCGCGGTGCACATCAAACATCTTATGGAACTCATCAAATTCTTCAGGGGTCTGCGGTTGTGTGTCCGCGCTGCCTGCCATCAGCATCACGCCGCCGGCGCGTTTGCGATGGATGCTGGAGATGATGAATATGGCCGCTGCTTCCATTTCGGAGCAGACCGCGCCGCCATCCACCCATGCTTTCCAGCGGTTCAGCAGATGTGTGGCCATCGGCATCCGTTCTGGTTCGACTTCGCCATAGAATGAGTCTTTCGACTGTGAGATACCCATATGGTATGGGATACCGGCACGGATGGCGCCTTCGCGCATCGCCAGGACGACATCCATATCCGCCACTGCTGGGAATTCGATCGGCATATAATGCAAAGTGGTGCCTTCATCACGGATCGCGCCGGTGACAACGGCCACATCGCCTGCTTTCACGCCGGGTTGGATCGCGCCGGATGTGCCAATCCGGATAAAAGTGTCCGCGCCCACGGCGATCAATTCCTCGACCGCGATAGCGGTGGATGGGCAGCCGATGCCGGTGGAGGTTACTGATACTTTCTGGCCTAACAGTTTGCCGGTATAGGTCACATATTCGCGGTTCTGCGCGATGAATTCGGGCTCATCAAAGTAGGAGGCGATCTTTTCACACCGTCCGGGATCGCCGGGTAAAAACACATACCGTCCGACATCACCAGGGTGCAGGTGAATATGGTGCTGTCCGCCTTCTCTTGTTTTTCTTACTGCCATTTTTCTATCCTTTACGCTTTCTTGTGCTGTTCGATCAGGATTTTGACTGCCTCGATTGATACTTCCAGCAGGTCATCCAGTTCTTCAACCACACCCACTTTGGGGTCATCGCTTTCCTGGTTGGC
>Ga0180436_10005545_pt1 | contig 11129 bp, 8 predicted proteins | sample SS_ome_2_FD_132434 | JGI IMG/M metagenome (GOLD analysis project Ga0180436, IMG submission 132434) | Hypersaline lake sediment archaeal communities from the Salton Sea, California, USA - SS_3_S_2 metaG | ecosystem: Environmental > Aquatic > Non-marine Saline and Alkaline > Hypersaline > Sediment...
CAGGGCGCTGGAGCATATTGGTGAGAGTGAGCTGGACGCACTGGCGGCCAACCTGGAGCGCATGGACCGCATGCTGCAGAGCGGCATGCTGCAAAACCTGGCGGAAATCGATCAGGAATTTCACGACATCATTTACCGGGCCAGCCGCAGTAAAACCCTGTATCGCATCTGCCTAAACCTGAGTGATCATACCCTTAAATTCCGTATTGCCCTGAGCATGCCCCCCGGACTGGCGCGCAAAACGCGGGATCATCATCGCAACATATACCAGGCACTCAGGCAAAAGGATGCACACCAGCTGGAAAAAGCGATCCACAACCACCTGGCGGAAGCCAGCGATCAGATCATTATCCTGCTAAAGGAACTGCGTATCGAATACCCCCAACCAAAGGAGTGAGCCTATGAAGTGCATTTCAGCAATAATTGTCGTCCTGATCCTGGGATTGTCCGGCCCTGTCCTGGCCACGGATGTGACCAAAGGCATTCGTATCGGCAATGCGGGATCCTTTACCGGTGACGCCGCGGCCCCTTGCATGGAGATCTACAATTCGGCCCAGGTGGCCATTGATGAATGGAACGCCAGGGGCGGTATCAAAGGCGTCAAGATCGAGCATGTCATGGGCGATGACGCCCTGGACCCGGCCCAGGGGCTCAATGTGGCCCAGAAATTCGCATCCGACGACCTGATGTACGGGGTCATCGGACCCCCGGTGAGCCATATCGCCCAGGCCACGCTCAAGACCTACGGCGGCGCCCAGTTGGCCTGCATTACCACGGCCGCTTCCAAACCGGAGCTCACCGAATCGGGCTACACCCACTTTTTCAGGGTGAACGCCCGCAACGATGCCCACGGCTGGAATTGCGCCCTGTTTATCCAAAAGCACCTCAAGGCCAAACGGGTGGCCATTCTCAATGAAAAAGTGGCCTACTGCGACAACCTCGCCACCCAGGTCATCCAGGGATTGAAGAAACTGGGCCTCAACGATATTTTTCAAGACACCATCGTGGCCGGTGCCAAGGATTTCTATCCGGTTTTGACCAAAGTTAAAAACTACGATCCCGATGTCCTTTTCTTTATCGCCACGGCGGCGCCGGACCAGGCCGTGGGTGTGCGCCAGTCCAAGGAACTGGGACTGCGGGCCGTATTTTTCGGCACGGAAGGCGCCCGGGATAAAAACGATTTTATTGCCGCCTCCGAGGGTGCCGCGCAAGGGGCTTATGTCTACCACTTCGCCCCCGACATCTATGCCATTCCCGCGGCCCAAAGCTATGTTCAAAGCTATGAAAAAGCCCACGGTTCGCTAAGCGGATTCGGACCGCCGGCCTACGAGGCCATGAACATTATGCTCACGGCGGTGGAGCAGGCCGCGGCCGACGGGGATATCACGCGCCAGGAGGTCATTGATTATCTCCATCAGACCAAAGGCTACGAAGGCGTGCTCGGCTTTCCCATCACCTTTGACGCCAAAGGCGACCTTGAGGGCGGCGCCACCTACTTTTTCCAGGTGGAAGGCAAGGAATTCAAACCAGTTACGGTGATGACCGGCAAGTAGCGATTGCCACCAACTGTTTTAGTTAGTGCCCATCCATAAATAGTCTTTTTCCGCGTGGGCTTAAGTTGGCTGCCATGATTTAAATCCTCGAAATAGCGGTACAGCTCGATTGTCATCAGTTTATTCAGTCTCAAGGGCCGCAATGCTTAGGCGGTTCCCAGTCAATCCGAGCACTGTGATGACAATCGGTCTATTCCTCCAGTTTAAATCTGGCATCCGCCTTGCTTACACAAAAAAATCCTCATTTCTGGACAAACACTATTGTAGGGGCGGGTCTGCAACCCGCCCCTAGCCCGTATACCCAGGGGCCGGCCTTGACTGAAATGCCGAATCATGATGATTTGGCAGTCCGGCATGATCCGCTAGCGTATGCGACTGCGAACTCCCCCCCCCCCCAAACGGGGTTGGGGAGCGTTTTATATTGAGAACCTGATAACATCCATGGATTTCATTCTAGATCAGCTGCCCCAGCAACTCGTCAACGGTCTGACCCTGGGGGGTGTTTATGCCCTCATCGCCATTGGCTACAGCATGGTGTACGGCATATTGACCATGCTCAACTTCGCCCATGGTGAGGTTTACATGATCGGCGGCTTCAGCGGATGGTGGGTACTGCACCTGCTGAGCCGCAACCATACCCCCCTGATCAACGCCGCAGCCCTCATCATCCTGATGATTGCCGGGGGCATGGCGGTCAGCGGGCTCCTGGGCGTGCTGGTAGAGCGCGTGGCCTATCGCCCTTTGCGCGCGGCGCCGCGCCTCAATTTGCTGCTGAGCGCACTGGGGGTATCCATTTTCCTGCAGAACCTGGTGCTCAACTACCAGGGCGCCAAAGTGCGCGCGTTTCACGTTGCCGGCCTGGTGCCCCCCAGCCTGCAGGTGATTCGTATCGGTCCGGTGGTATTTTCCTTTATGCGCGTGCTGGTGATCGTGGTCTGTTTTTGCCTGATGGCCCTGCTGGCTTACCTGGTGAAAAACACCCGGGCCGGCAAAGCCATGCGCGCCACGGCCGAGGATATTGAGGCCGCCGCTTTCATGGGGGTGGATGTGGATCGCATCATCACCCTGGTATTCCTCATCGGTTCGGCGCTGGGGGGGGCGGCCGGTGTGCTGGTGGGCCTGCTCTTTACCCAGGTGGACTACTATGTGGGCTTTCAGGCCGGCCTCAAGGGATTCACCGCCGCTGTTTTGGGCGGTATCGGCAATTTATACGGCGCCATGCTGGGCGGTCTGCTGCTGGGTTTGGCGGAAGCGCTGGCCGTCACTTTCTTCTCGGCCACCTATAAAGACGTGGTGGCCTTTGTCATCCTCATCGCCGTACTGCTAATCCGGCCCCAGGGGCTTTTGGGGAACCGGGAACCGGAAAAGGTATGACCGCGGCAGCCTCAACACATTCCGGTTTCCGGTTCAGGCAGCCGCAAACCATCGGCCTGCTGGCCGCCCTGCTGATTTTGGCCGTGGCCCCCCACCTCATGCCCAACAGCTACTGGCTGCGGGTTTACTCCATGATCGGCATCTACGTCATGCTGGCCCTGGGCCTCAATGTGGTGGCGGGGTTTGCCGGATTATTGGATCTGGCCTATGTGGCTTTTTTCGGGATCGGCGGCTACACCTTCGCCCTGCTTTCATCGGCCCAGTTCGACATCCACCTGCCCTTTGCGGCGGCCCTGCCGGCCGCCGCCATTGTGACCATGCTTTGTGGTTTTCTGCTGGGCCTCACCAGCATCCGCCTGCGGGGGGACTATCTGGCCATTGTCACCCTGGCCTTTGCCCAAATCTTCAAGCTGCTGCTGCTGAACCTGGATCGTCCGGTGAACATCACCGGCGGCGTTAACGGAATTTACGGCTTTGATGCCATTACCATCTTCGGCTGGCGGATAATCAGCCCCATGCACTACGCCTATCTCATCTGGGCTGCCGCCCTGCTGGTCATCATCGCTGCCGCCCGCTTCAAATCTTCACGTTACGGCCGCGGCTGGGAAGCGCTGCGGGAGGACGAGCTGGCTGCCGCTGCCATGGGCATCAACACCACCTGGATGAAACTGGCCGCCTTTGCCGGCGGCGCCCTGATTGCCGGCGGCACCGGGGCACTGTTTGCCTCCTTCCAGGACTCGGTCTTTCCCAACAACTTTGATTTTCCCCAATTGGTGGTGGTCTACTGCATGGTCATTTTAGGGGGCCTGGGCAATATCCCCGGTGTGGTCTGCGGGGCCGTGCTATTGACTATTTTACCCGAATTCTTAAGGGAATACGGCGCCTACCGCATGATGTCCTACGGATTGATCCTGGTGGCCCTGATGATCCTTAGGCCCCAGGGGCTGCTGTCGGAGCTGCCTTTCTTGCGCAAGCGAATGGCCCGGCCCGACAAGGATGCCAGCGGCCGCCTGAAAAGTTCCACGGACCTCTATTATGGTGCCGCCCAAACCCCGCCAGAAGCGAGTGGCGGCCATCAACCGGATGCCGCCGGTACCCTGGCCATGGCCGCCCCTGTCCGGGAACCGCAGCCGATTCTGCGACTGGAGGGACTGACCCGCAATTTTGGCGGCCTCACCGCGCTGAGCAATCTGGACCTTACCCTTTATGAAGGTGAAATCCTCAGCGTCATCGGCCCCAACGGTGCCGGAAAAACCACGCTGTTCAATCTCATTTCGGGGATCTACCCCCCCAGCCGGGGCAGCATTAAACTCTACGGTGACGATATTACCGGGGCCAAACCGTACCAGGTGGCCCGGGCCGGTGTGGCCCGTACATTTCAAAACCTGCGCCTTTTCAACAACATGAGTGTATTGGACAATGTTCGCGTGGGCTGCTTTAGCCGCACCCGCTCCGGCCCGTTGAGCATTTTGCTCAACCTCCCCGGCCAGCGCCGGGAAGAGCGCGAAACCGAGGCCCGGGCAAAAGCGATCCTGGGCATCTTCGGCGGCCGTCTCACCGGCTACCGCTTTGACCAGCCGGTGTCAGCCCTCTCCTATGCCAACCGTCGCCGCACGGAAATCGCCCGGGCGTTGAGCAGCGAACCCCGTATCCTGCTCCTGGATGAACCCGCTGCCGGCATGAATCCCCAGGAAACCATCGAAATCACACAATTCATCCGTACGCTGCGCGACCGCTATGGCCATACCATCCTGCTCATTGAACACAAACTGGGCGTGGTGCGCAGCATTTCCGACCGGGTCGCGGTGCTTGACTACGGCTGCAAAATCGCCGAAGGTCACTACGATGAAATCGTCAATAACCCCCAAGTCATCGAAGCCTATCTAGGCCGCCGGAAAAGCTGAAACCCCATGGCCGCAACGCCCCTGCTCAGGATTGAGAACGTGGATGTGTTTTATGGCCGTATCCAGGCCCTGTACACCATCAACCTGGAGGTTCATTCCGGGGAACTGGTCTGTCTGCTGGGCGGCAACGCTTCGGGCAAATCCACGACTCTGAAAACCATTCTGGGCCGCTGCCGGATCACAGCGGGCACCGTCCTCCTGGACGGACAAAGCATCAACCGCCTCTCCACTCAGGCCATCATCTCCCGGGGGGTGGCCATCGTGCCTGAAAACCGACGAATTTTCACCCGCATGTCAGTCCTGGAAAATCTGGAGATGGGCGCCTACCTGCGCAAAGATAAACCATCCGTGGCCCGTGACCTGGAATGGATCCTTACCCTCTTTCCCCGCCTGGCGGACCGCCTGGACCAGCCGGGGATGACCCTCAGCGGTGGCGAGCAGCAGATGCTGGCCATGGGCCGCGCCTTGATGAGCCGTCCCCGCCTTTTATTGATGGATGAACCCTCCATGGGTCTATCACCCCTCCTGGTGGAACACCAATTCGACCTGATCAAAACCATCAACGAGCAGGGCACGGCCATCTTCATGGTGGAACAGAACGCGGCCATGGCCCTCTCCATCGCCCATCGGGGTTATGTCCTGCAAACCGGCGCCATCGTCCTTTCCGGCCTGGCGGCCGACCTGCTCTGCGACCCGTTGATGCAGGAGGCCTATTTAGGCGGCGATGCCGCTTGCACCACTCCTTGAAAAAGTGGATAATCCAAGCATAGCTGCCAACAACAATGTAAGCAGAAATATTCACCACGAAGTTCACGAAGAGCACGAAGGTTAACAAGCTCGATGCCTGACAAGATCATCTTCGTGACCTTCGTGGTCTTCGTGGTTAGAGCGGTTGTCTGTTCCTGGTTGAACTACGAGTTAATCGGAACTTTATTGTGGCTACCGGTATAGCCAAAGTTCATTCGTAGTTTCATACCTAACGGATTCGAGGAACTTTTCTATCACCGCAGATGCTGAATCCCGGACAAAGTTCTGGACTTCACAGATCAAGGAACCGCCCCCAAAACCCTTGAACCCTGAACCCTTGAACCCTGAACACCAAGGAACCCTATGAAAACCATCATCGAGCCTTTCAAAATCCGGTCCGTGGAGCCCCTTAATTTCACCACCCCCAAGGAACGCCAGGCGATCCTCAGGGAAGCCGGCTACAACCTGTTTAACATCAAGGCCGACCACATCCTCATCGACCTGCTCACCGACAGCGGCACTTCGGCCATGAGCGCCAAACAGTGGGCCGGCGCCATGGAGGGGGATGAATCCTATGCCGGATCCCGCAGTTTCCACCGTTTCGAGCGCAATGCCCAGGCCATTACCGGTTTCCGCCATATCATCCCCACCCATCAGGGACGGGCTGCGGAGAAGATCCTCTTCAATATCCTCGGCGGACCCGGCAAGATTATCCCCAACAACAGCCACTTCGACACCACCCGGGCCAATATCGAAATGAGCGGCGCCCAGGCTCTGGACCTGCCTTCGCCCCACGGCATCAAACCAGACGCCCCGGGCAAGTTTAAAGGCAACATGAATCTGCGCGCCCTTTCAAGACTGCTCCAGCGCAAAGGTCAGGCCAGAATCCCCCTGGTGATGAGTACCGTCACCAACAACTCCCTGGCCGGACAGCCCGTGTCCATGGAGAATATCCGCCGCACCGCCCAACTGAGCCGCCGGCATGGGCTGCCTTTTTTTCTGGATGCCTGCCGTTTTGCAGAAAATGCGTACTTCATCAAGACCCGCGAATCGGGCTATAAAAATAAATCCGTTGGGGAGATCGCCCGGGAGATGTTTTCTTATGCCGACGGCTGCACCATGAGCGGCAAAAAAGACGGACTGGTCAATATCGGCGGGTTCCTGGGTATCAACGACGACGAACTGGCGCAAAAGGCGCGCAATATCCTGGTGGTTACCGAGGGGTTTCCCACTTACGGCGGCATGGCCGGCCACGACCTGGAAGCCTTTGCCCAGGGGTTGGAGGAGGTAGTCCAGGAGGAGTACCTGAAATACCGGGTGCGCTCGGTGGCCTACGTGGGCGAGAAACTGGAGGAAAGCGGCATCCCCTACTTCAAACCCACCGGCGGCCACGCCATCTATCTCAATGCGGGGGCTTTCCTGCCTCACATTCCGCCGGCGCAATTCCCCGGCCAGGCCCTGGCCTGCACCCTGTACCAGCACGGCGGCATCCGCGCCTGCGAAATCGGCAGTGTGATGTTCGGCAAGTCCGATCCCGCCACCGGCGAGTTTCACCCGGCCCGCCTGGAGATGGTGCGCCTGGCAATCCCCCGCCGGGTCTATACCCAGAGCCACATGGACTATCTGGTGGAGTGTCTTCAGGAGGTGTTTGCACGGCGGGAATCCATCGGGGGGATGAAGATCACCTACGATCCGCCGGTCCTGCGTCACTTTACCGCCCGGTTTGCGCCGGTAGACTGAACGATTACAGACTCCGGCTTACGTCAGCAGTATCATTTGTCTAATCGCCGGACACTAATTATTAAAAACCGCATCCCGGAACGCTTCCCGGGGAAATGCCGTCAGTTCATCCGCCAGCCGGTCCATGGGCAGATGACTACGGGCCAGGGGGCTGCCCGGAATTACCATGTTATATTGGCGGAAGCGCCAGAACGAAGTGGCTGTCGCACCGAAAACTGCAAAATCCCGGAGTCGTGCCCGCTCTTCTGCGGTCAACGGCATTTCGCTCTGGTAACCGGATAGCAAAGACCCTGCCAGTTCCAGGGAGACCTTCCCCTCACGCGCCCAAAACCCCACCAGGCACATGCCGATGTCAAAAATCCGGAAGTAAACGCATACCTCCTCAAAATCGAGAACCGCCACAAGCTGACCGTCATCAAAAAGGGTATTGTCGTAAAACAGATCGCCATGGATCATGCATCGGGGCAAATCACAGGCAAGCGCCTCTTCCAGGCTGCGCGATTTGGCGGCCAGCCAGCGGCCATAGCCGCTATGCCGGTGAGCGTCGATTACTTCCCGGAAGCTGTCCAGGCCATAGGCAAACCGGCGGGGTATCCCAGCAGGGGCCGGAATGCGATGTAAACGGGCCAGCTGCCGCCCCACCTGGCGCATCATGGCGCCGTTGATTTCCCGGGGCACGTCCCCCGCAATATAACTTTTGATCATAACCGGTTTACCGTGCCAATCCAACGCCGGTTCCCCGTTTCTGGTTTTAACCACCCGTGTGGTTGGAAAATCATGGGTTTTAAGAAGATCCAAAACAGCCACCAGCCTGATCACTTCCGGCAGCGGCTTTTCATCACAAACGGACAGCACGAAATCGCCCTGTCGGGTTGCGAACCTGAAGCTGGAATTGGCTTGCCCGCCTTTCAGTTCATGGATTGATAGGGGTTCTCCCAGGGAATAAGCGGAGAGGATTTCAACCAGATCAGATTGTTTGATTCGCGTATATGAGGCCATTTAACACTCCCCAGAACTGCTGTCAGGTTTGCCGGGTTTGGGCAGCTATCCACGGGAATGGTCAAACCGCGATACTGCTGAAAATTACAATAATTAAATTTGCAAGCAGATGCAATCAAAGGACACCCATGGATGGACAAATGGAACGATCTGTGTCAATACCCCCAATCACAGGTTTTATTTCAAAAACGGCAACACAGGGAGGCGTGTTAATCCAATGACGCGATACGTCAGTACCCGGGGCGGTGTGGCGCCCGTTGATTTTGAAACTGCTGTCCTGCAGGGATTTGCTCCTGACGGCGGACTTTACGTACCCGCAACGATTCCCCGGATATCCCCGGAGCAATTGCATCTTTGGTCCCGGCTGGAGTTCGTGGACCTGGCTTTTGAAATAATATCGCAGTTCATCGATCCCGCGGTCATGGCTGCGGATGATTTACACAGATTGCTGGCCGGCAGCTTCCGGCAGTTCGAGCATCCGGATATCATCCCGGTGGTCCCGCTGAAGTCCCGGCCCGATACCTATATCATGGAGTTGTTCCATGGGCCGACCCTCTCGTTTAAGGATGTCGCCATGGGCTTTTTAGTCAACACGGTGGATTATTTCCTTGACCGAAACAACGACTGGATCTCACTGGTGGTGGCCACCACCGGGGATACGGGTCCTGCGGCCGCCCACGCCGCGCTGGGCAAAAAACATATCCAATGCTGGGTGCTCTTCCCCCAGGGCATGATTTCGGACGAACAGGCCCGCCAGATGACCACCCTGAAGGCGGACAATGTCCATGCCGTGGGCGTCACCGGCTGCACCGACGGCGGGGATGACCTGGACCGTGTACTGGCCCGCATGTTCGCAGATGATGACCTCAAGCAGCGCTTGAAACTGTCCAGCGTCAACTCCATCAACTGGTGCCGGGTGATGGTGCAGGCCGTGCATTATTTTTACAGCTATTTCCGGGTTGTGGAGCAGATCGGCGAAAAGGTTGCCTTCGCCGTGCCCACGGGCGCCTTCGGCAACCTGTTCGGCGGATACCTGGCCCGCAGCCTGGGGCTGCCGGTTGAAGCATTTATCCTGGCCAACAACCAAAACGCGGCCCTGCACCGGACCTTGTCAACCGGCCGGTTCACCCGGGCGGAGGTCAAACCCTCCCTCTCTTCGGCCATTGATATCGGCGTCCCCTATAATTTCTGGCGCTATTTGTACTTTGCCTGCGGCGGCAACTCCGCGCAAATACGCCAATGGATGGCGGATTTACAGCAAAAGGGTGTCGTGGAACTGGATGCAGAGACCGCCGGGGCCATCCGACAGGGATTCCTGTCGGCATCGGTTTCCGACCAGGAGACCCTGGACACCATGGCCCGGGTATACCAAAGCCCTGATGGGTATGTCATGGATCCCCATACCGCCGTGGCCCTGACCGCCGCGGAAAAATGCACAGGCCGGCTGGCGGCGGGTACCAAGGTCATCTGCCTGGCCACGGCCCATGCCGCCAAATTTCCGGATACTGTTAAAAAGGCCCTTGCCCCCCAAGGCCGGCTGCCCGGCCAGGCACAACACAACACCATTGAAAACGCTAAAAATCTCAGTCAGAATATGCACATATGGGATTTGCCGGAATTGGCATCCGCCCTGCCGCAGGCCATGCAATCCGCTGCACTGTACAAGCCTTAGATCATCACGTATATCATCATGTAAAATTAGCGGATACACAACCGGGAGGATCAAGCAATGGGCATTATTGGTAAAGTAATCGGCGGCACCCTGGGTTTTGCCATCGGTGGCCCCTTGGGGGCCGTGGCCGGGGCCGCCCTGGGCCATGCCTTTGACACACCGGTCAGTGTGGTGCGGGAGATTCCCGGCCGCAGTTCGGCCACCGCCAGTGAGGAAGCCCAGTTCACATTCTTTTTAGGGGCCTTTTCCATGCTGGCCAAACTGACCCGGGTGGACGGCCGTATCACCCAGGAAGAGGTGGATTCCATAGAGAATTTCATGCTCCACGATCTTCACCTGGATCCCCAGAGCCGCCGGGCGGCCATCAATATCTTCCATACCGCCGCCGATTCCGGCGAGAGCTTCGAAAGTTTTGCCCGGCAGTTCCACGCCCAGTTTCAAAACCAGCCCCAGCTCCTGGAGCTGATGGTGGACATCCTTTTGCGCGTGGCGGCTTCCGATGGGGGCATGACGGCCAATGAGGAAAGGCTGATCCAATCAGCAGTAGCAATTTTCCGCATGGGACAGGAGCGCTACGGCGCTTTGCGCGCCCGCTATGTGAACGATCTCGACCAGCATTACGCCGTCCTGAAACTGGGTCCGGCGGCCAGTGTGGAGGAGATCAAGAAAAGCTACCGTCAGCTGGTGAGGGAATTCCATCCCGACACCATCGCCTCCAAGGGTCTACCCGAAGAATTCACCCGCTTTGCCAACGAAAAATTCCGCGAAATCCAGACCGCCTATGAAACCATCTCCAGGGAACGGGGCATCAAATAACATGCAGGTCAAGATCTATGCCACCGGCGGAACCATCGACAAGATCTATTTCGACGATTTGAGCGACTTTCGGGTGGGGGAACCCCAGGTGGGGGAGGTTCTTAAAGGAGCCAACGTGGGGTTCGAGTACGAAGTCCACTCCATCCTGCGCAAGGACAGCCTGGAACTGACCGACGCCGACCGCCGGCTGATCAGCGGGACCGTGCGCTCCGATCCCTGCCGCCATATCATCATCACCCACGGCACCGATACCATGATCGCCACGGCCGGGATGCTAAAGGACATACCGGATAAGGTCATGGTGCTGACCGGGGCCATGCAGCC
>Ga0180436_10005546_pt1 | contig 11128 bp, 8 predicted proteins | sample SS_ome_2_FD_132434 | JGI IMG/M metagenome (GOLD analysis project Ga0180436, IMG submission 132434) | Hypersaline lake sediment archaeal communities from the Salton Sea, California, USA - SS_3_S_2 metaG | ecosystem: Environmental > Aquatic > Non-marine Saline and Alkaline > Hypersaline > Sediment...
CGAATCGGCCCGGTTAAGATCGATCATGGAGTAAGGTCGGTCCTGAGACTGTTTCGCTTCAGTTGACTTTGTGTTTCCTTTGAATGGCACACTTGTAGCCTCCAGAGAATCTGCCCTGAGCAGTTCCAGGGAATCGGCAGTGGCCAGCATAGCCATTAGAGCTCTGGCCTCCCTCTCAAAATTCTCAATTCCAGGTGGTTCCCGGCCAGGCAGAAATTGCACAAGCAGTCGGATAGAAAGGGAAAGCAGTAGTAAGAAAGTAACCAGCAGCAGGGCGCGCTGCTCCCCGCGGGAAAGCAAATAGAATTCCCGCCTTAGTTTTTTGCTCATAAGGATATATGTGACCATCAATCACATATCTCCCATAAAAACCCGGGAATTTGTCAGCTTAGCCCAAAGAGGGAAAAATGGAGATCAGTTTGCTATAGACTCCGAGACCAAACAAGAGTGCGATGGCCAGTGGTGCCACAAACTTCACCAGGAACATGAAGAGACGGTAATAGCCAAGCGGATATTTCCCCCCGCTGCTTAGTTCTCCTTTCGTATTGTCCTTTGCCAGGAACCAGCCAATGAAAACCACAATAAAGAAGCCACCCAGGGGAAGCAGGAGATCGGGAGATCCGTTAAATACGGCAAAAACATCTCCGGATACCGTACATAAGATACCGAGAAAACCTACGGAAATCATGGCCAGAATGGCTGCCCGTTTACGGCTCATTTGTAACTGCTCGGAGAAATAGGCAACAATCACTTCCAGAACCGAAATGGTGGAGGTTATGGCTGCAAAACAAAGCAGAAGGAAGAACATAAAAGCCCAGATCAGACCGCCTGCCATGCTCTGGAAGATCACCGGGAGGGTAATATAAACCAGCTCGGGGCCTTCGCCCGGATTGATTCCAAAGGCAAATACCGCAGGAAAAATGGCCAATCCGGCTACAATGGCAATAAATGTGTCCGCAAAGGCTACGCTGACCGCAGTATTGGCCAGGTTCTCTTTCTTCTGTATATAAGAACCGTAAGTGATCAGGGTTCCCATACCTATGGACAGTGAAAAGAATGCCTGTCCCAGGGCCTCAATAATGATCTTTACCGGAGCCTCTTTAATGGTCGAGAAATCAGGATTGAACAGAAATACCAATCCTTCTCTGGCACCTTCCAGGGTTAAGGATCTTACCACAAGTACCAGCAACAAAACCAAAAGGATGGGCATCAGGATCTTGGCGTATTTTTCGATGCCGTTTTTCACTCCGGAAATCACGATGTATCCGGTGAAAAACATCATGACCGCAAACCAGATCACCGGGCGCCAGATTCCTGCTTTGAAAGTTGTGTAGTGGTCGCTGAAAAAATTCCTCACCGTCTCGTTGTCCATGGAGCTGAAACCAATCTTATCGGCGGTGAGCATCCATTTGACCGATTGTACCAGGTATTCCAGGGTCCAGCCTGCCACAACCGTATAAAAGGCAAGGATAATAAAGGCAGTAACAACTCCCAGTAAGCCAATGAGATGCCATTTCTTACCGGGAGCTATTTTTTTAAATGCGCCCACAGGGTTGAGCTGAGCGGACCGACCGATCACAAATTCCGACATCATGACCGGGATTCCGATGGCGGCAATAAAGAAGAGGTAGATGAGCAAAAAGGCTCCTCCCCCATTTTCTCCCGCCACATAAGGAAATCTCCAGATATTACCAAGTCCGATAGCTGATCCGGCTGCAGCCGCGATCACTCCAAACTTGCTGCCGAAACTGTCTCTTGATCCTCCGCCCTGCAACATCCTGTGAATCTTAAAGTGTATCTATGCAGTTCAGGTCCTCAAAGGCAACCTTGAGTCTCTCGATCATGGATTCTTCTCCTTTACGGAGCCATACCCTTGGATCGTAGAATTTCTTATTGGGCTTGTCGGGTCCGTCGGGATTTCCGATTTGTCCCTGCAGGTAATCGTGCTTATCAGCCTCGAATTTACGGATGCCATCCCAGGTAGCCCACTGGGTATCGGTATCAATATTCATCTTGATCACACCGTAACCAATGGCTTCACGAATCTCTTCCTGGGAAGAACCTGAGCCACCGTGGAATACAAAATACAGAGGCTTCTTATCCAGATCGTATTTCTCTTCCACAAATTTCTGGGAGTTATCCAGAATTTTGGGAGTCAGTTTCACATTTCCGGGCTTATATACACCGTGTACGTTTCCAAAGGAAGCTGCAATGGTGAAATTATCACTCACCTTGCTGAGCACTTCATAGGCATAAGCCACATCTTCGGGCTGGGTATAAAGCAGCGAGCTGTCCATACCTGTATTGTCCACACCGTCTTCTTCTCCACCTGTGCAACCCAGTTCAATTTCCAGGGTCATACCAATTTTGCTCATGCGCTCCAGGTATTTGGCGCAGGTTTCGATGTTTTCTTCCAGTGGCTCTTCAGAGAGGTCCAGCATATGGGAGCTATACAAGGGCTTGCCGTAGGCCTCAAAATGCTTTTCACCAGCATCCAGGAGTCCGTCAATCCAGGGCAGTAATTTTTTGGCAGCATGGTCGGTGTGAAGGATTACGGGAACTCCGTAAGCCTCGGCCATGGCGTGAACGTGCTTGGCACCACTAACTGCACCGGCGATGGCAGCTTTCTGGTCTTCATTGGAAAGTCCTTTCCCGGCGAAAAATACAGCTCCTCCGTTGGAAAACTGAATAATCACAGGAGAATTCACCTTCTTGGCTGCTTCAATCACAGCGTTTACAGAGTTGGTTCCTACAACATTCACAGCAGGAATAGCATATTCGTTCTTCTTGGCAATCTCAAACACCTTCTGAACGTCATCTCCCGTAACAACACCGGGCTTTACTACATCAAAAATCTTATTGGACATGATAGTGTATAATTAAATGGATTGGATTAAAAATGAGCGACAAATTTAGTACAAAAAACGGTAATATCAACAGTGTTAGAAGGGATAACCAATGGCCAGGTTGAAGGTCAGATCGCTGCCCTTAACACCCGAGTTGCCGGGAAGCCAGTTGTCGCCTTCAATGGGATAGGGACTGCGCAGGGGTATACCCAGATCAAAGCGAAAAACGAAGAAAGAAAAGACCGCTCTTGTACCCACTCCGGTACCTACGGCCAGCTCCCTGTAAAAGCGGTTGAATTCAAATCCGGCTCCCTCGCGATCGTCGGCGGAGGATAGTGACCAGATATTACCCACATCTAAAAACAGCGCTGCTTCCAGCTTCCAGAAGAGCTTAAATCGATATTCCATATTGGCTTCCAGCTTCACATCACCGGTTTGATTAGGGTAAGCGGTTGGATTCGGATCAATGTAGGAACCCGGCCCTAGGCCTTTAACCTGCCAGGCACGGATGCTGTTGGCACCACCTGAAAAATACTGCTTTTCAAAGGGCATGGCGTTGGAATTCCCGTAGGCCAGGCCAACCCCGGCAAATCCACGAAGGATCAGGCTGATGTCCTCGTAGAGGAAGGTATAGGAACGAAAGTCAATATCTACTTTCAAGTACTGGCCAAAATCAACTCCCAGGATCTTGAAATTGGCAGAATCGGGCCTGGGAGTAAAGGTGCTGAATCCAAAATACATAAGATTTCCAGCTGGTTCAATGTTCAGACGAACATCCTGGAAGCTTTGATTCTTCAAAAGCTTCTGATTGGACCATACCATGGAATATCTTGTGTTTAAAATAAAGTGTGGTTCATAACTATAGAAAAGGTATTTCCCCTCCAACCAGCTCTTGAGCGTGTCAGATTTAAAGGGAGTAAGAATCAAACTGGCCTCTAGTGGAAAAACCCTGTGTCTGAGCTTTTCGTTCCCCCTCCAGTCGTAACCAAAGGATGCACTGGCCAGTGTACGGGTATAGTCGGGTCGCTTCTGAAAATTGTAAGAGAGCCTGATATTGGTCTGGGGATTGTATTTCCTGATAAACTGGGTGGTTCTGACCGGTAAGAGAAACTTGGGGATCCGTAGCCGGGCATCCACACCAAACTCCTGCATCAGTCCAAGACCTGAATAACTTGAGTCGCTGACAGTGCTCCCTTTTTTCAGATTTTCAAGTGCCCCAGTAAAAGAGAGATCAAACTGCTCCGATCCGCCAAAGAGGTTGCGATGACGATAGGAGACATTGGCTGCAGCTCCGATATTTCCCCCTGAATTGGTTCCCTCAAACTTGATGGCATAGGACTGTCGGGTAGCCGGAACCGCCAATACTTCACAATCCAGCAGCGGTGCAGAGCCCGGAACTTCCGTAAAGCGGATGTCCACCATTCTGAAAGCACTTAATGAACTCAGGTTCCGGTAGGTGCGATTTACATCTGAGGCATCGTAGAGCGAGCCGGGAATAATATAGTTTTTTTGAGTAGCCACCCCGGGGCGAATGTTGGGTTTCCCTGAATGAACCAGGTGTATGCTGTCGTAGACCAGGGTATCTCTTTTTATCTGAGCCTGGCTGCCCTCTCCAATAGTCAGGGCATCAAAATCGCTGGCCATATATACATTCCGTATGGTATATACCGGATGGCGAGTGGAACTGATCTGTCCCCTGCTGTTAATGGTCTGGAAATTCCGGATCCCGAGGGTAACATCCACCTGATGACTTCCCAGGGCACTATCCACTTCGTAGTAGATGTATTCGCGGTTAAAGGCATAGTATCCGCTGTCGCGCAGAATGGTTTCGATTCTGACACGTTCCTGCTGAAGCTCGTCCACGTCAAACAATTCTCCCTGTCTGAAACGGGTCGAAGTGGTATCCGCAAGCACCATGGGTGCCAGGGTGGCATCCTGAAAGAAATAATTGATGTTCCGGATCCTGTAGGGTTGATTGGGAGTCACCTGGTATACCACCTTGGCTCTTCGCTTGCGGTAATGGGTACTATCACTTACTTCTGCTTCGTAGAAACCTTTATTGCGCATATGCAGGGCAAGTTGCTCGGCAGATTGTTGCTTCAGGCCCTCATCATAAACGGAAGGTGGCTCGCCAATGCGCCTGAGCCAGTTGTTAAAACCATTGTCTTTACCTGGCTTGGAGAGATTGTAAAGCGAAAGGTAGAAACGCCAGAAAATAATCCTCTTGTTGGGCTTTTGTTTAATGTATTCGTTGAGTTCCTTTTTCTCAAAATCCCCGTCACCTGCTTCAATCTTATAGTCATGAAAGAGGTACTTCTCTTCCGGAACATATTTTGTTGCTCTGCAAGAGAAAAGAAATACTGAAACGAGTAAAATAAGCAGATATGGAATCCTTCGCCGCAATGTGGTATATTCAGATGGCTAAAATACAAATTTTAATGCAGCCGATTATTTTTTCATCTTTGCATTTATACACCCAGAAAACATGATCTCTTCCTCCAGGTCAAAATTGCTCCGATCGCTTCAACAAAAGAAGTACAGAGACAGGCATCAACTATTTGTGGTGGAAGGGGAAAAGATGGTGGGTGAACTGACAGTGAAGGATCCCGGGCACGGTTTTGATCTTAGGGAGATTTACGCCACTCCTGAATGGATCGGAAAGAACCAGGCTCATTTATCGACTATTGGCTTAGAGGTGGTGGAAGCCTCCACCGAGGAGATTAAGAAGGTGAGCTCCATGGTAAGCCCTCAGAACGTTCTGGCCCTTGTATCTAAGCCGGAAGTCCCTTCGGGGATGGAGGAGCTTCTCGGTCATACCGTTCTGGCGTTTGAATCCATACGGGATCCGGGTAACCTGGGTACCATAATACGGACTGCGGATTGGTTTGGCATAAAACACATTGTCTGTACTCCCGATTCCACCGATGTCTATAATCCCAAAGTCATACAGTCCACTATGGGTGCCTTCACCCGTGTAAAAGTATTTTACCGGGATTTACTGGATTGGCTGGATACTCCTGACATGAAACAGAAAGCAGTATACGGGACCTACCTGGAAGGAGAGAATCTCTATGAGACCAATCTTCGGGAAGCACCCGTGATCCTTTTCGGCAACGAGTCCAGAGGTCTGTCAGATAAACTCGTTGGTCGTGCTCAGAGCCTCATATCCATTCCCTCTTTCTCGGAGAAGGGAAAGGGATCCGAATCCCTCAATGTGGCCTCATCGGTGGCTGTGATCTGTTCCGAAATTAAACGCAGAACCTGAATTGCCGGCGAGCAGTATTATTCGAAGTGAAAGTTAAGCATGACCAGGTAGGTTCGGGCAAAACTGATTGAGTTGGCAAACTCGGGATGTTCGATTCTACCCTGCGGATCGATCATGTTCATCAATCCAACGCCCACCTTGATCTCAGGAGCAAACTTAAAATACCTCAGGTAACTATCAATCCCAAAGCCAAACTCCAGGTAGAGATCACCCCGCCTGAATTTCATGTATTCGTCCGATTCACTATCGTATTTGCCAGGCTTCTTGGCCGACATATCGTAGCGGAAGTTCAATCCCCCAACCACATAGGGTCTGGCATTATTCACCCTTAGTGCGCGGTACTTGAAGTGTAAGGGAAAATCCAGAAAACTGGGCCCCAGGGGGACCGGATTGGCTGCGTTTCGGACATCGGCCAGATCTCCAATCACTCCGTTATCATATTCATAAAAGGCAATCTCCCTGGATCCAAAACTGATGCCCGGAAGAAAGCGAAGGTTCCAGTTTTTATTCAATCGTAAATCAGAAACAATACTTACCTGGAAACCCGGCAATATCTGACTAAGATCAGCGTAGAGAAAATCAGGCGCATCATAATTCCTTGTGATCCCCACATCCATCAGGTTTACTCCTACGGTAAATCCGAAATGGATCCTTTTCAGGTCGAAGGTGGTGAGGTTCCTGGGTCGCTCCTGCTGTCCGAAAAGTGACAGAGAAAAGGCAAACACCAGAATGATCAGAAGCGGTTTTCTCATTATTGATTTTAAACGGCCAAAATTAACAATTAGTATAGCTTCCCGGGGAAACTTTAATCACCCAGGAGCTGTTCCAGGGCCTGTTCAAAATCGCGTGCATAATCTGAAATAAAACCAAACGAGACATCGTCGATCCTGAGTTCTTCCTTGGTGACGTGTCCCAGTGCAGAAAAATGTATGCCGGCATCCATCATATAATCCAGGAAAGGTGTCTCTTGATCCGGGCTTACACTAACCACCACACGGCTCTGAGATTCCCCGAACAAAAAGGCATCTCCCCGTATTTCGGCCGGTGAGGTAACATCAAACCCAAGTCCGGCAGGGAGGGAACACTCTACCAGGTTCACAAAGAGACCTCCAAGCGATACATCATGCGCCGAACTGACCAGCCCCTGTTCCACCACACTGGATACCACCTTCTGCAATTTCATTTCATATTCCAGGTCGAACTTAGGTGCTGCAGATTCATGGATGTTATGGAAAACAGACAGGTATTCGGACGACGAAATATCATTATCTGAGCGGCCTATGAGGAAAATCATATCGCCTTTGTTACGGAAACTAACGGTCATCACCTTCTCATGATGATCCACCAGGCCCAGCATTCCTACCACCGGAGTGGGGATCACTGAGGCAATGTCCTCTCCATTGTGAGTGAGGTTATGAAAGCTTACGTTCCCGGCAATGACAGGAATTTCCATTTTCCTGCACACCTCACCAATACCTTTCACGCTCTCGGCAAAATCTCTATATACATAGGGATCTGAAGGATCTCCGTAATTTAAACAATCGGCCAGGGCCACCGGTCTGCCTCCGGAACAAATGATGTTCCTGGCAGCCTCAGCTACGGCAATCATCGCGCCCTTCCTGGGTTCCAGCTTTCCATACCTGGAATTGCCGTCCACACTCATTGCCAGGGCCTGGTCCTGTCCATTTATTTTCACAATACCTGCATCGGAAGCATATTCGCTGCTCAGGTTTGAAAGCCCTGCCATGGTATCAAATTGTTCGTATATCCAGCGCCGGGATGCCACGTTTGGCAGGGATACGATTTTCCGGGCCATGTCCTTCAGACTGCTCGGTAAAGGAACTTCTTCGGCAGAAATAGACCTGGGGGCCTTGCCTCGTTCTTTCATGTCCCTGATATAAACTGGTGCTCCTCCTCCCCGAACCAGGAAATCAACGGGCAGGTCACCATGAACCTGGCTTCCTTCCAGGATCCTGATTACTTCCGTATCGGTGACCAATCCTATCTGTGTGCATTCAAGCTCCCAACGAGAGGCAATCTCCAGAATACGGGCAAGATCCTTCTCATTTGCTGAAAGCAACATCTGTTCCTGGGTTTGAGAAAGAAGCTTACCCAGGGCATCAATATCTTCATGCAGAAGGGGCATTTTATCCAGGTAAATATCCACCCCTTTTTTTCCTCTGTCAGCCATTTCGGAGGCGGCACATAATACCCCTCCGGCACCTATGTCCTGCATACCGGCAATCAATCCTTCGCCGTTCAACTCAAGTATGCAATCCATAAGGATTTTTCCGCTGGCAGGATCGGCCACCTGAGACTCAGGAACCATCTGTCCCTTTTTCTTCAGGGCCTTGGAGGCAAAACCGGCCCCATGAATCCCTCGTCCTGAGGTCTTTTTACCCAGCAGTACGACCACCTGGTCTTTCCCTGAAAAAGCAGCCCTGATCATCTGATCTTTTTTCACAATGCCAACTCCCATCAGGTTAACCAGGGGATTAAAATTGTAGCTGTCATCGAAGAGTATTTCCCCACCCACGACTGGCACTCCAAAATTGTTTGAATAGCTGCCCAATGCACCTACAACTGCCTTAACAACGTCCCTGATATGTTTTTCTTTGGGATTACCGAAACGCAGGATATTTAATTGTCCCACCGGCTCGGCACCCATGGTGATCAAATCGCGATTTACATTGCCTACCCCCACTGCTCCCTGTCTGGGATCCACCGCTATGGGATGATTATGAGACTCCATTTTAACCACACAGGCAAGTTCATCATTGATATGGATCGCACCTGCGTTTTCATCGCCCGCGGGTACAAAAACATCCTTTCCCTCAAGCGGCATTTCTTCCAACCACTTGATGGAGCTCTTGTAGGAAATGTGCTCCGACCACATGGTCGCAAACATATTCAGTTCAAAGGGAGTGGGCTCGCGACCCATCATAGATTCGATGGAATAAAGTTCATCCTGTGTTAGGTACGAGAGTGCGCGTTCTTTCAGCTGCTGTGCATTTTGATCCATAGGGTTAAGCGTTTAAGCACAAATATAGTGAATAGATCATCAAGATAATTTCTACATTTGTTAGAAACAGTATTCAATGAAATCCATTGCCCTTATTACCGGTGCTACGGCAGGATTCGGAAGAGCAACTGCCGAAACTCTGGCCAGAAACGATTTTGACGTGATCATAACCGGTCGACGTGCAGATAAGCTGGAATCCCTGGAAGAGGAGATCCGGACAAAAACTGGTGCAGATGTACTTTCACTGACTTTTGATATCCGCGACCGGGAAGCAGTAAAAAAGGCCAAAGACCAGCTCGTGGGAAAATGGGAAGAAGTGGATCTCCTGGTAAATAATGCCGGACTTGCAGCAGGACTCAGTCACATTCATGAAGGCCTGGTGGATGACTGGGAACAGATGATCGATACCAATATCAAAGGATTGCTTTATATAACGCGTCAGATTTCGCCGGGAATGGTGAAACGTGGAAAGGGGCACATTGTCAATATCGGATCCATTGCCGGAAAAGAATCCTACGAGAAAGGCAATGTATATAATGCCACCAAATTTGCAGTGGATGGACTTACCCAGGCCATGAGGATCGACCTGGTGGAACACGGAATTAAAGTATCTGCCATCAATCCGGGTGCAGCAGAAACCGAATTCAGCCTGGTGCGATTCAAAGGGGACCAGCAGGAAGCCGACAAGGTATATGAAGGTTTTACCCCCCTTTATGCAGAAGACATTGCCGAAACTGTCCTATTTGTGGTGACCCGTCCGCCCCATGTGAACATAGACGACCTCCTGATTATGCCCTCATCGCAGGCCAGGTCAAGGAAGATACACAGAAGCTAAGCAGAAACTAACCTAAATTCATAGCCCATGTATACCGTAGACTACCTTGACCAGTTTACCCGAAACGTTTTTGAAAAAATGGGCTGCAGCCCCGAAGATGCCAAAATGGCCAGCGATGTGTTTATATCCGCTGAGCTCAGAGGTTATTCCAGCCATGGCATGATCCGCATCAAGGACTACTTCCAATTGTGGAAAGCAAAGCGGATCAATGTAAGACCCGATGTAAAGATCGTACATGAATCGCCCAGTACAGCAGTGGTGGATGGCGACGGAGCCATCGGAATGATTGCCGCCACCAAATCCATGCAAATAGCCATTGAAAAGGCAAAAACTGCAGGGACTGGCTGGGTATCCACCCGTGGTTCCAACCACTACGATATTGCAGGTTTTTATTCCATGATGGCCCTTGAGGAAGATATGATAGGGATATGCATGACCATTGCCAATCCCCTGGTTGCTCCCACCCATTCGGTTAGTCAGATGCTGGGTACCAATCCCATAGCTGTGGCCGTACCCGCTGGAAAACATCCCCCCTTTGTGGCGGACTTTTCCACGACCCCTATCGCGCGAGGTAAACTGGCAGTGGCTGCTAAGAAAGGAGAAAAGGTACCTCTGGGCTATGTGCAAAATGCCAATGGGGAGCCCTCCGACAATCCCGACATCCTGAAAGAAGGTGGAACCATGGTCACCCTGGGCGGCACACGCGAGCAGGGAAGCCATAAAGGATATTGCATGAGTGCCGTGGTGGATATTTTCTCCGCAGTGCTATCCGGAGCCAACTTTGGTCCCTTCTGTCCCCCATCCGTTGCCTACCTTCCGGTGAAAGAAGAGAAAGTTGGAGAAGGTACCGGTCACTTCTTCGGAGCCATGCGTATCGATGCCTTCCAGACGCCCGAAACCTTCAAAGCTCAGATGGACAAGTGGATCGAAACCTTCCGCGCTGCCAAGCCGGCAAAAGGCTACGACCGGGTACTTATTCCAGGCGATCCCGAAAGAGAAAACGAGGAGCGCATTAGCAAAGAAGGTGTTCAGGTATTGGTAGCTGTTCAGAAGGAGATGAAAGAAATTGCCGACGAGCTGGGCATCGACTTTCGGATGGATTAAGGAATCAGAAATTCCCTGGACTCCATCAGGGACTCAAATATGGTAACACTGGGGAA
>Ga0180436_10005547_pt1 | contig 11127 bp, 8 predicted proteins | sample SS_ome_2_FD_132434 | JGI IMG/M metagenome (GOLD analysis project Ga0180436, IMG submission 132434) | Hypersaline lake sediment archaeal communities from the Salton Sea, California, USA - SS_3_S_2 metaG | ecosystem: Environmental > Aquatic > Non-marine Saline and Alkaline > Hypersaline > Sediment...
CGAAACCCGAAACCCGCAACTCGTAGCCCGTAACCCGCCGCTACTCGTGAGCCCACTGGCTGCATAGCCCCCCGGTTGTTTCGGCCCCATCCATAGTATAAACCTGACCAGAGGCAAATGCCGCGTCTTCGGAGGCCAAAAAAGCAAATAGGGCCGCGATCTCTTCGGGTTTAGCGTGTCGTCCCAAAGGAATCTTCCGGTTGACTGCATCCAGCATCTCATCGGTATACTCCGCCCGCTGCATGGGTGTGAGTACATATCCGGGTGATATGGCATTCACGCGCACCACCGGCGCCAATTCCAAGGCCATGGCCAAGGTCAGAGCAACAACCCCGCCCTTACTGGCGCTGTAGTCGGCATAATGCGGGTACCCTCTGGTTCCGGCGGTGGAGGCGGTGTTGAGTATCACGCCGGAGCCCTTATCCAGCATATGCCGCGCTGCAGTTTGGGCCATATAGAAAACACCGTTTAGATTGACGCCCAGCACCTGGTCCCACTCATCCGGGGCAATATCGACAAAGTCGTGGCGAATGCTGATACCGGCATTGTTGATCAAAATGTCCACCGATCCCATGTGATCAATCGCCTGCGCAAATGCGGTCTGCACCTGACTCCAGTTGGATACATCGGCGTCGATTACGGCAGTCAACTCCGGCAGTTCTTTGACTACCCGCGCGCGCGCCGCTGCAGAACGGTCAAGGATGCAGACCTTGCAATGCTCTTCCAAAAAGCGTGTGGCCGTGGCCTGGCCGATACCACTGGCGCCGCCGGTCACCAGTACATTCTTGTCTTTCAAGCCGCGCATAACGTGCCTCCCTTCTTGCACATACTAATTGTTCTCAACTCCAAAATTTCACTCCTCTCCCAATTATATGCTGTCTGCCAAACCTTTAACTCTTTAATATTTTTGGTTCTTCTCCATTTTAGTTGGAGAAAAGGGATTCAAGGATTCAAGGAGCCCAGGATTCAAGTGTTTGTTTTTAGTGTTAAAGTTGGATATAGTAGGATAATGAACTCAGGAATGAATTGGTTATATTTCACTTAATCCAAATCCCTATATAAATGCCTTAAAACTTTATTCGTATTTAACTTGGACCCTTAAACCCTCGAATCCCTCAGTTAGATCAACTCTTTTGGAGATGGTTTCAAAGCCTGACGGCTTCAGTATCAAGGCTTCGGAGGACTACTTACCATTTAACCGGCACCCGAACCGTGTTGCCGGCCTTGTTTTGAAATAGCAGGTAGCCGTGCGCTTGGCCGTATTGATATATCTCCCAGGTGATGCGCACATCTTGCCGGCAATAATCGATGATTTCACGCAGCTTGCCCGCTTTCCACCAGCGCAGGGCCTGCAACCCATCCGCTGATTTTTTAGCATCCAATGTGACCCGTGCCAGGTGATCCAGAGACAGACGATAACCCAGTTGCTTGTGGATTTCTTGCAAGATATCGAGGGTGGGCAGCTTGTTAAAATCAAAGTCGGAATAGCCGCTGAGCACCTTGTAGTCAAAGCGCTGGATATTAAAACCCACCACGCAATCATATTGCTGCAGCCGGGTAATGAATTCGGGCATATCCTGTTCCAGATATTCGCGATAGAGCTGGACCTCGGCATCGTACAATACGGCACAACTCACCTGCATCAGATCGGCCCGGTGCCATCCGCCCACCTCCTGAGCTGATTTCTGGGTTTCCAGGTCAAAAACACATATGCGTCTGGACGTCGTTGAATTATGGGGTGGGGCTGCTTTTTGGGCTTGTTGATCTACATTTTGAAGGTTCTGATCGGCCTTTTCTTGTTTATTTTCATCAGAAGATGGAACAATTTCACGTTTTTCCTCAGATGGTCTTGTGAATATTTTTTGGGCGCTCTCGGCAGGATCTTTTGCTTTTTTACGTTCGCGATGCGATTCTTCTGTTTTGGCTTTTGGTTTCAGGAGCGGTTTGGGACGCTTCAATGACGGGTCGATCGGCAACTGCAGCAATCCTTTGAGCGTAAATATAGCCGAGGCTTTATCGATGGGTCTGTTTCCAGAGCCGCATTTGGGCGAATGGACACAAGAAGGGCATCCAGCCTCACACGGGCAGGTCTGAACCGCATTGAGGGTTACGCTTAAAAGATCTTTGGCCCGCTGAAAAGCCTGTTTGCTGAGTCCCGCACCACCGGGAATGCCGTCGTAAACAAAGACAGCCGCCGAGCCGATCTGCGGATGGAAGGGAATGGATATGCCGCCCAGATCATTGCGGTCGGTCATTACAATCAAAGGGAACATGCCGATGGCCGCATGTTCGACGGCGTGGATGCCCCCCATAAAATGGAGGTACCTGGACTCGGCCGCCTGCTGAATGGCCGCTGGTATTTCAAACCAGATGCCATCGGTTTCAAACATCAACTCCGGCAGATCCAATGGTACCCGGTTCATTAGCTTCCTATAGCGTATGCGCCACCGCTCGTAACCGGTCACCTGTTCGGTCACCCGCAGCTTACCAATGCTGACTCGTGTGCCCGCCACCGGCTTTTGATTGTAAATTTCCAGAATTTCCGTGTTTTTGTTGGCCCGGACGCGGGTGTAATAATCGACTTCCGCCGGCGTGACCGTGACCGTGTTGGTTTCCAAATCCAAGCTGTCCACCAGGTAGGTTTGACCACGATGCAAATAGACAGCCCCGGGATGGGTTTCTTTAAATACACGATGACCATCGATCTCACCCTTATTCTCTTCATCCTCGCTGCCGATGATGTGGAACTGCTTTCCGGCCCCCCGCAGCTGAATACCGCGCTGGGGTGCCTTTCTGCTCGAAAACCAGGTGTCGCCTTCTTCGCTGCGTAGAAGCTCCCCCGCTGCCTCCAGCTTCGATACCACCGATTGTACTTTCGCTATCTGCATCAGGGTCTCATCCTTGGAAAGCGGAAATTCACTGGCCGCACAAGGAAGATGCCGGGCCAGAATATCGGCATTAAACGGGTTCACCACCGCCGCTTCCGGGCTGCGTTCCACAAAATCATCGGGATTGCGCATAAAATACTGATCCAGGGCATCATCGCCGGCGATTAATATCATGGCGGCTTCTTGACCGCTGCGTCCTACCCGGCCTTCACGCTGCCAGGTGGAAACAATAGTTCCGGGGTATCCCACCAGGATGCAGAGATCTAAATCTCCGATGTCAATACCCAGCTCCAAGGCACTGGTCGTAATAACGGCCAGTAATTCTCCCCGGCTTAATTTATCCTCGATATCGCGGCGTTCTTCCGGCAGGAAACCGGCTCGATAGGCACTAATCCGGTCGGCATACTCACCGGCTTGGGTTCCTGCCCAGATGGCAATCAACTCGGTCAGTTTGCGGGACTGGGTGTAAACAATTGTTCTAAGTTGGCGTTCCAGCGCTGATTTTAACAACAGAATCGCAGTCTGGGCGGGACCATCCAAGGGATCGATAAATATCAGATGTTTTTTACCTTTGGGAGATCCGCTTTGATCGATGGTTTGAACCTCAAGACCGGTCAATTGCTCGGTCAGCTGGGCCGGATTGGCCACCGTAGCCGAATTGAAGATGAACAGCGGCAAGGACTGATAATGCCGGCAAATCCGCATCAGGCGCCTAAAAACCTGAGCCATATGTGATCCCAGAAGCCCGCGGTAGGTGTGCACCTCGTCGACGACAACCGTTTCCAGATCCCTGAAAAAGGATGCCCACCGCGTGTGATGCGGTAGAAAGGACAGGTGCAGCATTTCCGGATTGGTCATGATGACATTGGGCGGTTTCTCCCGGATGCGCTTGCGATGATATGAGCTGGTATCGCCATCATAAATCACGGCAGTGAGTCGACGCCCTTCCAGCGAGCTTGTAAATCGATTCAAATTCAGCAGCTGATCCTGGGCCAGGGCCTTCAAGGGAAACAGGTATAGAGCCTTGGTATCGGGCTTGCTCAGAAACTTTTCAATCACCGTCAGGTTGTAAACCAAGGTCTTGCCACTGGCGGTCGGCGTGGCCACGACCACGTTTCGTCCCTTGCGTATCTGATCGATGGCACGGGCTTGATGCACGAACAGACTTTCAATATGGGCATCCCCGAGCATGCGGTCTATTTGCGCGGGCCAGGAATCCTTTGGTTTACCATAAGCAGCTGATTTCTGCTCCCATACCTTGTGATAGACCACCTGACCGCCCAGTCGTTTGGAGGCTTTTAGCGATATGATATACTCGGCGATATCTTTGGCCGATGCGGTTTCTGAATTATGATTCATGGGCCCATGACACCTGGCTGCATAAAATGGATCTCACCCATAATTTGAATCCGATCCTGATCCGCCAACCACATGGGCGGATCAGGATCGGATTCAAATTTTATGGATAAGTGCTTGATCTTTCAAATTTGTTGATTATAATAGGTTCATTAACTTATAACATGCTCCACGGCAAAATGCCCGTTCTTATCGTCATGTGCCGGGCTGACTGCGGCAACACAAAATATCACTATACATGATCCCATAGCCATTTCAAGAGGATGTCATAAATCTTGGAAGACCCACTTTTATCCCTTTCACAACAATTGCAACCGCTACTTGTTACCCTTGTATCCATCCGTTTCCGTTCGCCGAACACTAGCGCTTTAAATCAAAGGATAACGTCATTATGATGGATCAATTGATAGCATTGTTCGTGTTGATCATTCTGTCCGGCTTCTTTTCATCTTCTGAAACCGCCCTGTTTTCCATCAGCAAAACCAGGGCCATACATCTCTCCAAGGACGGACGCAAGACATCCCATCTGATTCAGAAAATGAAGGCCGATCCGCATACACTGTTGAGCACCATCCTCATCGGAAACAACCTGGTGAACGTGGCCGCAGCCGCGCTGGCCACATCGCTGGCCATCGATGCCTTTCCCAATTACGCCGTGGGTATCGCCACAGGCGCCATGACGTTCCTGTTGCTGGTATTTGGGGAAGTGTTTCCGAAGTCAATCGCCACCCGCAACAATCTGCTGATTGCACGGATGGCCATCGTACCGATTTATTGGATATCGATCATATTCTTTCCGGTCATCAAGTTCTTGAATTTCATACCCTGGCTGACCGGGCGCATAAAAAAGTCCCAGTCCGTATCCGAGGAAGAACTGATAACTTTTGTAGAAGTGGTTGAGGAAGAAGGCGAGATCAAAGAAGAGGAAAAGGAACTGATCCACAACATATTTGAGTTCGACGATACCAATGCCTACGAGATCATGACCCCCCGGGCCGATATGTTTGTGGTGGAAGCCGATGAACCCCTGGACACCAAGAGCATCATCGACTCAGGTTTCACACGAATTCCCGTAATCCATGACTCCATCGATGAGGTCATCGGCATTCTGCATATCAAAGATTTGTTCATGAACATGGCCATGGGTTCCCCCCAGAATGATGTGCGCAGCATCATGCGTAAGCCCTATTTTATCCCGGAAAACAAAAAACTGGATTCGCTCCTGCAGCAATTCAAAAAAACCAAGAATCACATGGCCGTCATTGTAGACGAGCATGGAGGTGTTTCCGGCTTAATCACGCTCGAAGATGCCCTGGAGGAGCTTGTCGGGGAGATCGAAGATGAAACCGATAAGGATGAAAAACACATCGTTCGCATCAAGAAAGATGCCTGGATCGTCTTGGGAAAATCGGATATCGAAGATGTCAACGACGTTATCGGCATGAACATTCCCGATATTGCCGCTTATGATACCTTCTCCGGCTATGTGCTGGACACGCTTGGGCGAATTCCCGGTGAAAAGGAAGAACTCACTTTAGGAAATTATACCGTCATTGTCGAACGCAAAGACGGCAATCGCATCAGCAAGTACCTGGTAAGGAAGAATACGCTCCCTTGACACTTGATGCGGAGTTCTTTAGCATCAAGGCTCAAGATTGAACCGTGTGTATGAATAGCTCAGCTCCATTGATGAACCTGAAAAAGGGATGATGCAATGCTAAGCGAAAAAGAGAAGCTTGACAAATTAACTTATCTCGGCATTGAACTCAATCAGGTTCGTGACCTTGACATCCTGATGGAACGCGTCTTGGAATATGCACGCAGCTTTGTTAACGCCGACGCCGGCTCCATCTACATCAAAGATCGCGATGAGGATAGGCTCGAGTTTACCTATACCCAGAACGATACCCTGCAGGCACGGCTGCCCAAAGGCGAAAAACTTATTTATTCGACCTTTACCCTGCCGATTAACGAAGAGAGCATTGCCGGCTATGTAGCCTTCACCGGCCAACTTCTTAACATTCCCGATGTCTATCATATTGACAGCGCGGCACCGTACCATTTCGGGAAAAAGTTCGACGAGGAGTCAAACTATAAAACCCAATCCATGATTACAGTCCCCCTCATGACCCGGCGGGGTGATATTTTGGGTATTCTTCAAATCATCAACGCCCAGGATGAAAACCGGCGGATAATTCCCTTTACAGAAAGTGATGAAAAATTAATGCTCCATTTTGCCAGCACCGCCGCCGTTGCGCTTGAACGTGCCCAAATGACCAGATCCATTCTGTTGCGAATGATCAGAATGTCTGAAATGCGGGACCCCAAAGAAACGGGCGCGCATGTCAATCGCGTGGGCGGCTACTCTATAGAAATTTACGAACAATGGGCCCAAAGGCATGGCCTGCCCAAAGAGGAGTTTGATCGCAATCGGGACAGCCTGCGTATGGCTGCGATGCTGCATGATGTCGGTAAAATTGCTATCTCGGATGTCATTCTCAAAAAGCCCAGCCGATTTAATGACGATGAATTTGAAATTATGAAACAGCATACTTTTTTAGGCGCACGTTTGTTTCTCAATTCACAATCGGATTTTGACGAAGCTGCCTATGATGTGGCCCTGAACCACCACGAACGCTGGGATGGTCGTGGATATCCGGGACATATTGATGTGGAAAGCGGCCAGCCCTTGCCTGAATTCACGACTGCGGACGGCAAACCTCGGGGCAAAAAAGGCGATGAGATCCCGATTTTCGGCCGAGTGGTTGCCTTGGCCGATGTGTATGATGCCCTTTCTTCCGCTCGGGTTTACAAAAAGGCCTGGAAAGAACAAGACGTTTTGGATACCATTGAAAAAGAGGCCGGAGCCCAATTTGACCCGGAACTGATCAATATTTTCTTTTCCAGACTCCCGGTTTTGAGAGCGATTCAGACTCGATATAGCAATACGGATTAACGCCACCCTCGGTATTGAAATCGATAAAGGAGCTAACAACCGAACAGTCTGACACCCTAAAAGCCTAATTCTTCACGCGCTCAACATACTGTCCCGTGCGGGTGTCGATCTTGATACGCTCGCCCTCCTCCACAAATGGCGGGACCAACAGGTTGTATCCGGTTTCCACAGTCGCCGGCTTTGAATCGCCCGAAGCGGTATCGCCTTTGACCCATGGATCGGTTTGGGTGATGGCCAATTCTACAAAATTTGGCAGGGTTAAATCGATGGGGCGGCCTTCGTAAAACATCATGGTAACGGTGGTGTTTTCCTTCAAGAAATCCTTGGAATCCCCGATCTGGTTTGCCAGCATATATTCCTGTTCGTAGGAAGACGTATTCATGAAACAGTAGCTTTCCCCATCAAAATAGAGATACTCCATCTCGTGTTCTTCCAAGCTGGCCTCATTAAATTTTTCGCCCGACCGGAAAGTCTTATCAAATTGTGCGCCCGTGAGCAGGTTCTTGAGTTTGCATTTATACAGCGCCTGCCCTTTTCCCGGCTTCACAAACTCGAATTGGACAATCACGTAGGGCTCACCGTCTAATTCGAGTTTCAAGCCTTTTCGCAAGTCACCGCTTTCCAACATGATTCACATCGCAAAATCAGCGACCACCAACAGGTTTCTTTTTAAAAGGATGCTCCCCAGAAGGGACCCAATACACCGCGTGGTCGCTGATTTTGAATAAAATTTTGGCTTTTTAATGCCTGTTAATAAATTTAATGGTCTCGTTCTTAAGACTGATTTCGGAATAATCTATTTATGCCTGCTTCCATGCACCCGATACCAAACGCAGTTGGCAAAAACAAGATTATTTTCCCAAAATTTTTATGTATTGACATTTGTAGCGGTCTCTAACATATTCACCATAATTTCGCAAACCTAGAAGGAACGACCATGATACTGATTATTGATTTTGGATCACAGTTTAACCAGTTGATTGCACGCCGCGTCCGGGAATGCCACGTTTATTGCCAAATTGAATCACCAAACATAAGCATAGATGAAATCCGCGCCCTGAATCCCGAGGGAATCATACTGTCAGGGGGGCCTTCCAGCATCTACGAGCCCAAGAGCCCGCGCATGGATCCAGGTGTTTTCGATTTAAACATACCGATCCTGGGTATCTGTTATGGGTTGCAGTTTATGGTGGATACCCTGGGCGGTGTTGTCAAAGGCGTCCAAAAAAGAGAATACGGATTTGCAGAGTTAGCGGTTAAAAAGCAGACAGACCTGTTTAAGGACATTCAAACCAAAACTCAGACATGGATGAGTCATGGCGATGCCATCCAAAAACTTCCCAAAGGATTCGTGACCACCGCCCGAACTGCTAATACTCCTATCGCTGCTGCTGAAAACCGCCGCCGCCGGCTATACGGGCTTCAATTCCACCCAGAGGTCGAGCACACCCCCAAGGGCAAATCCATGATAAAACGTTTTCTATTCGATGTGTGTGCTTGCCGACGATCATGGACCATGAAATCTTTCGCTAAACAGGCCATTAACGAAATCAGGCAGCAGGTCGGCAACCGCAAGGTTATTCTGGGTTTAAGTGGGGGCGTCGATTCTTCCGTAACCGCCCTTTTGCTCCACAAGGCTATCGATAAAAAGCTTACCTGTATCTTTGTGGACAATGGACTGCTCCGCAAAGACGAAGCATCCCAGCTAAAAACACGCCTGAAACAGCATCTAAATATCAATATTAAATTTGTAAGCGCCAAAAATAAATTTCTGACAGCCCTTGCCAAAGTCTCCGATCCGGAAAAAAAGCGTAAAATCATCGGCCGGGTTTTCATGCAAGTATTCGAGGCCGAAGCCAAAAAAATTAAGGGTGCGGAATATCTGGCTCAAGGTACCCTCTACCCCGACGTGATCGAGTCGGTTTCCGCTTTTGGTGGTCCAACATCCGTAATCAAATCACATCATAATGTGGGCGGTTTACCCAAAAAAATGAAACTGAAACTGGTGGAACCGCTGCGGTATTTATTTAAAGATGAAGTGCGTGCTCTGGGTAAAGAAATTGGCCTGCCCCACGATCTCATTTGGCGTCAGCCTTTTCCGGGTCCCGGTCTCGCCATCCGAATCATTGGGGAAATAACGCGTCAGCGTTTGAATATCCTCAGGGAAGTTGATGCGGTATTGCTTGAAGAAATACGAGCCGGAGGCTATTACAAGAAACTTTGGCAATCCTTTACCGTACTATTGCCCCTGAAAAGTGTCGGCATTATGGGCGATAGCCGAACCTACGAGCACATTGTGGCGATTCGTGCCGTCACAAGCAAAGATGCCATGACCGCCGATTGGGCCAGACTGCCGCACAAGCTATTGGGTAATATCTCCAACCGTATCATCAACGAAGTCCGCGGTGTCAATCGGGTTGTTTATGACATCAGTTCCAAACCACCCAGCACAATTGAATGGGAATAATCACCATGGAAGAAGAACAAAGTCCTACTTTTAAAATCAGCGGAAACGACGAGCCGGAAGATGTGCGTCAAGATGAACTTCGCGATCTTAAAATGGAAAAATTGGGGCATCGGGTTACCCTGCTCACCGTTTTAATCCCTTGTATGATCCTGGTCATCGGGATAATCGCCTACCTGGATATCAAAGATCGGGTAACACGATCCTATGATACCGGCGCCATCGGTGTTCAAAAGCTTTCTAAGGATCTCGCTTCGAAATTCTCTTCGCTTTCTCTTGAGCAGGCAAAAATTAACGATATCCACGCCAAAAAGTTACCCCAACTCGAGAAAGACGCTGCCTTTCTGCGTTCGAAGCTATCCAATTTGCAAAAAAGTATGACCCAGATGTCACAGTCCATGATTAACCGGGATGAATTAGGCCGGGTAGTTGACAATTTGGTACAGAAAGTGAACGACGCAATGCCCGAAGGGATTACAACAGACGTTGAAAACCTAAAATCCGACCTCACTTTACTTCGTGAACTTGATGACAAGATTGTGGCCGATGGAAACCAGCGACAGGCCACCCTAGCATCACTTACCAATAGTTTATCGGAAATTAAGACCGATATGGATGCAATCAGACTGGAAATTGCGAACCTCGCTGACAGCGCCATCGATAAAGGTGAACTCGAACTGGCCCTGAAACTCAAGGAGATTGGCTACCGCCAGTTGCTGCTTGACAAAACCAACCAATTGGAGCAGGAAATACAGGTATTGACAAAGAAAATACAGAAGCTGAAAGTCGATCAAACACCATCGTCTGGCGCTGCAACACCAACAACATCAACCCAACAACCTGTGAAGCCGGAGCCGGAGCAACCAGCCAATACCGAACCCGGAGAGATTGTGGAACAAACGATCGACTAGCATCATACCTGAACCTGGCCTGAAATTTGATGCCAAAAGTAACAGCACCGCCTCATTCCTTCACAAAGGGTTATTGAAATGGATAATGAAAGGCTAAGCCAGCTATTAAAATCAGTTGCCGCTGGTGCTGTCAGTATCGCTGCCGCAGCCGACCAAATTAAGCAACTCCCCTACGAGGACATCGATTTTGCCCATATCGACCACCATCGTTCGTTGCGCAAAGGATTTCCGGAAGTCATTTTCGGTCAAGGTAAGACTGCCGAGCAAATTATCGGCATTGTCGAACGAATGATCTCACAGGAACCGATCATTCTGGTTACGCGGGTTGAGGCCCATAAAGCGGAGAAAATTGCACCCCTATACAAAAACGCTACTTACGATCCAGATGCCCGCATGATCCTGGTGGGCCAAAAAAAAGCACCGTTGGCAAGCAGCGGTAAAATTTTAGTCATTTCTGCGGGGACCTCTGATATTCCCGTCGCCAAAGAAGCACAACTAACAGCGGAAGCCATGGGCAATCGGGTTGAAACACTTTATGATGTAGGTGTAGCC
>Ga0180436_10005548_pt1 | contig 11127 bp, 10 predicted proteins | sample SS_ome_2_FD_132434 | JGI IMG/M metagenome (GOLD analysis project Ga0180436, IMG submission 132434) | Hypersaline lake sediment archaeal communities from the Salton Sea, California, USA - SS_3_S_2 metaG | ecosystem: Environmental > Aquatic > Non-marine Saline and Alkaline > Hypersaline >...
CACCCTGGCCGTGAGTGGAGCATTCGCATCTCTCACGGGCTGAGATCCGGTGGCGGGCTCGCTTGGCTGAGCAATCGTTCGCTCCGGCGGGACAAGCCCGCCGGGGGCGTTTCTGCGGCGGCCGTTTGCGCCTGCGGGCACCGTCTACAGGGTTTCGGCGGCGTTTTTCAACAGGCGCTCGGTGGTGTCCCAGTCAATGCAGGGGTCGGTGATGGACTGGCCGTAGACGAGGTTTTCGACGGATTGGGGGAAGGGTTGGCTGCCGGGGAGGAGGTTGCTTTCGAGCATGGCGCCGATGATGCCGCGCGAGCCGGCGGCGCGTTGCCGGACGATTTCCTCGAAGACAGCGGGCATCTTGCGAAAATCCCTGGCGCAGTTGGCGTGGGAGGCATCGACCATGGCGATGGAGGGCAGGCCGGCCGCGGCGACCTGATCGAGGGCGGCCGTGACGCCGGCCTCATCGTAGTTGGGTCCGGAGTCGCCGCCGCGGAGGATGACATGGCAATCGGGGTTGCCCGAGGTTGAGACGGCGGAGGCCACGCCCTGTTCGGAGACGCCGAGGAACGTCTGCGGTTTGAGGGCGGCCTTGATGGCATTGACGGCGGCCTGCACATTTCCGCTGGTGGTGTTCTTGAAGCCGAGGGGCATGGAGAGTCCGGAGGCCATCTGGCGGTGGGTCTGGCTTTCGCTGGTGCGGGCCCCGATGGCGGACCACGTGACGAGGTCGGCGATGTACTGCGGGGTGATGGGATCGAGGAGTTCGGTGGCGGCCGGGAGTTCGAGGCGGACGACTTCGCGGAGGAACTCGCGCGCCACGAGGAGACCGCGGGGGATGTTGTCGGTGCCGTCGAGTTCGGGGTCCATGACAAGGCCCTTCCAGCCGATGGTGGTGCGGGGTTTTTCGAAGTAGACCCGCATGACGAGGAGGAGCTTGCCGGCCAGTTCGGCAGCGAGGCCGCGCAGACGCTCCGCGTATTCCCGGCCAGCCTCGGGGTCGTGAATCGAGCACGGTCCGACGATGACGAGGAAGCGCGGGTCCCGGCCCGAGAGGATGGCCCGGATGGCCTCGCGGGATCGTGCCACGAAGGCCGCCTCGGCATCGCTGCGGCGGATCTCGGAAAGGATGAAGGCCGGCGCCGGAAGGGGCACGTTGCGGACGACATGGAGGTCCGTGACTTGCGGGGCGGTGTTCATGAGGCGCGGAGGAGTGTCGAGGGGCCGGAGGGGGAGGTCAATAGTGGGGGTTGCCGGGTATGGGGAGGCAAGGGGTCGGTTGCCGGTTTCCGGTTGCCGGTTGCCGGGCGCATTTTGGGTTTGGCGGGAGGAGGGCGGCGGCTAGCCTCGGATCATGGCGAAGAGATCGGAGGGGTTGTTGAAGCGGATGACGGAGGCGCATGGCGTGCCGGGATTCGAAGGGGAGGTGCGGGAGGTGTTTCGTGGCGAGTTGGAAGGAGCGGGGGACTTCGCGACGGACCGGAACGGCTCGATCATGTGCGATCTCGGCGGGGAGGGGCCGCGGGTTCTGCTGGCGGCCCACATGGATGAGGTCGGCTTCCGGGTGCAGGCGGTGACGGAGCCGGGATTCCTGAAGCTGGTTCCGGTCGGGGGATGGTGGCCGCACGTGGTGCTGGGGCAGCAGGTCGAGGTGTTGACGGCGGGCGGGATGAGGGTCACGGGGGTGGTGGGCTCGAAGCCTCCGCACTTTCTCAGCGACGAGGAGCGCAAGAAGGTGGTGCCCCTGGACAAGATGTTCGTGGACATCGGGGCGGGGTCGCGGGCCGAAGTGGAGGAATGGGGAGTGCGGATCGGGGATCCGGTGGCGCCGCGGACCTCGTTCGAGGAGATGGCGCGCAAGGGGCGGTTCGTGGCCAAGGCGTTTGACAACCGGGCCGGGATGGCGGCGGTGGTGGAAGCGGGGCGCCGGCTCGCACGGATCAAGCGAGGCAACCGGGCCCTGCTGGCGGGGACCGTTCAGGAGGAGGTGGGCCTGCGGGGGGCCCAGACGCTCGCGGCGCTGGCCGAGCCCGACGCGGCGGTGGTGCTCGAAGGGACGCCAGCCGACGACACGCCCGGCTTCAGCGAGGGCCTTGCGCAGGGCGCCCTTGGCGAGGGGGTGCAGATCCGGCTGCATGATCCGAGCGCCGTGATGAGTCCGGCGCTGGTCCGCCTTGCGGTGGAGACGGCGGAGAAGGAAGGAATCCGGCACCAGCTTGCGGTGCGGAAGGGCGGCGGAACCGACGCGGGCCGCCTTCAGCTTGCGGGGCGGGGAGTGCCGTGCGTCGTGCTGGGAGTCCCGGCACGCTACATCCACTCGCACAACAGTGTGATGGATCTGGCGGATTACGAGGCGATGGTCGCCTTGAGCGTGGCGCTGCTCAGAAGGCTCGACGGGGATGCGGTGCGGAAGCTGGCGGAGTTTTAGGCGGTGCAACCGAGGTTGATCCTTGTCGCGATCGCGGTCCCGGTCATTATCTCCGGGATCCTCGTCGCGATCTTCATCATGATCTTTGTCGAGGACAACGGGGAGGGACGAAGATCGAGATGAGGATCGGGAGGTGGATCGGAGAATCTCATTGAGGCGGGCAGTCGGGGCCATGCCGGGGCTTGCCAGAGGTGGGGGGATGGGATTGGCTGGAGGCCGTGACGGCGGTGTGGGTGCACAATTTCGATCCCGTGATTCTGAGGATTGGGGAGAGTCCGTTGGCATTGCGCTGGTATGGGTTGTCTTACCTTGCGGCGTTTGTGGCGGGGTATCTGCTGCTGCGGTGGTTGGCGAAAAAAGATCTCTGGGTCATGGCGCCGGAGAAGGCGGGAGACTTCATCGCCTACGGTGCGATTTTCGGGGTCTTCGTCGGGGGTCGCTTGGGATACGTCTTGTTCTACATGATTCCCGAGAGGGGGATGGAGGCGGTGACGCGGGATCCGCTGGTGGTTTTCAAGGTTTGGGAAGGCGGCATGGCGAGCCACGGGGGGATCCTCGGGTTGCTGATCTTCACGTGGTTTTACGCGCGGCGGGAGAAGGTTTCGTGGCTGCGGCTGGGGGACGGACTTTGCGTCGTGGCTCCGCTGGGGCTGTTTTTCGGGCGCTTGGCGAATTTCATCAACGGAGAGCTTTACGGGCGGACGGCGTCCGGGGTGGCGTGGGCGATGAAGTTCCCGCGGGCTCTGCTCGAGGCGGGCGATCGGCGGTTTGTGGGGGCCATGGCGGAGGCGGTGCGGGCGGACGCGGACCGGCCGGGATCTCCGTTGCCGGCGGCGTGGGAGGCGTATCAGGAGGCCCTCGCGGGTCCGGTGGCGGAGCGGGTGGATCGCCTGCCGCTTTTCGAGAGGGTCATGGATGCGGGGCGCCGCAATCCGGAAGTGATGGAGGCGCTCGGGAAGTATCTCGAGGCGCGACATCCGTCGCAGCTTTATCAGGCGTTTCTCGAGGGGTTGTTGCTGTTCGTGGTCCTGCTTGCGACGCGGCTGCGCTTTTCGGCGCTTGCTCCGGGCGTTCTGACGGGGATGTTCTTTCTGATGTATGCGTTGTTCCGGATCGTGGCGGAACGGTTTCGGGCGCCCGACGCGGCGTGGGTGGTGGAAGGAATTCTGACGAAGGGACAGTTTTACTCCCTGTTCATGATCGCGATCGGGGCTGCTTTCCTTGTGGGGGCGCGGGTTGCGACGCACAGGACGGCCGGCCGGGGGTAGTGCGGCGTCGATCCGGAGTGGTCGAGAGTGAGAATTCTCCGGGGGGCCTGATCCATCTTGTTTTCGTCACGATCCCGATCCGGATCTTCATCCCGATCGTGGTCTTGATCCTTTCCGGTCCTTGATCGAGACCGCGATGAGGATCGGGAGGATGACAGGCCGGACAACGACCGGGACGCGCATCCCCCGGTCCGCCGCCTTGCCATGGGAGGGCGTTCCTGTGATACTGTGGGCATGGGTCAGCACGCACGCCCTGCGAGGGTTCCTCAGGAGCGGGATTTCACGGGGGGCATCGTACGGAGACGCCCGACCGCATACGTTGGTTCGACCGGAGAAAGGGAGTTGGACGAAGAGATCGTGGCGCTGGCACGGCGGATTCACGGAGACGCGGAGCCGTGGTTGTTGGCGGAGATGATGATCACGGCGGTGCGGATTTCGCGGGGAGCGGTGACGGAGGGGGATTTCAAGCTGATGAACCGGTCGTTGAAGGAGATGCGGGAGGCGTGCGAAGTGTTCTACCGGTATCGGGACTACCGGAAGGTGACGATATTCGGGTCGGCGCGGGCGAGGCCGGACGAGCCGCACTACAAGGCGGCGGTGGAGTTTGCGCGCCGGATGAAGGAGGAGGGATTCATGACGATCACGGGGGCGGGTCCGGGGATCATGGCGGCGGGCAACGAGGGCGCGGGGCGGGACGACAGCTTCGGATTGAACATTGCGCTGCCATTCGAGAATCTGGCCAACGAGTTCATTTCGAACGATCCGAAGCTGATCGACTTCAACTTCTTCTTCACGCGCAAGCTGTCGTTCGTGAAGGAGGCGGATGCGACGGTGGGATTTCCGGGGGGGTTCGGGACGATGGATGAAGTGTTCGAGACCCTGACCCTGATTCAGACCGGGAAGGCGACGATTTACCCGCTGGTGCTGCTTGAGCCGCGCGGCGGCAACTACTGGAAGCTCTGGAAGCAGTTCATCGACGAGCGTCTCGGCAGGCTGGGCATGATCTCGGAGGAGGATTTCTCGCTGTTCAAGGTGACGGACGACATCGAGGAGGCGGTGGAGGAGATCACGGGCTTCTATCGCATCTTCCATTCGTATCGGTATGTCGGCGACAAGATGGTGATCCGGATGATGGCATTGTTGACGGATGCGGCGGTGGAGCGGCTGAACGTCGAGTTCGAGGACATCGTGACGTCGGGCACGATGGAGCAGCGCGGGGCGCTCGAGGCGGAAGAGGACGAGCCGGAACTGGCGGGGCTGTCGCGGTTGGTGTTCCGGCACAAGCGGCAGAAATTCGGGCGGTTGCGGCAGTTGATCGACGCGGTGAACCGGTCCGAGAGGGTGGAGCCGGCCGAGGAGGCGCTGTAGGCGGGCCATGGCGGCAACGGAACGGGCGGATCTCCTGCTGGTGAGGCGGGGGTTGTGCGCGTCGCGGGAGCAGGCGAGGCGGCTGATCATGGCGGGGGAGGTTTTCTGCGGGACGGAGCGGGTGGCCAAGGCGGGGACGCGATTGCCGGTCGAGGCGGATCTCGAGGTCCGGGAACGGCCGAAATACGTGAGCCGGGGCGGGCTGAAGCTCGAGGGGGCGCTGGAGGCGTTCGGGATCGACCCGCGGGGGATGGTGTGTCTGGACGTGGGGGCGTCGACGGGAGGGTTTACGGATTGTCTGTTGCAGCGGGGCGCGGCCCGGGTGCACGCGATCGACGTCGGGAGGAACCAGTTGGCGTGGAGACTCCGCCAGGAGCCGCGCGTGGTCTCGAAGGAGAAGCTCAATGCCCGTCACCTGACGGTGGAGGACCTCGGGGAGCGGGTGGACCTTGCGGTGATGGACCTCTCGTTCATTTCGTTGAGAAAGGTCCTGCCGGCGGTGTTCGGGGTCCTGAATGAGGGCGGTTCGGTGGTGTGTCTCATCAAACCGCAGTTTGAGCTGTCGAAGGGAGAGGTTGGCAAAGGGGGGATTGTCCGGGAGCCGGAGCGGCGGGCGCGGGCGGTCGAGGCGATCCGGCGCCACGTCACGGCGGAGCTTGGCCGGGAGTGGCGCGGGGTGGTCGAGTCGCCCGTCACCGGCGCCGACGGGAACGTCGAGTTCCTGGCGTGGGTGACGTAAGGGCGGAATGGCCTCGGAGATCGAAGGACCCGGGCAGCCTTCAGCGGAACTTGCGGCGCGCGGTCCAGAGGCCGAGGGCGGGGTTGCGGATGAAGAAGACGCGTTCGCCGCCGGGGAGGGTGTTCCAGCCGTCGCAAAGACTAGAAAGATCGTAGCGGGCGTTGACCGCGGCGGGGGCGGCGTATTGGTATCCGACATCCTCGACGGCCTTCCGGGAGAGGCGGCCGGGGGAATAAGTGATGCGGAAGCGGCCTTCGGAGGAGCCGTGGATGAGGTGCGCGGCGGCGGAGAGGTTGTTTCGCAGGCCGGCGTCCTCGCGGACGGACTGCAGGACCCGCGCCGTTCCCCGATAGCCGTATTTGCGGATCAAGGCGTCGATTTCGGGGTCTTCGCCGAAGCGGTCGACGCCGGGGGCCACGAGGATCAGTTCCCCGTCGTCGGCGATGGCCATGCGGGTTCGATAGATGCCCTTGTTGGCGAGCCATGTGCTTCGGAACTCGGAAGGGTCGAGGTAAACGACGGCCTTCGGTATGTCCTCGTCGAGCGGGGTGACATTCACCTTGGCCGAGAGGGCGGCGGCGCGCTCGAAGGCCTCGCGATCGCCGACGAAGAGTCCCCGGACCGGGAACTCCCCGCTCTCGCCGGCGCCGATGACGGTCTGCACATAGACGACGGGGAGGTGGCGGCAGAACTCGTCCTCGGCGGAGTTGAGGATGCGGCGGAGGGGGGTGTCGGGGCGTCCCATCATGCGCTCCATGCCGTGCACGGCGCCGATGAAATGGCTGGCATTGATGCCGCGGGCGCCACCCGTTCCGACGAAGAGGTTCTTGTTCCCGTTGGCCATGCCGACCACCTCGTGGGGGACGACCTGGCCGATCGAGAGGATCAGGTCGTGGCCGCCGTGGTGGACGAGGCGGTTGAGTTGGGCCGGCCATGGGGTGGTGCACGACCCGCCGGTGATCCGGGCCACGGCGGCGGCGGGGACTTCGCCGATGGTGACGACGTCCTTCCGCCAGCGGTGGGGGCGAATGAGGTCGCGGGGGACGCCGGGATACATGAGATCGAGTTCGGCGGGGGTCATCGGCCGATGGGTGCCGAGGGCGGGGAGGACGTCGGCGAGGGCCGGGCCGTAGTAGCGGGCGGCGAAACCGGCCAGCAGGCCGGCCTTGCTGTGGAGGCGGGTGATGTCGGGAGGCACGGCCAGCACGCGGCGGCGCGGGCCGAGCCGCTCGAAGGCGAGCGTCAGGCCCTCGTGGAGGTCGCGGTCGCTCAGCGCAGTGGTTGGCGAGCCCTCTGCGAAATACAACATGGCGCGGCGTCAGTGGGGCCTCAGGAGCACGAAGAATCCAGCAAATTGCGGGGGGGTGTTGATGAAAACGAAAAGAATCGAATGAATTTGCATGGCGGCCGGGTTCGACCGTCATGGGGATGCAGGAGCGGCGGAGACAAGCCGCAGACCAATTCGGGGGACGCGCCGGGCAGCAGCAGTTTCAATTTTCGGCGGCAACTTCCCCGAGGCAGTTCATCCCCCCAACCCCAGGGCGCCCGGCGCGGACATTGTTTGCGTCGGGCGCTTGGAGTTGACGGCCGGCCGGGCCGGAGGGCGGCGCCGGGGTCGCAGAAAAATCCCGACAACGCGGCTTGAGTCCCGGGAGGGGGGGATTACCGTCCCGCGAGGTGAGTTCCGGCGAGCGAACGACACTTGCGCACGGCGCATACGATTCGAAGATCGAGGGCAACGTGGTCTTCACGCGCCTTGATGCGGCGATCAACTGGATGAGGAAGAACTCGCTCTGGCCGATGCCGATGGGTCTGGCGTGCTGCGCGATCGAGATGATGGCGACGGCGTGCGCACGATTTGACATGGCGCGGTTCGGGGCGGAGGTGATGCGGTTTTCTCCGCGTCAGGCGGACGTCATGATCGTGGCGGGAACGGTGACTTACAAGATGGCGCTGGCGGTGAAGCGGATCTGGGAGCAGATGCCGGAGCCGAAATGGTGCATCGCGATGGGGGCGTGCGCCTCGAGCGGGGGGATGTATCGGAGCTACGCGGTCTTGCAGGGAATCGACCTCCTGCTTCCGGTGGATGTCTACGTGTCCGGGTGCCCGCCCCGGCCCGAGGCGTTGCTCGACGGGTTGATGAAGCTGCAGAAGAAGATCGAGGGCGAGCGGCCGATCGAGGAGCAGCTTGCGGACTTTCGGGGGGGGTCTGACCGATGAGCGCCGAAGACGACATCGGCGAGCTGCGCAGGGAATTCGGGCGCTCGAAAGTGGTGAAGACTCTCAGCTTCCGCGGGGAGCAGACGATCGAAGTGACCCTCGAATCGCTGCGGGAGATCCTGAAATACTGCCTTCGGAAACAGGGATACGCTTTCCTTCTGGACATCAGCAGCGTCGACAACCTTGGGGAGGCGCCGCGTTTCGAGATCGTCTACGAACTTGCGGCGGTGGATGACTCGAAGCACTTGCGGGTGAAGGCCCCGGTGGAGGAAGGAGGCGGGATTCCCACCGTATCCGACCTATGGGCCACCGCCAACTGGCATGAGCGGGAAGTATTCGACATGATGGGACTCACCTTCAAGGGGCACCCGGATCTGCGCCGGATCCTGATGTGGGAGGGGTATCCCTATTTTCCGCTGCGCAAGGATTTTCCGTTGGCGGGCAAGCCGAGCGAGATGCCGGATGTGGCATTTTCGTGGGTGGCGCCCCTTGAAGGAGGGCCCTTCGTGACGCGTCCAGGAACGGATCGCGTTTCCGGCGAACCGCGCGGGAAGGGGGAAAGTTGAGCTATCGGCGAAAGGCAGGGCGGGGCGCGAAATTGAGCGGATCGCGGGCGCCCTTGTCGAAGCTGTCATCAAACCGTGGCAAGATGCTGCCGATTCCGCGCCTTGACGTCCACCGGCCGGGATTCGATCTCCTGACGCTTCTGTGCGTGGGGCTGATCGTGGTGCAGGCCATGCTGACCGTGTTGGGGCCGGGGTTCGCGGGGGGGGTCTACGTGGAGTTCGGTCTGACCCGGGAAGGGGTTTTGGATGGGGGGCTATGGCAGCTTGTCACGCACGCGTTTCTTCACGGCGGGTGGATGCACGTCATGGTGAACGTGGTCCTGATCTACCTTGTCGGAGGGCGGATTTATCACATCCTTGGGGGCGGGGCGTTCTGCCGGCTGTTTGGCGGGGGGATCCTGTTGGGGGCGCTTTTTCACCTGCTGTTTAACCCGAGCCGCCCGATTCCGGCGGACCCGATTTCGAATCCGCTGGTGGGCGCCTCGGGCGGGGCGATGGCGCTCCTCATGGCTCTGACGGGGCTGTCGCCGGATTCACGGATGTGGCCGATCCCGGTGAGCGGGAAGAATCTGGGACGCGGATTCATGTTGTCGATGATCCTGCTCTACGTTCTGACGCCCGGGGTGGGGATTCCGGTTCTGAGCGACATCGGGGCGGGGTTGGCGGCGCTGGGTATGGAGGGAATCTTCCGAATCGGGCACATGTGCCACTTCGGGGGCGCGCTGATGGGGGTGCTCTACGCCCGCCGGCTTTTGCGCCGGCCGGTGACGTTGGAGGAACTGCAGCGCGATCGGGCGCGCCGTGAGGGCGCCGCGGCGTGAGAGCCTGCCCGCAGACACGATCAGCGCCGGCCCCGATCCGGGCGGCGGAAAAGGCTGCGGCGTTTGTCGCCGGACCGGTCCGATGACGCGGAGCGGGAAGAGCGGCGGTCAGACCTCGCCGAAGCCGGCTTCTTCCGAGTGGAAGAGGGACGGGAAGCCTGTTGCCGGTTGGGGGCGCTGCGGGTCGCCGGCCGGGACTGCGGGGCGGGTCGCGAGGAGCGCTGGAAGATTTGGCGACGCTGGAACGCCGGGCTTGAAGGGCTTCGGGAAGCCCGGGAAGCCGCAGGAGACGTCCGGGGGGAGGGACGCTGCCGGACGACGACGGGCCGGGGCCTTGGGCTGGTCTTGCCGCTCGCCGAGGTGGGGGGTGCCCGTCGCGTCGCGGCGTTCGGGATCGGGCGGGAGCGATTGAAGACGAAGCGTTGGTGGCGCGGGCTCACGCGTGGCGGCGAGGGGGCGCGTCTTTGCGGACTGGAGCGCTGCGCGGGCGGTTTGGCCCGCGGTTCAGGGGCGGGACGCGCCGGCATGGCGCCGGGAGGGCGGCCGCGGCCGGAAGGCGTGTCGCCGGCGTCCGGTCGGCGGCCATGGTCGGCGCGCGAACCGCCGTGGCGCGCGCCCGGCGCAAAGCGAGCCACGGAACGGCGGCCAGACCGGTCCGAAGCGTGCGGGAGGCCGGAAACCCGCCGGGAGGAGTCCGGGCTCGCATGCGGACGCGGCGAAAAGAAGCGGGATCGCGGCCCCCGGGGGGAGAAATCCGGCCCGGAACGATCAGGGACGGAATGCCGCCGGACGATCAGATTACGATGCCGCAGCAGCGCGTTTTGACGCGCGAGGTGGGTATTCCGATGCCGTAAATGCGCGTAGCGGGCCCGCTGGTGGACCGGGTGCAACGGCTTGCGGTGGTATTTGTAGTGATGCCGGTAGCTGGCGTGATGGCCGCCTCGGCAAGGATAGTGGCCGCAATGGTGGCAGCGGGTGTGGCGATAGACGTAGCAGTCCCGGTCGTCGTCCCAACCCGCAAAGACCGCCCCCGCGATCACTCCGGCGGCGAGAGGAATGCCCCAATCGGCCCAGTCGGACGTGTAATCGGCATAGTAACCCCGGTCGTAAGCCGATGAAACGTAGCCGTTCGGGGAATAGTACGAGGCGCCGGTGGCGGAGTAGTAGTAGGGATCGGCCGCACAGGAGACCAGCAGGAAGGCGGGGACGGAGACGGCCACGAGCGTCGGCAGGAGCTTTTTCATAACCCGTTGGACGGAAGCCCTCCCGGGTCTATTCGAGCCCGGAATGCCGGCGGAAAAGCCTCCGAGAAGGAGCCTATACAATGTCACTACAGATTTTTCCATTATTCGGTTGTCATTTGGTGGAATTGGCGGTTCACTTCCGTATGATGACATTGGCTCCTCGGCGTGAAGGAGGGCGCCGTCCAGCGTCCGCGGGGAAGGGATTCACCCTGATGGAGGTCCTCACGGTGATCACGATCATTGCGATTCTTCTGACGGTGGCGTCGGTCGGGATTCAGCGGATTGACCGGGGGCAGGCGAACACATCGGCACTGGCGGTGGCGGAGGCGCTTTTTGACGAGGCGCGGAGCATGGCGATCGGCCAGGGGACGGAGGCCCGGGTGCTGATCCACGGCAACCTTGACGATTCGGACGAACTCGATCGGGAGCGTTATCTTCGGTATCTGTGCGTGGCGGTGCCGGACGAGTCCGGCCAGTAC
>Ga0180436_10005550_pt1 | contig 11125 bp, 7 predicted proteins | sample SS_ome_2_FD_132434 | JGI IMG/M metagenome (GOLD analysis project Ga0180436, IMG submission 132434) | Hypersaline lake sediment archaeal communities from the Salton Sea, California, USA - SS_3_S_2 metaG | ecosystem: Environmental > Aquatic > Non-marine Saline and Alkaline > Hypersaline > Sediment...
AAGCTACCGGGCTGGCTGCATCAGGATTTGTATGCGGTGATTGCTGTCAGCACAGCACCCATTGCTGTTCGTTCTTCCAGTAAGCTGGAAGATTCACATTATCAGCCTTTTGCTGGCATATACTCCACCTATATGATCCCGGTGAACAAGCAGGATCCGGCACGGACCATGGAATTGCTCACCTCGGCCATCAAATCGGTCTACGCCTCGGTCTATTTCCGGGAGAGCAAGGCATATATAGAAGCCACGTCCAATGTGATCGACGAGGAGAAAATGGGCATAGTACTTCAGGAAGTCTGCGGGACCATGCATGGCGATTGCTACTATCCCACTCTTTCGGGGGTAGCCCGTTCCATCAATTTTTATCCCATCGAGCCGGAGAAAGCGGAAGACGGCATAGCCAAGGTGGCTTACGGACTGGGCAAGTATATTGTGGACGGAGGGGTTAGCCTGCGTTTTTCACCTGCCTATCCCAAAAAGATCCTGCAGCTTTCGTCCAGTAAGATGATGCTCCGCGATACCCAGAAGCAGTTTTTTGCCCTGAACCTGAATGAGGAAAGTTACCATGTGAGCACCGATGATGCGGTGAACCTGGTACGTCACAGAATAGCTGATGCGGTGAAGGATCCCAGTTTCCGGCATGTGGCTTCGGTCTACGACTACGATTCGGATATGGTGCGGGACGGACTCAATTATGAAGGAAAGAAGATCGTGACCTTTGCCGGGATCCTGCAGCACGAAAGCTTCCCCCTGGCTGCCATTGTGAAGGATCTTCTGGAAATCGGACAGCAGGAAATGAACCTGCCCATCGAGATTGAATTCGCCGTAAACATGGATGTTCCCAAGGGGCTGCCCTATGTGTTTAATTTTCTGCAGATCAGGCCCATTGTGGAGACCGACCAGTCATCCAACATCGAAATCGGAACAGAGGAGGAAAAAAGCGCCATACTTTATTCTCAATCAGCCCTGGGCAATGGCGCATTTACGGGTCTTCGCGACCTGGTGTATGTCAGGCCTGAAAACTGGGATGCCTCTGCCTCCAAGGAGATTGCGCTGGTGATGGAAAAACTGAACAGCGGTTTTCGGGATAATCAAAGCGGCTATGTGCTGGTGGGCCCGGGCCGCTGGGGTTCTTCCGATCCCTGGCTGGGAATCCCGGTGAAATGGTCTCAGATCTCCGAAGCACGGATCATCGTGGAGTCGGGACTGGAAAACTACCGCATCGATCCCTCCCAGGGTACCCATTTCTTCCAGAACCTGACTTCCTTCCGTGTAGGTTATATGACCATCAATCCCTTCATAGGCGACGGTATGTACGATACTGCCTACCTCGACAGTCTGGAGGCTGTGTATGAAGATGAACGTGTGCGCCACGTTCGTTTTCCTTCCGAGCTCGATATTCTCATCGACGGAAAGACCCACCGGGGCGTGGTACTGAAGCCCTAAAGCAATCTGCTTCAAAGCGATCTGCGTCACAGGCAAGTCTATTTTCTACGAAATTTTATTAAACAAATTCTGGCAGATGCTGTTATGTAAAGTAAATATCTGAATCTGAACCGAACCGGAATAAACATTGAACCATGAAAAAGCGTGAATTTCTAAAAAGATCGGCCATTTTAGGTGCCGGAACCCTGATAGCTCCCTCAGTGGCTTCATCCTGTATGAACAGTAATGCTCAGGCAGGTGCCACAGCTTCACTGGTGGCTATGAATGACGAAGGTAAATTCACTCAGCCCGAGCTGGGTTATGCATTTGATGCCCTGGAACCCCATGTGGATGCCATGACCATGGAAGTTCATTACGGAAAACATCATGCCGGTTATACTAAAAAATTTAATGCTGCGCTGGAGCATGCCGATTTTCACTCCACCGATATCTATAAGTTGTTTGCCAGCGTTTCAGAACATGGCACCGGAATCAGGAACAACGGAGGCGGATATTTCAACCACAACCTTTTCTGGAAGTTTATGTCACCCGAAGGAGGGGGCGAACCCACCGGGAAACTTGCCGAAGCCCTAGCGGCCGACTTCGGATCCTTTGCGCAATTTAAGGAACTTTTCTCAGCCACATCCGCCAGCCACTTTGGTTCGGGATGGGGATGGCTTTTGCTGGATGCCGATGGAAAACTGCAGGTTACTTCTCTGCCTAACCAGGACAATCCCCTGATGGATGTTGCACCGGTACAGGGTAAGCCGCTTCTGAACATCGATGTTTGGGAACACGCCTACTACCTCCATTACCAGAACATGAGAACGAGCTACATAGAGGCTTACTGGAACATCATAGACTGGAGATTTGTGGAAGCTCTTTACGAAGAGGCCACTTCCTAGACTTACCTTTTATTTCATATTCTTCTGATCCCTGATTTTGCAGCATCAGGCATGACTTTTGTCATGCTCAGAACCTGCTGTTAATCATACGTTCAGGGCTTGGTAAATCCCTGCATTAACTCCAATTTTGTGTAAGCATTTTCTGGGGTATGCTTTGTGAGCAAGCTGCCATTTTTGGCGCAGCCAATAAGCACCTTGCGATAAAGCATGCCCCCGGAGAACTTTCTTTACAAAACACAAATTTCGGAGTTATGAACGTAGATACCATCATGAACGACCTGGTTAAAAGGCATCCGGGTGAAGTTGAATACCATCAGGCAGTCAGGGAAGTCCTGGAATCCATTGAGGAAGTGTACAATGAGAATCCCCATTTCCGTTCGGCCAATATTGTGGACCGGATCATTGAGCCCGATCGTGTATTAGTATTCAAAGTGCCCTGGGCCGACGATCAGGGTAGCGTTCATGTGAACCTGGGTTACCGCATACAGTTCAACAATGCCATTGGACCTTATAAGGGTGGTCTGAGGTTTCACCCCAGTGTGAACCTGAGTATCCTTAAGTTCCTGGGTTTTGAGCAAATATTTAAGAACAGCCTTACTTCTTTGCCCATGGGTGGAGCCAAAGGAGGTTCCGATTTTGATCCCAAGGGTAAATCCAATGCTGAGATCATGCGTTTTTGCCAGGCCTTTATGATGGAACTCTGGAACAATATTGGTCCCGATACCGATGTGCCGGCCGGCGACATAGGGGTAGGAGGCCGCGAGATTGGTTACCTCTACGGCATGTACCGCAAACTGGCCAGAGAGAATACAGGAGTGCTTACCGGAAAGGGTATCAACTGGGGCGGATCACTTATCCGGCCTGAGGCCACCGGCTTTGGCTGTGTGTATTTTGCCAAAGAAATGCTGGCTAAACAGGGGGAGAGCTTCGAAGGTAAAAGGGTGGCCATTTCAGGTTTCGGAAACGTGGCCTGGGGAGCAGCTCTGAAGGTAACCGAATTGGGAGGGAAGGTAGTTACTCTTTCGGGACCCGACGGTTATGTGTATGATGAAGAAGGGATCTCCGGTGAGAAAATTGAATACATGCTGGAGCTTCGCGCCTCCAACGAAGACATCGTAGCTCCCTATGCCCTGGAATTTGACAGTGGGGAATTTGTGCAGGGAAAACGTCCCTGGGAAGTGAAGGTGGACATTGCCCTGCCCTGCGCCACCCAAAATGAGCTGGACGGCGACGATGCAGAAACATTAATTGCTAACGGCTGTGTTTGTGTGTGTGAGGGAGCCAATATGCCCTGTACGCCAGAAGCCATTGAAAAATTCCAGGAAAAGCAGGTCTTATATGCACCCGGAAAGGCAGCCAATGCAGGCGGAGTAGCCACATCGGGACTGGAAATGGCCCAGAACTCCATGAAGATTAACTGGAGCAGGGCTGAGGTGGACGATCGTCTGCACCATATCATGACCAACATCCATGAGAACTGCGTCAAATATGGTACCAATTCCGAAGGTTACGTCGACTACGTGAAGGGCGCCAATATAGCTGGCTTCCTGAAGGTGGCAGATGCCATGGTGGACCAGGGTTTGATCTAGGCAAACTCGATCCTTTGCTCCAGGCAAGTCTCTTGGTATTACTCTAAGCTGGAGTCTTAGGCTTCCGGGCCTGAGCCTTATTTCTGCATACTTTGAACTTTGAAAGTTCTATCTTTGTTATAAAGGAAAATTTATACAATGATGCGAACTATTATGAAGCCCCTATGGCTATTTGCAGCTGCCCTAATTCTATTCACAGGATGTGCAAACAAGGCTGAAGAGCCTGAACTATTTTATGTCTCACAGGGAGACGGGACCGAAGAAGTGAGTGACATGATCGCCCAGTTGACCGGATCGAAAGTTTATTTCGGCCATCAGTCGGTGGGTCAGAATATCATTGACGGTCTGAAGCAGTGGGGGGATCTTGGCGCAAAGGATCTGTCCATGGGACAAAGCAGGGATTTTGCATCGTTAGCTGAGACTACCTTTGTGCATTTCAGAGTGGGAGCCAACCAGGACCCCCATGGTAAAGTAGATGACTTTGTCAGGCTGATAGAACAGTTACCCCAGGAGGATACGGCCACGGCATTTTTCAAATTCTGTTACGCAGATTTTCATGAGGGAACCGAGGTAGGTGAACTATTTTCTTATTACAGCGAAAAAATGCTCTACCTCAAAGAGAGTCGCCCCAACATCACCTTTATCGTTTCCACAGTTCCGGCCATGGCTGTACAGAAGGGCTGGCGAGCCTTAGCCAAAAAAGTATTGGGCCGTGCTCCCTATGGATACCTTCAGAATATCAGGCTGAATGAGTTTAATCAGAAACTGGTGTCGGAGTTTGAGGGTGTACTGCCGGTATTTGATCTGGCTAAAATTGAAGTTACCCGACCCGATGGAAGTGTGGAGACATTCCGGCACAAGGGAAACGATTATCCCTGTATGCCCGATTACTACGCCAGCGACTTTGGACATCTGAATGATTTTGGGGCAAAACTTGTCTCATACAAACTGCTGGCTTTCCTCTCATATTAGCTGAAATAGTGGCAAACCAAGCTTAGAGAAGATTCATCAACGATTTTGGACCATTCGTCCAAGGAAATTCTCTTTGGTAAAATACGAAAGACGCCCATTTTGGTAGTCGCTGTTCATTTGTGCATGATTTTGTCCGTTCTACTCAAGACTTATCCCGTTTTGGTCAAATCACTGAATCAGGGCTATAAGTTATTCGTATTTTGAAAACGTAAGATGTACATGCACTTGTAAATAGAAAAAGGCTAAATATCAACCACTTAGAAATTAATAATTAATTAAAAGAGAATATGGATACCTTAAAAAATGAATTGTTTGCTTACGTGAAGGAGAATACATTCAAAGAGACTGACTCACTTCAGTCCGATACAAAAATATTCGTAGAAGGCATCTTTGATTCCATGGGCTTTGCCCTCCTGCTGGATCATCTGGAAACTAAATACCAGATACAGGCAGAGGACAGTGACCTGGTGGAAGAGAATTTTGAATCCATCGATGCCATTGCCGACTTTATTCTGAAGAAAAATCCCGCGATCGTTTAGTATCAGCTTATACTAATTATATATGTGCGGTATCTCAGGTATATATAGCCCAGGTTCGTCCTTTGTTCGTTCCGAGGATGTCAGGAACATGCTGATGCAGATTCAGTATCGGGGTCCTGATGAGTCGGGTATTTATATGGGTGATGGAGTTGGACTGGGAAGTGTAAGACTGAGCATCATCGACCTGGCCCAGGGACAGCAGCCCATGTCGGATGAAGCCCGGGATTACTGGATCGTATTTAACGGGGAGATATTTAATTATATCGAATTGCGGGATGAACTGATCAGTCTGGGATATCAGTTCAGAACCAGCAGCGATACGGAAGTATTACTGACCCTGTATAAACACTACCGGGAAAAGTGTCTGGAAAAGCTGAACGGTCAGTTTGCTTTTGCCATATGGGACACCAAGCGAAAAGAATTGTTCCTGGCCCGTGACAGGGTAGGGATCCGACCCTTATATTATTACCGTGAGGGGGACAAGCTGGTATTCGGATCAGAAATCAAGTGCCTGATGGAATCCGGACATGTCCAGGCCGAGCCCGATCCGGAATCGCTGAGAAAGGTATTTACCTTCTGGACCATTCCCACACCCGATACCATGTTTAAGGGGGTGAAAGAACTTTCGCCCGGACACTACATGCTGGTAAAAGATCACCATACCGAGATCAAACCTTACTGGCAGCTTCAGTTTTCAGGGGATACGGGTCCGCAAAGTCCTTCCAGCCTTGCCTATGCCAAGGATGAGCTGGAAGCGCTGATTTCTGATTCCGTAAGACTCAGGCTACGGGCCGATGTACCCGTGGCAGCCTATTTAAGCGGAGGCATCGATTCCAGTGCCACCACCTGGTTTATCAAACAGATTGAGCCCGGCGTTCTTAACACCTTTTCCATTGGTTTTGAGAATCCGGAATTTGACGAGACTGCCTTCCAGCAAAGCGTATCCAAGCAGCTCGAAACCACCCATCATTCCATCACTTGCCATAACACCGATGTGGCAGACCATTTTGCCAAAGTATTGTGGCATACGGAGATTCCCCTGCTAAGGACAGGTGCGGTACCCATGTACCTCCTGTCGGGGCTGGTGAATCACTATGGAATCAAGGTGGTAATCACCGGCGAAGGAGCCGATGAATACCTGGGCGGATACAATATATTTAAGGAGGCCATCATCCGGGAATTCTGGTCACGACAGCCCGATTCGAAATTCCGGCCGCTGCTCCTGCAAAAGCTTTATCCCTACCTGGCCCAGTTCCAGGGAAGAAACTCAGCTCTGGCGAAGATGTTTTTTGGATACGGGCTGAAGGAAACCGATTCGCCAATCTATTCCCACATGATCCGCTGGAACAATTCCAAACATATCACGGAACATTTCAAAAAGGGCTTTCTGGATGCTTCTGCACCAAATCCTGTGGATAGCTTCCTCGACAGCCTCCCCAGCGGGTTCAATGACCTGGATCTGCTTAGCAGGGCCCAGTACCTCGAGTCGACCCTGTTTATGTCGGGTTATCTGCTTTCCTCGCAGGGCGACAGGATGGGCATGGCCAATTCCGTGGAGGGACGTTATCCCTTCCTGGACCACAGGTTAATTGATTTCTGTTCCAAACTTCCCTGGGATCATAAAATAAAGGGATTGAACGAGAAATACCTCATGAAAAAGATGATGGAGGGACGCCTTCCCGAGAAAGTTGTGAAAAGACCCAAACAGGCTTACCGTGCTCCAGTGGCATCTAGCCTCACTTCCTCCCAGGCTCCCGAATATCTTCGTGAAGTGCTTTCCCCCGAAATGCTGAGCAAGTTTGGCATTTTTAATCCGGTCACCGTGGAGAAACTGCTGGGAAAAATGGGAGAAGGGAAGACAGTAACTGAAAATGAAAATATGGCCTTAGCCGGGATCCTTTCCACACAGATCCTGATGGATATGTTTGTATCCGGCAACAAGCCTTACCGAGAAACAGAAATGCGGGTCAAGTGTCCCGTGATTTATGACAATACCTTAATCCATAAACAATGAGCAAAACAGAATTCCATAAGGATATCCTGAAAATCAAGGACATGGAAGGCCTTTTAGAGAAGATCACCAGCAAAATGCGTGAAGATGTCATGCAGAGACACAAGCGTTTCGGGGCTGTGATCGGACTAAGCGGAGGAATTGATTCTTCCGTATCTCTCGCACTGGCGGTAAAGGCTTTTGGTCCTGAAAAAATACTGGGTGTGATGATGCCCGAGAAGGACAGCAGTCCTGATAGTGAGGAGCTGGCTCGTGAGCTGGCAGCCACCTTCGGAATAAAGGTGATTAAGGAAGTGATTACAGGAGCTCTGGATGGTTTTGGCTGCTATGAGCGTCGCGACCAGGCGGTAAAGGACGTGGTACCGGAATACGATCCCACCATTCATAAGATGAAAATCGGGATCAAGCACGAAGGCAAAGGTTCCAAGCTTCCTCCGCTGTTCCACCTCACCGTGGTCAATCCGGATGGTTCAGAGATAGTCAAGCGTTTGCCTTCCGCACAGATGAGAACCATCATTGCAGCCTCCAACTTCAAGCAACGTTCCCGCATGTCACTGGTTTATTATCATGCAGAAAACCTGCATTATGCAGTAGTTGGGACTCCCAACCGCCATGAAGTAGAGCAGGGTTTCTTCGTGAAATTTGGTGATGGAGGTGGAGATATATTCCCCATTGGAAAGCTTTATAAAACTCAGGTTTACCAAATTGCTGAATACCTGGGTGTTCCCAAGGGTATCATCGACCGGACTCCCACCACAGACACCTACAGCGCCGAACAAACCCAGGAAGAGTTCTTCTACGAGTTCCCTCATGAAATCATGGACCTGCTTTGGTATGCTTACGAAAATCAATGCGATCCCGCTTTGGTGGGTGAAGTGATGGGCATGACCACCGAAGAGATTGAAAGAAACTACAGGAATTTTGAGCGGAGGAGTATAACCACAGACTATCTGAGGACACCGCCCATAAACGATTACGATTTTATCTAAGAAAAATCAAGGTTATGAACGTATACGACTATTTGCTCGAGGTATCGGGTTTCCTGAATAAAAAAGTGCTCCTTGGAAATAAGGAAGAGATGACCTATAACGAGCTGAATTGTGATGCTCTCAGACTGGCCCGTTTCATTCGGGAGAATTACGGCCAGCACAACAACATCGTGCTGGTGGCTCCCAATTCCAAGTTTTTCATGGTGGCTTACCTGGCGATCATGAAGTCGGGTAATGTATGCGTTCCCCTGAATCCCAGTATTGAGGAGGATAATCTGAAGTACATAGTAGACCTGTGTAATACAAAAATCGCCTTTATTGCCTCCAGCATGAAGGATGATCCGCGCTGGAAGCTGATCGAAGAGGTGTATACGGAAATTCCCGAAGTAGGGAAGGGCCGGAACGGATTTAAGCTGAACCTCTTCGACGAGGATGTCTTTGATGGCGACAGGCTGGCTGAGATCATCTTTACCTCCGGTTCCACAGGCGAGCCCAAGGGTGTGATGATTACCCACAACAACATCATTGCCAACAGCGATTCCATCATTCATTACCTGGATCTTACTGCCGATGATGTGATTCACATTGTATTGCCCTTCTATTACTGTTATGGGCTTAGCCTTCTTCACACCCACCTCAGGGTAGCGGGAAGCATGGTATTTAACAACAACTTTATGTTCCTGGGAGCAGTCATTAATGACCTGAAGAACTACAAATGCACTGGTTTTGCAGGGGTTCCCAGCCATTTTCAGGTATTGTTGCGCAAATCGAAATCATTTAAAACCGATCATTTCCCCGATCTGAGGTATGTAACCCAGGCAGGGGGAAAACTCCACAAAGTGTTTATCCAGGAGTTTATGGATAATCAGCCCGACATCAAGTTCTGGGTGATGTATGGTCAGACCGAAGCCACAGCCAGGCTCTCTTACCTGCCTCCCGAGAGGCTTACAGACAAGCTGGGTTCCCTGGGGAAAGCGATCCCCGGGGTACAGCTTGAACTGGTGGATGAGTCAGGTAAGCCTGTTCGCAAGCCCGGTGTGGTGGGTGAACTGGTGGCCAGGGGTGATAACATTATGAAAGGATACCTTGGCGATGAGGAAGGCACCGAAGCAGCCCTGAAAGACGGATGGCTGCAGACGGGAGATCTGGCCTACATGGACGAGGACGGATTTTTCTATCATACTGCCAGAAGGAAAGAAATTATCAAGGTAGGCGGACGGCGTATCAGCCCCAAAGAGATCGAAGAAGTAATCGTAACCATCCCCGGGGTGGTGGATTGTTCCATCTCTGCCATTTTTGATGAGATTCTCGGAGAAGCTCTGAAAGCTGAGGTGGTGGTAGCCGATCTGAACGATCCCGCCATGCAGGAGTCAGCATTTAAGAAGCTTTGCGGGGAAAAACTGGCTGCAGAGAAAGTACCTCAGGTATTCGAGTTCAGCAGCCGGATGAAAGTTGCTGCGACCGGCAAAAAGACAAAGAGTCTAAACCCTGCTTAAGTACTCCCTGAATTCTTCATAGGCGCTTCCCATGGGAATGGATTGCTTTTCCCTGCCGGCGAAAACAGCCAGGCGATCGGGGAGGTCCAGCTTTTTGCCTATAACTTCTTCCACGCTTTCACGGAACTTGGCCGGATGGGCGGTTTCCAGGAAAATTCCCTGTAAGGCAGGATTTTTTTCCCGGTAGGCTCTGGCAGCCTCATAGCCGGTGGCCCCATGGGGATCGCAGAGGTATCCGCTCTGTTTGTAAACCCTGCCCAATATTTCACGAATCTCTGTATCGCTGTAAGAGTATCCTTCCATGTGCCGACTTAGCCTATCGTGCTTATTATCAAAAAGATCCAGGATTCTCACGAAATTGCTGGGATCTCCCACATCCATGGCGTTGGCAATGGTGGGGGTGGACGGCCTTGGCTTATAGCTTCCAGTGAGCAGGTAGGAAGGCACCACATCGTTGATATTGTTAGCCGAGAGGAAGGTGTGTACCGGAAGACCCATTTCTCTGGCAATAAATCCGGCAGTCATATTCCCGTAATTTCCACTGGGGACTGAAAAGAAAAAATCGCTGCCTTCCTCCAGCTGAGCCCAGGCCCTGAAGTAATAGAAGGCCTGGGGCAGGAAGCGTGCCAGGTTGATGGAGTTGGCCGATGTGAGAGTCATTTTTCCGTTTAGCTCCTTATCCATAAAGGCCTGCTTGACCAGGTGCTGACAATCGTCAAAACTACCTGCTACTTCCAGGGCCGAAATATTTTCACCCAGGGTGGAAAATTGCTTTTCCTGCAGGGGAGTTACTAAGCCCGATGGGTAGAGCACGTGGACTTTGATGCCTTCAACTCCCAGGAATCCATTGGCCACAGCACTCCCCGTATCGCCCGAGGTGGCTACCAGGACATGGATCTCCTGATCCAGCTCCTTTGTAAAATAACCCAGTAAGCGGGCCAGAAAGCGAGCACCTACGTCCTTAAAAGCCAGGGTAGGACCATGGAACAATTCCAGGGCAAATACCCCATCCTCCACCTTAACCAGAGGGGTATCGAAGGATATGGCTTCCCGGGTCAGTACTTCCAGTTCCTTGTGTGGGATATCTTCACCAAAAAGTTCGCGCGAAAGGATAGCTGCTATGTTGCTCAGGTCCGTCCCATGCAACTCTTCCAGGGTAGATCTGCGCAGAACCGGCAGGGAGACAGGCATAAAGAGTC
>Ga0180436_10005551_pt1 | contig 11125 bp, 7 predicted proteins | sample SS_ome_2_FD_132434 | JGI IMG/M metagenome (GOLD analysis project Ga0180436, IMG submission 132434) | Hypersaline lake sediment archaeal communities from the Salton Sea, California, USA - SS_3_S_2 metaG | ecosystem: Environmental > Aquatic > Non-marine Saline and Alkaline > Hypersaline > Sediment...
CGGTCCACATGCTCATCGGTTCGGCTGGAGGGATCGGGGCCAGCGATCTGGCTTCGGCTCTGGCTCTGGTCGAAAAGGCCTGTCGCCTGGGGGATGCCGAGCGCGTTCGGGAAACCCTTCGGGTCCTCGAGGCCGAAAAGGAGAGGGTCTTTCTGGCGGCCAAGCGGTACCTCGCCGAGGAGGCTCTCGGGGAGTAGGGCCCGGTAGATTGTCTCCAGCCCCCCCTTTGTTACTGTCTTTGTTACCGAATGGTAACCTACCTCTTCGACGCCAGGCCTGCCCTGCGCTCTAACTGTCAGTCTGACCATAATTTAGACAGGCGAGCGCGTCGGCACGGAACCTGCTCTCTCCCCCGCGCGAATACCTGAGGGTCGGCGCCGAGGCATGCCAGGCTCGGGGCTCCGGCTCTTCCAGATCGTCGTTCATGGAAGGGAATCAGTGACCGAACCGACTCCGATCCGGGAACCATGCAGCCTTGCGCCGCCTCGAGGGAGGATCCCTTCGGGTTTGCCGGGGTTGCCGCGGCTCCGTAGCGCCCCCCCTGCGGGTGCCGATGCCGGTCGGAGTCGGAGAGGTCACGCCCTCCTGCGGTTGGCTCGAGTCCTCCTCCTCGTGCTGTTGGCCATAGGGATCGATAGCCTTCAGCGTCCCCTCACAGCCCAGGGCGCAGGCTCCGCTCTGGATTTTGACGGATTTGACGACCTTGTTCTCGTTCCCGACGATGGATCGTTGGATCTGAGGCGGGCTTTCACTCTCGAAGCCTGGATATACCCGAGGGCCTTCGACTCCTACCACACCGTCATCTACAAGGGTACCACTCCCCCGGACGTCAACTACTGGCTGTCCACGTGGACGGACGAAGTCTCCTCCGGGTTCTACAACTGGGGTTGGCAGGAGCACTGGACCAGCCTCGCACAGCCGCTCCAGCCCAACCGTTGGTACCACCTCGTGGCGGTTTTCGACAACCGGGGGAACAGCTTCAGGATCTTCGTGAACGGGGTGGAACGCCTCCGCGAAACGGAGTATTGGTCTCCCAGGAGAAACAACAACCCCCTCATGATCGGCGATGGGCTTCCCGGCAACGGCGAGCAGTTCGATGGCCGATTGGACGAGATCCGTATCTGGAATCGGTCCCTGAGCACGGCGGAGATCCAGGCGGGAATGCATCGAAAGGTTTCCGGTGCCGAGAGTGGTCTGGTGGGATATTGGAAGTTCGATGAGGGAGGAGGGGCAGCGGCGGGAGATTCCAGTCCGAATGGGAACCACGGTGCTCTCACCAACATGACCTTCGGTGATTGGATTCTCTCCACGGCCCCGGTTGGGGATGCCAGCCAGGTGGGGATCGGGAACGCCGACCTGAGCGAAACCGCGGATGTGCAGGTCGATCTGTCCTGGCAGGACGGACCAGGGGGCGGCGCCCTTTCTTCGGCAATCCAGGTCGACGAGCCGCCGGCCATCACGACCGGGCTGGAAGGTACGGTACCCGACCGGTACTGGGAACTCTGGGTCACGGACGACGACGGCTTCCTGGCGGACGCGACCTTCCATTTTGATGGACTGTCGGGCCTGGAGAACGAAGGAACCCTCAGGCTCTATACCCGACCTGATGCCGCCTCGCCATGGGCGGAAGTGGGAAGCTACTCCGTGGATACCGAGGGTGACCCAACCGATGGGGTCGGCTCGGTGACCGTCCCGGGCTTGAGCAGCTTCAGCCAGTGCATCATCACCGGGTCGGCGGCTTCAGCCGGCGTCGAGGTCTCTCCCGAGGTAGAACAGCGGAGTCACCTACCCACCAACGGTACTGACGAGACCGTCGTCTTTTCCGTCTTGAACACCGGCGCCGCGGCATCGGACTTCGACCTTCTCACGACGCCGCTTCCCGGAACCGTCATCGCCGTTGTCTCGATGTCCGGGTCCGGTGTTTCCCAGGGCTCGAATCCGGACTCGGCTCGGATCACCGGACTGGGCGCCGGCGCCAGCTCGGACGTGACTGTCACCTACGCGGCGGTCATTGCTCTCCCGGGAACGGTGGACACCCTCTCTTTTCTGGCCCGGTCTGTTTCGAGCCCCACGGTTTCTGATGAAGGCCGACTCGAGCTGACCCTGATTCGACCGTCGATCACGGTCGGGAAGAGCGTTGATCCAGCAGGGATTTCCACACCGGGCACGGATCTGACCTATACGGTGGCCGTAACCAACGCCGGAAACGAAGAGGCCGTGGACCTGGTGAACGTGGATTCCCTGCCGGCCGAAGTGGAGTACCAGGTGGGGAGCGTTAGCAGCACCCTCCCTACCGGGGTCACCGTCGCCGTGGAATTCTCCGACGACGGGGGAGGGTCCTGGGGATACGCCCCGGTCGCGGGTGGATGTGGTGGGGGCGCGGGGTTCGACCGGTGTGTGAACCGGATCCGCTGGCGGTTCCTATCTCCCCTCGGCGCCACGCCTCCGGATAACGTGGCTCAGTTCGAGTACGTAGCGAGAATACGGTAGTCAGGGGTTGGTCTGGGGTCTCCGAGCCCTCGTGACGGCCCGCTGCTCCAACCTCGTCGCCGTGCCCCCTGGCCGCCTCCAGCGCCGGCCGAGTCCTCAAACCTTTCCAACTAATTCACCGCTTGATCCAATCCAGTAGCTCCTCCCCATAGTGAAAGAGCCCCGGGGTCCCCCCGGTGTGGAGAAAGACGACCGTGTCGTCGTCGTCGAAGTACCCCCTGTCGGTGAGTCCCATGAGGCCCGACATGGCCTTCCCCGTGTACACCGGATCCAGGAGGATTCCTTCCTTTCGAGCCGTGAGGCGAATGGCGTCCACCGTCTCCCGGTTGAGGATGCCGTATCCTTCTCCCACGTACTCATCGAACACGATGATGTCGTCGGGTTCGAAGGTCAGGTTCAACCCGAGGGTTTCGGCCGTCTGGGTGGCGATGCGGGCCACATTCTCCTTCACGGCTTCGGCAGAGCCGGAGACACTGATGCCCACGATCTTCGTCTTTGCACCTGACGCGGCGGCGCCCACCACCAGCCCTGCCTGCGTTCCACCCGATCCGGTGGCGAAGACCAGGTAGTCGGGTTCGGTCCACTGGGCCATGGCCTGTTCGTGGGTTTCCAGGAAGGCGGTGATGTAACCCATGGCCCCAAGAGGAAGCTCCATGGATCCGCCGGTCCGGGAGCCACCGACCGAGACCACGTAGGGTGTATGGCCCTGGGCCTGTTCCCTGGCAGCGATCTCGTTGGCCAGGGCCTCCGAATCCGAGCCGGGCTCGAGGACGTGGATCTCGGCTCCCAGGATCTCGTCCAGGAGGTGGTTCCCGTCAACGACGACCGGGGAATCATCCCGCTTGGAGAGAAGCAGGGTTGCTCTCATCCCGGTGGCTGCCGCCGCCGCCGCTGTCTGACGGCACCAGTTGGATTGGAGACTCCCCCAAGTAATGATGACGTCGGCTCCTTTCGCCTGAGCGTCGGCGAAGATGAATTCCAGCTTCCTGGCCTTGTTGCCTCCGGTGGCGAGGCCGGTTTGATCGTCCCGTTTCACCAGAATTCTGGGACCGCCCAATTCGGCGGTGAGGGCCTCCATCTCCTCCAGGGGTGTGGGAAGATGGGCGAAGGGGACTCTGTCGAAACGGGCCGAGAGGCGTTCGGCCAGGTCACCCGGGGCGGCCGGGTGTGACGGTGACTCGGGAGCGCCGCTTGCGCAGGCCGCGGCCAGTAGGAGAGGACCGAGGAAGAAGAACCGAGCTGAGCGGGTTCCTTGAATCGACATGACCAACCCCTTCCCTGTCAGGGCGAGGAAGCGCGGGGAAACGGGGATACGGTGGGAGGGGAATGAAGACCGGGCAAGATCTGGACTAGACCGGAACGAGAGAGGGGCGGGCTCCCGATTCCGGGTACCCGCCCCCCTGATTCGGCTCTAGGGTTCTGCCGGCGTAGCGTGAGAGCGATCCAGGCGCACGCGCTAGATCAGCGAGATCGACTCCGGAAGCTCCTTCCCGATCCTCGCGAACTCGTCATCGCTTAGACGGAAATCCATAGCGCCGACGAACCCGTCCACTTGCTCCGCGCTCCGTGCGCCTACGATGGCTCCGGTGATTGCCGGGTGCTGCAGGGTCCACGCTACGGCCACTTCAGCCGGCGAACGGCCGTGGGCATTTCCGACCTCTTTCAGAGACTCCACCAACTCGAGGATCCTGGAGAAGAGGGGTTCCTGGAAGGGTGGGGACTTCATCTGCACGCGCCAATCCGTGGCCGGAAGGGCTTCGTACCTCTCCCGGGTCCACCGCCCGGTGAGGAGGCCGTTCTGCATTGTCGAGTAGGGAAGCACCCCGATGTTGTTCTCCAAGCAGTACGGAAGGATGTCGTCTTCGATCTGCCGCATGAGCATGGAGTAGGGCGGTTGAAGGGACGTGATGGGCGCGATGGATTGGGCTCGTGCCATCTGGTTTTCGTCGAAATTGGACACGCCGATTTGTCGTACCTTTCCTTCCTCTTTGAGTTCGGCCAACGTGTTCCAGCCCTCTTCGATATCCGGATCGGGCGCCCCGATCGGCCAAGACGGCCGATGGATCTGAACCAGGTCCAGGACATCCACTTCCAGCCGTCTGAGGCTTTCGTCGACCTCCTTCCTGAGGGAGTCGGCCTTCAGGCTGTGATCGACGTTTCCTTCCTCGTCCCACACGATGCTGCACTTGGTGAAGACGAGGGGTCTCCTGTCGGGGCTCATCTCTTTGAGGGCCCGGGCCACGACATTCTCCGAGTGGCCCATGCCGTAGATAGGAGCGGTGTCGATCCAGTTGATTCCCCGTTCAACGCTTCGGTGGATGGCGGCAACCGACTCAGCATCTTCCTGCGGACCCCATCCGAAGACGCCGTCCCCGCCCATCGCCCAGGCGCCGAGCCCAACGGGAGAGATCATCATGTCCGAGTTTCCGAGCGGTTTCATTTCCATGGGAAGTTCCCCTTGATACAGGTGGAGGGCTCAGTGTGATTGGCCGAATAATCCACCTCCACGCCTCGAAGGTTCCAGATGGTCCCCGAACCCACCGCGGCCTCATGCCCAATGAAATACATCACGGGTCCTCCGAAGAAGGTGAAAATCCCAGATCGAGGCTTGGAGCTTGAGAACCGGGCCGTCAGCCCAGACATTGGCCCGGTATCGTCCCTTCTCGACTACGGAGGTTCCATGCCGGCAACGGCGGACAGCCCAGTCCTCCAATCGCTTCAGGGCCCCCTCCGCGCTATCGGAAGGGTGGTCCTTCCGTCGCCCGACGCTCTGGACGAGGAAGGCTGGCGGGAAGCGGTGGACATCATGGAGAGGGCGCTGGCCTCGCGGCCGAAGAGCGTAAGGATGCAGATTCGCCTCTTCCTACGTCTGGTCAATCTCCTCCCAGTGCTCTCCACGGGTCGGACACTGGTGAAGCTCCCTCCGAGCCGGAGGACGTCCTTTCTCGAGCGGCTGCAGCGGACGCCGTTGATGTCGCTTCGTCGCGGCCTCTGGGGCATCCGAACCCTCGTCTTCATGGGCTACTACAACCAGGAAGAGGTCCGGAGGGACATCGGGTACGGCGCCGATCCAGGGGGGTGGACGGCCTGGCAGGACGATGGGATGGAGATGAAGGGGGCTGAGAGTGAGGAAGGGGTCCAGGTTGAGACCGGCCGATCGGAGGGGGCCGAAGACGAGGGGGTGGGCCCATGAAGACCATCAAGGCTGATCTCGTCATCGTGGGTTCTGGGGCCGGCGGCGGAACGGTCGCCCAGGCCATGGCTCCCCTGGCACGGGATGGGAAGCGAGTCCTCGTTCTCGAGCGGGGAGGACGATTCAGGGACGAGGAGTTCAACGGAAACGAGCTGGAGATGGCCGACGCCCTCTATGTCGACAGCGGCGGGTTCCTGACCGCCGATGGGGCCATGACTTTGGCCGTCGGTCAGGCATACGGTGGATCGACAGTGGTGTACACGGGGACCTCCCTCCACCCCCCGGCTCGGATCATCGAGTCCTGGGGGGTGCCGGGGCTCTCCCACGAGGATGTCCTGGAGCGGTCGAAGCGTCATGCCGGCGACAACAACGTCCACAGGCTCACTCCCTCCGAGATCAACGAAAACAACCGGCTGTTCGTGGAAGGGGCAAAGGCCGCCGGCTTCCGCCCGGAGCAGTTCCCGGTGAACGTGAGGGGGTGCCTCGGATCGAGTCTCTGCAATCTCGGCTGCCCCAACGGCGCCAAGCAGGGGACGCACAAAGTCCAATTGCCCGTGGCCGAAGCTTCGGGAGTGGAGGTGGTCACGCGGGCTCGGGTGGTGGGGGTGGGGGAGAAGTCGCTGCGGGTCCGGATTCTGGAGAAAGCAGAAGGTGCCCTCGGGTCGGACTCGGAGTGGGGGCCTGGTGATTACGAGGTGAAGGCAGGGAAGGTGGTCCTGGCCGGAGGCGTCCTGGGCACGCCGCCCCTCCTTCTCCACAGCGGTTTCGGCTCGAGGCTTCCGGCACTGGGCCGGGGGTTCACGTGCCATCCAGCCTTTATTCTGGTGGGCGAGCACCCCGAAGAGATCACCAACGACGTAGGGCACCCGAAGAGCTTCTTCGTCGATCGGGCCGTGGAAGAGGGTTTCGTGTTGGAAACCTGTATGTACTTTCCCTTCGTCACCGCCAAAAATCTAACCGGCTTCGGGTCTGACCACGCGGAGTTCATGAGGGCCTACCCAAGACTCCAGATGATCCTGGTGCTGGCCTGCGACAAGGCCGTTCCGAGCAATCGGGTGGGGGTGGACCGAAGAGGAACGCCCGTCGTCCACTACTCCTTCACACCGGCTGTGGTGGAGTCCCTGGCAGCGGCTACCAGGGCAGCGGCTCGAATCTTCTTCGCCGCCGGCGCTCTCCGCGTCCACGCGCCGTTGGCCGTGCCGCCGCGGTTGGAAAATCGGGAAGCGGACGTCATCGATGAGCGCATCCAGGGCCAGCACTTCCTGCCCGGGACCGTGTCCGTTTCAGCCGCCCACCTCATGGGAGGAGCCGGGATGGGCTCCTCTGCCAAGGATTCGGTGACTGACTCTTGGGGGCGTGTGCATGGACATCCCTGGTTGCGGGTGGCCGACGCCAGCCTCTTCCCCGACTCCCTCGAGATCAATCCCTACCTGACCATCATGGCATTGGCCGACCGGGTTGCCGAGGGAATCCTGGAGGATCTGCCATGAGGAAGACGACGGGCGCCGAGCTGGTCGTGAAGGCTCTTGAAGACGAGAATGTCCCGTTCACGTTCGGGATCCCCGGCACGCACAATATCGAGTTGTACGATGCGCTGGCCGAATCCGAGTCGGTCCACGCGGTTCTCGTCACCGATGAGCAGAGCGCCCCGTTCATGGCTGACGGTGTCTGGCGGGCTTCAGGGTTGCTGGGGTGCGTGAACCTGGTCCCAGGGGCGGGCCTCACCCACGCCCTTTCGGGCATCGCAGAAGCATTCATGGACCAGGTTCCGGTCCTGGTGTTGGGGTGCGGAATCCGTCGAGATACGGGCAACGCCTTTCAGCTTCACGACGTGGACCAGCAGGCCATCGCCGCTCCGGTTGTAAAAAGCACCTACCTGGTGGAAAGGGCGTCGGACCTCTATTCGACGGTCAGGGAAGCGTGCCGAACGGCTCGCGAGGGCGTACCCGGCCCGGTGTTCGTCGAGATACCCGCCAACCTGTACATGGTGAGCGGCGCCGGAGAGGGACACGAGGATTCGGGCACGTGGGGAATCGAAGGGGGAAAGAGCCGGGGCGAGCGTGGGGGTTCCGAGGAACCGAGCCCGCCCGACATTGTCTTCGCAGCCGACCGCATCCGGAATCTCGTCCCTGCCATGGACCTTCTCCAGAGTGCGGAGAGGCCCCTGCTCTATCTGGGAGCTGGGGCAGCCGGTGCCGGCCCCGACCTGGTTCGGCTCGCCGAACGGTTGGAGGCCCCCGTCGCGACCACCATCCAGGGGAAGGGTGTGTTCCCCGAGAGTCACCCCCTCTTCCTCTGGCCCGGATTCGGCGCTGCGGCCCCGAAGTTCGTGCGAAAGGTGGCGAAGAGCTGTGACTCCGTCCTCGCCATCGGATGCAGGTTCGCCGAAGTCGGAACCGGTTCGTACGGGTTGGAGATGCCCGGGCCTCTCATCCACGTGGACCTCGATCCTAGGGTCTTCAATCTGAATTACACGGCCGAGATCACCGTTCATGCCGATGCCGCGGAATTCGTGCTGGCGGCTTTCGAGTTGATGGAGGGTTGGGAAGAGGACGGAAAGGGAGGATCCTGGCGGAGGGTCGACAACGATCTTCGGAAAACCATCCGGGCCGGTCACGAAGCGGTTCGGGAGGAATGGGCTGAAGACATCGGTGGCCCGGGTGTATCCCCGGCCCACCTCCTCCAGACTCTCCAGGCCCAGCTCGGACAGGACACCGTCTACACCACCGACAGCGGGAACGGGACCTTTCTGGCCATGGAGTATCTCCGCCTGGACAAGCCGGGGAAATTCCTTGCCCCGGTGGATTTCTCCTGCATGGGCTACTCGGTTCCGGCGGCGATCGGAGCCAAGCTTGGTCAACCTAACGCTCCTATCGTGGCGTTGGCCGGGGACGGAGCCTTCCTCATGACGGGCCTGGAGATGCTGACGGCCTCCAGGGAGGAAATCGGTTTGATGGTCTTCGTGCTCCGGGACAGGGAGTTGGCCCAGATCGCCCAGTTCCAGGCCACGGCTCTGAGCCGGAAGGTGGCCAGTGAAGTGGCGGGATATGACCTGTCTCGGTTGGCCGAAGGGATGGGGATCAAGTGCCTCTCCATGCCGGACGACGACGTCGTTCAGCCCGTCGTGGAGGAGGCCAAGGCCATCGCCAAAACGGGCCGTCCGGTCCTGGTGGACGTGGCCATCGACTATTCCAGGAAGACGTACTTCACCAGAGGCGTGGTGAAAACCAACCTCCTACGGCTTCCCTTCAAGGATCAGATAAGGTTCGTGGGGAGGGCGTTGAAGAGGAAGCTGGGGAGGTAAGGGGACCGGCGGGCTCAGAGGACGGCCGAGAGTTGTCCCAGCACCTGCTTGGCCTGTTCTCGATAGGTCTGATCGGCGTTCTCATCACGGGTCAGCCGCTCCGCATCTTCCTTCGCCAAACGGAAGTGTTCCAGAGCCGCTTCCCGCTCTGAAGGGTCGTGGGTGGCAGCGGCACCCAGTTGATAGTGGGCCATCATGCGGAAGTAGCCGGTGTTGGCTAGCCCGGGGTGCTCGTTCTCGAACTCTTCCAGCTCCTGGAGAACGGCTGACCAGTTCCGCGTTTCACCGGAGCCTCCGGCTCGAGCCACTGTCATCTGAAGCAGGCTGTTCTCCAGCATCCCCTCCACCTCGCCCAGGCCATCGGACGGGCACTCGGGGTTCGCCCGGGCCCGGTGGATCCAGGCGTTCACAGCCCCTTCCACCTCATGGCGATCCGGCCCTTTGGTTCCCTCCTGTGCGGCAGCCGAGCAGATGACGATGACGTTTTGTGCCAGGCCCGGGCTCTCGTCGTCCTCGGCGAGCAGTGTGAGGCCAAGCCTCGCGGCCCCAACGTGGTCTTTCTCATCCAGCGCCTGCTGAAACCGGAGTTCCAGCATCTGGCGGTTACACCTTTCCCGGCCCTCGGCGCTCAGCCCCTTCTCCGCTGCCCTCCTGAGGATTTCAATTGCTTCCCCCTTCTTTCCCGTTGCGGTGTAGCCGTGGGCGAGGAGCCGGGCGACGCCGCTGATCTCAGGGTATCGGGAGTTCAGGCTCTCCAGGGCCCGAATCGCTTCGTCGGTGAACTGGACGGGCTGAGTCTGGAGACACCGGACGACAACGTCCGGATAACCCCTCTGTGGGTCGTCGATGATCCCTCGATATGGGTCCAGGGAGGGGAAACGGTCCAGGTCCTCCACCATCTGCCGGAACTGGCGTTCGCGGCGTTCCCCCTGCCCCACTCCGTCGGAGAAGAGGTGGTCCAGGAACCGTCCGATGGCTGATTCCAGGAGCTTCTCCATGAGACCTTGGGCAACTTCGCCGGTCATCCCTCCAACCGAGCCGGCCGCTGCCGTGGCCATCTCCCGACTGAGGGTGATGGGGACCAGGTCGAGGCGCGCCAGTTCTGCGAACACCCCGATGGAGGGGATCTCGATCCCCGAGTCCTCCTGCCCAACGGAGGCGAAGAGCTTGTACTTCAATTGGACAAGGTCGGCCAGCACCTTGAGGTGGCGGTCCCGGTCTTCGGCATAGTGAACGTCTCTCTTTTGGAGGAGCTGTCGGGGCTCTCTCGATGTCTCCTCCGCCCGTTCAAGATGGCCCTCCACGAGCGAGGAGAACGCTCCACGAACCCGGGACGGGATCAACTCCTCCACTTCGGCGAGGTATGAGCGGAGCGTTGCAGCCGCTTCGCAACGGGACTCCTCACCCTCCTCTCGGGTCACACCCAGCTTCAGCAGGGGGCTTCGGTGCTGGAGTTGGGCGTTCAACAGCTCGAGAAGCTTGTGCTCCACGAAGTTTCTGACGCGCCCGGGGCTGGAGAGGAAGGACATCATTTGTTGGGCGTCCACCCGCTGCTGCCAATTCGGATCCAGCTTCTCCGCGAGGAAGTGGGGTGCGAAGGCTCCCCCCAGAGCCTGGTGAAGCTCCCGGCGGGCCTGGGCCCGCGGTCGGGGGGATCCTTCCACCACGTCGAGGAAGTAGAGTACCTCGGCGTAGGCCTGCCAGGCCTTCGTGTTCTGGGCGGGGTCCTCCGATCCGCTATCGCAGATGGCCAGTCGCTTCAGAGCCTCGGGGTCTACCGGGTTTTCGCGGATCATCCTGGAGAGCACACCTCTGGCTTCCGCGCGTCTTCCCATACGGTGGAGAGTCTCTGCCCTTCGGACCTGGACGGATTGTCGAAGAGCCCGGAGAGGAGGCTCTTCCATGACCTCCTCCGAATAGCTGTCAAAGGTGGCCAGGGCATCCTCGAAGACCTCTGTGATGCGATTGTCCGTGAGGGTCAGGACCTGAGCCAGTGCATCCAACCCCGAACCTTCGATCCTGATCTCAGCTTTTTTCCCCTCGGGAGGCTCTTCCTCTTCTGGTTGAGCCGGGGCGGCCTTTTCGACGGCAGCGAACTTCGCTCGGAACGGGCCTTTTCGCCCGAGCATGGTCTGGAG
>Ga0180436_10005553_pt1 | contig 11121 bp, 12 predicted proteins | sample SS_ome_2_FD_132434 | JGI IMG/M metagenome (GOLD analysis project Ga0180436, IMG submission 132434) | Hypersaline lake sediment archaeal communities from the Salton Sea, California, USA - SS_3_S_2 metaG | ecosystem: Environmental > Aquatic > Non-marine Saline and Alkaline > Hypersaline >...
AGAGGAACCCCGAGTAGTAGGCGATGTTCTGCATCGAGGTGAGCAACACCGCCTCGAGCCCCTGCGCCGCCATGATCTCGCGCAGCCGCTTGAGCCGCGCGTCATACTCACCCTGGCTGAACGGCAGCGCCGCCTTTTCACCGTTTTCGCAAACAAAGAAATCCGGCCGCTCCATGCTGGCCTCCCTTTTGTCGAAGGCCGGGGCAGATGTCCGGCCAAAACCAAACATCCGGGCGTACAGGATCGGTGGATGCCACACCCCTTGCCAATCGGGGCCAGCGACGCCATCGCTGCGGGCATTCAGAGCCTATTCAACGAATCGCTCGCCTCGCAAGCACTTCTTTGGTCCAGAAATACCTCGGGGAGTTTGAGGGGCAGCGCCCCTCATCACACCAAACCTGCGCGCCGCAGGCGCACATTTTGAAACCGCCCGCCCTCAGGCGACGTTCTGCAACGCCACCTTCGGCACCACGCCCAGCGCATGGGCGATGTCATGGGTCAGATGCGGCTTGTTCAACGTGTAGAAATGCAGATCTTCCACACCGCCGTCGATCAGATCGGAACAAAGCTCCGCCGCCACCGCCACTGACAGAAGCTCCTCGCGCCCGTCGCGTGCGGCCTTGTCGAAGGCGTCGTCGAGCCAGCCGGGCACGGTCGTGCCACAGCGCGCGGCGAATTTCTTCACCCCGCCCCAGTTCTCGATCGGCAGGATGCCCGGGATGATCGGCGCATCGATCCCGGCCTTCTCGCACTTGTCGCGGAAGCGGAAGAACGTCTCCGCCTCGAAGAAGAACTGCGTGATCGCAGACGACGCGCCCGCGTCGATCTTGCGCTTCAGCCAGTCCACGTCCGCTGTGTCGCTCGCCGCTTCCGGGTGCGGGTCCGGGTAGGCGCCGACGCGAATGTTGAATTTGCCGGTCTCCGCCAGCGCCTCGATCAGCTCGACCGAGTTGGCGAAGCCGCCCGGATGCGGCACGAACGCCCCCTGCCCCTTCGGCGGGTCGCCGCGCAGCGCTACGATCTCGGTCACGCCCGCCTCGGCATAGGCGTTGGCGATCTCCAGCGTCTCCTCGCGCGAGGCGTCGACGCAGGTCAGATGCGCCGCCACGTGCAGCCCGTAGCGCTTGTGGATCGTCGTCACGGCGTCATGGGTCAGCGCCCGGGTGGTACCGCCGGCGCCATAGGTCACAGAGACGAAGGTCGGGTCCAGCGGCGCAAGGTCGCGCACCGTGTCTGACAGGCGGAACGCCCCGGCGATGTCCTTGGGCGGAAAGAATTCAAACGAGATTCGCGGCGCAGGCATGGACGGACTCCGGTCAGATGTTGCGGAGCTTGTACCCCCTCCCCACTTGTGAGACAAATTCATAAATCTCAGAAAGATCATGAAGGCTGCTCATGTATCTCGAATTCCGCCACCTGCGCACCATCCGCGCGATCCACGAAGCCGGCGGCCTCGCCCGCGCCGCCGACATGCTGCACATCACCCAGTCCGCGCTCTCGCACCAGGTCAAGGCGCTGGAGGAGCAGGTGGGGATGGAGCTGTTCCACCGCCGCTCGAAGCCGATGAAGCTCTCGCCCGCCGGCCACAAGCTCCTGCGCCTCGCCGAACGGATCTTGCCCGAGGTTGCCGCGGTCGAGGAAGAATTCCGCGCCATGCAATCGGGTCGCTCGGGCCGCATGCACATCGCCATCGAATGCCACGCCTGTTTCGACTGGCTGTTCCCCGTGCTCGACGGCTTCCGCGCCGCTTGGCCGGAGGTCGACGTCGATATCCGCATGCGCCTGGCTTTCGACGCGCTCGAGGCACTCCGGCGCGAGGAGGTCGACTTCGTGATCTCGTCGGACCCGGTCGACATGCCCGGCATCACCTTCCAGCCGCTGTTCGACTACGAGCCGATGTTCGTCTGCGCCAAGGGTCACCGCCTGGCCGGGAAGCCCTTCATCGCGGCGGCGGATTTCGAGGACGAGGTGCTGCTGCACTACCCGGTCGAGCGCGCCAAGCTCGACATCTTCAGCCAGCTGCTCACCCCCGCCCGGATCGAGCCGCGCGGCACGAGGGGGGTGGAACTGACCGAGGTGATCCTGATGCTGGTCGCCGCCGGGCGCGGCGTCACCGTGCTGCCCGACTGGGTCCTGCGTGATTACCACGGGCGGCCCGACTACGTGGTCAAGCCGATCACCGAGGGCGGGCTCTCCAAACGGATGTATGCCGCCGTGCGCGAGGACGACGCGTCGAAGCCCTACATCGCCCACATGACCCGGCTGGCGCGCACCGAGCCGGTGAAGCTGCAGCGCGGGTGAGCCGGCATAAGCCGGCGCTTAGCGGACGCGGAATAAACCCGGCGGGAATGGCGAAGGCGGCGTTGATGCCCGAGGTCTGCCGCATCGACACACGGGTCGATGCTCCAAACACAAGGATGTTCCAGATGAAAAAGCTCCTCCTCGCCGCCGGCCTCGCCGCCTCCCTGCCGGCCGTGGCCCTCGCGCTCTCGCCGGGCGACACGCTCGGCACCATCGCCGACGAGATCCGCGCCAGCCTCACCGAACAGGGTTGGGACGTGCGCAAGCTCGAGATGGACGACGGCAGATTCGAGGCCTACGCGGTGATGGGCACGCAGATGGTCGAGGTCTATGTCGACCCGGCCACCGGCAAGGTCGTCAAGGTCGAAGCCGATGACTGAGGCCGCCGCCACGCACCGGGAGCGGCCACGCGCCGTTCCCGCCGGCAATGTCCGGGTCTGGGATCCGCTCGTGCGCCTGATCCACTGGGGTGTCGTCGCCGGGGTCGTGCTTAACGCGGCCCTGCTCGAGGACGACGGCAAGGCGCACGAGGTCGTCGGCTACGTCGTGCTCGGCTTCGTCTTGGTGCGCCTGATCTGGGGCCTGGTCGGCACCACCCATGCCCGGTTCTCGGCCTTCCCGCCCAACCCGCTGGCGGCGCTGCGTCACCTCGCGGGCTTGCTTCGAGGCCACCGGCGCGTGCATCTTTCGCACAACCCCGCCGGGGCGCTGATGGCCTACAACCTCTGGGCCACGCTGATCGGCCTGGCCGCGACGGGATACATGATGGGCACGCCGAGGTATTTCGGGATGGAATGGGTCGAGGAACTGCACGAGGGGCTGTTCGCCTGGCTGATGATCAGCGTGGCGCTGCACATCGCGGCGGTTCTGCTTGACAGCTGGCTGACCCGCGTGCCGCTCCTGCGCGCGATGATCACCGGGCGCAAGCGGTTGCCGCCGGACGCCGGGCCGGGTCGATGAGCACGCCGGGCCGGGCCCGCACCGACGAGCGGCGCGCCATTGCGCTCGCCGCCGTGATTCTGCTGCAGGCCCTCACCGCGCTGTTCTTCCTCGGTGACGTGATCGCCGATTTGCTGCACGATGGCGCGCTCGAAGACATCCACATGTGGCTCGAGGCGATGGCCGCGGTCGCGCTGATCGGCGGTGTGGTGTTTCTGATGATCGAACTCCGGCGCGTCATGAACCGCATGTCGCTGCTGGACCGCTCGATGCGGGCGGCGCGCGGCGAGATGGCCGAGGTGATCGACAGCTTCTTCACCGACTGGGGCCTCACCCCCTCCGAGCGCGACGTGGCGCTCCTGGTGCTCAAGGGCATCGACAACGAGGCGATCGCCCAGCTGCGCGGCACCGCTCCCGGCACCGTGCGGGCGCAATGCACCGCGATTTACGCCAAGGCCGGGGTCGACGGACGCGCGCAGCTGTTCTCTGTGTTCATGGAAGAACTCCTCGCCAGCGACGACTGAGCGGCAGGGCACGACGCGAAAACCCGCCGGCATCGCCTTGGCAAGACCCGCGCCCGCGCGTATAGCGCCCGCAACAGACAGGAGCGCCCCATGCAGCAAGGCAGTGCCAACCTCAACATCATGATCAAGGCCGCGCGCAAAGCCGGGCGCAGCCTGGTGAAAGACTTCCGCGAGGTCGAGAACCTCCAGGTCTCGATGAAGGGCGCCGGTGATTTCGTCTCGCGCGCCGACATTGCGGCCGAGAAGATCATCAAGGAAGAGCTGATGGAGGCCCGGCCGAACTACGGCTGGCTCGGCGAGGAAGGCGGCGGCGAAGATGGCGCCGACCCGACCCGGCGCTGGATCGTCGACCCGCTCGACGGCACCACCAACTTCCTGCATGGCCTGCCGCACTGGGCGGTCTCGATCGCCCTCGAGCACAAGGGCGAGATCGTCGCCGGCGTGATCTTCGACCCGGCCAAGGATGAGCTGTTCTACGCCGAGAAGGGCAAGGGCGCCTTCATGAACGAAACCCGCCTGCGGGTCTCGGCCCGTCACAAGATGATCGAGGCGATCTTCGCCACCGGCCTGCCCTTCGGCGGGCGCGGCGACCTGCCCGATACCTTGCAGGATCTCGCCCGGCTGCTGCCCGCGTGCTCGGGCGTGCGCCGATGGGGGGCCGCCGCGCTCGATCTCGCCTATGTCGCCGCCGGGCGCTACGACGGGTTCTGGGAACGCCGCCTGCACCCGTGGGACATCGCCGCCGGCATCGTCATCCTGCGTGAGGCCGGCGGGCTGATCGAACCGATCCGCAAGGGCGACGACATCCTCGACGCCGGCGAATTCATCTGCGCAAACGAGGCGATTTTCGACAAATTCGCGGGTGTCATCCGAGGCGTCTGATCTGCCCCGAAAGCCGCGGATTCAGCCCGGTGACGACACATTTTCGCCCGGTTGTGCGGCAAAACTGGCCATCAACTTGATGATTGATAAAAAGTGATGGCTGCCAAATGACGATTGAAAAGAATTCCAGACTGTACCGGCTCATCGGGCCTCTGATCTGCCGGTTCTCCACCGATGATCAAGGCGCCGTCACGGTTGATTGGGTGGCCCTGACCGCCGCGATCGTGCTGCTCGGCGTGTCGGTCATGTTCTACGCCACATCCTCCGTGCCGGAAGTGGCGAACGCCCTCTCCAGCTACATGACCGGGGTCACGGTGGTGCCGAACTGATCAAGCACCACCCGGGCTCTGCAGTCGGCGGTCCACCCGGTCCGGCTGCGCCCGCCCGCGCTCACTTGCGTCGGCGCACCCGCGGCACGGAGCTTTCGACGAGCTTGTAGCGTGCTTCGGGATGGTCAGGGTGTCCGTCCGTGGCGCTCCAGAACCGCGGCCCGCCGGCGCGCATCCAGAACGGCAGCATCGCGGCAAAACCAACGGCGAAGCCGCCGGCATGCGCCCAGTAAGCCACGCCACCGCCATCGGCCGGGTTCGACACGCTACTGAACAGCTGGATCGCGAACCACAGCCCGAGCATCAACCAGGCGGGAACCGGGAACACTTTGAAGATGAAGACGATGATCAGCAGGATATCGACCCGCGCACGCGGAAACATCAGCAGATAGCCGCCCATCACCCCGGCAATCGCCCCGGAGGCGCCCACCATCGGCACCTGGCTGTCGGGTGCCGCTACGATCTGCAACGCCGCCGCCCCGAGGCCGGAGGCGAGGTAGAAGATAAGAAACCCGAGATGGCCGAGGTGGTCTTCGAGATTGTCACCGAAGATCGACAAAAACAGCATGTTACCGGCAAGGTGCAGGAAGCCTGCATGCAGGAACATCGAGGTCACCAACCCCTCGTAGCCCACTCCGTTGGTGATCTTGAGCGGCACCACGCCCCAATCCCAGAAGATCGCGAACAGCGCCCGCTCGTTGCCGAGGTGGCCCACATAGGCGAGGAAGATCAGGATGTTCGCCACGATCAGCGTGATCGTCACGAAGGGCACCCGCTCGGAGGGGTTGTGATCTCGGATCGGAAACATGAATGAGACGTCACATCGCAGGCGCCTCCAGTCAAGCACGGCTCGCGGCCAGTTGATTTGACGCAGGCACCCCCCGCTCCGAGGCTCGCGGCATGAAACGCGCTCTCACCCTCGCTCTCTGTGCTGCCGGTCCGGCCTTCGCCGAAACCTGCCCGCCCGCGCCCGACTTCTCCGACGCGCTCGATGCCCTGATCGCCGAGGCACAGGCGGCACCGAGCTACATGATCGGGCGCGATGCGTTTTTCGACATGCAGGCGCTGTGGCGTGCCGCGCCCGACACGTGGTCGGGCGAGCTGATGTCGGTGGCGCAGGAGCGTATCACCATCGCCGACTACAAAGGCGCCCTGCTCGGGCTCGATGCGCTCGTGGAATATTGCCCGACCTGGCCCGAGGCGTGGAACCAGCGCGCCTACGTGAAATTCCTGCAGGAAGACTATGAGGCCGCGCTGGCCGACGTCGAGCGTGCGGTCGCGCTGGCGCCTCTCCACGTCGCGGCGCTCTCCGGGAAGGGCCTCACCCTGATGCGCATGGGCCGCGAAGAGGAGGGCGATTCGGTCCTGCGCGAGGCCGTCGCCCTGCATCCATGGCTGCCCGAGCGCGGGCTGCTCGACCCGCCCGCCGGCGCCCCGCGCTGAGCCTTTCCCTTGCCGCCGTGATCCGCTACCGTCCGCGCCGCCTGCCCGCGTGGTGGAATGGTAGACACAGGGGACTTAAAATCCCCAGGCTTAGGCCGTGCCGGTTCGAGTCCGGCCGCGGGTACCAGGCACCATCTTCGACGTGACGCGCGCTGCCGGTCTATCCGTCACGCCTGTCCAGAAATCCAAGCGCCGTCCTGAGGTTCTGGTCCGCCTGATCCAGCAGCCCCTGTGCCGCAGCGAAGTCCGGCGCACCTTTCACCAGTAATGCGGCCGGTTTGACGCTGCCACCTGCCGTGGCCAGCGCGTCGGCGGCCACCGCCCGGCTGCATCCGGTGATGTGCATCACGATATTCTCGGCGCGACGAAACAGCTTTTCGTTGTTCGCGATCACGTTGACCATCTGGCCGTCCATCACGTGGCCGAGCAGCACCCCCATGAGCGACGACATCATGTTGAGCGCCACCTTTTGCGCGGTGCCCGCGCCGAGCCGCGTCGACCCGGCGATCACCTCCGGCGCCGTGGGCAGCAACACCGGGATGTCCGCCTCGGTCAGAAGCGTCGTGTCGGGGTTGTTCGCCATTCCGATGGTCACCGCACCGCGCGCCTTGGCGATCTCGAGAATCGTCGCCGGATAGGTGGTGTTGCCGCTCGCGGCCACGCAGATCACGCAGTCGCCCGCGTCGATCACGGCGGCATCGGCCTCGGCCGCGTCGACGCGGTCCTCCGCCTCGCCCTTGGGCCGCGACATGTCTTCGAGCCCGCCCGCCCGCAAGATCCGCACCTGCCGGATCGGGATGCCGAAGGTTGGCGTGATCTCGAGCCCGTCGGCCATCGCCTGCGTGCCCGACGCGCCGGCCGCGGCGTAGACCAGCTTGTGCCCGGCGCGCACCGCGTCGGCCATCGCCCGGGCGCCCTGTTCGATCTCGTCGATGGCCGCGCCGACGACCTTGGCCGCGTCCACCTGGCTTTGGTGCAGGATCTCGAGGATCTCCCGGGCGGAGCGCATGTCGAGCCCCGCGGCCTTGTCGTGCAATTGTTCGGTCTTCATCCCGGCATCCTTTCGACGGCTCGGGTCTTTGCTACCCAAGCGCGCGCCGGCATCCAATCGGTTTCGCGCATGACGGCCGTTTGACGCCTCGGTGCTTTCCTTCGCCGGAGCCCCCCCATATCGTAGCCCCATGACCGCCCTGCCCGCCCCGTTCGAAGCCTGGTTCCGCGCCAAAGGATGGCAGCCCCATCCCCACCAGCTCGACATGCTGGCGCGCGCCGATGCGCCCGCGACGATGCTTATTGCGCCTACGGGCGGCGGGAAAACACTTTCAGGATTCCTGCCTACTCTGTCCGAGTTGGTCGAAAAACCGCGCAATGGATTGCACACACTCTACATTTCACCTCTGAAGGCGCTGGCTGCGGACATGCGCCGCAACCTCACCGGTCCGATCGCGGAAATGGAGCTCGGCATCCGCGTCGATGACCGGTCCGGCGACACCAGCCAGACCCGCAAGAAGGCCCAGCGCGCCGACCCGCCGCATATTCTGCTCACCACGCCCGAGAGCCTCGCCTTGCTGCTCTCCTACGAGGATGCGCCCCGGATGTTTGCCGGGCTCCAGCGCGTGGTGGTCGACGAGTTGCACGCGCTGGCCGAGTCGAAACGCGGCGATCAGCTCATGCTTCTGCTCACCCGGCTGGAGGCGCTCGCCCCGGGGCTGCGCCGGGTGGGGCTCTCGGCCACCGTGGAGGATCCGCCGGCGCTGGCGCGCTACCTCGACCCGACCGGCTGCGCCGTGCTGCACGCCGATCCCGGCCCGGCGCCCGACATCCAGATGCTCGAAACCGAAGCCCCTCCGCCCTGGTCCGGCGGCGGCGGACGATATGCGATCCCCGAGGTGCTCAACGAGGTCAAACGCCACAAGACCACGCTGATCTTCCACAACACCCGCGCCCAGGCCGAGATCTTCTTCCATCATCTCTGGCTTGCCAACGACGAGACCCTGCCCGTGGGCATTCACCACGGCTCGCTCGCCCGCGCGGCCCGCGAGAAGGTCGAGGCCGCGATGCTGCGCGGCGATCTCAGGGCCATCGTCTGCACCGGCACGCTCGATCTCGGGCTCGACTGGGGCGACGTGGACCTGGTGATCCAGGTCGGCGCGCCGAAGAACGTCAAGCGCCTCGTCCAGCGCATCGGCCGCGCCAACCACCGCTACAACGCGCCATCGAAGGCGCTGCTCCTGCCTGCCAACCGCTGGGAGGTGATCGAATGCCAGGCCGCGATCGAGGCGGTGCATGCCCACGATCTCGACGGTGAGCCGCGTGGGCCGGGCCCGCGCGACGTACTCTGCCAGCATATCCTGATCTGCGCCTGCTCCGCTCCGTTCGACGCCGACGAACTCTACGCCGAAGTCACGCAAGCCGGACCTTACGCCGCGCTCACCCGCCCCGATTTCGACGCTTGCCTCGATTTCGTCGCCACCGGCGGCTACGCGCTCCGGGCCTATGACCGCTGGCAAAGGCTCGTCCTGCGCCCCGACGGGCTTTGGCACCTGCGCGACCCGCGGTCGGCGCAGCTGATCCGGATGAACATCGGAACGATCCAGGACAGCGACACGCTCAAGGTGCGCATGCGCGGCCAGCGCAGCCCGCTCGGCGAGGTCGAGGAAGCCTTCGCCGCCTCGCTCGTGCCCGGCGACACCTTCCTGATGGGCGGCAAGATCGTGCGGTTCGAGAGCCTCAAGGAAATGCATGTCGAAGTCAGCCGCGACCGGGGCCGCAAACCCAAGGTGGCGGTGTTCATGGGCACGAAGTTCTCGACCTCGACCCAGCTTTCGGCCCGCGTGCTCGATCTCTTGCACCGCGACGACCTCTCGGCGCTGCCACCTCACACCCGCGACTGGATCCGGCTCCAGGCGGAGGTCTCCCGCCTGCCACGCACCGGCCGTGTGCTTGTCGAAAGTTTCCCCTTCGAAGACCGCGCACACAGCTGCGTCTACGGGTTCGCCGGCAAGGGCGCGCAGCAGACGCTGGGGCTCCTGCTCACCCGCCGGATGGAAACTGCCGGACACGGGCCGCTCGGCTTCGTCGCCACCGACTACGCCACCTTGATCTGGTCGCTTGACCCGATGCGCGACCCGGCCGAACTGCTTGACCCGGAAGGCCTGCGCGACGGCCTCGACGGCTGGCTTGCCGAAAACGCGCTGATGAAACGCAGCTTCAAGGCCGCAGCCACCATCGCCGGGCTCACCCCGCGCAACTTCCCCGGCAAACGGTCGAACGCCCGTCAGGCGACGTTTTCCTCCGACATCCTTTACGACACCCTGCGCAAGTACGACCCCGACCACCTGCTGCTCGCCATTACCCGCGAGGCGGCCATGCGCGGGCTGATCGGCTTCGGCCGGATCGAGGCGATGCTGGAGCGCACCCGGGCGCAGGTCGACCACGTCGTGCTCGACCGGATTCCGCCATTTGCGGCCCCCTTGTTTCTCGAGGTCGGAAAGGTCCCGGTCGACGGCACTGGCCGGGAAGCTCTGCTCCAGGCCGAAGCCGACCGGTTGATGGCGCAGGCCGGGTTGAGTTGAGCCGCGGGCAATGGCTCGCCCCGGCCTCCATCTTGATTTCGGGCGCCATATGTTCTACCTTTGTTCTCATTCGCAAAGGAGACCCTCATGTTTGACGCGCCTCTTCCGCCCACGCAAAAGCAGCTCGACTACGCCCGCGCCATCGCGCGCCGGCTCGACATGGCAATCCCGCGCGACAATCTGGAGAGCCGCCGCGCCCTGTCACGCTGGATCGACAGTCACAAGCCGCGAGCTGGCGCGGCTGGCGCCGGCGCCACCTCCCGGCAGGTCGCCTTCGCGGAAAAGCTCGCGCGCCTGAAACGCCGGGCCATTCCGGACGAATGCTTCCGAGATGCCGGGCTGATGTCGCGCTGGATCGAGGCGAACCGGTAGTATCGTCAGATCCAGCGTAGCTTGCGCACGAGAGCCATTTCGCCCACCGCGAGGAAGATCCGCACGAGGTGGTGCAGGGTCACGAAGGCCGGGTTCGCCGCGATCGACAGCGCGATCAGGCTCATTTCCACCACACCGCCGGGGGCGAAGCTCACCACGAGGCTGTCGGTCGGCAAGCCGCTGAGGCCATGCACAATCGCCGACAACAGGACGCCAACCGCCATCATGCCGCTGACCGACACCAGCGACAGCCCCATGCCGCGCAGGAAGATCGTCCGGGTCATGCCGGTGAACCGCGCGCCAAGCCCGGTGCCGAGCACCACCTGCGCCAGCGCCAACAGCCAGGGCGGCGCGGAGATCTCGACCACCCCCGCGACCGACAAGCCCCCCGCGAGCACAAGTGGGCCAAGCAGTTGGCCCGCAGGCAGCCGGAGCCAGATTCCGAGCGCCACACCCGCCAGGGCCAGACCGGCGACCCAGGCAACGTCGTCGAGACCGGCCGCCCCTCCCGGCCCGAAACTCTGCCCCGCCGCGGAACCGACCGGGTAGCCCTCCCAGATCGACATGCCGATCGGCACCAGCGTCACCACCACGATGATCCGCAGGAACTGCATCAGGGTCAGCAGGCGCACATCGGCCCCCGCCTCCTCGCCGAGGGTGATCGCCTCGAGTAGCCCACCGGGGCTGCCGGCATAATAGGCGGTGGGCCGGTCATAGCCGCCAAGCCGGCGAAACAAAGCATAGTTGAACCCGTGC
>Ga0180436_10005555_pt1 | contig 11121 bp, 10 predicted proteins | sample SS_ome_2_FD_132434 | JGI IMG/M metagenome (GOLD analysis project Ga0180436, IMG submission 132434) | Hypersaline lake sediment archaeal communities from the Salton Sea, California, USA - SS_3_S_2 metaG | ecosystem: Environmental > Aquatic > Non-marine Saline and Alkaline > Hypersaline >...
AAATCGGTGGCCTTGGGATCGGCATATTCTTCATGCACCACCTTGGCGCCCAAGGCTTCGGCGGCTTTTTTATACGCGGCGACGCCATCACGACCAAAGGCGTAGTCCTGGGCGATGGTGGCAATGCTAACACCCGGCTTGGCTATGGCCACGGCATTACTGATGGCATCCTGACCCGAGTTGCGACCGGTCCGAAAAATATAGCGGTTCCAGGCTTTACCCGTAATGGCATCGGCCACGGCCGGTTCGACCAAGAGGATCTTTTGAAATTCCTCGGCCACCGGCAAACACGCCAGGGCCACCCCGCTGCTGGTGGGTCCTACGGCGATATCCACTTTATCGTCGGCATACATTTTGGTCAGCAGCATTTTGGCTCTTGCGGGCTTGAGTTGCGTATCCTCGACAACCAATTCCACATCGCGGCCTATAATTTTATTGGTGCCCTTGGTGGCCCACTCCAGGCCCATCTTAAATCCGGTTATCTCGGCTTTACCGTATATTTCATAGGGTCCGCTCAAGCCCTGCATCAGTCCGATTTTGATGGGATCGGCCGCTATGGCCGAAGTCACAACCACCACGGACAATAGCAGAATCCCGAGTACCCCAATTATTTGTTTAATTCTCATTTTCTACCTCCTTTTGTTGGTTGGTGAATCGGTAAATGTGCACCTTTAAGAAACCTGCTCTCTCAGTTCATTCTTCAACACCTTACCGGCAGCGTTGCGCGGCAATTGATCCATAAATACAACCCGTTTGGGCACTTTGTATTTAGCCAGGCGATCTTTTAGAAACGCTAAGACCGCACCTTCTTCGATGGACTCTTTCGGTTTGAGCACAACCATGGCAACCCCCACCTCACCCCATTTATCGTCCTGGATGCCTATCACGGCCGTTTCAGCCACTTGGGGAAGATCGTAGATCGCGTTTTCCACTTCCGCCGGATACACATTTTCACCGCCGGATATGAACATATCCTTCTTGCGATCCACAATGGTCAGATCACCAACGGCATCCATCTGGGCCAGGTCACCGGTATGAAACCATCCACCGGCAAAGGCCTCCTCTGTGGCTGCCGGCCGGTTCCAGTAACCCTGCATGAGATTGGGACCCCGGATGATCAGTTCGCCGGTTTGACCCGCAGGTACCGTCTGCATGTCATCATCTACGACCCGGGCCTCCACATGCATGAGTGGACGGCCAATGGAGCCGGCCTTTTCCAAGGCCAAAGCTTCACTCAGCGTGGCGATGCTGGGTGCGGCTTCACTCATGCCAAAACCTTGCCGCAGGATGATATCGGCCTCGTGATACTGCCTGACCAAACTCACCGGCAAGGGTGCACCGCCACTCATGACTACCCGTACCGTTTCAAAAGCCTCGGCGTTGAAATCAGCATGCTGGATCAGGAACAGAAAGATGGCGGCGACGCCAAAAAACAGGCTGATGTTTTCGCTTGTCAACAATCGCAATGTCTCACCGGGTTCGAAGGTTCGCTGAATCACAACGGTACCGCCCACATATAGTATCGGCAGTGTAAACAATCCAATGCCGCCGATATGAAACATGGGCAGAACCGACAGATTGCGGTCATCGGGCCCGAACTGCATGTCCACCACCAGATTGATGGCGTTGTAAAAACTGGCTCCCTGGCTCAGGATAGCACCTTTGGGTTTGCCGGTGGTTCCGGCAGTGTACATGATGATATGGGGTGTATCCAGGTCGATTTCATGATCGGTTTGAGGCGGTTCTTCCGGTTGAGATGCCAGCAAGCTTGCCAGGGAAGTTGCCTTATCGGACGCAGCACCACCCAGGGTGATCATTCTCTGAATAGTGGTTTGTTTCTTTAGGGCTAGGGCCGTATCCCCAAAAGACGCATCAAATATGAGCGTTTCGGTGCCACTGTCGTTGAGGTTGAAGGCCAGTTCCGGCGGTGAAAGCCGCCAGTTTAGTGGAACCAGGATCACACCGAGCTTGGCGGCTGCAAATATCGTCAGAACATACTCAAGACAGTTATAGGCCAGTATGGCGCAGCGATCGCCGTGTTTTACACCCATACTGACCAATCCATGAGCCAGTTGATTGGTGAGCCTTTCCAGCTCTCCATAGCTCAAACGGCGATCGCCGTCTACAACAGCTTCCTTGGCAGGGTGTAATTCTTTGCGTTTGGTCAGCCAGTAGCCGATGTTTTGCGCCTTCATTGAATCTTCCTCCTCCCAATGAAATCGAGTACCGATTTTATTGGAAAAGCTTTTTCATGACTTCCGCCATATTGTGGGCAAAATTGGTTACGGTCTGCAGACCCTCCTCATCCTGGTCGGCATCCCGCGCGCCGCCGGCCCCGGCCATACCCACATTCCAGTAGGTTGAACCGGGTACCGTGATGCCATTAAAGAAAAACCATAGGAGTAATTGCGAAAAAGCCACATTGTGTCCGGCTCTACGGGCCACCGTGATGGGGCCGCCCACTTTGCCCGCAAAGAATTTACCGCCCCAGTAGGATACAAAGGTTGCCCGGGCCAGCAAAGCCATCATTTGGGGCACCACCGAGCTGAGATAAACTGGAGATCCCAGAATGATTCCCTCTGCTTCTCTCATTTTATCAAATATGGCGTCGAAATCGTCGCCTTTGATGGAACACACGCCCTTGTTTTTGTGGACACAGTCATAACAGCCGTTGCAGGGTTCGATTTTTTTCCCGCGCAGGGAAATGAGTTCGGTCTGCAGTCCCTCCTCTGCCAGAACTTGCAGGGCCGTATCAACAAAATGAAGCGTGTTGCTTTTGGATCGCAGACTACCGGTAATACCTAAAACTTTCATGGCTACGTGATTCTCCCTTCCATTGAATAAAATCGGGGACCGATTTTATTCTTCTAGATCCTTAACCAGTACCAGCGTCCGGGCCTGGCAAACCAAACGTCCCTGTGAATCTTTGCAGGTACCCAATAGATTCACCAGATTTTTCTGGGGTCGCAGACGGATAATCTCCACCTGGGCCGTTATCAGATCGTCCACGTAGGCTGCAGCCGGGAAATGCAAACTCTGCTTGAGCCAATTGGTTCCCCGCCCCGGCAAGCGGGTTCCCAGCAATTCCGAAAACATACTGCTCAAAAGCGGTCCTGGTATCAACCGATCTTTAAAGCCTTTTTTTCGGGCATAACGTTTATCCGTAAACAAAGAATTGGTATCGCCGATCAGTTCAGCATAGGTATCCAAATCCCCGGTCGAGAATGCTCTTTGTACGGTCGCGGTCTGACCCAACTGCAAATTTTTGTAACCTTCGGCTTCAGATGGTTTGCGCATATCAAAATCCGGATCAATTCCCGGGAAACCTTCCGTAAGGCCGGGCATCACCAGCAGGGCCCTGCCATCGCAAGCCTTGCTGCCATCGGGAAGAACGATGTCGGTCTTCATTTCAATGCGCCCCTGATTATTGGAAACCGCGAGCACCTCGCCGTGAACACTGACTTCCATCTGGGTAAACGTCGGGTTTTGAAACATCAGGTCTTGTTGGATTTGGAGGGTGCCGTTGCCGGGGAACCGGGTGCTAAACAAACGGCAAAGCGTGCCGTACAACATCATGCCGTGGGCCACCGTACCGCCAAATCGGGTTTGAGCTGAAAAGCCCGGGTCCACATGGATCGGATTGTCGTCCCGGCTGAGCGCTGCAAACCGATCGAAATCAGCTTGGCTGAAAGACCGTTTGAAAATCTCAGTATGTCCCACGTTGGCCTGCATGGTTCCTCGTACGCAAATTGTTTTTTAGAATTGCTACCAGCCGAGGAGCGGCAATATCAATTAAAAATGAAAACTGAATCAACTGTCAGGTATTTAGCTTTCCTCCCGTATCCTTGTCAAGCGATAAATTAAAAATCCGGTGTTGCTGTACTATGTTGTGGATGGTTTTAGGCCGAATATTAAAAAGTTGATGATGTCAGATTTTATTTGGTTTGACACACCGCCGCGCGAACCTGCACTCCAGACAACCCACTTGAGTGCCACGAAATGGGTCAGCCCCATGAGTGTTCGTGCCAGAAAAACAGGCGGCAAATCGCGAATTTCTCTGTTTTCTATCCCCTGGCGGATTCTTTGTATATAACCGTGGGCAATTTTGTTGTAGTACCACAGAGACACTTCTCGGCTGATGATTTCACATTCCGGTACGATGCGGTAGATCTTACGGTGTTTGTCGGTAAACTCCAAAAATTTTAATATACCGATCCGTTCGGCATCACGTCGGTCCGTGGTCTTGGCCACAAACCGCTGCACTTCCATGCGCATGGCATGGTTGAAGTATTTCACAAAACCCTCGATGAGTTCGTGCTTGCTCTCGAAATGAACGTAAAAGGTTCCCTGGGCCACGCCGGCCTTGCGGGTGATTTCAAATATATTGGCACGGTTGATACCATATTGGCCAATCACTTCCTCGGCAGCATCAAATATGGCCTGGCGGGTTTTCTCACCCTTGGTCATGGGCTCATTGTCGGATTCCTTTACTGCCAGGGGTTCCGGAATTTTGAGCAAATCTGTTTCGCTTTGGTTTTGCCATGGGGCTGATCCCGTAATGCCATTCATCAAAAATTCGATAATAAGATCGATAAATTGCGATGCTTCGGTTTCCTCATAATCCGATTTCCAATCAAAAGAATGAAAATAGCAAATGCCGATCAGGCTGTAGGCAATAATGCCGGGATCGATGGTTCGAATGTTACCGGCCTGGGATTCTTTCCGAAAAAAGTGACGGTAATAGCGGGCGATGGATTCATAGTAAGCAATGGTGACACTATCCAGGAGCTCGGACTCACCCAGTATGGTGTGGAAAGCCAGATTTTCCTTGCAGTGGCTGTAAAGAATTTGCAGAACCGTCCTTAAACGCTCCTCAAAACGCAGGCCTTCGAAGGAAACAGATTCAACCTTCTCCGAAAAACGGGTGATAATCAGATCGTTTAATTCCTGAAAGATTTGGTCTTTGTTCTTAAAATATTGATAGAAGGTTCCTTTGGAATAGCCGCATTGCCGGGCGATTTCCGATATGGAGGATCCGTAAAATCCCATGGTTTTGAAAACCTCATGGGCGGTATCCAAAATGGCGGCCCTTGTTGCCCGGCCCTTGGCCTTTAGCGCGCCTTTATTTCGAATGCTGTGACTCGCTTTCGTTCCCATTTTCCCTCACACATGAATCAACTGTCATATTTTCTCATATCATATCATCAGCGATAATCAAGTGCCGGGATCAAATTGGCATTTTATAAAGCAGGAGCCAGAAGACAGGACCATATCGGCGTTTCAGGCTGTAGCGTTTTAGACTGTAGGCTGTAGGTCGCAACGTGTAACCCGAAACTCGATTATCGATTCTCGATACTTGATGCTGGATGCTCGCAAGCCACTGCCCTCACCGTCATTCCCTTGGATGCTTGTCCCCTGTGAAAAGAGGAAGGGAGTCCAGGCAAAGCTTTAAGCTGTAAACATAGTAAAACCACTCTTTTTTGCGGCGAAGCCGCATCATATAAAATTTTGGAATAACATGTTATTCTGGATCTCCGATTCCTCGAGGATAACAACCGAGAAGAGCTTTCAGCTACCAGCGGCAAGCCATTAGCAGCTGACAGCTGATACCTTAATGCTGACCGCTGACTCCTGTCTCCTGTCTCCTGTCTCCTGACTCCCTCCAAACCACCATCCCTATTTTTCTTAGATGTTCGATGTTTATTTAATCGGCCTCAATTCTCTGCGAATAATCTTCCCCGTGGCAGTCATCGGCAAGGTTTCCACAAATTCGATCTGGCGCGGGTATTCATGAGCCGCCAGGCGGGTACGCACGAACTCCTTGATCTCGCTTTCCAGGTTTGCCGCCGGGGCTATTTCCGGATTCAACACGATGAAGGCCTTGACAATTTCAGTACGCACCGCATCGGGCACACCCACGACCGCAGCCATGGCCACCGCCGGATGTTTAATCAGGCAGTCCTCGATCTCACCGGGCCCGATCCGGTATCCGGCGCTGGTGATCAAATCGTCTTCGCGTCCCACAAACCACAGGTAGCCATCGTCATCTTTCTTACCCATATCGCCGGTCAGGCACCAATCTCCGATATATTTATTCCGGGTAGCTTCCGGATTGCGCCAATATTCCAGGAACATAACCGGATCACCGCGTTTGATGGCGATATTGCCGGTTTCAGCATGAAGATTGCTCCAGTAGCACTGTTGTTATAGCGTAGCTCATGGTTATCCGCTGAATGCTATCACTTGAATCCTGGACCCCCTCGAATCCTTGAATCCTTCGAAAATATAAACTTAGAATCCATTGTTGATTTGAACTTTGGGATTTATTTGTTATTTGGATTTTGTTTTCAGCTGATCCGCAACAACTTCACTGATATGCTTAACCTCAATATCATGACCCTGTTTGTCCATACCCCCTTTTAGCTGCAGAACACATCCGGGACAATCGCTCACCAGTACGTCCGCACCTGATTTTAAAACCCCAGCCAGCTTCTGTTTTAAGATTTCAGCTGAAATCTCCGGAAAGTCAACCGAGTAGGATCCGCCAAACCCACAACATACGTCCTCATCTGCACAGGGCACGTAATTCAATCCGGCGGTTTCGATGAGTTTGCGGGGCTCCTCGGTAACATCCATACCGCGACAAAGGTGGCAGGGCGAATGATAGGCGACCTTTTTGTCGCCGGCTTTGAATGCATCCGGCGACAGGTCCAACACATTGATCATAAACGAGCTGAAATCCATGACCTTATCCACAAAGGCGGTCATATCCTTTTCGGGTATGCCCACCTGCCGGGCTATTTTGGGATAGTAATGTTTGAGATGTGAGGCACACGATGCGCACAGGGTCAAGATAATGTCGCTGCGGTTGCCCTCGAAGGCCTTGAAGTTCTGGCGGGCCAGCGATCCGGCGGTTTCCTCCTCTGCCGCCATCAAAGCCGGCAGGCCGCAACAGCTTTGTTCCTGAGGGAAAACCACTTTTACAGACCGGTCTTTGATCAATTTGATCATGGCCTCGGCCTGCTCAGGATAAATAAAATCGACCGCACATCCGGCAAAAAATGAGACCGTGTGCTTGGGCTTTTTCACATCCACTTGCAGATGCTGCCAGCGATCGCGAAAAGGCTTGGACGCAATTACCGGCAGGCTGCGGAAGCCGTGCTGCTTATCAAAAAAATGCGGCAAATGACGAATCATGGGGCCTTTCCTGGCCAGCGGTTTCTGGGCCAGGTAAGCCTGTCTGATTAGAAAATGAAACAGCCTGCGGTTGGGCATGACTTTGGACAGCAGGAAGTTTTTAATGGATTTGCGGCCATCTGAATCCAGAACCAGGCGCAGGGTTTTTTTGATTAGATACGGCAGATCGATATCTGCGGCACATACCGCCTTGCAGGCCTGACAGTTGAGGCAGTTCTTGACAATGGCCCGGTCGTTTTCGCGGCCATGATAAAAAAGGGTCAGAATCAAACCGATGGCGCCGATATATACATGCCCGAATTTATGCCCCCCCACCTTGCTGTAAATGGGGCATACATTGGCGCAAGCGCCACAACGGATGCAGCGTAGGGCTTCGGAAAAAATCGGATCCCGGGCCAGTTCGAGTCGGCCGTTATCCAGAAAAATCACATGCATTACTTTTTTATGGTCCGGCGCACTGCGGCATTCATTGGCCCCTTTGATCCAGGTTACATAGGAGGTCAGGGCTTGACCGGTGGCATTGCGGGGTAGAAGCTTTAGAATTTTTAAAGCCGATTTCAAATCAGGCAGGAGCTTGTCAAAGCCCACCAGGGCCACATGAACTCTTGGCAGCGTGCTTACCAGACGCATATTGCCTTCATTGGTTACCAGCCCAAGGGTACCGGAATCTGCGATGGCAAAATTGGCCCCGCTGATCCCCATGTCGGCTTCCAAAAAGGCCGGTCGCAACTCTTTGCGGGCAACTTTTACCAACTTGTCAATATCTTCCGGATCCAGGTTTTGATTGGTGACATCATTGAACAGTTCGCCTACCTGGTAACGCGACAGATGGATGGCCGGCATAACCATGTGTGACGGGCCCTCATGCCGCAGTTGAATGATCCATTCACCCAGATCGGTTTCAGTTACGTTGAAGCCTTCTTTTTCCAGATGATCGTTCAGGTAGGTCTCTTCGGCCGTCATGGATTTGGATTTGATGATGTGCTGAACGGCATTGTCTTGGGCAATCCGGGAGATTATCTGATTGGCCTCGACGGCATCCTGGGCCACATGAACATGCGTGCCGGCAGCCTCGGCCTGCCGCTTGAATTCTTGCATCAATGCCGGCAAACGAGGCAAGGCCGCATCTTTGTCGGCTGCAATTTCCTGTTTGATAGTGTTAAAGTCCGTTTCAGCATAAACGTCGGCGCGATTCTGGCGATACGCTGTGTTGAAATTGCCCAGGGCCTTGCGCAAGAATTGGTCCTGCAGGGCATCCTTGAGCTGTTTTTTATATGACTTGATGTCTTGTGCGGTTTTGATCATCGATCTTTCCGAATGAGTATATGCAGTTCCTGAGGGCCGTGCACCCCGATGGCCAACACCCGTTCGATGTCCGCCGTGCGGCTGGGACCGGTGATGAATGCCACATAGGTAGCCGGCTCTGTTTTCAGGATGTGATCCAACTCTGCTTGAATGCTCTCGGTATCCGGTTTTATCTGCGATGCCCGCAGGCAGGCTACGTGGGTATCGGCCAGCATGGTCGCCAGACGGATATCCTCTTCGGCAGAGGGCAGCACCAGCGTTCCGGTGTCGGCCAGACCCCAGGATACCGGGGTTACGGCAGTGTCAATGGCATCGCCATGATCACGCAATGGTGGTTTCAGCAGGTTCACACCGGCTGTTTTGCATAGGGCATCCAACATATCCCATTGTTCGGGTGTAAATCCGACCGCTGCCAGATTGCGGCCGCCCTGTTGCTGCGTCAATTCAATCGCATAGTTGAATGTGCTTTCCAGGTTGGTGGTATCTGCGACGACGGCCTGGACAGCCTCGGCCTTCGTTTTCATCTGCGAGATGAGGTCTCGTGTTGTCATGACAAATTCATTTCAAGGGATATAGGTTTCAAGCCCTTCACATTGTCCTTTGCCAAATTCGACCATCGTCTCGGCGGCAATCTCCAAGCCATCCTTCAAATAAGAACTGTCGATACCCGGAACCGCATAGGCGTAAAACAATACATTGGCTGTCTGCTCGCTCACCCGGGTTTTATCATCAGCCCCCTGGGCTAAAACACACACAATGCCGGCTTCGTCACGCAGTACAATCTCGTTTGCTTTGAGAATAAATTCTCGCCCGCCCATACCGGCGCAGGTTTCTCCATCTGTGGCCACATCCAACATTAACTTGCCTTCGAAACGATCAAAATCTGTCACCGCCACCAGGATGCCGGCACACATCTCCGCCATGAAGTGGGCGTCCACGGACAACGAGTATTGCGGAAAGCCACTGTTCACCGTCCGTTTGAGATGACCGAATAGGGGACAATCATATCCGAATTGTTCAAAAAAATTTGCGTATATGTTTATGCGTTCGGTGATCTGCGCCAGGATTTCGCGCTTGCGCATTTTACGCAAAAGCTTTCTTTTAAACAGCTTTAATTCTGATGGGAGTTGTTGACTGGTTTGGCATCCGCTGATCAGGGTCAGACCGAATCCCACCCCGGGGTATTGGGCCTTATAATCATGGGACATGCTGAATTCAGGAAACATTAAAACTCCGTTTCCAAATACCCCTTTAACTGTTTGGTATTTGATCACTGATTATTGGAATTTATTTGAAATTTGGGATTTGGGATTTGGGATTTGAATTTTTATTATTCAATCAAAGGCTCCCCATTATTTTCATCAATCCAGACATAATCAACATTTTAAAGAGAGCGAGTTGATTCGTCTTCTTCGTCAACCAGTTCTTCCACGTCATCATCCAACCGCTCATAGGCTTTTTGATTGCGGCGGCGAACCACCAGATAGCTGCCGGCCAGGGCCAGTAAAATAGCCATAGGCAATAGCAGTTCCGGCAGCATCAGGTGCCGTTCCTGCTCCCGCACCTGGGTGGACTCGATCACGGTGGGTCGCTCGTCGTCCCGCATGCGGGATTGAACTGTCAGAACTACGGCGCCAATGTAAACGATCACAAAAACGATCGCGCCGATACCCAGCCAGCGTTGCAGTTTCTTGCCGGCGTTCATGACTGCTTTAACTTATCGACGGTATCCAGGTCACACACATCGAATATCTGCCCGCAGCCGCCACATAGCATTTCGCAAACGTCCGGGTTGCGGGTGCGTCTGCGCGACAGTTCCGCCCGGCAATCCGGACAGACGAGATCTTTCAAGTCTGCATCGGTTGGTTTATTTATCTCATTCATTATTATCTCCTGAGTTTCAGCCACACATTCTAATCCAGTAGCATAGATTGAATCCCAAGTTCGTTGGGTTCCTTGGGTTCGTTGGGATCGTTGGGATCGTTGGGTTTATTGGGTTGATGAATAAGCATTTAGCTGCCAACCATCTTCCAAAGACTATAGACAACACCATAAACGCAATAAACTCAACAAACAACATATTCATTCTTCTTTAGATATATACCAGCCGACCTAATTTGTCGATTGTTCATCTGTATTCAGTGTGTTAAATTGAAACATTAAAGAAAATAAATAGGTAACCATCGTGAGCGACTACACCCCCCAGGAAAAATCGGCCCTTTTGGTGGCCACCCTGACTTCCTTTACCGGGCCCTTCGTAGTTTCTTCCGTCAATGTGGCCTTGCCCGCAATCCAAAGGGAATTCAATGCCGATGCCGTCCAGCTGAGCTGGATCGCCACAGCCTTGCTCCTGGCTGTGGCCGTTACCCTGGTCCCGGCCGGTCGTATTGCCGATATTTATGGTCGCAAAAAGATTTTTACCCTGGGTTTGGTCACCTACACGCTGGCATCCTTCCTGGCGGGATTTTCAAATTCAGTCCAAATGCTGATCTTTTTCCGGGTTTTTCAGGGGGTCGGATCGGCCATGTTCCTGACCACCGGCATGGCCATCATTACATCTATCTGTGCACCCCAAAAACGCGGCCGGGCCATTGGCATCTATGTTTCCGCCGTCTATAT
>Ga0180436_10005558_pt1 | contig 11115 bp, 5 predicted proteins | sample SS_ome_2_FD_132434 | JGI IMG/M metagenome (GOLD analysis project Ga0180436, IMG submission 132434) | Hypersaline lake sediment archaeal communities from the Salton Sea, California, USA - SS_3_S_2 metaG | ecosystem: Environmental > Aquatic > Non-marine Saline and Alkaline > Hypersaline > Sediment...
GTTGGCGGCCATCGATTCCTGCAGTTGGCTGGACAGACGGCGGTGATCCTGCAGCAGCACGTACGCCGCGTCGACCTCCTCGACGAGCCGGGCCCGCTCCTCCCGCATGGACGCGAGTTCGCTGCGAAGAAGTTCGGCCTCGATCAATTCCGCATCGCTCGGTCGGGCCAGGACCGGAGCCGCAGCGGACTCGGCGAGTGGGGTCGTCGGCGCCTGCGTTCGATCCCCCGACCGGAGACTGCTTCCGACGCTGCTCCCGATCCATGCGATCGCGATCAGGGCCGCGATCGGCCAGCCCGCTCGACCGATCGGCGACCTCGCACGGACCACGGGCGCGGACCGCGAGGCAGCCGACGTCGCGGGCGGGCGGGTGCTGCCGGCCGAAGCGGCGGATGCGGTCGATGCGACGCCCGGCGTTCGCGGATGACGCGACTCGACCTCGTCGTCGGCCTTCCACGTGCGGCTGGTCAGGACCGGTTCCGGGGTCGTGCTCGGCACCGAGTCGTCGGCGCGACGCTCGGCCGCCGCCGCGTCGCTCGCCCGCGTGTCGGGCGTGATGTCCGCGGGCGTGACGGTCGCGGGCGTGACGGTCGGGGGCGTGACTTCGAGCGGTCGATGGGGCGCTTCCGCGGAAGCGGCCTCGGGTTCCGGCTCGGTCTCCGGCATGTGCTCCGAAGCCGAGGTCGACGGGATCCGGGGTTCGTCGCCGGAACCGCCGCTTCGGGCGGGGTGCCGATCGGACTCGGCGTCGGCCGGCGACTTCGATTCGTCGGGCCGCCACTTCATCGACCACCCGGTCGGGCGGGCGCTGACCCGCGTGACCAGCCGGTCGAGGCCGGACTGCTCGCTGGTCGCCTCGTCGTCCTGGGGCTCTTCCAACTCGAGGTCCTCGAACAGGGGCGGGTCGTCTGAACGATGGCGGCGGCGATTGGCCATGTCGGCGGGGCGGTCCGAGCGGGCGGGGAATCGGGATCGGGGGACGCACGCGCTCCGGCGGAGCGGACATGAGAGTATGCGGAGATGCCGCGGGCCGCCCGCCGTCGCTCCATCCACCCTCGCTCGAAGGATCACTTTCCCTCATGCGCCTGGCCGACTTTCAACAGCTCATCCGTGATCGCTACCACGCCACCGACGCCGCCCGCGGCGTCCCGGGCACCTTCCTCTGGTTCAGTGAGGAGGTCGGCGAGCTTGCCGAGGCGCTCGGGCACCGGGAGCGGGGCGACGGCGACGAGGCCAATCTCCGCGAGGAGTTCGCCGACGTCCTCGCCTGGCTGACCACGCTGGCGAACATCTGCGAGGTCGACCTCGAGGCGGCCATCCGCGAGAAGTACCTCGACGGCGGCGGTCCGACCGGAACCAAGTAACCGGGCCGCGGGCCGCGGTTCCTGCAGTCGCCCCCCGCGGATCGCCGACAGACGACGAACCACCCGCCGGTGGCCGTTCGCAGCTCGGGAGTCGACGCATGTGCGGCATCTTCGCCATCTTCGCCCCGGGTGATCGCTCGACCGGACTCGCCGAGCCCGACTTCGCGCGACTGCGGGACCGGCTCCGGCACCGCGGCCCCGACGACGCGGGCGTCTGGCACGATCGCCACGCCCTGATCGGACACCGTCGCCTCGCGATCATGGACCCCGCCCACGGACGCGAACCGATCGTCCGCGGCGACCCTGATGATCCCTGCGTCGTGGTCTTCAACGGCGAGTTGCTCAACCACCGGGAGCTGCGGACGTCGCTCGCGGAGACCGGCGAGCGGTTCGACACCGACTGCGACGCCGAGACCGCCGCGGCCGCGGTCGCCCGATGGGGCGAGGCCGCGATCGATCGGTTCCGCGGGATGTTCGCGATCGCCTGGTATCGGCCGCGGTCGCGGCGACTCGTCCTCGCCCGCGACGCCTTCGGGGTCGTGCCGCTGCTGCACGCGACGCTCCGGGACGGGCGGATCGCGATCTCCAGCGAGATGACGCCCCTTCGACTGCTGCTCGGCGACGACGCGACCGTCGATCCCGCGACGCTCTCGGCGTATCTCTCGTCGATCCGCATCACGGTCGGCGACCGGACGATGCTCGGTCGCGTGCGGACCGTGCGTCCCGGCCATCTGGTTCGAATCGACCTCTCGTCGGCGGCGGCCGTGACGTCGGCGCATCGCTGGTGGACGCCTCCGGCGGTGACCGGCGACCTGCGGGGCGACGCCGCCGATGCGGCGCTCGTCGCGGCGATCGACGAGTCGGTCGCGGCCCACCTTCAGAGCGACGTCGAGGTCTGCACGCTGCTCTCCGGCGGACTCGACAGCGCCGTCATCACGACCCTCGTCCACGACCGGAATCCCGAGGTCCGAGCGTTCACCGCCATCGGCGGCGACGGCGGGGCCGACGAGGATCGGGCGGCGGCCGTGGTGGTGGCCGACGGGCTCGGCATCACCCGAACCGAGATCGATCCGGCGATCGGCGCCTCGCCGCTCGAACGCTGGCGCACCATGGTCGCGACGCTCGGCGTGCCGCTCGGCACGCCGAACGAGGTCGCGATCCACGCCCTCGCCGAAGGGGTCGCGGCGGCGGGGTTCAAGGTCGCCCTGAGCGGGGAGGGGGCGGACGAACTGCTCGGCGGCTACGAGCCCGTGCTCGCGGTGGCCGGCTCGATCGCCGCCACCGCACCCTCGGCGGAGGCCGCGGCCGCGATGCTCGTCGAGACCATCGCGTGGATCCCGCCGAGCCGACAACCCGCGGTCCTCTCCGCGGACTGGGCCGCCGCGGTCGCGGGCGAGACGAAGCTCGTCGAGGAGACCGCGGGGTCGATTTCGGCGGGTGGAGACCCCGGCGTTCCGCGGACGTACCTGCGGTGGCTTCAGGACATCAACCTCGCGGGGCTTCTGGGTCGCCTGAATCACGCGTCGATGTCGTCGTCGGTCGAAGCCCGGCCGCCGTTCGCGGACCGCCGGGTGGCCGAGACCGTGGCCCGCATCGCCACCGACGACCTGTTCCGAGTCGGCGGGGTGTCGCCGGGCGAGTCGTCGACGAAGATCGCCCTGCGACGCGGGTTCGCGTCACGACTTCCCCCGCACGTCGTCCATCGCCCGAAGGCGAGTTTCCCGACCCCGTTCGCGGACTGGTCGAGCCGCATGCTCGCGTCGGCGGACGTTCGCGAGGCCCTTCGGCCGCTGGTACGGGCCGTGCCCGGCGCGGATCCCGATCATTCGGCGGATCCGCTCGTCGCCTGGCCGCTGGCGAATCTCGGTCTCTGGAGCGTCGAGACCGGGATCCCGCTGGAACCGGACTGAGCGGTCGCGGGATACGCTGTCCGCCGTGATCCAGCCGCTTCACGTCCGATTCCGCAACGCCGAGGTGTCCGATCTCGACGAGGAGATCCGGGAGATCGTCGCCACCGCGGTCATGGGCCGGGGTCGAGACACCGACATCGTGCTGCCCGACCCCGGAGTGTCCCGTCGCCATGCGTCGCTGCGACCCGGTCCCGGCGGCGAGTGGTTCATCGAGGATCTGCATTCGACCCGCGGGACGTGGCTCAACGGCCGCCGACTCGAACCCGGCGAGGCCGCGGCGATCGGCGACGGCGATCTCATCGAGATCCGACCCTGGAGCCTGCTGGTCGGCGGCTCCACGAGCTCGCGCGGGCAGCTGCTCGCGTCATCGATGACGGTCGGTCAGATTCAGGAAGCGGTCGCGGCCCCGTTCCTGCGGGAGCGTTTCGAGTCCATCGTCGCGGCGGTGCAGCGGGCGATCGGCCGCGGGGGCCCCGAGGAGGTCTTCGGGGCGATGCTCGACTCGCTGCTGGAAGCCAGCGAACTGGATCGGGCGATGATCCTGCGGATCGAGGGCGAGGATGCCCGGGCGGTCGCGATCCGCGGCCGCGTGCGTTCCGAGGAACGTCATCCGCGCCCCTTCTCCCGCACGCTGGTCAACGAGGCGCTGGGTCGTGAGACCACGGTCCGCATGGAGGAGCATCCCGAGTTCAGCGGGGCGGAGAGCATCATCGCTTCCGGGGCGGGCGAGGCGCTGGCCCGCGTGATCCCCGACGGGGACGACCCGTTCATCCTCTACGCCGATCGCCGGGCGATGCAGGGCGAGGACCCCGAACTCGTGGCCTGGTTCGACGCGGTCGCGGCCCTCTGCGATGTCGCCCTCCGCATGCACCGCGGACGGCGGGCGGAGACCGAGCGGGCCACCCTCGCGGCCGAGATGGTCGCGGCCCGGGCGGTGCAGGAGGTGCTGCTTCCCTCGGCGGAGGGTCGCCTCGGGTCGATGTCCTGGCGATCGCTGGCGATCCCCTGCGTCGGCATCGCGGGCGACATGCTGGTGGCCCGCGAAGTCGGCGACGGTCTGCACGCGATGCTCGGCGACGTCAGCGGCAAGGGCGCCCGCGCGGGGCTGGTCATGGCGGGCACCCAGGCCTGCGCCGACACCCTGGCCGACGCGGGTTTCGGCCCCGCCGAGATCGTCTCCCGCCTCGACGACTGGGCGATCCGGAACACGCCCGTGGACATGTTCGTGACGCTCTGGTGCGGTCGGGTCGAGCCCGACGGGCGGGTGCGATTCGTGGTCGCGGGCCATCCCCACATGTACGTGCGACGGGCCGACGGTCGGATCGAACGGCCGGAACTCGAACTCCGGCCCGTGCTCGGGGTGATCGAGTCGGAGAGCCCCGAGACGACCCTGCAACTCGAACCCGGCGATGCCCTCGTCGTCTACAGCGACGGACTGTTCGAGGAGTTCCGGACCGCGGGCGAGCTCGACCGGGAGCGGTTCGGGGAGGACCGGGTCATGGAATCGATCGCCCGCCACGGCCCCGATCCCGCCGCGATCCACCGGGATCTCGTCGATTGGTGCGGCCACGAGCAACTCAAGGACGACCTCACGATCCTCGTCGTGCAGCGCGACTGAGCGGCGAGGTCGACAGGTGTGATCGGGGAAGGATCGGACCGCCGTCCCCGGGCACCGGCGATCGGCCGGAAGTCGGAGGCGCCGGACGAAGACGGGGCCCCACGCCCGGGCGGGCGGGGGGCCCCGTGGTCGTCGGAGTCGGTGCGGCGTCGATCAGCCGTCGCAGTTGAGGACCTCGGCGAGGGCGGCGCAGTACTCGTCCCAGTTGCCGACGCAGCAGAAGTATTCGACCTCGCAGACGAGGTTGCAGCACGTCTCGTCGTCGCAGAACGGCGTGTCGTTGGGCACCAGACAGTCGCCCGCCGCCGCATCGCCGCACTCCAGTCCGCCGGTGCAGACGTCGCATTCGGTCGCCGCGGTGGCCGCACAGATCGCGTCCCACGACTCCTCGCAGCAGACCGGGTCGGTGGCACAGATCTGGTCGCAGCAGGTCGAGTCGTTGCAGGACGGCGTGCCGTTGGCGAAGCAGCAGTCGCCCGCGTCCTCGTCGCCGCACTGCGGGGCGGGGCAGGCGTCGTCGGGACCGGTGCAGCCGTCGGTCTCGAGGGCGCTGATCGCACAGACCACGTCCCACTCGACGTCGCAGCAGTACGAGTCGATGTCGCAGACCGCGTTGCAGCAGGCCGCATCGTCGCACTTGGGGGTGAAGTTGGCTTCGCAGCAGTCCCCGGCACAGGGATCGCCGCAGTCCCAGTTCGCGCCGCAGCCGCACCGGATCTCCTGTCGGGCGAGGCGGACGCAGTCGAGGTCCCAGGTCACCTCGCAGCAGAAGTCGTCGACCGCGCAGACCGCGTCGCAGCATCGCTTGTCGTCGCAGCTCGGCGATCCGTTCGCCTCGCAGCACGACCCCGCGGGGAAGTCACCGCACGCCGGCGGATCGCACAGGTCGAGGGCTTCCTCGGCGCAGGTCCCGTCCCAGATCGTGGTGCAGCAGATCGGGTCCTTCTCGCAGACCGTCGAGCAGCACTCGCCGTCGCTGCAGCCGGGGTTCAGGTGCGGGAAGAAGCACGAGCCCGCCGACTCGACGCCGCAGCCGCGGCGGCAGCGGTCCTGCGCGAGCGACACGCAGAACGAATCCCAGCGGTCCGAACAGCAGATCGGGTCGATGGTGCAGACCGCGTTGCAGCACGCCGCGTCGTCGCAGAACGGGGTGTCGGAAAGCTCCAGACACGAGCCCGCCGAAGATGCTCCGCAGGTCGGATCCGAGCCGCAGTAGAACGACGCGATGGTCGCACAGTTCTCGTCCCAGTTCTCGGTGCAGCAGAGTTCGTCGATGCGGCAGACCACACTGCAGCAGCTCGCGTCCTCGCAGCCGGGCCGAGGGTCGTCCTCGTCGCGGGCGGTGTAGCAGTCGCCCTCGCACGGGCACGGCCAGTCCTCGCCGCTCGGGACGCGACAGGTCTGGATCGCGAGCGTGGCACACTGGGTGTCCCACTCGATCCGGCAGCAGGTCGGGTCGTAGGTGCAGACCGCGTTGCAGCACGACGGATCGTCGCAGAGCGGGGTCGCGTGGGCCTTCTCGCAGTCACCGGGGCCGGGGCACTCGTAGAGACCGATGCACAGGGCGTTGGCGGCCTGCACGCAGTCGGTGTCCCAACGGTTCAGGCAGCAGTACTCGAAGCCGGGGATCGCGCAGATCGCCGACGCGCACTCCGGATCGTTGCAGCCGGGCGTGGCGTGCCGGACGTCGCAGGGATCACGGGTGCCGCCGGGCACCGGAGGATCGCAGAAGTTGAAGGCCTGCTGGGCGCAGACCGCGTCCCACCGGACCTCGCAGCACCAGGAGTCGTACTCGTTGCAGATGAGTTCGCAGCAGTCGCCGTCCGAGCAGCCGGGCGTGATGCTCGCGATGTAGCAGCCGCGGGCGGTCGGGCTGCCGCAACTGTCCGAGGTCGCACATTCGCGGAGTCCGAACGCCCCCGACGCACACGCCGAGTCCCAGCGGTCGGTGCAGCAGAACGGGTCGATGTCGCAGACCGCGTTGCAGCAGACCGCGTCGGCGCAGGCGGGGGTGGTGTTCGGCGCGAGGCAACTGCCCGCGTAGATGTCGCCGCACTCGTTGCACGAGACCTGCGCGAGTTCCACGCAGGGGGTGTCCCAGAACTCGTCGCAGCACTTCGGATCGATCGCACAGACGTTCTGACAGCACTGGAGATCGTCGCAGCCCGGCGTCTCGTGCTCGACGAAACACGAGCCCGCGAAGATGTCGCCGCACTCGGGATAGCAGGGGACGGGAGTCCCGAACTGGTCGTAGCAGATCTCGACGCAGACCTGGATCGCGCCTTCCGCGCAGATGTCGTCCCAGCGGACCTCGCAGCAGAACGGGTCGATGTAGCAGACCGAGTTGCAGCAGTCGCCGTCGGCGCAGCCGGTCGGCCACTGGGCCTCGAGCGACCGGGGCTCGAAGCAGGAGCGTCCCGGAGGGCCGAACTGGACGAGCTTGGGGCCGCAGGTGCAGCGGTCCTCGAGGAGGACGCAGCCGTCGGTCGCCAGCTGGGCGCAGTTCTCGTCCCAGCGGACGTCGCAGCAATACGCGTCGTAGCTGCAGACGAGCTGGCAGCAGGCCGGATCGTCGCAGTAGGCGTTGAAGTTCTCATAGCAGCAGGGCCCCGCGTTCTTCGAGCCACAACCGAAGAGTTCGGGGTCGCGGACCTGGGTCGAGCCGACCACCTGCACGTCCGCCCGGCCCGATGCGGGGGACGGGACCAGGATGCACCGGACCGCGGCGAGTTCGACGCAGGTGGCGTCCCAGTCGGCGGCACAACAGGCCGGATCGAGTTCGCAGACCTGCGCGGTGCAGTAGCCGTCGTCGCAGCCGCCGCCTTCGTGGGGGCGGAGACAGTCACCGAGCCCGATCTCCTCGGGGTTCGGCCAGCGACAGAGTTGATCGGCGATCCGGGCACACGCGGCGTCCCAGAGGCCTTCGTTGAACAGCTCGACGCAGCCGGGATAGTTGCGTTCGATCACCGCGAGGCATTCGCCGACGTCGGCGTTGAAGGCGGGATCGCCGCCGGGCGAGCACCACGCCGGGTTGATCGCGCAGAGCAGACCCTGTACGGCGTCGAGCTGGTCATCGAGGGGGCGAGGCTCATCGCCGAGCGGATCACACAGCAGACCGTTCGACGGGAACGCCTGGATCTGAAGTCCGGGCTCGTTGATGATGATGAGGGCGGCGAGCGCGGTGCAGTCCGCGTCCCAGTCGGTGACGTACATGCCGTCGACCTCGTCGTACTCGCCGCAGCAGCTCGGGTCGAGCGTGCAGACCGCCGAACGCAGGAGCTCGTTGGTGCACGGCGTCTGGCACTGCCGACGCGCGATCTCGATGCACCCGGCATCCCAGGTCATGCTGCAGCAGGCAGGGTCGATCTCGCAGACCAGCACCGAGCAGCGGATGTCGCTGCAGCCGGGATAGTTCTGCCAGTTCTCGCGGTGGACGCAGTCGAGGGCGGGGGGTTTGAATTCGTGCTCGCACAGGCAGTCGCCCGCATCCGGTCGGGTGTCGGGCTCCTGCGGCAGGCACACGTTCTCGGCGACCAGCACGCAGCCCGCATCCCAGAGCACCGTGCAGCAGAGTGGATCGGTCTCGCAGACCACGGTGCAGCAGCGGGGATCGCTGCAGCCCGCGGACTCGGGCTCGCCGGGCTCACCCTCGACGAAGCAGCTGCGATCGACCACGCCGCACGCCTCGTTGCAGGCCCCGCCTTCGGCCTGGAAGATCAGGAAGTTCAACTGCTGACGGTCGAGCTGCGTGACCTCGCCGTCGCCGTCGAAGTCGGCGCAGAGGTTCTGCGGGAAACCCGCCTCGTAGAGGTCGAACACCATGAGGTCCAGCTCGTTGAGCAGACCGTCGTCGTTGAGATCCCCGAGGCACTGGCCGCACGAGGTGCCCCGGGCGGCCTGCCGCGACTTCGCCGCCGAGGCCGGCCCGAGTTGCGCCGTCGCCGACGGCTGGGGCATCGCCAACAGACAGACGATCGCCGTGACGACGATCGTCCGGAGGGATGCCGATCCGCCGCCGGATGCAGACATGCGGTTCCGGCGTCGGCGAGAGGGGCTGGTCTGGGGCATGGTCACGAGAGTCCTCGGGAACTGATCGGGGCGTCCTGCGGGCGAGATTGTAGATGATGACGGCGATTCACCGCATCGACTCCGGGTCGGATGGGCGGAGTCGACCGGGTCGCCACCGATCGCACCCCGGAAACGCATCGACATCCGCACCGAGCGACTGGAGGGATCCGCGAGCCCGGTCCGAAGCCCGAAGGTTTTCGGAACCGGGGGCTCAGATGCCGCCGAACCGTCGCGATCGTCCCGCGAAGGTCCGGAACGTGTCGTGGAGTTCATCGACCCCGAAGTCCGGCCATGCCACGTCGGTGACCACCAGTTCCGCGTAGCTGATCTGCCAGAGCAGGAAGTTCGAGAGCCGCATCTCGCCCGCGGTCCGGATCAGGAGGTCCGGATCGGGCAGCCCGTGGGTGTCGAGGGCGTTCGAGAGTCGGGCCTCGTCGATCTCGGCGGGATCCAACCCCTCATCCCGGACCGCGACCGCGAGTCGTCGGGCGGCATCCGCGATCTCGGCCCGGGCCCCGTAGTTGAGGGCCAGGCACAGGGTGAGCCCGGTTCCGTGGGCGGTCGCCTCCTCGCAGGCGTCCGCGGCATCGAGCACCGCGTGGGGAAGGCCGTCGCGACGGCCGATCCGACGGAAGCGGATCCCGTGTTCGATCATCCGATCCCGCTGATCGACCAGATGGGCGCGGCAGAGCGTCATGAGGGCCTCGACCTCGTCGACGGGCCGCTTCCAGTTCTCGCTGCTGAAGGAGTAGAGCGTGAGGGCGTCGAGCCCGAGGCGGGCGCACTCGGTGGTGATCCGGTCGACGGTGTCGGCCCCCGCCTTGTGCCCCGCGATCCGCGGCAGTCCCCGGGCGTTCGCCCAGCGGCCGTTGCCATCCATGATGATCGCGACGTGCCGCGGCAGGGCATTCCGATCGAGCGACCGCTCGCCGGTGCCGTCCGTCGCCGGGGTCGTCGCTGCCTCGTCGGAACCGCTCACCGGTCGCATCTCCTGAACCATCTCGCCCTGAACCATCTCTCGCCCTGAACCATCTCGCCCGGCTCAGCCGGCGACGAGGACCTCCGACCGTTCCGGGCCGATGCTCACGATCTCGATCGGGACCCCGACGACCTCCTCGATCCGATCGAGGTACCGCCGCGCCGCCGCCGGGAGATCCCCGCGATCGCGGGGTCGCTCCTCGGGATCGGGCCAGCCTTCGAAGGTCTCGTAGACCGGTTCGACCTCGGCAAGGTCGAGGGCGTCGGGCGGAAACCGGTCGGTGACGGTGCCGTCGGGCAGGCGATAGCCGGTGCAGAGCCGGACTTCGTCGAACCCGCCGAGCACGTCGAACAGCGTGCAGGCGATGCCGGTCACGCCGCAGACCATCGCGGTGTAGCGGACCGCGACGAGGTCGAGCCAGCCGCAGCGGCGGGGGCGGCCGGTCGTGGTTCCGTACTCGCGACCCCGCTCGCGGATCCGATCACCGATCTCGTCGTGCAGTTCGGTCGGAAACGGCCCGCCGCCGACCCGGGTCGAGTACGCCTTCATGATGCCCAGCACGCGGTCGATGCGACCGAGCGGCACGCCGGTTCCCGCGGGGATCCCGAGCGTGGAGCAATTGGAGCTGGTGACGAAGGGGTAGGTGCCGTGATCGACGTCGAGCAGGCAGGCGTTGGCCCCCTCGAAGAGCAGTCGCTCTCCCGCGTCCAACGCATCGTGCAGCAGCCACGTCGTGTCGCAGATGTGCGACCGCAGCCGCTCGGCCCAGCCGAGGGCGTCTTCGAGGAGTCGGGTCCGATCGACCGCGGCGGCGACCTCGGTCTCGGCGACCCCGAGCGACCGAAGTTGCGCCGACCGCAGTCGGCAGATCATGTCGAGGCGGGACTCGAGCCGGTCGGCGTGCAGCAGGTCGCCCACCCGGATCGCGGTCGATCGAACGACCTTGTCCGCGTAGGCGGGACCGATGCCCCGCCGGGTGGTGCCGATCGCGTCGCGTCCGCCGCCCGCGATGAACTCCTCGAGGGCCGCGTCGATCGCCTTGTGGTACGGCATGACGACGTGGGCGCGGCTGGAGATCCGGAGGTTGTCGCCGACTTCGATGCCGCGATCGCGGAGGCCGTCCATCTCCTCGAGCAGCTTGGCGGGGTCGACCACCACGCCGTTCCCGATCACGCA
>Ga0180436_10005559_pt1 | contig 11114 bp, 9 predicted proteins | sample SS_ome_2_FD_132434 | JGI IMG/M metagenome (GOLD analysis project Ga0180436, IMG submission 132434) | Hypersaline lake sediment archaeal communities from the Salton Sea, California, USA - SS_3_S_2 metaG | ecosystem: Environmental > Aquatic > Non-marine Saline and Alkaline > Hypersaline > Sediment...
GACAGAGTTTTGGATGGTCGAGCCGGAGATTGCTTTCTGCGACTTGGATGAGCTTATGGAGATTGAGGAGCAGTTCGTCTCCTATATCGTGCAGACGTGCCTTCGCGAGTGTGTGCCTGAGTTGGATCTCTTAGGTCGCGAACCCGCCCAGCTTAGGGTGGTTACGCCACCATTCCCCCGCATTTCATATGATGAGGCGATACAGAGGCTCGCGGACATCTGTGAGAGCAGTGACGACGCCGAGATCCGGGAGCAGCTGGCGATAGAGTGGGGAGATGATTTTGGCTCTCCCCATGAGACCTACCTCACGCGCCAATTCGATAGGCCAGTATTTGTTTACGGGTATCCTGCAAAGGCGAAGGCGTTCTATATGGAACCCTGGCCCGACAGACCCGAGGTTTCGAAGAGTGTTGATCTCCTGGCACCCGAGGGATATGGTGAGATTATCGGTGGCTCAGAGCGTATCTCCGATCCTGATCTGCTGGTTCAACGATTGCACGAGTGGGGATTACCGGCGGAAGCATTCAAATGGTACTTGGACCTGCGCCGCTACGGGTCTGTGCCCCATTCGGGGTTCGGTCTGGGTGTGGAGCGTACTGTTACGTGGATCTGCGGCTTGGATCATCTTCGAGAGACTATCGCGTTTCCGCGTATGTTGACCCGCGTATATCCATAGGCTAATTGTGGTGTTTGTGGAAAACTCCGTACGGTAGTATAATGAAATAGTCTGAAAACATCAGGGGAGCTTGGGGAGCCAGGCTGAGAGGGTGCTCTGGGATTGTTTAGGCAGCTCGATTGGGAGCTGGCGGAATTCCACCGGCACTGACCCTTGAACCTGATCTGGGTAATGCCAGCGGAGGGAAGCAGGTGTCGTGATCGAAGCCGCTCTGCTGGTACAGGGCGGCTTTCTGGCGTATGGAGACCGGATAGACTGCAGATGGGTGTAAGAGGCCATCGGTAGTTCAGGCATTAAGGTGGTGGAACGGTATGTCGCGGGTAGTTATCTTTGCCAACGGTGAATTCTATGATCGTGAGGCGGCCAGACAGCTAATCGGCCCGAGTGATTTTGTCATTGGAGCAGACGGCGGTACTCTGCACGCACTCTCAATCGGCGTTTCTCCTGACTTGATCATTGGGGATTTGGATTCGCTACCGGAGCCGGAGCGGCATTGCGTCCAGCAATCTGGTGGGCAGGTGGAAGCCTATTCACCGCTGAAAGATGAAACAGATCTTGAGTTGGCACTCAAGCATGCTGGTGGCCGTGGCGCGAGCGAGATAATTGTTCTGGCTGCGTTGGGCGGAAGACTGGATCAGCTGATCGCGAATGTGCTCTTGCTCACTCTGCCGGAACTGGATAATGTGGCTGTACGTATCGTTGATGGAGCGCAGACAGCATTCCTGATTACAAAAGATGCTCGGATCAGTGGCTGTCCTGGTGATACTGTCTCACTGATCCCGCTTGGCGGTGATGCGATCGGTGTGACGACGGTTGGATTGAAATGGCGTCTTACGAATGATATTCTGTATTTTGGTCCTGCACGTGGGGTCAGCAACTGTCTTGTATGTGATCGGGCGACGATAGAGATTCGGCAAGGTCGATTGCTGTGCATTGTGACTCGGAAGGGTAGCACTGCCACGGGGCAGGAATAGCTGACAGGGGGGATCAGAATGAATAAACGGTGGTGTGTGTGTGTAGTCTGTCTTGTAGTATTAGCGGCATGTGTCGCTGAGCCAATGCCGGCACCTTCGCAGATGCCTGCGGAAGTGCTGCAGCCCACGTCCGTACAGACGGTACGACCTGTTCGGGTCATGACTCACGACAGCTTCGACATTAGCGAGGACATGGTAGCGGCTTTCGAGGAGCAGTTTGGGGCTGAGGTCCAAATCCTGCAGTCAGGGGATGCCGGCGTGATGGTGAACCAGGCGATTCTCAGTGCGGATAACCCCCTCGCTGACGTAATCTTCGGGATTGATAATACACTGCTCAGTCGTGTGTTGGATGCAGGGATTCTCGAATCATATCCATCACCGCTGCTTGACGAGATTCCTGATCAGCTTGAGTTGGATCCACAGAATCGCGCTTTGCCCGTTGACTTTGGTGATGTGTGCCTGAACTATGATAGGATCTGGTTTGACGAGCGCGGGATTGCACCGCCAGATGAGCTTGAGGATTTGGTTGCATCCGACTACAATGGACTAACAGTCGTTCAGAATGCGGCAACATCCTCACCTGGTTTGGCTTTTCTCTTGGTCACGATTGGATATTTCGGCGAATCTGGCGAGTATTCTTGGTTGGACTACTGGCGCGATTTGCGTGCAAACGATGTTCTGGTAGTTGATGGTTGGGAAGACGCGTACTGGGGCCAGTTTACCTACGGCTCAGGTGGGGCTGGGGATCGGCCGATCGTGGTGAGTTATGCGAGCAGCCCCCCGGCGGAGGTGCTGTTTTCGGAGGAAGAATTCGAGGAGGCTCCAACGCAGGCGGTCACGGCCGATGGCGCCTGCTTCAGGCAGATCGAGTTCGTTGGGATCCTGAAAGGGGCGCAGAACCGCGATCTGGCGGAGGCGTGGGTTGACTTTACGTTGAGCAAGCCGTTCCAGGAGGATATCCCGCTGCACATGTTCGTTTTTCCTGCGAACGAGACTGCGGATCTGCCTAAAGTGTTTGTTGATTTTGCGCAGATTCCTGAGCATCCAGTGGATGTGGGTTACGCCAGTATCGAAGCCAATCGTGAGGTATGGCTGACTGCCTGGACTGATACGGTGCTGCGTTAGCGATGCATAATAGAGGCGGGATCCGAATGAGTAGATGGGCGCATCCTGCGGGGTTCAAGAATCGTTCGTGGGAACTGGCGCTTCTGGCTCTGGCTGTGATTCCCTCGCTTTTTCTGCTTGCATTCTATTTCTATCCACTCGGGTCGATTCTGTCATTATCTTTGGCCCCCGGTGGACAGTTGAGTTTGAAGTCTATAGCCACATTGTATGGGACGCCATATTACCTGAAGACGCTGTGGTTTACTACATGGCAGGCTGCGCTCTCGACGTTCTTGACGGTTGTGCTGGCGCTACCGGGTGCCTATGCAATGGCGCGGTACACTTTTCCAGGGAAGATGCTCTTGCAGGCGGTAAGTACAGTGCCTTTCGTGCTGCCGACGATAGTCGTAGCATTGGCGTTCGTTGCGTTTCTGGGGCCTAGAGGTTGGCTGAATCTTGCGCTCATGAGATTGATGGCGCTTGATGAGCCTCCCTTGGACCTGCGATATACACTGGGCGCGATACTGGTCGCTCATGTATTCTACAACTACTCACTCGTATTGCGGCTTGTGAGCACATTCTGGTCACATATTGATCCTCAACTTACTGATGCGGCTCGCATGCTCGGGGCAAATCGGTGGCGTGCGTTTCGCGAGGTGACACTGCCCCTACTCCTTCCGGCAATTGGGGCATCTGCCGCGTTGGTGTTCGTCTTTTGCTTCACGAGCTTCGGCGTCGTGTTGATTCTGGGCGGGCCGCGGTTTGCAACGTTGGAGGTCGAGATATTCCGTCAAACGGTCCAATTCCTCAATCTGCCACTTGCTGGTGTTCTTTCACTTGTACAGATTGTGCTGATGCTGGCGATGCTGACCATCTATGTGCGGCTTCAGGGGCGTATATCGATACCGATACTCCTGAGATCGCAGGGCGTGACACAGAAGCGGCCGCAGACGACGCGAGAATGGCTGTTTCTAGCTCTTGTGGTTGCGCCGATCGCCGCCACGGTGCTGCCACTCTATGTCCTACTTGAGAGTTCTCTGACGCCAGACGGGAGTCTGTCGTTCAAATTCTATGGGGATTTGTTCCGGAACACTCGAGGCTCAGTGTTCTACGTGGCGCCGATTGAGGCCATGCGCAATTCATTGGGGTTTGCTCTGGCGACAATGTTCCTTTCGGTGGTCTTGGGCTTGATGATTTCCGCTGTGCTGGCGAACCGTGACACACAATTCAAGCCGTTGCTTCGTTTGCTTGACTCGATCTTTATGCTTCCTTTGGGGACGTCGGCCGTCACATTGGGTCTGGGATTTATTATCGCATTGGATCATCCCCCACTCAACCTGCGAACATCTCCCGCGATCATTGTGGTGGCGCATACGCTTGTGTCTCTCCCTTTTGTGGTGAGAAGTGTGCTTCCGGCCCTCCAGTCGATTCAACCCCAGTTGCGTCAGGCCGCTGCTCTTCTTGGAGCATCACCATGGCAAGTCTGGCGTGAGGTCGATCTCCCGATTGTGGCGCGTGCAGTAGTCGTGGGGGCAGTGTTTGCATTCACCGTCTCAATGGGTGAGTTTGGCGCCACATCCTTGATCTCTCGACCTGATCTGCCTACGATGCCTATTGCAATCTATCGTTTCCTGAGTCGGCCCGGCATGACAAACTACGGGCAAGCGCTGGCTATGTCGAGCTTGCTCATGGGTGTCTGTACTGTGGGTTTTATTCTTATCGAACGATTCCGCATTGGGGAAATCGGTGAGTTCTGAGCGGCGTCTTCTTCTTGGCGCGGAACTCCCAGAGGGAGGCGCTAAACTGAGTACCGAAAACCCACTCCTCGAGCTCAAACACATCAGTAAGACCTATCCTGATGGATGGAAATTAGATGATGTGAATCTTAAAGTCCACAGACGGGAGATCGTCAGCATATTGGGACCATCGGGCTGTGGTAAGTCGACTCTTCTGCGGCTTATTGCCGGTCTGGAGCGGCTCGATAGTGGTCAGGTGTTGCTCGACGGTACAGACGTGACGCATGTGCCTCCACATCTGCGGGGGTTTGGCCTGATGTTTCAGGAGTACGCGCTGTTTCCCCACAAAAATGTCCTTGGAAATGTGGCCTTTGGGCTGCGGATGCACGGGTATCGCGGAGAGAGATTGCGAAAGCGTGTTACCGAGGTCCTGGAACTGGTTGGCCTGTCGGCATTCGAGGAACGTGATGTCAACAGTCTGTCGGGGGGTGAGCGTCAACGTGTTGCGCTGGCGCGCAGTCTGGCCCCTGAACCAGCCTTGCTGATGTTGGATGAGCCGCTCGGGGCTCTTGATCGTGCGATGCGCGAGCGACTGATGAGTGAGTTACCGGGGATTCTGCACCGGGCTGGCACGACGGCGATTACTGTAACCCACGATCAAATAGAATCATTCGCAATTGCCGATCGCCTGATGTTGCTTCGCGATGGCTGCGTTATTCAGATTGGGACGCCCGAAGAGGTATATTACACGCCTGCGTCTGTATGGGTTGCCGGGTTCTTGGGTCTTCAGAATGTAATCGATGTGTCCGAGCTTGGGCGTGGGTGGGTCGAGACTCCATTGGGACGTCTGACGTTCAACACTTCCAACCCTGTCTCTGTCTATTCGTCGGCCGAAGTGAAGGCGCTGATTCGGCCGGACGCCGCGCGTTTGGTGGAGCCGCAGAAAACGGAGCTGTCAGATCAAGGCGCAGAGATAAACATACTTCGTGTCCTGGTCAAAGACAGATCTTTTCGTGGTGAAACGTGTCAGGTGAGGGTGATGCACGACAGCGGGGTGACGTTGACTTTCAGTTTTTCTGGTGATTGTTCACTTCCACAGGTTGGTGAGGTCGCGGATTTGCGTCTGGCGTCAGGGTCGGTGATACTAGTCAAGGCAGGCGAGGGTGTTTGCCGGACACAAACCAAACCGCTATAATGGCTGAGGATTCCAGGCGATTGGGAGGTAGTTGGGCTGATGAGGGTGAGATATCGTGTGATGCAGTGTCGCTGGCCGGGTGAGGAATGGCAGACCTGGGGGTTTTTCTACGAATTGCAGGAAGATCCTCGCCGCAGTATGTCAGTGGTCTGCCATCACAATATGAACGAGTTTGAATGGATGGTACATGATATCAAACAATGTGTGGCTGACCGATGTCTATCGCTGGAACGAATTCATGAGGCAGTGGCTCAATATGGTGATACCTGTCGTGTACTGCCCGAGATTCGGACCTATGAAGTGGACGGAGGCTCGGTTTCTGCTGCAGTAGATGCCATCGAGGCGCTCGTTCTTGGTCTTGAATACATTGCCCCTCACGATGCATCTGAGGAATCGATCAGGATATTCTCGGGCACTGCGAACCGTCCCCTGGCTCAGTCTGTGGCACATCTTCTTGGATTCCCACTTTCAGCCATTTCCATCACATCGCTGCCGGATAGTGAGATTCACGTGCAGATCGAGGAAGTAGTACGAAACAAAGAGGTCTTTGTCATTCAGCCGTGTTCGGCACCCGTGAATGATCACTTGGTCGAACTATTGCTTATGATTGATGCCTTTCGTCGTGCATCTGCCCGAAGCATCACTGCAATTGTGCCGTATTTCCCCTACGCCAGACAGGAACGAATGGCTAAAGGACGGGAGGCGATCAGTGCCAGGGCGGTTGCATCGATGTTGGAGACCATGGGTGTCAATCGAGTCATCTATATTGACATACACGCGGAGGCAATTCAAGGATTTTTCACAGTCCCTGTGGATCGTTTGCAGGCGTTTCCGATTCTATCATATTACTTTCGTAACAACTCGTTTCTGGAAGATGCTGTTGTGGTGTCCCCGGATGTGGGGCGCGCGCGGCTTGCGGGTAAATATGCCCAGGCGCTGGGGGTGCCGTTGGTGTTGATGCATAAACGGCGGGACGGGTTCACCAGAGCCAAAGCAACTCACGTGGTTGGGGATATAGAGGACAAAATCCCGATTCTTATCGATGATATTTGTGCAAGTGGTAGTGTTATTGATCAGGTTCCAGTGTTGCTCGAGCAGGGCGCCCGGCCTGAAGTACACCTGGCCGTCACACATGGCGTGCTGTTGCCACCGGCCCTGAAGTACCTCGATCGTGATTGGTTAAACGAACTGGTTGTCACGGATACGGTTCTGGTTCCTCCACAGAAGCGTCATCCCAAGTTGAAGATTGTCAGTGTTGCCCCCATGCTGGCCTACGCAATCCGCGGGATCTATCATGGCGACTCTATCAGTCCCTTGTGGGACTATGATGCGCCGCGCAAGCTGGGATTCTACGATCCGCCAAGCTTGGAAGACAGCTAGAGTCTTCCAACAATAATTGGATGGTTTGCCAGATGCAAGAAAATAGCAGCATAAAGGCGGTAGCACTGTTTTCAGGTGGTCTGGACAGTGTACTTGCTACACGTCTGATACTTGAGCAGGGGATAGCAGTCACTGCGATTCACATTCGTACGAGCCTATCGTATGTCGATCGCGCGCGAATGCTGGGAGAGGCGCCTCGGGACCAGCCTCTGCCGGTTGAAATAGCGGCAGAGACGCTCGGTGTTGGACTGGAGATCATAGATGCGTTCGAAGAGTATCTGCCGATGGTACTTGAACCTCGATATGGGTATGGGTCTGGTGTGAATCCGTGCATTGACTGCCGCATATTCTTGTTACGCAGGGCAAAGCGATGGATGGAGGAACATAGCTATCACTTTGTGTTCACCGGTGAGGTAGTAGGACAGCGGCCAAAAAGCCAGAAAAGACCCACGCTGCGGACAGTTGAGCGTGAGAGCGGCCTACAAGGTTACCTTCTTCGTCCCCTATCTGCCAAACTTCTTGATCCAACTATCCCTGAAGAGAGGGGTTGGGTGGATCGTGATAAGCTGCTGGGTATAAGCGGCCGCGGCCGGAAGGCTCAGATTGCACTAGCCAAACAGTTTGGCATAGTGGACTATGCACAGCCTTCAGGTGGATGCTGCTACTTGATCGACAAGACATACGCGCGACGTCTGCGTGATGTGATAGCACATGGTGAGACTGCGTTGATAAATCTTGCATTTGCCCAACTCTTGGCTGTTGGGCGGCATTTCCGCCTGCCGGATGGGACCAAGATCATTGTAGGTCGTGATGAGCGGGAAAATGACTTCATCGACCACTACAACGGCAATGGATTGTGGCTGAGAGCAGCTGAATGCGTGGGGCCGACCGGGTTGGTAGTCGGGGCCTCGTCACCCGATGGACTAAGCCTTGCTGCCCAGATCGTAGCAGGATATGGTCGTGGCAGCGCTGAGTCGGAAGTTCTCGTGGAGCTGCGATTTGCCTCGGGACTGGTTGCCCCTGCACAACTCTTGAGAGTTGCTCCATTATCCCGCGAAGATATTCACGTGTTGATGGTGTAGTCGCCATAGCGACAGGCGATGGACTCGCTGCCTTCGCCGGGTGCTGTGGGTTCTAAGCAATGTTTTCCCGTGTTGTCTATTTGCTCTTGGCATATTCGTAGGGTATAATGAAAACCATTGGCGAGGGTGGTTATTGACAAGGAATGAGGGAGTGTTTGTCTGGTGACTGCTGGTACCGTGATTCTGCTTGTGGAAGGAAGAAAACCCGCAGCGGAACGTTTGACTCCTATTCTCGAAGAGCAGGGGTTCTTTGTCATCGCTGCACACACCAGGCGAGAAGCTTGGTCAAAGGTGCAGTCCGACAATCCATCAGCGGTCATTCTGGATACACTCTCTATGAGGTTCAGTGAACAGCGTTTTTGTGCAGCCCTACAGGACGGCGGCTATGAACTGCCTGTACTCATGCTTCTGTCCGATGATGCCAAGGCGACAGATACGTCCGATATTCGCGGATGCCTGCGCTATCCATTTACGGCCAAACAGCTCATTAGTCGGGTGAATCGACTGTTACCAGATCCTGACGACGAAATACTATCTGTTGGGGGTGTAGTGTTCTACGTCACCCAACGTTATGTTGTGTGTTGTGGGCGCGAGACACATTTGACACCGAAGCAAGCCCAGTTGCTCGAGACCTTCATGAAGCACCCAGGCGAGATTCTGACCCGTGCGTACTTAATGAAGCAAGTATGGGATACGGAGTACCTTGGTGACACACGAACCCTCGATGTGCATATTCACTGGTTGCGCAAGGCAACTGAGGGAAATCCTAAGTCGCCACGCCGTATATGTACGGTGCGCCGACAAGGTTATTGCTTTCGGTTCGCTGATGAAGAGTACCGCTAGTCGGAGGATGCTGCACATAACCTTGGCTTATTGGTTTGGCGTAGAATTGTCACTTTGTCTTCCTCTCTCTTGTCTGGCGTGATTTGCCCAAATCACGCTTTGTGGTACAATCATTTTCGGGTTTTTCCCAATACGCACGCTCATTGGCCTAGAACCGTGCCAGGTGAACAGCCACCTGGTCAAAGTAATGGTCGGGGCGGAGGATAAACGGTAAGGAGGTTCTCTACTATGGCTGTTGTTTCTATGAAGTCGCTGCTCGAAACCGGTGTACATTTTGGTCATCGTACCCGGCGCTGGAATCCGAAGATGCGGTCGTATATCTTCACGGAGCGCAATGGCGTCCATATTATTGACCTGCAGCAGACTGTTTCCGCAATGGGCTTCACCTATGACCTGATTCGGGACACAGTCGCCGATGGTGGGACACTGCTCTTCGTTGGCACGAAGCGTCAGGCACAAGAGACGATTTCTGTGGAAGCAGAACGTTGCGGAATGCCCTATGTGAATCGACGCTGGTTGGGCGGGACGTTGACAAATTGGCGGACTATCCGTCAGCGGATTGATTATTTGCTCGACCTGGAGGCACGTCGCGATCGGGGTGATTTCGAGCGTCTGACGAAGAAGGAAGGCCTCGTGCTCCAACGCCAGATCGAGAAGCTGAATGAGCGCCTCGGTGGCATCAAGGATATGCGAGATTTACCAGATCTGCTTTTTGTTGTTGATGTGCAGCGTGAAACGACTGCAGTTGCAGAGGCAAACAAGCTGGGTATTCCGATCGTGGCCATTGTTGACACCAACTGTGACCCCGACCCTATTGACTATGTCATTCCGGCGAACGACGATGCTATTCGGGCGATCAAGTTGATCACGATGAAGATGGCGGATGCTGTGCTCGACGGAATGGCCATGCGTAAGGCTGCGGTGGAAGAGCCTGAGGATGTCCCGGCTGAGGAATTTGCTGTGGAAGATGAGAAGTATCTCAGTGCTGCAACGCTGGCTCGTCTCAAGGAGCTGAACTTTGAGGATGATGCGTCGGATGATGAGCTGGTGGAAGATGACGCTGTGGATCTGGAAGAGGAGACGGCCGTAGAGGCCGAATGACGGATCTTCCCCATAGGTGGTTGGGTTGAAACAAACGGATTAGGAGAGTGGAATTTGGAGATCACTACTGCATTGATCAAGGAACTTCGAGAAGCGACCAGTGCTGGCGTGCTGGATTGTCGCAAGGCGCTTCAGGAGAGTGATGGGGACCTGGAGGGTGCTGCTGCCATTCTACGGGAGAAGGGGCTGGCAGCGGTCGCCAAGCGGGCTGGACGTCAGGCATCTGAGGGACTTATTGAAGCATACGTACATCCAGGCAGCCGAGTTGGCGTACTTCTTGAGTTGAACTGCGAAACAGATTTTGTGGCGCGGACTGATGCTTTCCAGAACCTTGCTCATGAGTTGGCTCTGCATATTGCGTTTGCCTCACCATGTTATCTGACGCGCGATGAGATTCCAGAAGAGTCTCTCGAACAAGAGAAGCAGATCTATCGCGCTCAGGCTCTTGAGGAGGGCAAGCCGGAGAGAATCGTCGATCAGATCATTAGCGGGCGGCTGGATAAGTTCTACGGTCAGGCCTGCCTCATGGAGCAGCCCTTCATCAAGGATGAGGATAGAACTATTGAAGATCTGATCAACGATGCGATCGCCAAGCTCGGTGAAAACATCGTGCTGCGGCGGTTTGCTCGTTTTGAACGGGGAGAAGGTGCATAGGTTGTTTCGCCTGGGACTCCAGTCTCAGGCAAGTTTTTGTCCGATTCAGCGCGTGGTTCCCTGTGTGTGAGAGTCGCGAAAATATGGGAGACTGAAGGTGGCCAGATACAAGCGTGTTTTGCTCAAGTTGGGCGGGGAGTCTCTCGCCGGCCCTGGTGGATTTGGTATTAGTCCGCATATGGCAGAAGAGGTAGCAGCAAAGATTCTTGCTGTTCGCGGCTTGGACGTCGAGGTGGCTATTGTGTTGGGGGCTGGCAATATCTGGCGTGGGCGTGACGGCCTTGCGCATGGTATGGAACGTGCCACCGCTGACCATATGGGCATGCTGGCTACTATTCTGAATGCACTGGCCCTGGCTGATGCGATTGA
>Ga0180436_10005560_pt1 | contig 11113 bp, 10 predicted proteins | sample SS_ome_2_FD_132434 | JGI IMG/M metagenome (GOLD analysis project Ga0180436, IMG submission 132434) | Hypersaline lake sediment archaeal communities from the Salton Sea, California, USA - SS_3_S_2 metaG | ecosystem: Environmental > Aquatic > Non-marine Saline and Alkaline > Hypersaline >...
AAGGAGGCCCCTGCATGCGCGCTTGATCGTACTCGAGGGTGATCAGGAGCGAGCGCACGCCATCGGGTAGCAGTCTGGCTAGATGGCGCGCATAGCGAGGCCGCGTCTCTGGGGGTAGCGCGATCAGCGATGCCCGATCGTAAACGGCGGAGACCTGCGTCAACAGCTCTGGCCGCAAAGCAAAGAAATCGCCGACGAGAAGGCTGATCTCGTCGACCTGATAACGCTGAAACGGCCCTAGCTGATCAACTCGCGGCATCAGCTGATGCTCAGCAAAGAACTGCTCGGCAGCGAGCCGGCTGATTTCGATACCGAGCACGGCATGGCCCAAGCTGGCGAGCCAGAGCATATCCAGCGATTTACCACACAAGGGCACCAAGACAGGGGCCTTGTTGGGCACCTCGAGACTCGGCCAGTGCTCGGCCAAATGCCGGTTGATCTCCTCCTCGTGCCAACCGAGTTCACCTCGCTGCCAACGATTGAGCCAAAACTCAGGGGTCATCGATTCACCGTCCTTCTACATTGTCAGCCGGTTCGCGAGAGCCAGACCTTGCCAGCCCGCGCTCAGCCCTTTGGAAATTATCATGTCGAATCCCTAGCAAAGCGTACAGTATGGTCACAAGATCGCACGGTTTACCCCTGCATCAAGCCTTTAACGCCCATCGTCATGCCCATCATGATTCCCATCATGATTCCCATCATGATTCCCGCGTTGCTGACGTAGCACATGCCAGAGACTGATCACGTCCGAGCGTTCCTCAGGCAGCACCAGGGTGATGGCAAGCTCTTCGAGTGCGGCGAGCACGGCGAGCAAGGCCGCTAGCCGAAATGGCCAGACCGAAATATCGAGCAGCATCATCAATAATCCGGCCACTGTCGCAGCCACCGCAACCTTCACCAGCAGCGTGTGATAACTGGTAAAGCAGCCAAAGCGCAGCAGACCTGCAAGGGCTGGCAACACAAAGCTGGCAACCACAGCAGCAACGGCTATCCATTCAGTCCGCACCAGTGCTGGCCATAGCAGCCAGAGGGCAATGGCGGTAACGGTATAGATCGCGACATCCGCCCAGGAGTCGAGCTGGGCGCCCAAACGACTGGTCTGGCCCATCGCCCGCGCCAGTATGCCATCGACGGCATCGGTGAGGAATGCCAGCGCCAGTAGCCAAATAAACGCCTCCCGCTGCCCGGAGACTGCGAGCAACAGCAGCAACGGCGCGGAACCAAGCCGCAGCGCACTCAAGAGATTCGGCAATGTCCAGGGACTCATCATGCAACACCTGCGATGTGGCGCGCGCTAAGCGCTAGAACCTGCGACCTGGTGTCCTCTATGAGACCCTGCGCTTGAGGAGAAACGCCAGCGGGATAGTGAGAATCGCGAGCACCGCGAGCACCTCGCACAGTTGCAGGATAGTCAGGATGCCAACCTGCCGCGTTAGTACATCCGATACCAAGGCCATAGTTAATGGCAGCTGCTCATCGAGCACCGGCCCCTCCAGCCACTGCATGAAACCGGGATGACTCCATGACAGGTCGCCAACATAGCGCGACCAGTTGCCCTGATTACCGCGGTAGAGCATCACCCCGACAAAGGTCGTACCTAACGAAAAGCCGAGATTCTTCAAGAAATTGAATAGCGCAGCACCCTCGTCGCGATCCTCGGGGCGGAGATTTTGGAACGCCTGCGCCGCCAGCAACGGATAGATCAGCATCAGCCCAAACAGATTCAACGCGAGCGGCACCAAGAGCTCGGCCGGGCCGGTCGCCGGACTCAAGCGACTGTAGACAAACCATCCCGCCGCGATACAAAGGGCCGCCAGCACAGCAACCTGCCGGATGCCAATCAAGCGCTCAATATGGCTCGCCAACAAAGCGGCGACAACACCGAAGCCACCGGCAGCGCCCATGATCAGGCCGACAGTGACGACCTCCCACTGCAGATAGTTGATCGCCAGTTCGGGGGTAATGATAAAGCTACCGAGAAACAGCACGCCAAACAGCGCCACCAGCACCGAGCAAGCGAGGAAATTGACATCGGCAAAGAGCCGAAAGCGCATGATATTGCGATCGCCAATCAGCACACCGCGCAGCACAAAGGCGATGAAGAAGGTCAGCGTCAGGATACCGAGAACCCAGATCTCGGCAGAGCCGAGCCAGTCTAGGTCATCCCCCTGATCGAGCATGATCTGCAGACAAACCACCCAGACTGCGAGCAGCACGAAGCCCGCCAGGTCCGTGCGTACGCGTTGCGCAGCAGTGCGCGGCATCACGCTCAGGATCAGCATCAAGGCAACCAGCCCGATCGGCAGATTGACCCAGAAGTTCCAGCGCCAATCCAGATTCTGCGCCAGAAAGCCACCGATCACCGGTCCCAGCGCCGGACCACCGAGTACGCCGAGCACCCAGATCGAAAGCGCCTTACTACGCTCCTGGGGCGGAAAGGCATCGATCAACATCGACTGTGAGAGTGGAATCAACGGGCCACTGAACAGCCCCTGGATGAAGCGAAAGATGACGATCTGGGTCAGCGTCTGCGAGAGCCCGCAGGCCAGCGATGAGAGCACGAAGCCGGTCACCACGATCAGCGCTAGCCGCCGCCGACCGAGCAGGCGCGTGAGATGGCCGCTGACGCCAATGATGAGGGCCTGACCACAGGTGAACATGGTCACCACCCAGGTGATCTCATAGGGGCTAGCGCTCAGGTTGCCCGCCATGTAGGGCAGCGCCACCGAGACGATGGTCATGTCGATCACGGCCATGACCGAGATCATCAGCGCGGTCAGCAGCACCATGCTGCGTCGCAGCCCCGGCGGCAGCACCGTTGATTCTGCAGCGGTGGCAGTGGCAGTGGCAGTGGCAGTGGCAGGAGCGGGTTGCGTGCTCATGGAGCAGGCTCAATCAGCCTGCGGAGCGGCGCCGGGGACTGCCTTCGACGATGCATCCGCTGCCGGCTTATCGGCATCAACCGCATCAACCGCATCAACCATCACCGTCGCCGTCACACTTGCGCCAACCCGATAGGGCTGCTCAGGGCGCATCGGCGCGAGCTTGATCCGCACCGGAATACGCTGCGTCACCTTGACCCAGTTACCAGTCGTGTTCTGGGCTGGCAGCAGCGAGAATGAGGCCGCGCTCGCCGGAGCAATGCTCTGTACCAGGCCGTCGAAGACCTGATTACCGTAGAGGTCGATCTGGATGCGCGCCGGCATGCCCGCAGTGATACGACCGATGCGGCCTTCTTTGAAGTTGGCCTGCACCCACCACTGTCCTGCCTCGACCAGCACGAACAGGGGATCGCCAATAGCAACCACCTCGCCGGGACGCGCATCGACGCGCGTCACCCAGCCATCAGCGGGTGCGCGAATCTCAGTCCAGTCGAGACGGAGCTTAGCCAGATTGACCTCAGCGTCCGCCTGATTCACCCGTGCATCTTGGATCGCGGGCGGACCCAGTCGATTCTCGGCGAGCAGCAGTTCGGCGCGGAGGTCGTTCAAGGTAGCCTGCGCGGCCTTCAGTGTATCCTCAAGCTCGATCCCCTTGAGCTTGGGCTCATCACCACGAGCCACCAAGGCACTCAGACGCTCGAACTGCTGTTTGGCGCTATCGACCAATGCCTGCTGCTCGTCCACCTTAGCCTGAGCGGCGCTGACTGCGGCCCGCTGCACCTCGATCTCCTGTCTGGCCAGCGCCGCAGCGCTGCTCGCCTTCGCCAGCTCAGCGGCAAAGGGAACGGGATCGATCCGAAGCAGCAGATCTCCGGCCTTGATAGCCTGGTTATCTTGCACCGCGACCTGGACGACCTGCCCGGCAACTCGAGGCGCGATCCAGACTGTATTCGCATGGATGTAGGCGTCATCAGTGCTTGGATGTGCACCGCTATAGCTCCAATAGAGCCAACCAGCCAGCGCTAGCCCCGCACCCACCAGGAGCGCAATTGCGACGGCGATCAGCTCTTTGGCCAGTGACCGCTTCACGACCGGTGCGGACTCGGACTCTGGTGTCGTCGTCATGGCAATCGTTAGACCTCGATTAATCAGATAAAGCATAGTGCATGGGCGAGGCGTCGCGATCAACTCAGGACCGAATGCGTCAAGAAGCCGTGCAAGTGCGGCCTTTGACCGCTATCATCCGCCCACTAAACCCATTCCGCAGCCAAATCCTAAGATTCAGGAGAAGCCACGATGACCACTCGTTTACCCGCTGCCGCGCTTGCAACCCTCGCGATCGCCTGCATCGGCACCGCAACCGCGGCCGACCTCAAGCCAGAAGAACAGATCCAGACCCGCCAGGCCGGCTACAGCTTCATGTCTTGGAACATGGGCAAGATCAAAGCGAACCTAGACGGCAACTATAACCAGGCCCAGGTCGAGGCCGCTGCAAACGCCATCGCCGGCATCGCCAATTCTGGCATGGGCGCGCTCTATGGCCCTGGCACCGACAAGGACATCGGCGACGTCAAGACCCGCGTCAAGCCTGAACTCTTCACCGACAAAGAAGGGGTTGGAGAGGTCGCTGTCGCCTTCATCGAAGCCGCCAATAATATGGCCGAAACCGCTGCCCTGGGCGATGAGGCCGAGGTCAAGGCCGCCTTTGGCAAGCTCGGCGAGAGCTGCAAGGCCTGCCATAAGAAGTACCGCAAGGACTAAGCGCGGGAACCCTCGGCTGGTTTGGCTGCAGTCAAGCCGTCAAGCAAGCGCATCGGCGAGGCCGGCAACGGCCTCGCCATGCGAGCTGTAAACTCACCAGCTCGGCAGGCTCCCCGCGGGTGGCGGAGGCGGTGGTGGCGGCAGCAGACCGCCATCAGCAATCCATACCGCCGCCGCGCTGAGCACGAGCGCCAGCAGCAAGGCCCAGAGCGGCCCGCCCCGCGCCGAGGCCGCGCGCGAGCCATCCGAGGGCGCCGGCTTCCAGCCGGTGATCATCGGTCGAATCAGGTTATTACGACGGACGAGCGTATAGAAGAGCACGGCCAGGATATGCAAGCTCACCAGCGCCAGGATGATCCAAAGTCCTTGCCGGTGCAGGCTGGTCAACCCGTTGCTGGTCGCCTTCGACACCAGTGCATAGAGCGGCCCGTTAAAGGCGATGTCATCGTTACTGAACAGGCCGCTCAGGGCCTGAAACAAGAGCACGAGAAGCAGCGCAAACACGGACAAGGCACCGAGCGGATTATGGCCTTCCTCATGCCAGTAGCCGCGTAGATAGGCGAGTATTTTTCTCGGCGTCGGCAAGAACTGGGCAAAGCGCGCGTAGGTCGAGCCCAACAGGCCCCAGATCAATCGGAAGACTAAGAGCCCCAAGATCAGCAGCCCGGCACGCTCATGCCAGGGCATCCAGTTGCCGCCTTGCAGCCCAGTCAGAATGGCCGCCGTCACGGCTAGAAACAGCGTCCAATGGAAGACACGAGTCGGTAGATCCCAGATCTTAATGCGCATCGGCCGAATCTCCGCAACCGTCGAATTGTCACTCACCAGAACCGAAGGCGCTTGCCACGAATCGCCTCCGACCGCTGGCCCTAGGCCGTGCATTATGCCAGGCCAACAGTACTGCAATTAGCGAATCCGACGGCCTCCTGTGGCGGCGCATCTTGGTCGAGGCATCGATAACCAACTCGGTCTTGTGCACGAGGTCTTGTGCGCGACTACGCCATCCGAGCGCGCGAACGCGTAGAATCGGCCTAATCGACGACAACCTGCCTTTGGAGCCGCGGGCCATGCCCTTTCAACTTTGTTACGCCAGCACCGCAACGCGCGACCTCAGCCGCGATGAGTTACTCGAGCTGTTGACCAACGCGCGCAAGCATAATGCCGACAAAGGCATCACCGGACTGCTGCTCTTTCAGGGCGGACATTTTCTCCAGGTCCTCGAGGGTGAGGCGAGCGCGGTGCGCGAACTGTTTAAGCAGATCGCCAAAGACGAACGTCATACCGATATCGCGCTCTTGTTCGAGGAGCTGGTCTCCCAGTCGCAGTACCCAGACTGGAGCATGGGGTTCCAGGCCTTTGATGGCAGCGAATGGATGGAATTCCCCAAGGAAGACAGCAACCAGCAAGATCTCCGCGCCCTTGCCCAAACCATGGGCCGAGCCAAGGATCTCCTCTTGTATGTCCGCAAACAGGGTCTGGACCCAGCCAAGGACGTTGGCTGACGCCAGGCATACCAACGATTGCCACTGTCAACGCGAGCGCCACCAGACGCGTCCAGCCACAGGCGTGATTGCCAGCGCCCGATTTTCACGGCGGCTTGCCGCTGACAACCTTGCAGACGAACGCCCGCATTAGCGCAGACGTTACGAGCCATCTCCTAAAGAAGAGGCATCCTGGATGAGCCACGATCAACTCCCCATCCCGCTCCGCCAACTCTCCGAGGCCACCCACGCCGACCCCTTTGCCATCCTCGGCCGCCATCTCGAGGGCGAACTGACCACTGTGCGCGCCATCTTGCCGCAGGCCGAGACGGTCACCATCGCTGAACTCCAACAGGAGATGGCGCGCGTCAGCGGCACCGATATCTTCGAGTGGCACGGCCCCGGCGATGAGCTGCCAGAGCATTACCGACTGATCTGGCGCGACCAAGATCACCGCGAGCACATTGCCCACGACCCCTATAGCTTCCCGCCCCAGGTGCCAGACTTCGATATGCATCTGTTCGGCGAAGGGCGCCACTGGCACGCCTATCGCCTGCTCGGCGCCCGGGTCCATGAAACCGAGGGGATCGCTGGCATCCTATTTACGGTTTGGGCGCCGAATGCGGCCCGGGTCAGCGTGGTCGGTGAATTCAATGGCTGGGATGGCCGCTGTCATCCGATGCGCGTGCACGGCAACGGTGTTTGGGAGCTGTTCATCCCCGACCTGGCGCCCGGCGTCCTCTACAAGTTCGAGATCCGCTCGCGCGACGGCGCTATCCTGCTCAAGGCCGACCCTTATGGACGGCGCGCCGAGGTCCGCCCGAGCACGGCTAGCATCGTCGAGCCACCGAGCCAGTATCGCTGGCGCGACGAGCCCTGGCGCTTGGCGCGAGCCGCGCACGACTGGCAGCATAGCCCGATGTCGATCTATGAGGTGCACCTAGGCTCCTGGCAGCGCGGTCCCGAAGGCGAGATGCTTAACTACCGCGAACTCGGCGAACGCCTCGTCGAGTACGCCAAGGACCTCGGCTTCACCCACATCGAGCTGATGCCCATCACCGAGCACCCGTTTGACCTCTCTTGGGGCTATCAGACTACCGGCTATTACGCACCGACCAGCCGCTTCGGCAGCCCGGACGATTTCCGCTATTTGGTCGATCACTGCCATGCCCATGGCATCGGCGTCATCCTCGATTGGGTGCCGGCACACTTTCCCAAGGATGCCCATGGCCTTGGTCGCTTCGACGGTACCGCCCTGTTCGAGCACGAAGACCCACGGCTTGGCGAGCACCTCGACTGGGAGACCCTGATCTTTAATTTCGGCCGCAACGAGGTGAAGAACTTCCTCATCTCAAGCGCCCTGTACTGGCTCGAGGAATTCCATGTCGATGGGCTGCGCGTGGATGCCGTCGCCTCCATGCTCTACCTCGACTATTCACGCACCGATTGGCTACCAAACCAATACGGTGGCCGGGAAAACCTGGAGGCCATCGCCTTCCTGCGCGAACTCAATGAGATCGTCCATGACCAAGTGCCTGGGGCGCTCGTGATGGCCGAGGAGTCGACCTCCTGGCCGCAGGTCACCCGACCGACCTATGTCGGCGGTCTCGGCTTCGACCTCAAGTGGAACATGGGCTGGATGAACGACACCCTGGAGTATTTCAAGGAGGACCCGATCCACCGCCAGTACCATCAGGACGCGTTGACCTTCAGCATGCTCTATGCGTTCACCGAGAACTTCCTGCTGCCGTTCTCACACGACGAGGTCACGCACGGCAAGCGCTCGCTGCTGTACCGCATGCCTGGCGACGAATGGCAACGTTTCGCCAACCTGCGCCTGCTATATACCTATATGTACACCCATCCCGGCAAGAAACTGCTATTTATGGGCAGCGAGTTCGGCCAGGGCGAGGAATGGGATAGTCAGCGCATCCTCGATTGGTATGTCCTCGAGTACCCACTGCACCAAGGCATTCAGCAGTTGGTGCGGAGTGCCAATCGCCTCTATCAGGAACAGCCGCCGCTGCATCAGCTCGACTTCAACTGGGAGGGCTTCGAGTGGATCGACTGCCATGACGCGCAAAACTCGGTGCTGATCTATCAGCGCAAAGGTCCAGCAACGGACGACAGCGGTTACCCCACGGCCGTTCCTCACCTGGTGGTGGCCCTCAATCTCACGCCCGTCCCACGCCATGACTACCGAATCGGGGTACCGGTCGCTGGCCACTACGAAGAGATCTTCAACTCCGACGCGACCGCCTTCGGTGGCAGCGGCGTACACAACGGCGACGCCGCCATCCGCACTGAGCCGGTGCACTGGATGAACCATCCGCAGTCTGTGGTGCTCAGCCTTCCACCCTTGGCCGGTATCGTACTCAAGCCTATCTCAAACTCGGCCGCGGACGAAGACATCGACCCTAGAGCAACCACCGATTGAGCGGCCGCCCTGCCTGTGGCATGTTGCGGCCTGTGTCGCGCATGTACCGGGCAAGCGCCGGGATCAGGCTAACCACCCCCTTATTCGAAGCACTCAGATCGCCCAGGTGAGCAGCGATGGCAAAAAAGCCAACGACCACGAAGAAGACCACGGCCTCCGCCAACCGCAAGGCCGAAGCGCCAATCGAGCCTAAGCCAGACGCAAAGGGTCCAGCCACGAAGCCCAAGGACGCGGACACCCAGCCAACCCCTGCAGCGGCAGCGGCGCCAACGCCGGCAGCGGCGCCAACAGCCCCCGTGGCGCCCGCCAAGGCATCCGCAACACCAGGGAAAGCATCCGTTGCACCGGCTAAGGCCTCAGGGTCATCAGATATAGCCTCAGCCGCGTCCGCCAAAGCGTCGGCGGAACCCACTAAAGCGGCCGCAAACAAATCCAAGCCCAGCAGCGGCACAAAGGCGGAACCAGCCTCAGCCGCTTCCGCCAGCACTGACGCGCGGGCAGCCGAGAAGGCAACAAAGCCATCACCCACGGCAGGCACGCCCGCCGCGGAAAAACGGGTAGCGCCGGAGCCGGTTGTCGAGCCGGTCGCGGAGCCAGTCACCGAGACGAGCGCAAAGATCATCCCCGAGTCCGGCCCAGAGCCCATCCCGGAGTCTCCCGCGCAAGAACAACAGCAAGCCACAGCCCCAGCAGAAAGCCCGCCTGAGCCCGCGGTCTACCAGGCGCCACGCCCAAGCCTGTTCATCGTCCAGATCACGCCAGAGATGGCGCCGATCGCCAAGATCGGCGGCCTAGCGGACGTGGTCTTCGGCTTGAGCCGGGAATTGGCGATCCGCGGCAACCATGTCGAGATCATCCTGCCGAAGTACGACAACCTGCGCTACGACCACATCTTCGAGCTGCAACCGGTCTACAACGACCTCTGGGTGCCCTGGTACGACGGCGCCATCCACTGTACGGTCTACTTCGGCTTCGTCCACGATCGCAAATGTTTCTTCATTGAGCCGCACTCGCACGACAACTTCTTCAACCGCGGTAGCATCTACGGCTTCCCGGACGATGTCTTCCGCTATGCCTTCTTCTCGCGCGCGGCGATCGAGTTCCTCTGGCAGTCCGGCAAGCATCCGGACATTATTCATTGCCACGACTGGCAGACCGCGCTGGTGCCGGTGTTCCTCTACGAGTTCTATCAGCAGCTCGGCATGAACCATCCACGGGTCTGCCTGACCATTCACAACTTCAAGCATCAGGGCGTCACCGGCGGCGAGCTGCTGAGCGCCACCGGCCTGCACCAGCCCGACCGCTTCTTCGCCTGGGAGCGCCTCGGCGACAACCATCATAAGAACGCGTTGAACATGCTTAAGGGCGGTATCGTCTATGCCAACTTCGTCACCACCGTCTCACCCCGCTACGCCTTCGAGACCAAGGATCAGGGTCAGGGCTTCGGGCTCGAGTCGACCCTGCACACCCACCACATGAAGTATGGTGGCGTGGTCAACGGCATCGACTACGACGTCTGGAACCCCGAGGTCGACCGCTATATCCCGATGCGCTACGGGCTCGACAATCTGGACGACAAGTACGAGAACAAGCGTGCCCTGCGCCAGCGACTGATGCTGGCCGACAACGAGAAGCCGATCGTCGCCTTCATCGGCCGGCTCGACCCGCAAAAGGGCCTGGACCTGGTCCGCCACGCCATCTTCGCGACACTTGAGCGCGGTGCCCAATTCGTGCTGCTCGGCTCCAGCCCCGACCAGGGCATCAACAATGACTTCTGGGGCCTAAAGCAGATGCTCAACGATAGCCCCGACTGTCATCTCGAGATCGGCTTCGACGAGGATCTCTCGCATCTCATCTACGCCGGTGCTGACATCATGCTGGTGCCGAGCCAGTTCGAGCCCTGCGGCCTGACCCAGCTGATCGCGCTGCGCTATGGCACGGTGCCTGTGGTCCGCACCGTCGGCGGCCTCGCCGACACCGTGTTCGACAAAGACCATTCCGACCGCCCGCTGCACCAGCGCAACGGCTACCGTTTCGACAACTACGATGTGCCTGGACTGGAATCAGCGCTCATCCGCGCCATCGACTGCTACTACCAGTATCCCGACCACTTCCGCGAGCTGATGAAGAACGCGATGAATGCGGACTACTCCTGGAACCACCCCGGCCAGGATTATCTGAATATCTACGACTTTATCCGCGACCGCTAAGGCAACCGCCAAAGCTCGACGCACTCGCCAGCATGCAGGTCGTCGCGCAAGACCAGAACGGCGACGAGCTGCTCACCGCGCTAGGCACCGCGATCCTCGGCCATCCGCTGAGATCCGTGCTCTGGCTGCTGGGCCAGGGTATCCAGTTCGCGTCGGGCGACCTGATCAGCCTCGGCTCGCTCGGCCCGTTGCTGGCACCCGAGCCTGGTTTGACCCTGCTCGTCACCTACCAGGGCCTGCCCGGCGACCCCAGCCTGAGCGTCCGATTTGATTGAGACGGATCGAGCCACCGAGACCGGAACCGCGCGATGAACAAGCCAAAATGATCAAGTCCCCTTGCCT
>Ga0180436_10005563_pt1 | contig 11110 bp, 17 predicted proteins | sample SS_ome_2_FD_132434 | JGI IMG/M metagenome (GOLD analysis project Ga0180436, IMG submission 132434) | Hypersaline lake sediment archaeal communities from the Salton Sea, California, USA - SS_3_S_2 metaG | ecosystem: Environmental > Aquatic > Non-marine Saline and Alkaline > Hypersaline >...
CTACCGCACCGATCTCTCTTGGATGAGCGGCTTTAATCTGAGTGCCGTATTCGACTCGCTTTGTGAATCCGGCCAAGTCCCTTACGTCAGCCACACAGTCAGTGTGTATAAACACTAAGTATGTAGGCTCGACCGGGGTCGTGCCGAAATTCGGACCAGCAGAAATCGACTTAGTTACGCGTTTAGCCCGGTTCGACTCAAGGGTTCTGGCGGCCAGTCGAAGTTTATTAAGGCTGATCTTCGAGTTGACACCGGCCCTTGTGGAGCCATTAGCGTAGATGACAGAGGTACCAGCTCTGACCTGACCGTAGCAAAGCAGCTCCGCTACTTCTGCCAGAGTCTCACCAGTAAGCGTCGCCATATCGTCCGGGATATTATCCTCGTACATCAGGTCTGCTTTGCTGGAAAACTTGAACAGGACGGAATACTGCTGCAATGTAACACTCACGTCAGTATAGCTGATGGTGTTAGCCGTAGGCGTTACGCCTTCCTGGGTTATGAAATTAGTCGCCGTGATGTTAGGAACTTCGGCGGATGTAGCGTTAAAGGGCTTCAGTCGACGGAAAACGACGGTATCCGTCTTGTTAAGAGGCTGTTCTTTCTGCGCACCGAACTTGGTAAGAACCTGTATCGGCATGGCATGTTTCAGCATCTTCATTTCAGCCCGAATAAGATTACGAGAAGCAACTGTACTATACTCTTGAATTGCCATTGTTTAGGGTCTCCTTTTTCTATTCCGGCTCGTCCTCTTTCCATATCTCCTTGGATATGTATTCCCGGTACTGCTCTTCGGTCATATCCTCGGGATTGTTAGAGGTGTTGAGCCGTGAAGGACTTGTATCTGGCAGCTCCGATCCCGATAGTCGCTGTTCGCGCTTTTCTCTGGTTAATTCCTCGGCGGTTTTCTTTCTGCCTGAATTACCGGTGCCCTCTTTTTTGAACTCGTTATAGAGGTTAAGCACTTCGATTGCGTCCTCCGGATCTTCGCTGGCGTATTTAGGGTTCAATTCTGGATGTTGAGCCGCCCATTCGTTGAAATCCTCTGACTTCACTGTATTCTTCCATGTAGGATGCTCCATCGCTATGGTCAGCTCATTGATCTTCTTAGTGTTCCTTTTCGACTCTTCCGGGTCGATATTGTTCTGGTTCTGCTTCACCAGCTCGGCTATGCGGTCTTCAAAGCCCTTCCTTTCGGCGGCCAGTCGAGCGTCAATAGCCTTGCCCCACTCAGGAAACTCTTCTAACAGCTCGTTCCAGGCTTCTTCGGACGCGGCTGCGGCAGCTACCTCTTCATCGGTCGGTGCCTTTTTCCCATCGTCGCCGGAGCTGTTATCATCATCTCCCTCTTGATTCCTGTTGTTCAGCTCTTGCTGTAACGAACCGATACGCCTTTCAGCCTGTTTCAACCGTTCCTCGGTTGTTCCGAAACCCCGCACTCGTTCTTCAAGCCCTTCAATGTGAGACTTTAAGGCGGGATTTATCCCGGCGAAAATGTCCTCTTCATCTTTAGAGCCTTCATCACCTTTGGCACCGGTTTCGTCTTTCTGGCTGTTCGGGCGTTGCCCTTCATCTCCACCATCCTGTTCAAGGTTGACCATAAAGTCGTCGTCATCGGACGGCGGCAGGTCGTCTGTGAACGTACCGGCTCCCTCTGACGCTTTATCGCCAAACTCTTCAGTCATGGCTTGGGCGCGAAACTTGTCAATCTCGGCCTGCGTAGTCAATGGTTCTTCCTGGTTGTCTCCCATTGCCTTACTCCTTCTCCCCGGCGTATTCACGGCGGGTTGCTGTGGGGCGGATAGTCCGGCCCGAATTAACGAAAAAAGCCGACCTGGAATTACTCCAAGTCGGCCCTTAAATAGTGATCCTGACCTTGAATCTTAAGTTTATAAGCTATTTACCAGCTATTTTAATACTCAACTCTACTTTGATTAAATCAAGGCGATCTTTATAATTTTCCTCACATTTTAGCCAAACGCCCGCAGAAAGGCAATCTTTTTTTATTTTATCTAAAAATTCCCGCGCCTTACGCTCGGACATCTGAATTTGAGGACTACTATTCATTAGTTGCCAAAGACCTCTTTTTCGATCTTCTTACGCTCCTTAGCCTTGGTGTCCTTCTCGCAGTCCACCCGCATCTTTTTGAGCTGGATAGTCACGTTGCGCCTTTTGCCGTCGTCGCGTTCACTGACACCGCTTACTGAGCCTACGGCGATAATATGAACCGTTTCTCCTGCCTGCACCTTGCTAAGGCCAAGCTTTTTAACGAGCGGGTTGTCCAGCTCAAGCAGGGTACCCCATGGATAGGTTCCGCCGCTTATTGTCTCAGGCTCGTACCGCTCTTTTGTCTCTTTCTTCGTCATCTTCAAGCTGGTCAGCTTAGTTTTAGCCATTACATTACTCCCTCATTATCGAGATATTGGTTTCTGTCGTTATATTTAGGCGGCTGCGGCTCAGGTTCACACATAGCCAGAATCTCTTTATATGCGCTGATTTTGCCCCGCAGAAACGATGTTTGATCCTGGTCAAGGCTTTGGGATTCGTTTTGAAGACGAACCTGTTTAATCAAAGCCCTTGTATATGACTGTACTACCCGGAACTCGGTCGACATTTGAAGCATAACCGGGTCGAATGTGGGGAAAGTCACCATATCTATTTCATCAGGCATCGTGCTTTCTACCTCTCTTAGGCCGTCCTTGAGAATCGACCAGCTTTACCTTTGACTCGACTATTCCAAACTTCTGCCACTCCACATTCACGTAAGGCACTTCCTCAAGGCAATGAGGCTCGAAACTCTCATGCCAGAATACCGCCACGCCCTGCCTCATGTCGAAGTCGTACATAATATCAACAAGCACGGTACCGGGCGGCATACCGGCAGAGACGCTGAACGCCTCGCCCTTCTGGATGAAGAACTCGGCAAACACCTCTGCATCGAAAGGCACCTTAACATGGTGAAATATAGGCGGCTCTTTCTTCTCTTGATCTTGAGCTGTATCCCTGGATTCATCGCTCATTTCTTACCCCTTCTTTGTGTACGCTTTGCTGGTACCCCTTTGCGTACTTTTTTCGGCGGTCCCGAATTAACATGCTTGTTCCGGGACGGCACCGTATCATATTTCATCATCGCCATAACCGGCGGCTCCTATATGGGCTTATTGAACTTCACGCTCGTAAAGTCCCGATAAAGCATGAAGCCACATTCACACCATATTTGCTCCCGGCCCTCGAATTGAGCTATATCGAGGTACTGCCACCCTTTGCAGTTAGGACACTCAAGCCTGTAGGCCGGGATACCGATTATTGGCACGCGCTGCAAGTTAATCTCTGGCCATATCATATCAGGCTCCTAAGCCGGATCTTGAGCTTGCCTCATGCTAAAGTCTTCCTGGTGCTCAAAGCCGCAGGACTCGGACGCGGCATCATCACCGCCGTTAATACACCGGACCGCAACCCTTCCATGATACATGTCATCAGTTAAAAGACTCCACGTCTGACAGTTAGGACACTGAACCTTGTGTTGCGGGTCTCCATCGCCTAACACTTCCATGATGTTCGGCCTTACACGCTTTTCCTCATGCTCCATGGCGGCTTTTATCAGCTCCGCTTTAGCGGCTTCGTCCTGGCCTTCCGGTGATTTCTTCGGGAAAGCGTCAATCGGACTCGGCGGGTCAATCTCTGGATCGGAATCAAAATGACGAATAATAAGGTCATCCGGCCCTACTTCACCCGGAAGATTGACTCGCGTCGAAACTTCACTGTTTTCGTCATTTTTGGCTTGCCTTTTGGGGGTGATTTTAAAATTATCACCGTCATCCTCCGAGTTGTAGTTGACATATGCCATATGCTCAGTAAAAATACCGACCTTGCTGCCACACGCCAGCGTAAGCAAAGCCACATTACCGATAACGTCCTCGTCCGGGCCGACTGCGCCGTCCCTGAAAATTCCGAACAGGTCTACCCTGTCCTCAAGGTCTTTAATAGAAGCCCCTTCACCGAACATAAAAGCCGGGTTCACTTCGATTTCAACAACATTCTCGACCATCAAATAGCCTTCATCCTTGAAAAACTTTACTCTTGCCATGGTATCCTCCTTCCTGGTGGATAGGGTTAATTATGCCTGATACGCCTGTCCCTCTTTGGCCTTGCCTGTAGGCTCGACCGGCGGGGTAGTAAGCTCTGCTGTTTTGGCCTTTTTATCTTCCAGCTCCCTCATAAGGTTCTGCTTTGAAGCCTCTATCGCGAGAGTAGCCTTGACTTTGCTTAATTCCAGGTTGTGCTTTTCTGCGTACTCCATAAGCTTCATGTCGTATTCCATTCTCGCCAGCTCCAACTCGTGCATACGCTGTATTTCGGCTTCCTCGGCCTTAAATTCCAGCTCGGCCATGTCTGCCTGCTGGTTGAGCTGCGCTTTCGCCATTTCACCCTCTGACCTTATCTGAGCGGTCATTATCCTTGGATCACCGGCTTGCTGAGGTGCGTTTTCCTTTTCCTTCTGGTCGCGTCTCTTATCCGGGTCAGACTTAAGAATATCAGCATTAAGGTGCTTGGCAAGCTCTTCATATGCCTTTTCCCAATCGTACACGTCCCCGGCCTTCTCATCTTCCCGGAGATTAAAGAGCTGTAACAACGCTCTGACCTGTTTATCACGAGCCAGGAGCACACTTGAACCAATAGGCATGACGTTGTAGTCGCCTTTTATGTCCTCGTCCAAGGCGTACTCCATGTTCCAGTAGTAATATCGGGTGATATGGGGTTTTGTGATGTACTGGTCCCATTGTCTCACCCTCGACCGTAGGCCGATATTGCTTGAATCAACCATGACCTCGACTATTCCGAGCACGTCCGGGACTGATTCCGGCTGTTCTCCCTGGAATAGTAAAGGCAGACTCGTCTCTACTTCGAGAAACTTCATTGCAAGGTCTATAATAGCCTGCAAGTCCTGTTGATTGTTATCGAGCTGGACTTGATCGAAAACCTTTCGCACATCCGCATTAGCGTCGGTTGAGGAATATCTCCATATCTTTTTGCCGGTCAGCTCCCAACGATTATCCATAGGATTGACACCCGGACCTACAATTACCTGCCCGCCGCTCGAATCTCTGGCGTTATCAAGCATAGTGCGCCACGCGGCCTGGATGATCCTTTGCCACCAGATACCCTGTCGAGCTACACCGATACCCCACGGAGACCCCTTCATTTGAGTCCACTGGAAAAAATCATAGATCAGATCACCGGTATCAACTACGCTTATTATAGTTTTAATCGGCCTCTCATTAGCGAAGACGACACAGGCCGTCAAGTTTGTGCCCTTAACATCTTCCACGTCGAGACCGAGCAACCTCAGCTCTTCTTTATTAACGTCACCGTGGTACTCCCAATATTCATAAGCGGCCCCGAACTCTGCATCGTCTTTCTTGATTTCCAGCTTGTTCGAGTAAGCAGATTCTCCAACTGTCGTTCTTTGGGGTGGCTCGTTCAATACAGCCTCTATCTGTTCCGAATCATATCCCTCGACCCCTATAAGGCTCCGTAGCTCCCTCGGCAGGATTTCCCCGCCTTCCCATATATACGGTGCCCTTTTTATATCCTCGCCACAATCAGGGGCAGGGAATATCTTTTGATAATCGACATGTTGAGACGTAGGGGTGTGGTCTTCTAATGTCTGCATTTCCCACGTCCCTTCTTCATTCTTGACATAGGAGCGGCGTACGGCTTTTCGCACGCTCGGCCCCTTAAGCACGCCGGTTCCGGTTCTTACGGCATCACGGATAACCTTAAAGCACTCGCCCGCATAGTCGCATTCGATGAGCTGGTCCTGAATCTCGGTCTCCATAGCTTCCATGCGTTCCTTAGCCTCATCCACCTTGACAGCGGCTATATCGGCGGCTGTTACTGGCGCACCTTCCTGGTCAACCATCTTCTCCCCGGTCGCGGTATTCGTAACCTGCCTTTCATCGGACATAGCCTTTACCAAATCTGGCACTGGCGTTTCTGACAGGCTCCAGTTACGTTCCCCCGCCGGGAAAAGGATTTCGACGAAGCGGCCCTCTGCCGTCTCGCATTTGCCCCTGATAACGTTTACTTTGGCCTTCGACCTTACCGGGGAACCATCACCGCCCCGAGGTGGAGCTTCTCCGGTGGCATAGTCAATCATAGAGACCTTGTTTCCATCGTCCAGGTCTCCATTGAAAGCGGTTTCGTCTTCCTTCCAGCGTCGCTCAACTCCTGTTCCAGCTCGGAAGACTACAGCCTCGTCCCTTTTCTTTATCAAGGTCCGGGCAAGGGTTCTCATTCGCTGCCGACGCAATTCTGCTTGCCCTGCGTCAGTAATCTGTTGAGCTTTCGTCTTCTTTTTCTCTTCGTCTGCCATAATTACCTCTTATAGCCCGACCTCCCTGTCGGTTGGCGGGTAGCTGGCCTGGACATCATAGATATCAATCATTTGGCTTTCGTTAGTCATGCGGTCGGCGTTCAAGGCCACATACCGAATTGTATCAGCTCCGTGGCAGTATGGGTCGTGAACCGGCGTTCCGGCTACTTCTGTTTGTGGGTTGATATGCCTTTTATATCTTTTCAGGCACTCGATCACGCGCCAGGACAAGTCAGAATACTTATAGGCACCAACTGGCCGAACCGGGACCGGAGCCGCACACTTCTCTTTATCGAAGTACATGCGACTGAAAGCCATAGCCGTGGCCTTGATTCCTTCCTCGACTGATGCCTCGGCCATTTCGTGACGAGGGACTACATCCCAACTGAGCTTAGTCATCGAATCAGCGGTGCTGATAAACTTAGCCTCAAGTTTCTTGGCAAAGCCATCATGCGGTACCCACATCCGGCCCCAATTGTATGGGCGCGTTTTCAGGATAGCGGAGAATGTGTCGATGGTAGTGTGGTCTACCTCAATATATTCGATTATCCTTATCTCTGATGCCTGGACCTGGACGAGGGCGGCGGTTAGAGCGTCCCCGCCTATATCCATGACAACGTGAACCTTAAGCAGTGGGTCATAAGGCACGTTCCTTATTCGGTTCTGGCGTTCCATTTCCTGGACCTGCCGGAAATAGATAGCTCCTTCGACTGCTGGCAGGCATTGGCCTTCCCATATGTTAGGATAATAGTCCGGGTCGTTGCGCTTGCAGTGCAGCCGTTCGTCGTTCATTTCCTGGTTGAACCAAGGATTATCACGCCAGTTGACGAGTCTGCCAACGTAGTTAGGCGGTGGGTTGGCCACGAACCGCACATAGCTTGCATCGGTTTCGAGTACTGGGTTCATGGTTATCCATATCTCGGAGCCTGATTTACGGATAGTCGGGGTTAATATCTTCCACGACCGCTCAGATACCATCTGCGCCTCTTCGACCCAAACTATGTCGTAGCCCTCATAAGACTTGAGGCTGTCAATCGTCGACGTTGACAGCCCCTCGAACGAGAATATTGTATCGTTTATCTTTGACCGGATTTCCGTCTCAAGGATTTCATAGCATGAGCCGAGATCCATAAGCTGGATTTGATCCGACAGAAGCTGGTGGACTGACTTTTTAATGCTCTTCTGTATCTCACGAGTACAAAGTACCCGGACACTACCCTCTATGCCCCTGATTAGCAGCTTACGTGCGATTGTCCACGACTTCGCACTTGCTCGTCCACCCCACGCGGCTTTATACCGGCATGGTCGGTCGAAGTAGGCCAGAGCTTCCGGCATTTCGGCCACGAATTGACCGAGTGCCATTCGCACCGGGTATGGTATCTCAGGATTGCCCATTAGCCTCTTCGTCCCGCTCTTCCTGCTCTGCCTGTTTGATATACGGGTTGTCTTTGGCTGAGACGTGGACGACCTGGATCATCTTCGGGGTTTCCTCATTAGGAGTGCGTCCGTCATCGTCTATACTGAAGGCTTGACGCTCAAGCGCGACGAGAGTCTTTTGCGCCATTGCGAGGTCTCGCACCATCGACGCATGGGTCGGCAAGGATACAGCTCGAAGCATGGTCGAACGACGACGAGCTTTCTTATCTTCTGAGGTCTCCTCGTGTATCTCTTCCTCGATTTCCTCACGGATTTGCGCTACTTCCATCAGCTGGTCTTGCAGGATCGATACGATGTCCAGGCTCTTTTTGATATCCTTGCGGTGGGTTTTAATGACTGTCGCGCCGCGTTCGATAGCGGCTTTGGTTATCTCTTCATCGCTAAGGGACGAGGCATCACCACCTTCCTGCGCATGAGATTCTCGTGCTTCTCGCACATTCTCTCGCACCATCTCTTCCTGTATGCCTTCCCGAACAACCCGCGCAAGGGCTTTAGTCCAGCCGTGCTTTTTAGCTCTCTTGCGTATGGTTGATTCAGCAACGCCGTACCTTTTGCCTATTTCTACATTGGATAGCTGGCCTGCCCGATATTCCTTTTCGATAGACTCCCAGTCTACCCGTCTCCTGGTTGTTTTGTGGGATGATTTGGACGACACCTCGCACCTCCATTCGCACTGTTATACTACATATAGGGTACACGGTGAACATGTAACAAGATGTATGGATTGTACAATAAAAATAAGGTTTTAGTCAATAGGGTCAATTCTGTAAGCATTCTCTTACAAATAATGCTTGACATGTCATGTTTAGTCATGTTATGTTTTACGTGACTACAAATATATATAATGAAAGGAGATAACAAGATGATCAGACCAGCCACCCCAATTACTCTTACGCGATCAACAGACGGCAATGGAGAGCCTCGGTACCTTGCTATGATAGAGGGTCAGCCGCCGGAAGGAATTACCGGCTGTCCTCTCTGACGCTCAAGCAATCACCACCGAGAAGCGATAGTCGATCTTATGAACCGGATATGGTTAGAGAGCAACGTCATAATAGACCCTGTTCCTTACCCGCCCATTTTCCAGATAAACAGATGCGAGCATGGACACTGCCTGCTTCCAGCGGCTTTAAGAGTAGAATGGAGCCACGAGGCTGGGACAGACCCGGACGACGAGCTTTTAATGTGCCCCGACTGTTTCACCGACTACCTTAGAGAGAATCCAGGGGCACCAAACATTCACTCCTTATCAATCCTGCCAATAACCGCCCCTATGTCCTCGTAGTAGACCTTCCTGTCGTGCTCACGCCGTTGGCGTGGGCATACCAGGACGGTTTATTAACCGAGAAAGGAGAGCGAGTATGGAAGAAATACCTTTTAGGCGTTTGGAGCTGACGTTTCACTCTGATCCTGGCCACGCATGGTTAGAGGTTGGAGTAGACGACGTTGACGCATTGGGAATTGCCGCCCAAATAAGCACCTTTAGCTATATGGATCATAAGGGTCGGCTTTACTTGGAAGAAGACTGCGACGCGCCATTGTTCATAAATGCAGCTAAGGCCGCGGGGTGGGACGTGGAATACACGAAAAAATATGCCGAGGACAGCTTTGTGCGTCGCCTGTCCCATTACGAACTCATTTAAAAAGGAGAATGACATGGAAGCCATTAAGCGCGGAGAAACAAGATCATCGATCAACCGGAGTTTGGCCAGTATTGAGTTAAGCATTAATAACATTTATCGGAGAGCTGTCGATATCGGCGGGGATTGCTACCAGGAAGTTTCCCCGATCCTGGATAAGATGGATGAAGCCCGGCTTGATGTCAGTCGGCTGATTAACTACGGTTCGGAGCCTCTCCAGCCCAATGGGATAATGGGCAAGGTTGGACCAGGAGAACCAGCTTAGCCCACCATATCGCAAGCTCATGCCGTTAGCGTGGGCTTGCATGGCTGGCTAACTTATTACTAACACAGGAAAGGAGAGCGTATGGATGGACTTGAAAGGCTTAAGGCATTAGGGACCGCCCTCGACTTGATTGTCGAGGATAAGGGAGACGATCTCCCCCCCGACATTCTACTGTCATATAAGATCATCTCCGCAGAAGTCTGGAAAAGCTATTACTCCTATTTAGAAACGAAAGAGGCCTTAGAGGTCGTATCTAACAGTATGCACAATCTGGAAAAACGTATGAACCAACTACAGAGAGAAATCGAGTATAAGGAAGGGGGGAACACATGATTGATTGGAACGCGTTACCGGACGGTATAGTAGCCGATAAGGCTCAAGCCGCCGCAAAAAGGACTATGGAGTATTACCGCAGGCAGGGGATTGACCCCGGCAGAGACTTTATAGACTTTAGCATGGACCTTGAGGCGTGTGTCATCGGCGGGTACAACCTGGACTTTGACAGGCTGATGTCTTTTAGCGACCAGGATTTTATTCACGACATGATCGGCATTGCTCGCCACGTATGCCGCGATACCGGCCAACTCTTAGACGGCTTCGTGCCCCGGTGTGGCGAGGTCAAGTATGAACCGGACCCGGACGAGCAATTTGAAGCTGAGTGCGAAAGTAACCAAGCCGCAGCAAACGAGCGGGATTACAGGTAAAGGGGGAGAATGACCACTTTAAGGGACATACAGAACAAGATGACAAAGGCTGTATACGGGCAGACTCTCGACGAAGCGCTTGACACACAGCTCTGTATTAAATGTAAAGAGCCAGCCATAGCGAAGTGTTATAGCCCCGCAGGTATCAAGGAGTATAACCTCAGCGGACTGTGTGAGGAATGTTTTGACGCGATCATGGCCGAGAACGACGAGGACGAAGACGGATGGGGCTTTTTCGAGATCACTACAAACAAGGAATAACCAACCAAGGAAAGGAGAACAACATGATGCAAGGACAACAACAGGAACCGACGCGAGAGATAGTGCCTATCGTAGTGCCAGAGGCAAAGATGCAGGAGAATAACCTTCGAGACGGCGTTGAGCTGGTATTTCCGGGAATACCGAGCGAGTCAATCCGCTCCACGCTCAAAGAAAACGGGTGGAGATGGAACCGGAAGACGAAGGTCTGGTACAAGCGGCGCGACGAGGAGACCTTAGCGTGGGCAAGGGCTTTCGTCGGGGAAGCATAACACAGGAGTAATGCCCCGACATGCCCATCGGCTCCGCCCGGTGGGCATGGTGGAGTATTAGCCTATAACCCTAACAAAAGGAAAGGAGTAAACACATGGGAGAAGTAGAAGACACTGTAAAGGTCTTTATGGAAGTAATGAGAGAAACAGACCTTGAGGAC
>Ga0180436_10005564_pt1 | contig 11107 bp, 6 predicted proteins | sample SS_ome_2_FD_132434 | JGI IMG/M metagenome (GOLD analysis project Ga0180436, IMG submission 132434) | Hypersaline lake sediment archaeal communities from the Salton Sea, California, USA - SS_3_S_2 metaG | ecosystem: Environmental > Aquatic > Non-marine Saline and Alkaline > Hypersaline > Sediment...
ATGTAGCTGATGCCCAACCTGCAAATCTTGTCACCGGGCAATCGGGTAACCGGGGTTTTGCGGAATGCAATGCTGCCGCCCATGGGAGTTACCAAGCCGGCGATTGACTTTAAAAAGGTGCTTTTTCCTGCGCCGTTAGGTCCCACCAGGCAGACGTATTCCCCCTGATTGACGGTTAATGACACATCCCATAACACCTGGAGAAATCCGTACCCTGAATCGAGATGTTCGATTTGCAGAAATGGTTGTTTGCTCATGTCACTGTTTCCTGGTTTCAGGTATCCGGTGCAGGACATCCCTGTTACGATAAGAATTGAATCTGTGCAATCCGTGAAATCTGTGTGGTCAAATCCTGATTTAAAGTTGTCACTATTTCATGGTTTCAGGTGTCGGGTTTCGGGTGTCAGGCTGCCTTAAGTTATCAACAAGTAGTTCAGCCATCGGGGTGTTTTTAACATCATCCCCGCGAAGGCGGGGATCCAGATCGCTCAGCTGACCACATTCTGGATAGCGCAAAAGCTTCACTACGTGTCCCGCCTCCGGCTTCCGCCCTCCGATCTCTGTCTGCCGGAACGGGCTAGGCTTCGGCTCCGAAATAGGCCTCTTTGACAGCTGTATCCTGGGTAACCTCTGACGTGGGGCCTTCGGCAATTTTGTTACCGAACTGGAGCACCGCCAGCCGGTCGCAAAGGTTCATGATGACCTGCATGATATGCTCCACCATGACGATGGTGACCCCCTTGTCCCTGATTTTGGCGATGATGGCAATCATCTCCGTGAGTTCACCTTCGGTGAGTCCCGAGGCCAGTTCATCCAAAAAAAGCAGCTCTGGTTCACTGGCCAGAGCTCGGGCGAGATCCAGGCGTTTCAGCTGTACGGCATTCAGCATTTCAGATACCGTGTCCTCGGCCGCCGGGAACTCGACAAATGCCAGCATATCCCGGCAGTGCGTCACAGGATCCTTTTTTCGGCGGCCCCGCCTGCCAAAGACAGTGGCAACCATCACGTTCTCCAAGACCGTCATTTTGGGAAACGGGCGGGGGATCTGGAAGGTTCTAGACAACCCCAGGTGGCACATCTTTTCAGGCATCAGGCCGGTGACATTTTTTCCTTTGAACATGACCGCACCGGATGTGGGTGGATTCAAACCAGCCATGGCATTCAACAGCGTGGTCTTGCCGGCCCCGTTAGGACCGATCAGCCCTAGAATCTCGCCGGATTCAGCATTCAGGCTGACATTGTTGACCGCCACCAGACCACCGAACTGTTTGGTGAGATTTCTGGTTTCCAGTATTTTCATAGTGTATGTCCAGATCGACGATACCCTGAAGTGAGCATTTCAAATGTTAAGAGCGGCGGCACTTTTGCCGCCGCTCCGGCTGTCTTTATTTTACCATCAGTTCCGCCTGTTTGACGTCTTCGGGAAAGACGTTTTGGCCTTGACCCTTTTGGTACTGGATAACGGGAAAGAAAAAGTCTTCCGGACTGATTTTTGGGTCGGGTGCATTGGCGGCATCCGTGCCGTACCGGCCGTGCACCAGGGCGCCGTCTGCACGGCTGAAGGTCAATTTACCCTCGGCCACCTCTTCGCGGCCGACCTTGGTGACGGTCGCACTGTTGAGTTCGCCATACTTTTCAATGGCCCGCTCGGCGATCTTGAAGAAAAAGTGGGTATAGTCATAGGATTGGCCGGCTGCCGACGGGCTCGGGTCGTATTTGAAACGTTTTTTGAACTTCTCCACCCAGGCCTTTTGTTCCGGTGTGGCCAGTTGGGGTATCATGTCCAACACGCCGTCAGAGGAACGGCCGGTCATCTTGTACCAGTCACCCACCCAGCCAAGGCCGTCGGCAATAACCAGGCCTTTGAAACCGACTTCGCGCTGCTGCTTGATAATGGCTGAAACCGACGCCACGCCGGAACTCGAACCAGCCAGAAGGGTGACCCCGGCTTTTTTACACTTGTTGATGTAGGGGTAGAAATCGGTTTTTTTCAGGTCGAAATATTCTTCAGTGTAAATTTCCCAGCCATTGGCCTTAAGGCCGTCGGCCAGGCCGCCAACCAGACTGCGGCCCCAGTCGGTGTCTTCACCCCACAGGGCCACCAGTTTCTTTTTGGGCTTCCAGATGCCCTTTTCGGCGGCGTAATTCAAAAGATCCACGTAACCCACCACCAGCTTCTGCGGAATGGGCCAACCCTTCATGATCAGGTAGCGGTCTTCCGGGGGAAAGGATGCCCATTTGTCATTGCCGGCCTGGCCGGCGCCCATGCAGAAGAAGTGCGGCACCTTGTATTTGGCCAGCATGGGCTGAATGGCTACGGTGACGGCCGTGTTCCAGTTGAGGATGCCGGCCTGCACACCTTTGCGTTCGATGGCCTCGGCATAGGCGTTGGTGCCCTTTGACGGATCCGACTGATCGTCGATGTACACCAGTTCAATTTTGTAGTCGCCGATCTTTCCGCCGACCTCTTCGACGGCCATGGTGGCCGCATCCTTCATCTCATTACCGCTTTTGGCCGCAGGTCCAGTAAAGGGCCCCAGGACGCCGAGCTTGAAAACTTTTTCAGCAGCCATGACCTCACCGCCAATCAATGACAGCCCGAATATCGCAGCCAACCCGACTAACAACATTACTTTTTTCCGACTCATTTTCTCCTCCTTTTTGCTATCTTATTACATTTTCACCTTTTCGCTCTTGGGATCATACACCGGCTCCAGATGGATTTTGATCGGAAACATCTTTCCAGCAACGTTGATTTCGTACTTCCCGTCTATGATCCATGCGTCATCGATGGCCTCGGGGTGTTTCAGCCAGCACATGCCAATGGAACACCCGAGTACATGGGAGTAGGCTCCATGGGTATTTTCGCTGGCCAGCTCCCCGTTGCGGTAAATGGGTTCGTCGTGGTAGACTAACGGTTCGGGGTCTTCGATGGAAAACATCACCAGCTTGCGCTTCAAGCCGGCTTCCTTTTGCCGGGCCAAAGCGTCCTTGCCGATGAAATCAGGCTTGTTCATTCTAACGCAAAACCCGAGTCCGGCTTCGAAGGGTGTGTTGTCCGGCGTGATGTCAGCGCTCCAGTGCTTGTAGCCCTTTTCCAGGCGCAGCGAATCCAGGGCATGCAGACCGACGAGCTTGAGGTTGAACGCTTCACCCGCATCCATCAGGGCGTCGAACACATTGTTGGAAAATTCAGACGGGATATACAGTTCCCAGCCCAGCTCCCCGACAAAGGACATCCTGACAGCCAGGGGCCGGGCATAGGCAATGTCGATCTCCTGGGCCGTGGCAAAAGGGAAGGCCTCGTTGGACAGGTCCGCATCGGTCAGTGTTTGCAAAAGCTCCCGCGAATTGGGTCCCATAACGGCCAGCATGGTGTAACCGGATGTCACTTCGGTCAGGGTGGCGAAATCATCCTTGCCGATGTGGCGGTTGATGTAGTCATAGTCCCGGACACCACAGGCCCCGGGGCTGACGATAAAGAACTTATCCTCTGCCAGGCGTGTCACCGTGATGTCCGCTTCAATGCCGCCCCTTTCATTGAGCATCTGGGTGTACACCACCTTGCCCATTGCGACATCGATGTCGTTGCAGCAGATGTTCTGCAGGACCTTCAAGGCATCCCGACCCTGAACCAGGAATTTGGCCATGGAGGAAAGGTCGTAGACGCCCACGTTTTCACGGATGGCCATGTGCTCCGCAGCCGATATGTCAAACCAGTTCTGGCGGCCCCAGCTGTATTCATATTCGGGTTTGTCACCTTCGGGTGCAAACCAGTTGGCCCGTTCCCAGCCGGCGACCACGCCGAAACAGGCGCCGCGTTCGGCCATCCTGTCGTGAAAGGGTGTCTGGCGGACATTGCGGGCGGTTTCGGGTTGTTTGAAAGGCCAGTGGTCAGCGTAGAGGTTTCCCACCGCTTCGATGACGCGATCGTGAAGGTACCGGCTGTTGCTCTGCCACCCATAAAAGCGCCGGACATCAACCGACCACAGGTCCTCTTCCGGGTATCCCTGATCCATCCACTGGGCCAGGGCGCGGCCAGCCCCGCCGGCGCTGGTGATGCCCACCGAGTTCATGCCGGTGGCCACGAACAGGTTTTTTACGCCCGGCACTTCACCCAGCATGTATGCCGTGTCCGGGGTGAAGCTTTCCGGAACCGTGGTGAGGCTGTTGACTTCGGCATCTTCAAAGGCCGGCACCCTTTGAACGGCTGTTTTCATGAATATCTCAAACTGTTCCCAATCCTCCTGGAGCTGGGTATACTTGAAGTTGTCTGGAATGCCGTCCATGCCCCAGGGTTTGGCCACCGGCTCGAAACCGCCCATGAGCAGACCGCCCATCTCTTCCTTGATATAGATGTAGCCGTCCATGTCACGCAGATAAGGCATGCCTTTATAAGTTCCTTCAATGGGATTGGTGGTCATGTGCATGTGTTCTGCAGCGTACAGGGGAAATGTGATGCCCAGCATCTTGCCGAGTTTGTGCGACCACATGCCGGCACAATTGACTAAAAATTCGCAGGATATGTCCCCCTGGTCGGTCTTGACCCCTTTGACGGTGTTGACGCCCGAGATGACGCCCTGGTCAAAATCAATGTCAGTGACCTTGACGTCTTCGATGATTCTGGCGCCGCCCGTCCGGGCCCCTCTGGCCAATGCCTGGGTCGTGTCTTCGGGGTTGGTGTGACCGTCATTCGGCTGAAACCAGGCTGCTTCGAGATCGTCCGTGTAAAGCAGCGGAAACAATTTTTTGGCCTCATGCAGACTGATTTCCTCCATTTCAATACCGAATGCCCGCGCCATCTGCATGGATCGGTCATATTCTTCCTTACGAGCCTTGGTCTGGGCCACGCGGATGGAACCGGGGCGCAGGTAACCCGTGGGCTGGCCGGTCTCCTCTTCCAGGCGCGAGTATAGATCGGCACCGTAAACAGCAAGTTTGGTCAGGGCCGCGTTGGACCAGAGCTGCCCTAAAAGCCCGGCAGCAGCCCACGTCGTCCCGGATGAAATGGATTTACGCTCCAACAGTACTACATCTTTCCAGCCCAGCTTACATAAATGGTAAGCAACACTGCAGCCAACAATACCGCCGCCGATAATGACCACCTGTGCGTGCGCAGGAATTTTTTCGCTCATAACCACCTCCTCGATTGCCGTTGTTCTGGAATTGATTCGCTGTAAATGGGTAGGAACCTTTTGAACATGCTGATTCAGGTCCGCAGTTTAATGATAGCAATCTCTGTGCCACGCCTGTTTTTTTTATAACATAATGAAATTACAAACAATATTGATTTTTAATGAGGCGGGCAGTGTTTGATAGAGTCGATATCGATTCAATTGGGGCAATAGAGGAGAAGTATTTTGAATGATTTCGGAAAAGAGTCGATATCGACTCAAGCCATAAACATCTTGGATAAACGGATTGTGAAGTTAACTGTCACCGGCCTTCAGCACTCTCACCCGCTCAATCTCTTACCCGCCGTTCTCTGCGGTTCTGAAATGCTGTGGTCCCTCTCTCGCTCTGTTTTCCGTCCAATGCCCTAAAGCCGGCGGTAACTGGAGGACATGCGGTGCTTCTTCAGCAATCTGGCAATTTTTGATTGGCTGGTGTTCAGGTAGGCGGCTGCCTGGCGGGTGGTGTGGCATTGCCCCATGGCGTGGTCCAGGATACTTTTCTCGAAGTTGTTGATCAGTTCAGCCAAGTCCAGCTTGGTATCATCTTCGATGGACGGCCAGCGATACTCTTTCTGGGATTGGCGACCCGGGGGCAGAATATCATCCAGGACCTCTTCGTCATGCATGACGACCCCTTGTTTGAGAATATTTTTCAACTCTCTGACATTCCCCGGGAATTCATATTGCTGGAGGCTATGGACAGCTTTGAGGGAGAGCCGTTTGCGCAAATTGTATTTCTGGTTGTATTTATCCAGAAAGAAATTCGTCAGCGCCGCGATATCCTCGGGCCTTTGGCGCAAAGGCGGCAGTTGGATGCTGAAAGCGTTCAACCGATGGTAAAGATCCTCCCTGAATTTTTTTTCGGCGACCCTGGTTTCCAGATCCCGATTGGTGGCGGCAACGATCGTGCAGTCGATCTTGATGGGTTTCAAGCCCCCAATATGCATGATTTCATGATCATCCAGGCATTTTAACAACTTCGACTGCAAAGACAGCGGCAGCTCTCCGATTTCATCGAGCAGAATCGTCCCCTGCTGGGCCATTTCGAAAAGGCCGATTTTTCCCTTCACGCCTGCACCGGTAAAGGATCCCTTTTCAAAGCCGAAAAGCTCCGCCTCCAATAATGTTTCCGGCAGCGCTGCGCAGTTCACCTGGATGAAGGGTTTTCTTTTCCTCTTCCCGCTATTATGAATGAATTGGGCGATCAATCCCTTGCCGGTCCCGCTTTCACCCTGAATCAGGATGTTGGACACGTCGAAGCGGGCCAGCTTCAGAACGACGTTGAGCACCTGTTTCATCTCCTTGCTTTCGGAGATAATTCCCTGGGTTTTGATGTCCAGCAGATTGAGGTGGGAAAGCTCATCCTTATACTTTTCGGCCAGCACCCGCAACTCGTCCAGCTGCCCCTGCAGGTTTTTCAAGGTGGTGATATCCAGTTCCTGAACCACCACCAGGAGAATATTGCCGTCCTGGTCCATGACGGGCATGCCTGTGGACATGACATAGCGGTCGGTCTTCAGGACATGCAGCAACTTGGTAACCGGGCGCTTGGTTTTGAGAATATGCGGGGTTAACGCCTGATCGATTACTCCCTTCTTGGCCAACAATTCGATGTCTTCCCCCTTGATATCGGCCTCTTTAATCCCGATCAATTTTTCGGCGGCCGGGTTGAGCTTGAGCACGACGCCATTGCCGTCGAGAACCCAGGTTCCGAGCTCACTGAAGTTGAACACCGCATCCAGCTGAAGCTGCAGCATCTGGGACGTCGAGAGGTCTGCACCGGTCTTGAAGACGTATTTTTCTTTGAGGCTGTATACGGCACCGACAATGATTTTCTTTTTCAGAATCGGGGAAATTTCCACTTCCATGCGTTTCCCGTTACATTGAAAGTCTCTAAAACGCATGGGCTTTTTCTGTTCAAGACATTCCGCTAAAATCTCGCTGAGGTAATTTGAAATGGCCGATATGTGGCTGCCGGCCTGCTGGTGAATGGTCAGATTCATGATCCTGTCCGCGGCGTCATTGATGAACACAATGGTGCCTTGTGTATCTGTGGCGATGATACCCTCGGATACCGATTTGAGGATGTGCTGATGGTTGATATTCATTTCGCGACTGCCCTCCGGGAAGTGGATAGGGATTAGATATCCAGTTGATTGTCAATATTTTTTCAGCACCTTGAAAAAATACAATGAGTCAATATCGACTCGAATACTGGAAGCCTCTGAGAGCGTCAAGAACAAACTGAACATAAATTTCGATTTTACACCTGTATATTTCCTGGCATAGTCTTCAATGCAGTTTAACGTCTCTTTTTATTGGAAATTAGATTTACAGAAGGCAGTGCCTATTGAGATTATGTCAAAAATGAAGAATTTTAAAAATTTTAGGCTAAATGAGGATTGAGTCTATCCGGCCATGTAGCCTTGTGTATGGGTGAGAACTTCAACCATCCGAATGGGTTACTGTAACCAGCAACTTCCCCCGGCTGAGTTCGATACTGCAGACATCTTCAACAAACACATTGCTGATCCCAAGGGTGGTGCCCAACTCGAGGGTTGCATCGTCTAGGGAATACTCGAAACCCTTTAGTGTCAACCCCCTGACCATGGCCGTCAGGGGCATCAGGGAAAGCAGATCGCCTTTTTCCCCGAAAAGACGGGCAGCCTGGCCGCCCTGCAGCACGAACAACTCCTGGTTGCCGTCCAAAATTCTGGTTTCGGTTTCTTTGAGTTCGGAAGAAGTCAAAACCAGCACATTGGAAAAGGTCATATCCCAACGACCGCCCAGAGCCCCGAGTATGATAATTTCATCGACCTTTCTGTCCAGGGCTGCGCGGACTGCCAGCCAGAGATCGGTCTCATCCTTGCGTACCGGAAACCGATTCACTTCGACGCCCCTCTCCTCCAGGGCAGCCAGTTCATCCGGGTCTGCGGAATCCATGTCTCCAATCACAAGGTGAGGGACAAGGCGCTTCCGGGTACAATGCTTCAGGCCGCCGTCCGCGGCAATAATAACGTCCACATCAGGGAAAAGATCGAATTTCTCCGGCCAGACGTCCATACGGCCGTTGGCAAAGATGATAGCGCGCATAATATCCTCCCCCATGTTGCCTAAACAATATGGTATAAGGTTTGACAAAATTACTTGGCCCTAGGGCGTGATTGACATCTGATACCTGCAAAAAAATGCTAACGCAAACGCTATTCCATATGACAACCAATACAACAATACGCTAAGGTATTAAGCTCATCATTGCAGAGTTGGTCTGCAGCACAATTCTCTCACCCAAAAGGGGCGGCGGGTGAAGGTTGGGCAGATCAAACGTCAGCACCAAATCGTTTTCCACGGCCACCCCCACCCGAAAGCTGCGACCGATAAATAGACGACCGGCCACCCTTCCTGAGATAATGCCCGATGTGATGTCCGGATCCTTTTCTTCTGCCATGCCGGCACTCTCCGGGCGCAGCAAGAGGGTTACCTTTTTACCCTCGGGTTCATCAACATGGGCGGGATAAAATGTGCCCAGGTCTGTTTTGATACCACCGGCTTCGGTTACCCTGCCCGGCAGCAGGTTCTTAAACCCCAGAAACTGGGCCACAAGCACGGACCTGGGATGCATGTAAAGCGATTCAGGTGTATCCGCCTGAACCACCCGGCCCGCATGCATGACAGCGATATCATCGGCGACACTAAAGGCTTCGGACTGATCATGGGTCACGAAAATAGCGGTCATCCTGAGCTCCTTGAGGATGGACCGAATTTCCAGGAGCAGTCTTTCCCGCAACGCCCGATCAAGCGAGCCCAGCGGTTCGTCCAGCATCAACAGCCGGGGCTTGGGCGCCAGACTGCGGGCCAGCGCAACGCGCTGGCGCTCGCCGCCGGAAAGTTCAGCCACATTGCGCTCCCGTAGATCTTCCAGACCGGTCAATGATAGCATGGCCCTGGTCTGCATTTCAACCTGACCGGCATCCAGGTCGAGCATCTGAAGGCCAAAAGCCACATTGTCGAACACGTTCTTATGGGGAAAAAGGGCAAACTCCTGGAACATCATACCGAATTTTCGCAGGTGCACGGGCTTTCGGGTGACATCGCGGCCGTCAAAAAATATGTTGCCTTGATCAGGCTGCTCCAGACCGGCAATCAAGCGCAGCAGGGTTGTTTTGCCGCACCCGGACGGTCCCAGCAAACACAGGATCCGACCCTGTTCCAGGGTTAAGGATATATCCCTTACCGCAGGCTGGTCAAAGGTCTTTTCCAGGTTATTGATTTCCAGTAGGGCCATTTCAGATATTTCCTGTAAAAGGTTTACCTAATTTGAGCGATTGTCGAGATTGCCGCATATACAAGGAAGATGTTATTCCGACTATAGTGGTCTATGCGGTATGGCATCTGACGCAGTAGATGCGGTAAGATCGGCAATCCCAAAGGGTTTCAATTATTAAGAACTAAGAAAGATCCAATCCTTTTATACTTTAATTTAACAAATTCTAAAAATTTGAAACGCTCAACTTAGGTTTCAGTTTTTCGAGCAAACCAAAGCCAACGGCCGTGGTCACCATCAATAGGCAGCTCATGGCCATGGCCTGGCCGTAATTGAGACTGCCCGGATGACTCAGATAACGGTATATGGCCAGCGGCAGAGTGGGCGTCTGGGGCCGGGCCACAAATACCGTGGCCCCGAACTCACCCATGCTGATGGCAAAGGCGAATACGGCGCCCACCATCAGTGCCCGGCTCAAAATCGGCCAATCCACTGCCAGCCACACCCTGTGCGGCGAGGCGCCCAGCATGGCAGCGGCCTCTCTCAATGATCGGGGGATGCTGCGCCAGGCAGGCAGCACACTCCGGATGACAAACGGCAATGCCACCAGGGCGTGGGCAATGGCCGGCAGCACCCATGACGATCGCAGGTTAAGGGGCGGTTCGTCCAATGCGACCACGAAGCCGAATCCCAAGGTAACCGCCGATGTGGACAACGGCAGCATCAACAAAGGATCCAGAAAAGCAGCCGGCTTGGTTTTGGCACCTGCCAGAAAGGCGCTTGACAGGCAGCCCAGGATCAGGGCGATCAGTGTGGCGGCCAGGGCAAAGCCGATCGAATTGAATATGGCGGCAACCGGGGCAACGTACAAAATGGATTGCGCACGGTTTTCAAACAGGGCCAGATAATAGGCCAGCCCCAAACCGTTTTCCGTTAATATCGAACGGATGAACAGGGCCAGGATGGGTGCTCCCAGGAGAATCGCCATGCCAGCCAGGCAGGCGTTGATGGCCAGGCGGTCTTTGGGCCCTAGCCTGAGGGCTGTTCTTATAGGGGTTGTCTCAGGTAACAGGGCCATTGACGACCGCCGTTCCAAACGGGTATAGGCAGCCATGAGACCAAAGGTGAAAAGGATCTGAACCAGCGACAGGGCGGCTGCCACAGGCCAGTTGAACAGGTGCACGGCCTGACTGAAGATCCCCACTTCAACGGTTGCCAGGCGCAGGCCGCCGAGAATGAGCACCACCCCGAAACTGGTAAAGCAAAAAATAAACACCAGCAAGCTTGCCGCCAGGATAGCCGGGGCCAGCAGCGGCAGTGTCACCTTGAGAAATACAACCTGGCCGGTGGCCCCCAGCATACGGGCTGCTTCGTGGATTTGGTTGGGCAGGCGTGCCCAGAAACCACCCACCAAGCGCAGTACCACCGTGAAGTTGTAGAACACGTGGGCCAAGAGGAAAAACCAGACCGTGTGCTCCAGCCTGATGGGCGGCTGATCCAATCTGAACAGCTGCATCAAAGCAGCATTGACCAGGCCGCCGCTTCCTAAAAGCGCACTGAAAGCAGCGGCCGTGACCACGGTGGGCAGTACAAACGGGATGGTCGTCAGATTCAAGAGAAGGTCCTTGCCCCGAAATGCATACCGGGCAAAAACATAAGCCGCAGGCAG
>Ga0180436_10005566_pt1 | contig 11105 bp, 4 predicted proteins | sample SS_ome_2_FD_132434 | JGI IMG/M metagenome (GOLD analysis project Ga0180436, IMG submission 132434) | Hypersaline lake sediment archaeal communities from the Salton Sea, California, USA - SS_3_S_2 metaG | ecosystem: Environmental > Aquatic > Non-marine Saline and Alkaline > Hypersaline > Sediment...
AATTAAGTATCGCATAGAAAATCTCCGTTTTTTCCGGATATTCCTCCCGAAATCATGTAATTTTCATTATTGGTGGTCATTCCCTCTGGCACATAACTTGCAATAATAGTGTGATGATATTTTTTATATTTGTAATTAATGGTGGAACAAAGCGATTCCTGGGATGGGAGGGGATTTAGGCATGGACGCACATCTTAAAGGCCAGAAAGGACCCCTTGGGATCACAAACAGATTGACCGGGTTTTTGGCAAAGGAACCCGCCTATACGGGCGAAACCCGCGACCGGGATACGGAATTGATCATTACCCTCAACCGGGTCGCCGCGCACACTTCCTCATCCAATGATATGGACGAAGTTCTGCAGATAATCGCGGACGAATTCCATCAGCACGGCCTTGAGTTTTATCTGACGGTGATGGAAGATGAGGGGAATAACGCGGTTGTGCGTTTTGTCTCTCCCGGGTCTAAGATCCTCAAAGCAATGGAAAAACTCTTCAACCGCCAGGCCATTGGCGCCCAAATCCCGCAGGAAAACCTACCGGCGGCGGCGAGAAACGCGCTGACACGGGGACGCGGGCACTTTGTAGAAAACTATGCCCAAGATGCCGCCGCTTTATTTAATGATTCATCCCCGGCGCTCATGCATCAAGCCCTTAAACTGCTTAAGATTAATGACAACACATCCGGCGTCCATATCCCCATGGATCTGTCGGACGGAACCAAAGCGATGCTGACCATCTGGGGTGATGAGATCACTGAAAGGAATTTACCCACATTTTCCATTTTCGCCGCTCAAATCGCGAGCGCTTTTGAACGGATGCGTATTTACGAAGCGGAACAGGCCCAGAACTTGCGGTTGGAACGGTCGAACCGTCTCATTAACGCCCTGGCCGGTGTCGCGGCGGAAGCATCCTCCGCCCGGAGCACCATTGAAGTCCTCAGCCGCCTCGAAACTGAACTGTACACGCTCGGACTTGATTTCCTCCTGCTGCTTGTGGACGCGGAGGGTAAATCCGCTTCAATGGAATTTATGTCCCTCAAACATCCTGAATTCAGTCGAGAGCGCTCAAAAATGCGCCAGGCGATGAAAGGCGTGTCGTTGGACCGTGGCGAATGGCCAGCCCTTATCAAAACCTCGGCGGACAGCGAAACGCCCCAATTTTCCGATTCATATATGGACCTCATCCCTGTTGGACTGTTGGACAGGAACGAGCCGCTGGTTGAAATGCTGCTAAACAAACATGGTTCCTGCGAAAACACGCGCATCATCGTGATTCCACGGAAACTAAATGACGGGCGCACAGCGGTCTTTTCCATATGGGGTAAGGATGTGCAGGCAGAAGACCTGAGCGCTTTTTCTGTGTTTGCGGCTCAGGTAGCCAACACCTATGAGCGCAGCATTTTGTACGAAACAGAGCAGCGCCAGGCAAGAAACCTGGAACATTCGAACGCGCTCATGGAGGCGCTCAGCCATTTGACGGCGCGGGTGGCGCAGTCCTACAGCGAACAAGAATTGATGGCCGCCATGCATGAAGAGCTGCACAAGATCGGTCTGAATTATGTGTACCTGAACGTAAACGCGGATGAAGAGAAATCAGAGATTCAATACATCTCCATCGGAAAAGACCTTCTGGATAAGATTCATTCCGCAGCCAGCATTTCCCTAAAAGGGATGGGCATACCGATGTCAGCCCGCTCGAAGGAAAGCGTCCAGGCCATCCGGGATAACCGGTCCACATACATGGAGAAATTCACTGATTATGTGGATTCGCTGTTTGCTGATAAAAGCGACCGTCTGCGCCAGACGATCTTTAAGTGGGTCAACCTGACCGCGCAATCATCAGCTATCTTCCTGCCCATCATGCTGGGCAACAAGAATACCTATCTGTTCATCATCTGGGGTGATTCGATCAGTGAAAAGGACCTGCCTGCCTTCAATGTCTATAAATCGCAGATGGAAAGCATCCTCGAAACCATACGCCTGTTCCAGCTGGCTGAAAAAGAGGTTGTTGAGCGGCGCACGGTGGAAAGCGAACTGCTCAAGTCGCAAAAAGAACTGCGCGGGCTGTTTGAGAACGCCAATGATGCCATCATAATCACCGATCCCGTAACCGGCAACATCCTGGATGCCAACCGCCGCGCAGTTGAACTGTTCGGGTATACCAAGAGCGAACTGACTGCCGTCAAATTGGAATCGCTCACCAACAATCCTCAGAAACTGAATAAGATCTTTGAAGAGATCCTTGAATACGAGACGTACATGAATTTCGAGCTGGACCAGATTCAGAAGCGCAGCTCGCGCCCGATCGCGGTTGAGATCAGCGCCGGCACGGTTATCTATGATTCCCGCCTGGCCATCCAGAGCATCCACCGGGATGTCAGCGAGAGGAAAGCGCTCGAGGAACGCCTCCGGCATGAATCCCTGCATGATTCCCTCACTCAGCTGCCCAACCGCACGTTGTTTGTTGAACGGCTCTCACACCAGATCGTCCGCAGCAGCCGCAGCAATCTTTACAACTTCGCCGTCCTCTACCTCGATCTTGACCGCTTCAAAAGTGTCAACGACACGCTCGGGCATATGGCTGGCGACCGCCTGCTGGTACAGCTGGCGGATAACTTAAAGCGCTGCCTGCGGGCTTCCGACACAATCGCGCGCATCGGCGGCGATGAATTCGCCATCCTGCTTGAGCAGGTTGATTCGGTCCAAACCCTCAAGCTGCTGTGCGAACGGCTGCTCACGACCATTCAGCAGCCGATGACGATCCGCACTAATGAGATCTCACTTTCCGGTTCGATAGGTGTTGTCATGGGCAACGCGGTGTATGGTGATCCTGAAGATTACCTGCGCGATGCCGATATTGCCATGTACATCGCCAAAGACCGCGGCAAAGCCCGCTTTGAGATCTTCAATATCTCCATGCGCACCTCCATTCTCGAACGGATCAAGATTGAAAATGACCTGCGTAAAGCGCTTGATAACAAGGAGTTTCATCTCGTCTATCAGCCCATCTATCAGCTGACCGATAAAAAACTGGTCGGTTTCGAAGCCCTTCTGCGCTGGAAGCAGCCGTTTGCGGGTCTTATCTCGCCCGGGTACTTCATATCCATTGCCGAAGACCTTGGCCTGATCCAATCCATCGGCAGCTGGGTCTTAAATGAAGCCTGCACCCAACTGCATGCCTGGAAATCTGAATTACGTCCGGATGATGACTTCAAGATGAGCATCAATATCTCCGCTCTACAGTTGCTGCGAACAGACTTCCCCGAAGAATTGAAGCGGATCATTAGAGACACCGGTATTCAGCCCGGCTGCCTGGCGCTCGAAATTACGGAAACGTCATTTATCAGCAACAGCGAACTGGCATCAAAACAGGTCGAAGCGATCAAGAGCATCGGTTCTCACATCCATCTGGATGACTTCGGCACCGGCTATTCATCGCTCAGTTTCATCAACCTCTTCCAGGTTGACGCGCTCAAGATCGAACGCCAGTTTATCGCCAACCTTGGCCAGGAAAAACAGGCCGAACTCGTCAAAGCGATCATCTCCCTGGGTGAAAACATCGGTCTGAAGGTCATCGCGGAAGGCATCGAAACGCAAAGCCAGCTCGCGTTCTTGCTCGATTCCGGCTGCACGATCGGCCAGGGATTCTATTTCTCCCGCCCGCTCCTGTGCGAGGAAGCGGAGGAATTAGTCAAGCAACAGAATTTGGTCGATATGGAAAAAGGCAAACAGGAAGAAAAATCAGCGGAAGGAGAAATTGAATGGACCAATTTCTAATCTCTTCCGAAAATAAAATGGAAAAATGTTTAACCGTTATTTAACCCAATTCCCCTGCTCCGGCATCTATAATTGGTTAGGTCCGATTCTTATGCATCCCATGATCGCACAAACATTTCTGGGTGGCAGCATGGTCAAGAATCATCAGATATCCGCCTGCATGAATGCGTTCACAGAGGGGTCAGCGCGTGGATTTTAGTTCCTCTGCTAACTGGTTAGCGCTGCCCTACCTGATCCTGGGGGTCGCGGCGTTTATCTCCATCGCAAGGATCATGCGGCACCCGGAGATCACCATCCGGAATTGGATCATCATCCTCCTGGCAGCCAGCGGTATCTGGGTTCTGGCGCTGGGAGCCGAACATCTTTCTGTGCCTCTTGAATTAAAGATCCTGTTTGATGACTTTCAGTGGATCGGGATATCGCTTGTCACCCCGGTATTCCTCCTCATTTCTCTGGAGATCAGCGGCAAGGATAAACTGCGTAAATCTCTAACCATTCCCCTGATTTTCATCATCCCCGCGCTGATTATGCTCACGGTAGCTACAAACAGATTCCACAATCTCCTGCTTGAAAATGCCCGTCTGGAGAATTTTGGAACAATCGCTTCCCTGGAGCGGGATTTTGGTATTCTATTCCTGCCATTTGTTATCATCACTTATTCAGAATTCATTATTGGAATCCTGAACCTGCTTCTCATTATCCGGCGGCCGTCAAATTTTTATGGAAACCAGATTTTCTGGATCCTATTAGCGGGTATGGGATGTATTTTTGCATCATTTTTCGATTTCAGCTCGTGGAATCCCTTCCCGTTCATTCAATGGACCGCCCTGGCGATTTGTACATTCTCCATAATCATCGCGCTGACCATGCCCAAACTCAGACAGCAGGACCTCCGCAACGCAACGCGCAATCTGCTGCTTGAAGCGGTACCGGAACCGCTTCTGCTCATTTCGCCTGGCCAGATCGTATTAGCAGTCAATCCCGCCGCAGAAGTATTTTTTGGAAAACCGGGCTCTGAAATAATCGGCCGGCCGCTTGAAGACGTCTCAGAGGTTATATGCCGCAAGCTGCGGAAACATTTCCCTGCCAAAAAATCGCCATACCGCATTACCGAAGAGATCGTAATTGGCAGAGACACATTCACAGCTATTCTTTCGCCAAGCATCGAAAATACCGGGCGGGTATTGAATTACTCCATCCTGCTCAACAGAGACGGGGCAGCCGCGACTGCGACGGCAAACCTGCAGCGCACGCTTTCGCTGGTTCAGGCCCTCAGCAGGGTAGCGGTTCATGCGACATCTGCATCTTCATCCGAAGAGATCTTTCGCACATTCAACCAGGAATTCAATAAACTGAACCTCAGCTACGTCTACGTCTCATTTGATAAAAACCGGCAAAACGCGACCATCGAACAATCCTCATTTGATACCCGCCAATTTGCTCACCTGGAAAGTATGGTGGGGCAGTCCTTCATCGGTTTTTCGCTCCCTCGCAGCCAGTTCCCGCCTATCGCATACCAGGTTGAAGAAAAAAGCCCCATATTTGTTGAGGATTACATCAGCGCTATCCGTCCTGTATTTAGATCCATCCCAGAAAACATATTTCGAACGGGTCTGAAATTGGTAGGAATTTCAGAGGAAACAACCGGTGTGTTCTTTTCCATTGAGATCTCCGATGGGACCTTTGGCATGATGGCCATTTGGGGTAATTCCCTCTCTGAGAGCGACCTGCCATCCTTTTCCATTTTTGCCAGCCAGCTGGCGAACGCGATTGAGCTTTCCCATAAGCAGGAGGGGGACTTCCAGCGGCACAGGGAAGCCGACAGGGAAAACGCGCTCATCATTTCGCTTAACCGCGTAGCCGCCCGCACATCTTCTTCATCCAGTATTGACGGTGTTGTCGAGATTCTCTCCGAAGAACTGGAAAAACTGTCGCTGAATTTTTATCTCTCTGTGATTGATAAAGAGGAGCAATTCACTGAGATACGGCATACGTCCCTCAATAAGGAAATTCTCCGCCAGGCAGGGAAACTTCTGCATACCGGTATCATCGGCTACCAGATTCCGCGCCCAAACTGGCCACCCATGTTCACGGAAGCATTCACAACCCGGCAGGCCGTATTTTTACGCGATTTCGACGTGGATGCCACGCATATCTTCTATGATTTCTCGCCTGAACAGGCCGCAAACGGATTGAAATTAATCGCGATTGACACAGAAACATCCGGAATGCACATTCCGGTTGACCTGCTGGATGGTAGGACTGCTATGCTGTCTATCTGGGGAAATACCATCACGCGCAAAGACCTGCCCACATTTCAGGTTTTTGCCGTGCAGATCGCAAACACAATCGAACGCGCTTCCATATATGAATTTGAACTGGCACAGAAAGATTTGCTGGCCCGTTCAAACGAGATGGCCGCGGCGCTTTCCCGGATCGCGGCGAAAACCTCAGCAGCCGAGAACACCGCAAAAGTGCTGGAAACGCTTGATGAGGAATTACGCTTTTTGAAACTGAATTACATGCTGGTAACGGTCACAGAAGACCGCCAGGTCGCCCGGCTGGAGAACATGACCATGTCTGGAAGGGCATTTGATCGTTTACGGCATAAGATCCGCAATTCCCTGGATGAAATAGAAATGCGGAGGGAAAAATGGCCGGTATTGGTTGAAAATGCAGTTGAATCTGAACAGCCGCAGTTTTCAACACAGATCCTCGATCTTATGCCCCCCTCAATCTATGCCTCGCGGAAAAAGATCGTCGTCCAGGCATTCAATCAGCTCGGTATCAGTGACCGGTCATCAGCCATTGTCATCCCGCAGCGATTGACCGATGGCAGGATGGCGCTTTTCGTGATCTGGGGAAATGCGGTTAAGGAAAACGATATCCCTATCTTTTCAGTGTTTGCCAACCAGGTTACCAACACGTATGAAAAGAGCCACCTGATCGATCTGGAACACAAACAGGCGTTGGCTTTGGAGCACAGCAACCATATCATCCGCGGATTGAGCAGCCTTGCCTCGCAGGTTTCTAACACAACGGATATAACTGATCTTCTCAAATTAATGCGAACAGAATTAGGGAAAATCGGGTTGACGTTTGCCTATTTAAACATCAATGATCAGGAAACCTCTCACGTTGAATTTCTCTCAATCCCTGACGGGGACCTTAAATCATTAACCAAAAAGATTGGCATCGACTTAATAGGTCTGAAAACGGAAATATCTTCCCGAAATGAAGAGAGCATCAATGCTATTCGCGAGGATAAACCGCAATTCCTGCCGGATTTCTGGGGGTACCTGAATTCTGTGTTTGAAGGATTCGATAAAAAAGGAAAGGACGCTCTGCGCCAGACCCTGCGGCTTTCGGATCCGGCTCCTATCCCGGCCATCTTCCTTCCTATTTTGCTTGGGGACGGTACCATCTTCTTTTTCATCATCTGGGGTCCTTCCCTACGCGAAGAGGACCTGACTGCTTTCAGCGTCTACAAAACACAGGTTGAAAGTATCCTGGAAAGTGCACGCCTCTTTCATATCGCTGAAAGTGAGATCGAGGAGCGGCAGGCCGTCCAGGAAAAACTCGCCCAGTCGCAAAATGAGTTCCGCGGCCTCTTTGAAAACGCACATGACGCCATCATCCTCACCGATCCGCAAACCGGCCTGGTCTTGGATGCCAACCAGCGGGCAGAATTGATCTTCGGCTACTCCAATGAAGAATTCAAAAAAATCTCGCTGGAAAGCACGACCGATAATCCTGCCAAACTGAAATCCTATTTCTCTGAAATTATCCAATCTGACCTGACGCTCAGTTTTGAGATCGTGCAGTTCAAAAAAGGCGATCCCACACCGCTGAATTTTGAAGTTAATGCCGGCCTGGTCACATTTAACGGACGGCCCGCCATCCAAAGCATCCACCGCGATGTGACTACACGCATCCAGATGGAAGAAAAACTGCGCTATGAATCCCTGCACGATTCGCTGACCGGGCTGCCCAACAGGACCCTTTTCCTTGAGCGCCTGGCGCATATCATCATCCGCAGCGAACGGAGTAAGGAATACCATTTTGCCGTTTTATACCTAGATCTTGACCGGTTCAAAAATGTCAATGACACGCTTGGCCACATGTCAGGGGATAAATTGCTGGTGCAGTTATCCAATAAACTGCAGGACTGCATGCGGGCGTCCGACACGATCGCTCGCATGGGCGGCGATGAATTCGCGATCATCTTTGAGGATGTGGAGACCTCGGAAGATCTGAACATCCTGTGCGAACGCGTTCTGTCAGTCATCACAGAACCGCTACATGTCCGCAAAAATGAGATCCGGCTGTCCGGCAGCATCGGCGTCGTGCTGGGAAATCCGACCTATAAGAGTGCGGATGAATATCTGCGGGACGCCGATATCGCCATGTATATCGCCAAAGAACAGGGAAAAGCGCGCTTCGAGATTTTTAATATCTCCATGCGCACCTCTCTTCTGGAACGAATACGAATCGAAAACAACCTGCGTTCTGCCCTGGAAAAAGATCAGTTCCATCTCGTATACCAGCCCATCTATAATCTCAATTCGCTTGACCTGGTGGGGTTCGAAGCGCTTCTCCGCTGGGAGCAACCGAATGCCGGCCTGATCAGTCCCGGCCATTTCATTTCCATCGCGGAAGACATGGGTCTCATCCAGGCGATCGGCTCCTGGGTCCTGCGCGAAGCCTGCAGGCAATTCCACCAGTGGCGCGCGCATCTGGATATTCAGACGCCCCTGACCATCAACATCAATGTGTCCGCGCTGCAGCTCCTGCGTCCGGATTTCCCCATCGAGGTCCGGCAAGTATTGGAGGAAACCGGCGTTCATCCGGCCTGCCTGGTGCTGGAAATAACCGAAACATCCTTCATCCACAACCACGAACTGGCGTCCGAACAGGTCAACGCGCTCAAAGATTTGGGAGTACAGATTCATCTGGACGACTTCGGGACCGGATTCTCTTCGCTGAACTTCATCAACCTCTTTCAGGTGGACGCATTAAAGATTGAACGGGAATTCATCGCCGCGCTCGGCCAGGAAAAACAAGCGGAACTCGTCCGCGCGCTGATCGCCCTTGGCGAGAATATCGGTTTGGAGGTGTTCGCCGAAGGCATTGAAACGGAAGGGCAGCTTGATTTTCTTAAGAATGCTGGCTGCGGGTTCGGCCAGGGATTCTATTATTCAAAACCCCTCAGCCAGGATGACATCAGCCGCTTGATGGAAACGGGGGAACTACCGCTCGCCAAACCAGCCGAAGACTGATCGGCCTCTCAATCCAGCAGAAACTGCAGGAACTCGCGCTTCAGGAGGCGGTAGTGGGGGTTGTATGCTTCGCGAAACTCGTTCGTATGCCGCGCGGGCGGGAAATTGTTTGCCTCGAGCCACCGGGTCAGCCCCGCGACTGAATCCCGCGCATATTTTCCCATGACCTTCTCTGCGACCAGGCGCTCGAACGTCGCCCAGCCGTCTTTCAGGTCCTGTTTGTCCCCTTTGAAAACAGTGGCAGTCCAGATGCACAATGTGGACAGCTTTTGCGCGTCTCCGCCTTTTGCTTTCAGCGCCGCCAGGTGCAAACGCACCAATTCGCCATCCGGGCGGATTGTCTCCCACATGGGGATGCCGTCATTCGCCTCAACCGTGGCGTACTCATTCAGCAGCTGGTCCTCAAACACCTCATCGCCCGCGTTAAAGTAAGCGGCCCCCATTGACCCCTGAAAAATGAGGGCGTACACATCCTGAACCGCCATCTTCGGATAGCGGTTGAAATGGCCGGCCAGCAGGTTGAGCACTTCAGTCCCCGAACGCCACAGGTTGCCGATTGTAACGTTGCCGATGTTTATTGCCATGCGCTTACAAATGATTCCTTTTATTTATTGTACAGGCACCTCGTGTTTTTATGCCGGTATTCTGTCAGGTTTTTATCCCGCAGTCTGCACCTTTCCGCGTTTCAGCCAGAGAGCCATCAGAATCGCGGCCAGCAGGGCGGCGGCGGCGCCGAACAAAAACGGCGCAGAGGGGCCAAATCCCCCCCATCCACCCATCCCCTGCCACAGGATCCCGGCAATTAACGACGCCGGCAGATCAATGATCCCTAGAACCGCGTTATAAGTACCGTAAGCGGTTCCGCGCAGGGCCTCCGGAACCAGGTCGGCCACCATCGCTTTGGACGTGCCGTATGCAAGCCCATAATAGAGCCCGTACAGGATGTACAACCCCCACACATGCCAAACCGTGTCGGCCAGACCAAAACCGAGGTACACAAGTGCGTACACGATCCACCCGCCGATGATCATTTTCTCGCGGCCGATCCGGTCGGATAAAGCGCCGGCGGGCGTGGATACCAGCGTATACACCAGGTTGAAAACGGCCAGCATGGCCAGAATACCCACAACGGTCATACCCCGTTCCTGCGCGCGCAGGACCAGGAACGCGTCCGATGAATTACCCAGGTCAAACAGACCCACAATGAGCATAAAAGCCAGGAAACGCTTGCCGAGCGCTTTGAAACCGATTTTAGGAGCTTCCCGCTGCCCTTTTATTTTCGTCTCCCGGGCGCCGATGGCGAGCGAAAGTACCGCCAGGAAAGCGGGGATGAGAGAAACAAGCACCACTGTCCGGAAGGTGCCCAATCCCAAATCGCCTGCTGATGATTGCGCCATCCAGACCACTCCCAGTGCGATCAAAAGCCCGATCATCGCGCCGCCTGTATCTGCGGCCCGATGGAACCCGAACGCCAGCCCGCGCTGTTCCGGCTTGATCGAATCCGCCACAAGCGCGTCCCGCGGGCCGGTGCGGATGCCTTTGCCGACCCGGTCCGCCCAGCGCACACCCGCTACCCAGCCCCAGCTGCTTGCGAAATAGAACAGGGGTTTAACAATTGCAGACAGGGCGTACCCGCTGACCGCCAGCCACTTGCGGGCTTTGAGTTTATCCGACAGCCAACCGGAAAAGATCTTGAGGATGCTCGCGGTTGACTCGGCCACGCCCTCGATCAGGCCGATGATATTGGTCTTTACACCCAATATATTGGAAAGAAAGAGCGGGATGATGTTGATCACCATTTCGCTCGATATATCCATGAAAAAACTGGTAAAGCTGACCGCCCAGATATTGCGCGGCAGGTCTTTTATGCGTGCTTTCTCTCCTGTCACTCTATTCCTCCATAATTTCGTCTATCAAGTCTTTGGTGTGTTCGCGCGCGGTTCGTAGCGCCGCGCGGCCGTACTCAGTGATCTGGTAGTAACGCCGCCGGCGACCGCCCACCACCACCGGCTCGCTAACCAGCATCCCTCTGGCTTCCATGGCATGCA
>Ga0180436_10005567_pt1 | contig 11105 bp, 8 predicted proteins | sample SS_ome_2_FD_132434 | JGI IMG/M metagenome (GOLD analysis project Ga0180436, IMG submission 132434) | Hypersaline lake sediment archaeal communities from the Salton Sea, California, USA - SS_3_S_2 metaG | ecosystem: Environmental > Aquatic > Non-marine Saline and Alkaline > Hypersaline > Sediment...
AACTTCCCGGAAGGCCTGGAGCAGCCTGGGGCCGTAGACCCGTTGGATGAAGTGGCTGCGGGCGATGCCGTCTCCGTGTTCACCGGTGCTGGTGCCGTCGTGGGCGATGGCAATATCCACGATCTCCTGGCACAGGGTTCGGAGAATTTCGATTCCCTGGGGAGATTTGAGATTCAGGTTCGGGCTCAAATGCATGCAGCCGGCCGAAACGTGGGCATCGAAGATGATGTCCACCCCGTGCTTACGGCCCGCCTCCTGAATATCCGAACAATATCCGGTCATCTGCGGGACGGGTACGGCCGGGTCGTCGATGATGCCGATGCGGCGGGTATCCCCGGGCCGGCTGGCCAATAATCCGTTCACCGCTTTGCGGACGCCCCACACCCGTCCGACTTCCTCGGGCGTGATGCAATGTTTGATGGCGGCGCAATAATCGCCGGCCCGCAGTTTTTTCTCCAGCGCTTCCGCCCGGGCCGCTAATTCCTGCGGAATCTGCCCGGCCAGTTCCACGATCAGGATGGCACCGGGCAGCCCCTGGACAAATTGCTTGAGCTGGGGACCGAACACGCCGTGCTCATGGGCCAGTTTCAACGTGGCGTGATTCATCAGTTCCACAGCCGCAACGTCATGTTCGAGCAGTTTGGGTACAAGGTCCAGGGCTACGGGCAATTGGTCGAAATGCAGTATCATCAGCCGGACATGGCGGGGTTTGTCTACCAGGCCCAGCTTGACCTTGGTCATATAGGCCAGGGTTCCCTCGCTGCCGGCCACCAGATGGGCCAGGTTTAAAGGCCGGCCCTGCTGCCGGGCCGCCAGCAGGCGGTTCAACCCATACCCGGCCACATTGCGCCAGATTTTGGGATAGCGGGTTTCGATATCCGCCTGATAAGTCTTTAGAATACGGGGAATTTCCCGGTACAGACGGCCTTCGGCACTCTCCTTCCGCGCCAGATCGGCCACCTGGCCGGCATCCTTCCCTTCCAGCCGGACCACGCTGCCGTCGGCCAGGACAACTTCCAGGGCCAGAATGTGATCGGCGATCATACCGTACTTGACGGAATGGGAACCGGTGGAGTTGTTGCCGATCATGCCGCCCAGGGTCGCCACCGCACTGGAAGCGGGATCGGGCCCCACCATCAACTGGTGGGGGGCGCTTGCGGCGTTCAACCTGTCCAGCACGACACCCGCTTCGCACCAGGCCCATTTTTCCCGGGGATTGATTTCCAGGATGCGGTTGAGGTACTTGGAGTGATCCAGCACCACGCCCCGGCCCACGGTCTGGCCGGAAAGGTTGGAGCCGCCCCCCCGGGGGATCACGGAAGAGCCGTGGCGGGCGATGATCGCCAGGGCCGCGGAGATATCTTCCACGCTGCGCGGCACCACCACGGCTGCCGGAACCATACGGTAATCCGATGCATCGGTGCTGTATATTTGGCGCATGGCCTCATCGGCGTATACTTCTCCGCTGACGGCCTTTTCCAGCTCCTGAACCATCTCCGCCAGGGGTTGCGGGGTTTTCATATCAATCAATTCTCTCTAGTGAAAATAAATTGTTAAAATCACGACATTAACAATCCCGGCAGCCACAAAGATATGGCCGGAATATAGGTGATCAGCAGCAGACCCAGTATCAAAAGGAGCAGAAAGGGCAATACCGCCCGGCCGATCTGGGTCAAGGGCTTGCCGGTGATGCCCATGGCCACGAACAGGTTCAACCCGAAGGGGAAAGTCAGGAACCCGAGTTCGATATTGACGATCATGATGATCCCATAATGGATCAGATCGATATCCAACTGCTGCAGGGCCACGGCCAGGATGGGCGAGATCACGATGATGGCCGAAACAATGTCCATGACGCAGCCCACCAGCAGCAGGAGAATATTGATGGCCAGCAGGAACAGGTATTTATTCTCAATGTGGGCCATGATGAAGTCGGCGGCCATCACCGGCAGGTTTTCCCGGGTGAGCAGCCAGATAAAGGTCATGGCACAGGCGATGATAAACAACAGGGAAGAGGAGAGCACCACGGCATCTTTCAAAACGCGGTGAAATTTCTCCAAAGACATATCCTTGTAGATAAAGAGCTCCACCAGCAGGGCATAGATCACGGAGACAGCCGCAGCTTCCGTGGGGGTGAATATTCCGGAGTAAATCCCCCCCAGCACGATAACCGGCATGGCAATGCCCCAGGAGGCGGTTTTGATGAGCTGCCAGGCCTCGCCCCGGGTGCGTACCCGGGCTGTGTGCCACCCCTTTCTTTTAGCCATGATCACGGAGTAGATAATCAGCAGTCCGCCAATGACCACCCCGGGCATGAAACCGGCCAGGAACATGCGCCCCACGGAGACATTCATCACCAGGGCATACAATACCATGGGAATGGAGGGCGGAATCAGGATGCCCATGGAGCCCGAGGAGGTCAGCAGGCCGATACTGAAATTCTCGTCGTAGCCATGCTTGACCAGCGCCGGGATCATGATGGAGCCGATGGCGATCACCGTGGCCGGACTGGAGCCCGAAATGGCGGCGAAAAAGATACAGGCCAGGATGGCGGCCACGGCCATGCCCCCGGGAATACGCCCCACCACCAGTTGCATCACTTCCACCAGGTATTTGGAAATGGAACCCTCGGCCATAATGCTGCCGGCCAGAATAAAAAAGGGAATGGCCAGCAGAATGAAGTTATCCATGCCGTTGAAAAGCTGCTGGACGATGGCCTGCAAGGGAATATGCAAAAAGAAGTGCAGGGTGGCGGCGGTCACCGTCAAAAGGACGATGGCGATGGGGGTGGAAATCACCAGGAGTCCCACGAAAAGGGCGATCATGAAGGCGACCATCAGTGCTTCCCTCCTGGTTCCGCAAAGGGTTCGTTGCGCACTAGCCCCCGGGCATGCTTGACGGTTTGAATAAAAAAGCGCAGGGCGATCACCAGGGTGAAGATCCCGATGGGCAGGTAGGGAATGTACATGGGAATCTGGAAGGAAGGTGTAGTGGCTTCAAAGCGGTGCAGGCGTTCGATCTGCACCCAGCTGTAGTAAAAGGTCACCCCCATGATCACCGTGGAGACCAGATTGGCCAACAGTTTCAGCAGATGCTTCATGCGGTTGGGCACATACTGCACCAGGGCATCCATGCTGAAATGGGCCCCGTAGCGTACGCACACACCGGCCCCCACAAAGGTGATCAGAATGGTCATGTACCGCGCTCCCTCGTCCACCCAGTCATAGGCGATGCCGAAAGAGTAGCGCAGAATGACCTGGATGGTGGCCACCAGGGCGATGCCCAAAAGGGCGTACCCGATAAGCAGTTCCTCGATCTTGTTGATCCTGCGGATAAGATTCTTCATCCCCTGTCCTGTTATAATTTATTCACCGCAGAGCCGCCGAGAACGCAGAGGCTTTATTTCTTTTTGTATAGAAACGCATACCCTGCTTTGCGTACTTTGCGGCTCGAGCGAAGCGGGCGGTGAAATTAGGGATTATTTTTTGTGCTGCTTAACCTTGTCCAGGACCATCTGCAGATAGGTCATGCCGCTGTACTTGCCGTACTCATCTTTCTTGGGAATGGTGCCGAGTTTCTTTTCGAAGTTCTGGTAAACCGGCTGAACCGCCTGGAAAAAGGCGTTGCGTTCCTCAGGGGTCAGACGGGTGATTTTCACCTTGCCGGCGACTTCCAATTCGGCCGTGAGCTTTTCAATCATCGTACGGCTCGCTTCGCGGTTGGCCTTGATGGCCACTTCGGCGGCTTCGTAAAAGATCTGCTGCTGTTCCGGGGTCAGCCGTTCCCAAACATCGATGTTCACGAATTTGATGGTTTCGGCCAGGCTGTAGTTGAGTACCGTGGCATAGTTGCACACTTCGGTAAATTTCATCAGGATGGAGGTCAGGATGGGATTTTCCTGGGCATCGATAACGCCCTGCTGCAGCGCATTGTAAACCTCGGGAAAGGGCATGGGCACCGGGCTGGCGCCCAGGGTGCGCCAGGTTTCCAGGTAGACCGGCGCTTCCATGACGCGCACCTTTAAGCCCTTCAAATCGGCCGGCGTGCGCACCTCATGTTTGATATTGGTGAAATCCCTGAATTCATTCTCACCGTAGCCAACGGCCACAAATCCCTTCCTGGGAAAGGCGTCGAAAATGATTTTCTTGAATTCCGGATCAGCCAGCACCGCATAGGCGGTTTCCCGGGTGGGCCAGATAAAGGGCATGTCAAATACGCCGGTGGCGGGCACGAAATTGGACAGCACCGCCGTGGTAATATCGGCCATATCCAGGGTACCGCCCTGCACCTGTTCCACCATGGAGCGCTCACCCCCCAACTGTGACATGGGATAGGTGTCAATGGTGATCTCCCCATTGGTTTTCTCTTTGACATATTCCGCAAATATCACCGCAGCCTTGGCATGGGGATGGGTCGGAGGCGGCGCCAGCCCATACTTCAGGTTCATTTTTGCTGATGCCAGGCCAGCCATGGTCAGGACCAGGGCGCATACCAGAAAGATTGCAACTGCTTTTCGCATTACTTGGCTCCTTTCACCTTTGAAAAGTATAACTTTTAGCTGCCCTCCCGGGACCATCCCGAGGGGTGGTTCCTATCTAGAGGGTGGCACCCAGCTGCCAGGGCACGAACTCAGCGTCGCCGAAGCCCAGAGCCTCGCTGCGGGTCTGCTGGCCGCCGGCGGCCTCCAGAATGGCCTTAAATATCCGCTGACCGACATCAGCCAGGGAAGCGTCACCATCGACGATGCCCCCGCAATTGATATCCATATCGTCCGCCAGCCGGCGGTACATGGCCGTGTTGCTGGCCAGTTTCAAGGTGGGCACCGGTTTGCTGCCGAACACCGACCCGCGTCCGGTGGTAAAACAGATCATATGGGCCCCGCCGGCAATCATGCCCGTCACCGACACCACGTCGTATCCCGGCGTATCCATGAAAACCAGTCCCTTGGCCGTCACCTTTTCCCCAAAGCCCGCCACGTCCATGAGCGGAGTCGAACCGGCCTTGGCCACGGCACCCAGGGATTTCTCCAGAATGGTGGTCAAGCCCCCCGCCTTGTTGCCGGGACTGGGATTATTGTTCAATTCGGCCCCGTTTTGCGCGGTATAGGCCTCCCACCAGCGGATGCGGTCGACTAGCTTATCGGCCACGGCCCGGCTGCGCGCGCGCCGGATCAGCAGGTGCTCGGCCCCGTAAATTTCAGGGAGTTCGCTGAGGATCACCGTGGCGCCGTTGCGCACCAGCAGATCGCTGGCAACGCCCAGGGCCGGATTGGCGGTAATCCCCGAATAGCCGTCAGATCCGCCGCACTCCAGGCCCACCACCAGATGGCTGGCCGGCAGGGGTACCCGCCGGATCCCGTTGGCCACCGCCAGCATCCCGGAAACGGCCGCCACCCCCTGGGCAACGGTTTTGCGGGTGCCGCCCAGTTCCTGGATATTGACGCCTGTGACCGGCTTGCCGCCGCCTGGGTTGATCTGTCCCATAAGCCCGTCCAACTGGTTGATCTCACAGCCCAGCCCCACCAGCAGAATCCCGGCGAAATTGGGATGGCGGGCCCAGCCGGACAGGGTCCGCTGCAGGATCTCGAAACCGTCCCCGTGCCCGGGCATCCCGCAGCCGGAACCATGGGCCAGGGCCACCACGCCGTCAACCCGGGGGTATGGTTTCAGGCGCTGCTCATCGAAGGCATCGGCCACGTAGCGGGCCACGCTGGCCGAACAGGCGGAGGTGGCCAGTACGCCGATATAGTTGCGGGTGGCGATCTGGCCATCGGAGCGTACAATCCCCTGAAAACGCGCCTGCTCCTCCACCGGCAGAATAGCGGCCGGTTCAATGTCAGCGGTTTCCGCGGTGGCATACTGCTGGATAAGGGCCATGCCCATGTTATGGGTGTGGACATGCTCCCCGGAATCTATGCCGGCGGTGGCGCTGCCGATAATCTGCCCGTATTTGAAAACAGGCTGGCCGGCATCAATAGGCTGTGTCGCCAGTTTGTGCCCGGCCGGAATGGTTTGCCGGCAGGTGATGTCCTCGCCCGCAATATCCACACCCTGTTCCAACGCGTCGCAAGCGATGACCACATTGTCACCGGGAGCCAGGCGGATGACCTTTGGTGCGGTTGATCCCATGGCTATTCCTTTCTGCTTTACCTCCCATCCAACACCGGCAAAATAACCCCGCCGGAGGGCACGATGTTAACGGTGGGGTGGGGGTGGGATCGGGCAATCATTTCTTGGGCCGCAGCCATGTTGGGGGCATGCCGGAAGCCCAGCCGGGCAACCTGATCCGCCGGGATATCCGCGGTAACCAGGACAATCTGAAAATCATTGAGGGCCAGCATGGCCTGGGCCAGGGACATATTCAGTTCCGGGGCGGCATCCGCGATAATCGGGCAGTTCCGCTGGAAATGGTCCAATACCGCCCCCCGCAGGTTGCCGCCGAAGCGGGACCGAAACGCCTCACCGCCGGCAAAATAAATCTCGGGCAAGGGTACCCGGCAGTCGGCGTAGAGAATGATGCAGCCCCCTTTGCGGGTGATCTGCTCGGCCGGCGCCAGGGGCTTCATGATCTGGGGCCCCTCGGCATAGGGAAAGGCGGAGATCACGGTCACGTCCGCCTTGCCCCTAAAGCTGCGCGATACGATACGCCGGCAGATCTCCATACCGGCCAGATGGGCCTTTTCTGCATCGCCGCACACCAGGTCATGGAGCCTGTCCCGGTGGTCGAGCACGCTATTGATGATGAAATCCAGTTTTCCGGCCCGGGCCAGGTCGTTCACCTCACGGTAAAATTCGTTGCCCGCCGTGTTGCCCAGGCTGGCCCGGCCGCGAAAACTGTGCTGCAGATGGTGTTCAAAAATGGCCTTAAAATTGGCCACGCCCGGAAACAGAATCTTGCCCCCGCCGCCGAACCCGTTCATGGGATGGGGAAATATGGATCCGATACCGATGCGGAAATCGGCTTCGTAAACCCGCCGATTGATGCTTACGGCAGTACCGCTTTGCAGGCGGCCCACCGGTACCAGATCGGCGCTGCGGCAGTCGTGGTTGATAAATTCATAGGCGCCCACCGTTGCTTCACCATAGGTTTGTACCAACTCCTCCCGGGAAAGGGGCCGATGGGTTCCCAGGGCAATGACGATGCAGGTATTTTCAGGCGGAATGCCGATGGTGCCCAGTTCGTCCAGCAATACCCCCAGGATGGCGTGTTTCGGCGAGGAACGGGTCAGATCCTCGATGATTATGGCGACCTTTTTTTGCGCCGTAAGCTGCCGGTCCAACGGCAGCGCACCCACCGGATGTTTGAGGGCGGCGGCGGTCAGCGCTTGGGGCGTTCCACAGGGCATGGAGGGACCGAAACCGGCCAGGCTGAGCACCTGCCAGTGGGCTGGAACGGTGAATTCAACCTCTTGGTGCAGCGCCTGCAAAAACGCCTTTTGCATGTTTTATGATCCCAGTGTGGTAAGCTTTTCATGCCATTACGGATTCTCATTTTTCTATCCATTCATATCAGTGATGTCAACCTTAAATACTGTTTTTACAATTTATTCTGGCAATTTAATCCAGTATGTTTTTTATTGTAAGGCGCTGGTTGACGAATAAGTGGATATCTGGTAATACCACAGCAGAACCTTACTTGAGGCCCATTCCAACGAAGCTACAACGATTTTGCACACAGGAATGCGCACCATCAGGGAAACCGCTTATGCTGAAACCGGTCCGACACCGCAATATCACCGATCAGGTCTATGAACAGCTTCGGGATATGGTCTACCGGGGGGAACTGGGCCCCGGCCAGCGGCTCATGTCGGAAAGAGACATGGCGTTGCGCTTCAAGGTGGGCCGCCCGACCGTGCGCGGAGCCATCCAGCGCTTGATCACCCAGGGTTTGGTGGAGAGCCGCCGGGGGGTGGGAACCTTTGTCAGCGACCAGGACCCGTCCGCCGAGAAACGGCCCCTGCTCCAGGTTTTGAATAATGAAGGCTTCAGCATCGTCGATTTTCAGGAGGTCCGCATGGCTTTAGAGGCCAAGAGCGCGGAACTGGCCGCCCAAAGGGCCACCCATGAGGATCTGCGCATAATTCGGCGCTGTCTGGAGCAGATTGACCGGGAACGCGCCGCCGGCCATATTGAAATCCGGACGGATGTGATGCTTCACATGAATATTGCCTACGCCAGCAAGAATATCGTCCAGATCCATCTAATGAAAAACTTTTACGACGTTCAGCTCTATGCCATGTCCCTCTCCTATAAAAATCTGCTCGCCTCCCTGGGCATGGACGATCTCATCAACGATCAGCACAACCGGATTTTCAATGCCATCCGGGACCGTGACCCGGACCTTGCCCGTAAATCCATGGAGGAGCACATCGGGACCGTCCTTGAGCTTTGCCGGGAGCATGGTTTGTAATTCATATGGTGAAAAAAATGCAGACGTTCGTCCATATCGGGTTTGCTTTTGCCATGGGTATGATCATGTCCATCTATCTGCCCATGAACAGTTCCGTTTCACGGCACCTGGGTTCGCCGCTGACCGCCACCATCACCTTCTTTCTGGCCGCCCTGCTAACCGCAATGCTGATATTTATGTTTTGCGGCCGGATTGAATCGCTCCAAAAAATAAAAGATGTGCCGGCCTACCTGTATCTAAGCGGTTTTATCAGCGCATTCATCATTTTAGGCACAACCCATCTGATCCCCTATCTCGGCGCCCGCAGGTTTTTCATTCTGCTGCTGTCCGGCCAGATCGTCATGGCGATCATCGTCAGCCATCTGGGCATATTGGAGTCACCCAAGGATCCTGTCAGCATAAAAAAAATAACCGGCGCATCACTGGTGATTCTGGGCGCCTGGGTCTCAACAAGTTAGGTTCGCCATGATCCCCAGTATTTTCAACGATGTCATCGGCCCGGTGATGCGCGGACCGTCCAGTTCCCACAGTGCGGCCGCCGTCCGCATCGGCCTTATCGCCAGGGCCCTCATGAACGGTGAAATCAGCCGGGTAACCGCCGGTTTCGACCGATCAGGATCCCTGGCCACCACCCATACATCCCAGGGTTCCGACATGGGGTTGAGCGGCGGCTTGCTGGGTTTCGGCGTCGCCGACGAACGGTTGCCGGACTATGCCAACCAATTGCGGCGGGCGGGAATTGAAATCGAGTACGTCATCGACGACTACCAGGATCCCCATCCCAATACCTATCGGCTCTCCCTCCGCAATGCGCAGGAGCGGCACACGCTCCGGGCCGTCTCCACCGGCGGGGGCATGCTGGAAGTCATCGACATTGATGGCTGCCAGGTAAGCCTGCAGGGTGACCGGCATCTCCTTCTGGTGTACTTCGCGGGGGGCGGCGGGCGCCTGGCAAAGGCCGTCCAGGCCCTTAGGCCGGACGCGCAGCTGACCGTCCAAACCGGCAAGGCCCGGAGCTATATCCTCCTTAAGAGCCATACCCCCCTGGATCGCTCCCTGGCAGCCTCCCTTACCCGGCATGAATCCGTCCTCTGTGTGAGGATAATCCCCCCGGTTCTGCCCGTGGCGACTCCCGTCAGCGTAAATATCCCCTTTGCCAACTGCCGGCAGATGCTGGCTTTCAACCGGGATAAACAGATGGATCTGGGAGAACTGGCCCTGGCCTACGAAAGCGCCCGGGGCGCTATCAGCCGACAAGAAGTACGGGACAAAATGACGGGGATTATCCAAACCATCCGGAAATCCATCCGGACCGGTCTCAGGGGGACAGATTACCGGGATCGGATCCTGGGCTGTCAATCCGTGTCATTCAGAAACCACCTGGCATCCGGCCGCCTCATGGATCTGGGCGCCCTCAACACGGCCATCCTGTATGTGACCGCTTTAATGGAAGTCAAAAGCGCCCTGGGCGTGATCGTGGCCGCACCCACGGCCGGCTCCTGCGGGGGGCTGCCGGGGACCCTGTTGGGAGCGGCGGATGCCATGAACCTGGACGATACCAAAGTCGTAAACGCCTTTTTGGCGGCCGGTCTGGTGGGCATCTTCATCGCCGGATCCGCCACTTTTGCCGCTGAAGTCGGCGGATGCCAGGCGGAATGCGGCTCCGGCTCCGGCATGGCGGCCGCCGGCCTGGTGGAGTTGCTGGGGGGAACGCCCGAACAGGCCCTGACTGCGGCCGCCATGGCCCTGCAGAACAGTTTCGGAATGACCTGCGATCCCGTGGCCAACCGGGTCGAAGCGCCCTGCCTGGGTAAAAACCTGATGGCCGCCGGCAATGCATTTGCCACGGCCAATGTCGCCCTGGCGGGTTATGACGCGGTCATTCCTCTGGACGAAACCATTTCTGCCATGGATGCGGTAGGGAAAAGCCTTCCCGCTACATTGCGCTGCACCGGTCTGGGGGGACTTTCAACCACGCCGACCTCCCGGAAAATCGAACAACAGCTCCAGGACCGCTTGTAGCCACCACGGCATGCATAAAAGCAGCTCCCTTTCGGCGAGCATCCCCGGGGCCACTCCCGGATTCATTATCTTAAAAAAATAGCTTCCTGACACCAAGGAACCTGCATGCAATTCACGTCCACAACCAAACTGGCCCGGGCCATCCGCAACCGGCAGATTTCTGCTGAAGAGGCGGTGGATGCTTGTTTAAAACGAATCGCCGCAATCAACCCCAAACTCAACGCTGTGGTACAAATCGCGGGGAAAGAGGCACGGGAAAAAGCCCGGCAGGCAGATGCGGCCCTGGCCCGGGGAGAGGTTTTGGGCCCCCTGCACGGGGTGCCCATGACCCTCAAGGACTCCTTTGATGCGGCCGGCATCATCTCCACCGGCGGCACTTTGGGCCGCAAGAGCTTTATTCCCCGGGAGGACGCCACAGTCCTTAAACGTTTGAAAGCCGCGGGGGCCATACTCCTGGGAAAAACCAACACGCCCGAACTGACGCTCTCCTTCGAAACGGATAATTTGGTCTACGGCAGGACCCGGAATCCCTATAACCAGGACTTCTCGCCAGGAGGCAGCAGCGGGGGCGCCGCCGCCAGCGTGGCCGCCGGCGCAGTTCCCTTTGATATCGGCAGCGATTACGGCGGCAGCTTGCGCTATCCGGCCCACTGCTGCGGCATCGCCACCATCAA
>Ga0180436_10005570_pt1 | contig 11103 bp, 10 predicted proteins | sample SS_ome_2_FD_132434 | JGI IMG/M metagenome (GOLD analysis project Ga0180436, IMG submission 132434) | Hypersaline lake sediment archaeal communities from the Salton Sea, California, USA - SS_3_S_2 metaG | ecosystem: Environmental > Aquatic > Non-marine Saline and Alkaline > Hypersaline >...
ACAAGGCAGTTGAAAACAAGTTGACAAAGCCAGAATTCGACCATAGAATAGTTTAGATTCTTAAGTTTCCGAACGGTCTATCATTCACTACGGGGGTGAACAATGCCTGGTATTCTTGAGAAGACAGTGTTTCTGGGACTTGGGGTACTCACGATGACACGAGACAAGGTCTCTGCAGCAGTTGATGAACTCGTCAAGACCGGTGAGATTGAAACCGAAGAATCGAGAAAACTGATCGATGAACTTCTGGCCAAGGGTGAAGCAGAACAGGCCGAACTGAAAAGGATCATAAAGCAGGAACTCAAGAAAGCCCGCACAACAATAGTGCCGGTAACAAAAGAGGAATTCGACGCGCTGTCGAAGAAGATTGATGACCTGGCATCCCGCTTGGACGAGTTATTGTCAGACGAACAAGCGGAAGAGCCCGAGGCATAGTATCATCCAGGATTCCCGAAGAAGCATATTCGCTTCTATACCAGCATGGAGACGGGTGCGGCAGAATAGACTGGCTGCCAAGTGAACGGGACTGTTCTGCGTCGGCGTGTGGCATCAAGAGGCAGTTGCCAGCCCCGGCATGCCTCTGTGCCGCGATGCATGATTCCAGCAGCAGGCAACAGCCAACGGGTGAAGTATGATGGCACGGATCAACGTTCGGAGCGTTCGCCATTTCCAACGCTACCGCGAGATAGCGCAGGTACTTCTCCGCCACGGCCTGGGTGAGCTGATCGAACTTCTGGAGTTGCTGCCCTACCTCTCCTTTCCCCGTCGAGTCCTGGGCAAAGGGCGACAGCCTCCGCAGACGATGGGCATCCCACAGCGCATGCGGCTGGCAATGGAGGGATTAGGTCCTACCTTTGTCAAGTTGGGACAAGTACTGAGCACGCGCCCCGATCTTCTACCGCCAGAGTACATTGCTGAATTCGTAAAACTCCGGAGCACCGTCCCGCCGGCTCCCTGGGAAAAAGTTCGAGAACTGCTGGAGGGCGAATTAAACGCTCCAATTCTCGACGTATTCACGACATTCGAGATCGATCCGATCGCCGCTGCATCGCTATCGCAAGTCCATGCAGCGATCCTGCCTGATGGCAGCGATGTAGTTGTCAAGATACAGCGTCCCAAGATCGGAGAAATCATCGAGACAGACCTGGAGATCATGGTCAACCTGGCGAGACTCGTGCAAAACCGGATCGCGATTGGTCAGGTCTACGACCTTCCCGGAATCACCGAGGAGTTTGCCTCTACCCTCCGCGCCGAACTCGATTTCTACCACGAGGGACACAACGCCGATCGATTCCGTGAAAACTTCGCACATGAACGCTACCTCCACATCCCAACCATCCACTGGGACTACACGACGCGCCGCGTACTGGTTATGGAAAGGTTGCGTGGCATCTCCCTCCAGGATATCGAAGCTCTTGACGCAGCAGACTGCAGCCGTCACCGTATCGCAATTCGCGCGGCCCGAATCCTGCTGAAAGAGATACTTGAGGATGGATTCTTTCACGCTGATCCGCATCCCGGCAACTTTGTCGTGCTGCCGGGAGAGGTTATTGGAGCCATGGATTTCGGAATGGTGGGATATTTGGGCCATCAGACACGCATGGACCTTACCCGACTGTACAACGTCATCGTACAATCAGATGACCAGGGCGTGGTCGACCAGCTGATCCGAATTGGCGCAGTCCGCGGTCCTGTGGACAGAACGAAGCTCGGCCGAGAGATATCACGTCTGCTGCGCAAGTATCAAGGACTCCCGCTTAAATCTATCCGCATCGACGCGTTTGTGAACGAGCTTATGCCCATCGCATTCCGCCACCACATTAACCTGCCAAATGAGTTGTGGCTTCTGATCAAGTCCCTCGCAATGATGGAGGGCGTCGCTCTCAAGCTGGATCCTGACTTCGACATCTTCGAAGTCTTCAAACCATACTTGCACCACTTCGTGCTGGGAACAGTCTCACCAAAGTCCATAGGGCCTGCTGCGCTCAAGACTGCCACGGAGTGGGCTGAACTCATCGGCATCTTCCCACGGGTGGGATATCAATTTCTGAAGAATGCCGAACAAGGTGGCCTGGAGTTCTCCATGGAACACAAAGGCCTGGACGTAGCGCTCTCACGACTTGACCGTCTCGCAAGCCGGCTAGCACTAAGCATCCTGCTTGCCGCACTGATAATCGGGCTCGCACTCATCGTGCCGGTCCTTCACCCTGAGGCGGGACTCAATCTGGCATCAGTGGCGGTCATCACGGGATTCACGGCGGCAGTTCTCCTGAGTTTCCTGCTCGTTATCTCGATTCTCCGCTCACACTGATTCGTGATAGCAGAGATATTCTTGGCAGTTACCGATCCGATGTGCTATAATCAATCCACGATGGCAGATCTGTCTGAGGGCACCTCCCACATCGCCATTAATGCCCATCTCTTGTCCAGTCAGAGTGGGTACCGAAGCGCTGGCGTCCACCAATACATCTACCATCTCATCAATCATCTGGGCGCAGATGGCGAGGATTTTCGTTACTCCGTCCTTGTTGGATCGGGGAAACTACCCCCCAACTCGACTATAGCCCAGATACGTTCGGGGCTGGACACGGAGCGGGCATTCGCGCGCATTCTCTGGGAGCAGCTGATCCAGCCGTCGATCCTGCGCGAGATCGAGGCAGATCTTGTCCATGGGCCAGTATTCATTGGGCCGATTGTTTCACCGTGTCCAGTCGTGATTACGCTGCACGACCTCAGCTTCATCCGATTTCCCGCCCTTTTCCGGAGGGGGAACCGCCTGTATTTGACGCTGATGACCCGCCTGTCCGCTCGACGCGCGTCACGGATTATCGCTGTATCGGCATTCACAGCCCAAGAAGCGACGACGTTGCTTGGTGTCCCGCGGGAGCGAATTGACGTCGTCCACAATGGGTTGAATCCGATGTTTCGCCCGCTGGCCACGTCTGAAGTGGAGAGTTATAGACGCCGTAGACGCCTTCCCAAACGATTCATCCTTTCCGTTGGCACACTTGAACCTCGCAAGAACCTCAAGGTTTTGGTACAGGCCTTCGCCCGTATTCGCGATGGCCATACAAACTTGGTGATTGCGGGAGGAAAAGGTTGGTTCTACGAGGAGTTGTTCGCGGAGGTCGAAACTCTGGGACTGAGTGGCGAAGTCATTTTCCCTGGCTACATCCCTCAGGAAGAGCTGCCGTTTCTGTATAACGCAGCGGAGGTCTTTGCCTATCCTTCAATATACGAAGGTTTCGGGCTGCCCGTTATCGAAGCGCAGGCCTGCGGGACTCCGGTGATATGCTCGAATGGCTCGTCATTGCCCGAGTCAGCAGGGAATGCCGCCGTCATGGTCGACACTCGCAGTGTCGAGGCTCTGGCGGATGGTCTGAGCCAGCTAGTCACAGGCTCAATATTGCGCGGGCAGCTACGCCAGTATGGGGTGGAGCACGCTCGTCAATTCAGCTGGCGTCGTTCAGCGGCGCTGACTTCACAAGTCTACCGGACAGCGCTGTCTGGAGGGAAATAAACCGTGGATCACAAACAGCGTGCACCCTGGTGGGTTCTCCTCATCGACATATTGCTTATCGAACTCAGTTTTCTGATCGGGTACTGGGTACGGTACGAATTGCAGTGGTTCCTGGACATCAGCTACTACCACCCTGTCACATCATACATTCCATTCGCATTATTCTTCGCGATCCTGAATTTGATCACATTCCAGATCGACAAAGTGTACGAACAGTGGAGCAGAAACTACTGGCTGGAGCAAGCCTATCGTATCATAAACGCAACAGCCAAATCTGTAGTCGTCATCATGGCGGTGACGTTCGTATTTCAGCCGCTGATGTACTCACGGCTGCTCCTTATCGAAGCGGGCGTAATCGCCACGATACTACTCGTAACCTCACGGATCGTCTACACAGCGTTGATTCGCCATATGCGGGCGCGCGGCGTTGGTGTCACACGGGTACTCATCATTGGCGCCGGCGAAGTCGGCCGAACGATGATCCGCACCATCGTCGCGCGCCCAGAACTAGGATACCAGATTGTGGGATTTGTCGATGACGATCCACAGAAAGGCCAGACTGATCTTGGACGGTTCAAAGCCCTCGGGCCTCTCGAAAACCTGGCACAGGTCATCAAGGACAACGACGTCGAGGATACAATCATCACGCTGCCCTGGATGTATCATCGCAAGATCATGGGCATCGTTCGCGAGTGTGGACGACTCAGGGTCGGCGTCCACATTGTTCCCGATCTCTTCCAGCTGAGTCTCAGCAAAGTCGACGTTGAGGATATCAACGGCATCCCCCTGATCGGCGTAAGAGAGGTCGGGTTTAGTCAGAGTGCACTCGTCATCAAGCGAGTGATCGATGTAGCAGGCGCCATTACTCTATTGGTCGTGGGGTCACCAGTCGTGGCTCTGATCAGCCTGGCTATCGCAATAGACTCACCCGGCCCTGTTCTTTTCCGACAGACGCGCGCAGGTCTTAGCGGCAAACCCTTTGAGATGTTCAAGTTTCGCTCGATGCGGAGGGATGCAGAGGAAGAACTGCGGACCCTTTTGGAATACAACGAAGCGACCGGGCCGATCTTCAAAATGAAGGAAGATCCACGGGTGACCAGGGTGGGCGGGTTCTTGAGAAGGACCAGCCTCGACGAACTGCCCCAGCTCTTAAACGTATTGCGCGGGGAGATGAGTCTGGTAGGACCGCGACCACCAATCCCGGCAGAAGTAGAGGACTACTTGCCGTGGCATCGCAAACGTCTCGATGTTCATCCCGGCATGACCGGCCTGTGGCAGGTCAGTGGAAGAAGCCTGCTAAGCTTTGACGATCAAGTTCTGCTCGATATCTACTATATCGAGAATTGGTCAATCTGGCTCGATCTCAAAATTCTGCTGCGCACGATACCCCAAGTAGTTGCAGGGGATGGCGCATACTAACGCATCCCCTAATACCCAATAGATGCACGGGGACACACACCGAGCCCCCCATCTCGATGATACGCCAGGCGGCTACAACGCCGGGCAATGTCGCTCAACAACTCAGAACGCTACCACACTGGGATTGCGCCAGGCATTCAGCAGGCGCTCGGTCTGTCGAAAAAGCGCACGATCCGTGCTCAACCAGCCGACGATATCATCCCGTCTGGGTCGGTTTCCGTTCCACCCGCCACTGGTTGCCATCTCGGCGACCAGGGCAAGAAACCGCCCGCACCATGGCTCTTCCAGGGCATACAATGCATCTGTAAGTAACTCACATGCTGCCATATGATCCACCATGTCCTACAATGCTGGTTGACAAAGCGCACCTGCGAAGCCCTCTAGCGTATCGGCGGTCACAGCCATAACCGCCTCTTGCTCCTCATTCGTCAGGCCAAAGCTATCCAGGATCTCCCAACGACGATCTTGAAGCAGTTGCTTTCTGAAAGACACATCCGTCAACGCCCGCCAGACCATCTCATCAATCTTCCGAGTAGGCAATGTCGTTCCTCCTATGATATAGTGTAAGTCTTCGATGAATCGAAACGGCGTGGTGAAACTCCTCTTGCTCAGAACCCCGCAAGATTGCCGTCTGAATCGCCGGAAAAACCCCGTTTAATACTTGAATCACACGTGCGACCTAGCCGCCGCCGCTACCGCCGCCGCCAGCGATGCACAACTGTGCAGCCGATCCCATTTCCGCCGCGAGACCAGCGGACCCTGTGTTTCCAATTGCAGGAACAGCCGCCAAACAGAGTGAGACTGCCAGGAAAACTACTGCAACTACACGATTTGCCTTGGCCTTCATTGTTGATACTCCTCTCAATAATAACCCCGAATGATCTTGATTGAATCAGGAACCGATTTAGGTCTGTTGCTTCCCCACCTTTGTCACTTAGATCTTTGGGCCACCGCTGGACTACAATAGACTAACTGCGGCTACCCTAAGGGAAAACTACCCACCGCCACTGCCTCCGCCGCCCGCAATGCACAACTGGGAAGCAGTGCTCATTGAGGCAGCAAGAGTTGCCGTCCCATCGTCGGCTGCAACTGGAGGGACCGCCAAGATCAGTGTCGCCGCCGCAAAGACGATCATAGCCATACGTCCTACTTTTGCCTTCATCGTTTACAGTCTCCTTATCTTGTGATCTCGCAGCCATCGTTCAGTTAAGCCTGGTACTATCTTACAATAAGCCTCTAAACAAACCTCTAAACAACGGGCCCTTTTTCCACTGATTTCGGATGAATTCCGGAGATTTCCCCAAATTTGACCCAATTGATCACATCTTACCATGGGCCTCTAAACAAACCTCTAAACAACAGGCCTTTTTTCTCACCAATTTTGGGTCAATTTCTGGAAATTCACCAAAAAGCAAAAGAGACCGCACAAGGCAGTCTCCTTCAGAGGTACTGTGTATAGACTTCGATGGAAGGCAGAGCTAGTTCGGAGTTCTCCCTGCGATCCTCTCGTATATGATTGCAATTTCTGGTGAAGGTTCTACGCCAAGTTCCTCCATGAACACCGAACGACAGCGATCATATTGGCTCATGGCATCCGAACGCCGCCCGGCGGCGGCAAAACACGTCATAATCCGACCATAGAGGTCTTCACGAAGATTGTCAGTTTCCAATGCACGCTGATACCTGTGGATCGCTTCGATGTAGCTGCTGCGCGCCTCAGAACAACGCCCCAGGCCGATCAGAGCCTCCAGATACATCTCCCGGTATCTCTCGCGTAAGGTTACTGCCCACGTCCGACCGACCTCCGGCAGAAAATCTCCTGCATACAGCTCAACTGCCCGACGCCACAGATTCTCCGCCTGCCAGTCATGAGGTGGCAACAGGCGAGCACGCTCAACTACACGCTCAAATTCCACCACATCAAACCAACAGTTCGGGAAATCTACTCGATACCCACCGTCGGTGAGACTGATTACGTCGGAGCCAACCGCACGGCGTACTCGATACATTGTCGAATGAAACGTATCCCGCACAGTCCGCGCCGGGAGATTCGGCCAGAATTCCAACCCAATAGCATCCCGTGAGATCGGCCCGTTCAGAAGGATGTAGAAGAAAATCTCCTTGGCCGTCACGGCGCGCCACTTGGAGGAGTCCACCGTTTCCCCATCACGGATCACATACCCCTCGCCAAAAGCGAAAACCTCCAGCTGTGACACCGACGCAATCTCCGGCTGTTCCTCATTATCCAACGCCTCAGCCAACTCGTGCCGGAATGTAGTGATCGCATTGATGATCCCCTGACATCCAACAACACCAACCTGCACACCAAATTCCAGAAGATCAACGGCATGCTGGCCCTCGGTAAAGGCAAACTGGGTTGTTCCCAACTGACGCGCCAGGCTGACGACACGGTCCAGCTCGACCCTCGCCTCCTCCAGGTCACCAGCTGCCCACTGAGCATTTGCCAAAAGAAACCGAGCTCTGATCAAGTCTGAGAGCGCCTGTGCATGATCCAGGAAATTTACTGCCTCTGCAAGCAGCTCACGTCCACTATGTGGATCACCGCTGGCGGTGAGAAACGCCCCCTCCGACACTTTCAGAACACCCTGAATCTCCGCATCTAATGATCTCTCCTCCGCCAGAACACACGCCTGAGCAAGCATTTCCTCACATTCCACAAAGCAGCCCTGCCATCTGGCCATGTCGGCCTGAGCTGTGAGAATATAGAACGCGATCGCGGGCTCGCTTCCACTGATGATATCCCAACCCGCTGCATAGAAACGCTCTGCCTCATCGTACACCCGAATATCGCGATAGAGGTCCCCCATCCCAATCGAAATGTAAGCCTGCCACCGAGGGTCTCCACCACGATGCGCCGCGAGGAGCCCCTCTTCGTAAAGCGATAGGGCCCTGACATATTCACCCTGGCAGTAACATGCGTTGGCCAAGTTGTTGAGAATACCGGCCAACAGAGGCAATGCCCCCAATCGTCGTGCGATACTAAGGGACTCATTGAGATAGATAACCGCTTGTTCAAGACGTCCTTGAGATGTCAACACAAAGCTGAGATCCTGGAGCAAATTGACCACATCATACGGGCTGCCAAATTCGCGGAAATCCGCCAAGGCTTCCTCAAGCTCGGAGACGCCCTCTGCCAGACGTCCCAGCCCTACGTACGCACGGCCCACCAGACGTCTAGCTTCCGCCCGCTCCATCTGCTCCGCCTGTCCCAACAGACTTAGAGCGGCCAGTGCTTCCGACAGCGTGTCCTCATACCGGCCCTCAAACAAGGCCAGGGTAGCGCGTTGATTGTGAATCCGTGACAGGAGTCCGCAGTCTCCACGGCGCCGGAAACCCTCCTCAGCATGCTCCAGCGACTCACGAGCCCCCTCGTAATCAAATCGGTCCGTCAGAACACGGCTGTGATAGAACGATATCCAGGGGGCTGAGGAACGAACGTCCTCAGGCAGAGCGTTCACCCAATGGACGATCGTATCGGAACGACCGCGCGTGAAAGACTCCATTGCGACACGTTCCATAAGAGTAACTGCGTCGGGGAATGCCTCAGCGGACACATAGTGATAGATCGCTTCGTCTACATCATCCGTCTGCTGAAATCCCTCGGCGGCGCGCAGGTTTAGATCGACAAACTGCTGGTAGTCCCGCTCTCGCAGTTCATTTGTCAGGAAGCTGCGAAACAGATTATGATAACGATACGTACTGACTTGTCCATCACCGAACCGCGTGATGAACAGATTGCGCCGTTCAACTTCGGCAACCAGTGCAGCCGGGTCACGCTCCTGGAGGATATCTCCACACAAGCGCAGATTCATCTCGCGGAACACGGCTGAGCGACATAGGAAATCCTGCAGGTGAACAGGCTGGCGACTCAGTACGTCACTGGCGAGATAGTCAAAGGTCTCTGCTGATGCCTTGCCAACCCTCCGTAGAAGAGCGCCAGCCTCTTCACGGGCCAGGTCGGCTACAAGAAGGATTCCGGTTATCCAGCCCTCCGAGCTCGCGGCAATTGCCCCCGCCTCGGCCTCAGATACCTCAATCTGAGACATAGCAAGCAATTCAAGAATCTCTTGTGCGTCAAACCGCAGATCCTCGGCCGTGAGACCAGACAACTGACGCTTGGCTACGAGCCGCGTCACAGGAACATCAGGCAATATGCGGCTGCCAATCATCACGTGGCAATTCGCAGGCAGAATCTCAATGAAACGCGTGATGAAATCGCGCAGCCCCAAAGTACCCTCGATATCCTCGAAGTTGTCCCAGACGAGAACAAACCTTTCGCCGGTATCCAGTATCGCGTTTGCCAGCTCACCGACAAGCCGATCTGAGTCTCGAATAGCCCCACTGTGCATCAAATCCTGAGAGCTTTCAATGTGCCGGCCAAATCCTGGGAACCGCTCGCGGATTGCACCCACTACATACGAGACGAACGTGCCCAAATCCCGATCACGGTCGTCAGCAGTATACCAACACACTGGGGCATAGCTGTGGTGAGCGAAATCAGCCAGAATCGATGTTTTTCCGTATCCTGCCGGAGCCGAAACGAGGGTTAGTTTCCCAGCGGCCCCCTGTTCGAGGATTCGACACACAGACGGTCGATGAAGAAGCCCCGTAGAACTGGGCACAACCAGTTTGGAGCGAATGAGGGTAGCACTAGATCCCGTCAGAACTCTTTGCACTTTCCGCGCTCTTGGTGTGGCTAAGTCGTCTCGGGATGCCCAGAATTCCAGCGATACATCGCACGGAACGCCAAGACTTGATGAAATCAGGGCAACGACGTTGGTGGACAGTCTACCAGGGATGAGTGTGCCGAACAAAGCATTGTGTGCAACAAACCATAGAAAACAATTGCACTATCCGTTTGATTATATCACGAACGTGACTCGTGTCAATTGGGATGCACTCATTTTTGCCCTCAAAAGAAGCAACCCCCGAAGGCACACTTCGGGGGTTATGAACCAACAGGCGAAACGAATCGATCAGACTACGGAGTGAGCGGGACCTCAACTACCACGCTGGGGATAGCTGCACTCGGCAGGCCAAACGTTTCGCTCGTGGAGAGCAACTCGCCTCCTTCGTTCCTGTATACCTGCCAGCGGAACACGCCCTGCCGCAGTGACTCATCTACCCACCAGGCACAGGACCCCACAACCTGTCCATCCGTGGCGATCTCGACCTCACTCAATCGTCCCTGCCATCCTTCAACGGTATGCCAGGTTCCCCAGGCGTCCTGCCACTGGACAACCGTCCATGGGTCCTGCCAATGTATCTCATCCCACGGCCAGGTGTCAGAGAACAGCACGTGCAGTTCGATCGTTCCACCACTAGAACCTCTAGAACTCGAGCTACTGTGCTGCACAGGTATCGGGGTATACGTTGGACGGCGCGGCAGATCCGCGAGCGCAGGTTCAGCTGGCATGACCATACCCAGCGCCAGCACACAGACGACAGCGGCAACACACATCAAAAACAAACTCACTTCTCGATATTTCATCCGTCTCAATCCCCTTTCCGGCTACGTGGTTGGTACAGCCACTCGGGCAAGTGGCCATACTAACAAAACCTCAGCACAGAACATGGTCACTGTTCTCAGCAAAGACTCAAACACATTCTGGCTAAGGCGCACTGGTCGATATAGTATTCCTGATATTGTTGTCGTATGCGCTACCGATGATCTCGTGAATTTCCAGCACCGACCCATAACCTGTGTCCGAACGCGCCGAGTCAACTTGCGCGTATACTGGAGTCCCGGCAGCCAGCGGCCAGCTCATATTGCTCCACTCCGTACTGTAGAACAGGTCGCCAACCGTCAGCGTGATGACTTCACCTGGCTGGAGCATCTCAGTGACTCCCCAGGCCAGCCCATTCTGACCGAGATCCGACCAGAGCTGGTTCACGGATATGGGGGCTGTATCTGGGTTGATGTAAACATCAACCCAGAAATCCTTGGCCGCTGCATATCCCTGGTTGCCGATCACAACCTGCACACCCCCAGTCGTCGCAGTCACGCTATCGACCACGAGATCCGGCGCGGTAGCATAGTTACTCAACACCAGCGGTACGTACACTCTAAAGACCACTTCCGTGACAGTCACCTCAACCGTCGCGGTGTCCATCAGCTCACCGTCGCTCACCGTGTAAGTGAA